>Ga0181534_10000149_pt1 | contig 49693 bp, 54 predicted proteins | sample PEATcosm2014_Bin_37_FD_119758 | JGI IMG/M metagenome (GOLD analysis project Ga0181534, IMG submission 119758) | Peatland microbial communities from MTU Mesocosm Facility, Houghton, MI, USA - PEATcosm2014_Bin17_10_metaG | ecosystem: Environmental > Terrestrial > Soil > Wetlands > Peat | place... | reverse complement strand
TTCCAATGTGAGGTCTTCCAAATCCGCGTGCGCCGCAATGATGGCGAGCGCCGCCGGGCATTCATACACCTCACGACTCTTGATACCAACGCGACGGTTTTCCACCATGTCGAGGCGACCAAAGCCCGTGGCGCCAGCGCGATGATTAAGCGTGGCAATGACATCCGCGAGTGACATAGCCACGCTGTCTATGGCCGTTGGAAGTCCGTCGACAAACGAAATCGTCAACTCCACGGGTTCGCCGTTCGTCACGCGCGTCAACGTATAGGGCTCTTCGGGTGGCGCCGCCCAGGGGTCTTCGATGTCGCCGCACTCGATGGCCCTACCCCAGAGATTTTCGTCAATCGAATAGATCTTCTCTTTAGTCGCCGAAATAGGAATGTCCCATTTGCTTGCGTAGTCCACGGAGTCCGCTCTCGTCATGCCCCACAAACGTGCGGGAGCGAGTACTTCAAGATCGGGTGCTAAGGCGTGGGTTCCCACTTCAAATCGCACTTGGTCGTTACCTTTTCCAGTGCAGCCGTGCGCCACCGCGTGGGCATTAAATTTTCTCGCTTGATCAACGAGGTGACGAACGATGACGGGTCGAGAAAGTGACGACACGAGAGGATACTTTCCTTCGTAGCGCGCGTTCGCTCGAATGGCGTACGAACAAAACTCTTCGGCCATTTCGTCTCTCGCATCAACAATCACGCATTCAAGCGCGCCCGCTGCTAGTGCCCGCTCGCGAATGGACTCGAAGCTCTCGCCACCATCCGTGTCTTGTCCCACGTTGACCATGACGCAGACGACTTCGACGCCCCATTCTTCGATCATCCAACGCACGGCGACCGATGTGTCGAGTCCTCCGCTGTAGGCCAGTACCACTCGCTTCGCCATTGCTACATTCCCTTCTTCTTGTTGGAGCTAGAAAACCCAGCCATCGCTCGTAACTCCTTGGCCAGCGAGGCTCCCCCGCGTTCAAAACTCGCAATCACGATGATCGTGTCGTCGCCCGCAACACACCCGAGCACGCCCGCGAGCGCGCTGCGGTCAAGCGCCGATGCCACCACGTGCGCACAGCCCGGTGGCGTTCGAATTACCACGATATTGCTCGATACTTCGACCGTCAGCGCCCATTCTCCCATCATCCGTCGAAGATGTTCACTTACGCCGGGACTGTGCATAGGCGACGTCGCCAGTGTCAACTGTCGAACACCGTCGTCGTTTCGGATCTTTACTGAACCCAGTTCTTGGAGGTCGCGAGTCACCGTCGCCTGCGTTGCTGAAATACCTTCTGCCTGCAATAAGCCCACTAACTGGGCGGCCGTTGAAATCACCGACGAGTTCAGCAGTTCAGTGATGCGGTGTTGGCGTTGATTCTTGGTCACGATTCTTCTCCCTTAAGCCAGCGCAGAACACCAAGCATGGCCGTTCGACGATGAAATACTTGTCGCCACACCAAACTCAATTCACTATCGAGCACTTCGTCGGTGATTTCGTCACCACGGTGCGCGGGCAGGCAGTGAAGTAACACCGCTCCCTTTCTCGCTGACTTCATGAGTGTCTCGTCCACTCGAAATGACGACAGATCCGCGCGGCGTTTCTCCGTTTCTTCTTCAAAACCCATCGACACCCACGCGTCGGTATACACCGCGTCGGCGTCTTTAACCGCTTCGTGGGCCGAATCAAAGAGCGAAAGCGTACCGGCGTCCGCACCAAAATCGTGCATGGGTGATTCAATCGTGGTCGGTGTCAACTGATAACCCTCGGGCGCTCCAACGCTGACGTCTACGCCGAGTCGAAGAAGCGCCACCGCCAAACTTCTCGTCACGTTGGTGGCGTCGCCCACGTAGGCGACGCGAAGTCCACGTAGCTGAGCCAGGTCACCGCGACAAAAATATTCCGCGAGCGTCAAGACGTCGGCGACCGCTTGCGTAGGATGCGCCTGATCACTGAGCAGATTCACGAGACGCAGTGAATCGACGGTGGCACTTCGCATTCGAGCAAACACGTCGTGGTTTTTCACACGACACGCGGCCGTTGCAAACGATTGCGCCAACGTTCGAGCCACGTCCTCGGCGGATTCTCGTACGTCCAAACCAATTTCGTCCGCGCCAAACATCGCGCAGTAGCCACCCAATTGGTGTACGGCTGCAATACTCGCCGAACGCGTGCGAAGACTCGGTCGCTCAAAAAGCAACGCTACGCCCTCTTCGTGGTAAGGCGGCCACGCCACTTCGGCGAGCGCCAACGTATAAATCGTATGGAGATCGAGGTTACTGAGCTCCTCAATGGTCAAAAAGTGACGGTTCACGCCAGTACCTCCGTTACATCTTGTTCTCCTCGAAGGATCTTGCCCAGCGCGTGCGAACTTGACCCATTCCCGAGCACCACGTTGACCGCTCCGGCGTCGAGGGCGTCCAACGCAGCTCGCATTTTTGGACGCATGCCATCGCGCACGGCTTCACCGGCCATCAATTCAATGAGCTCGCTCCGACCAATCGTGGCGATGCCCGACGACGGATCGTTGGGTTCGGTCCGCAATTGATCGACGTCACTAAGCAGCACGAGCGTCTGTGCGCCAAGCGCTCCAGCGAGTGCGCCGGCCACGGAATCGGCGTTGCAGTTAAGTAGTCCCCCGTCGTCCGCCAGCGAAACGGGAGAAATGACCGGCACATAGCCGTCGGCCCACAAGGACTCCACGACGGCGGCATTCACGGTTGGAGTAACGCCAGCGCGCTGCCAAGCTTTACCGAGTGGGCGCGAGCGAAAAAGGCCTCCGTCGACACCCGAGACACCAACGACTGCGACGCCCGCGTTCGTGAGCCCGGCAACGACTAATTGATTGACGTAACCCAGGGCCATGGCGACGCCTTCCAAGACTTCGTTGCTCGTGACTCGCAGTCCATCCACAAACGACGACGTCACCTCAAGACGTGACAAGAGATCATTTATGTGAGGACCTCCACCGTGCACGAGAGCAACGTCCCAACCGTCGGCCTTGGCTTCGTGCAGATCCGCCGCCAAGTCAGTCAGTGACGATGCCGACACGGCTGAATCAAGAGCGTGGCCCCCTAGCTTGACGACGAGTCGACGCGTCATGGTGTGATCCCCGTTCGTGAGAGACCCATTGTTTCGTCCAGACCTCGTGCGACGTTGAACGCCTGAACCGCTTGTCCGGCCGCTCCCTTTAACAAATTGTCAATCGAACTCATCGCTACGAGCCATCCAGTGCGAGCGTCAACGCGAGCGGACACGAAGCACACGTTGCTACCGAGCGGATCCTTCAGCGTTGGTGGTTCGTTCGTCACCACGACAAAGGGCTCGTTGTCATAGGCCTCGTGCAAGATAGCCATCGCCTTCGCCGTGGAAAGTGCGCCTTTGGTCGTCGCGTACGCGGTCACGAGTTCACCACGCGCCACCGGAATGAGATGCGGTGTAAACAGCACCGAGGCGCCGAGTTCCATCTCCATCTCCCCCGTGTGCCGATGGTCGAGAAGTCCGTAGGCCTCCGCGTTTCCCGCCAGGCGAGAAAAATGGAGTCGGTCACTTGTGGCGCGGCCAGCACCGGACACGCCACTTAGAGCGTCCACCACCACGCCCGTTTTCTCGACGACGTCCGCGTCGAAAAACGGCCCAAGGGCTAACGCTGTAGCGGTGGGATAACAACCCGGAATCGCGAGCAACGAGGCTCCCACAATGTCACTGCGGTGACGCTCGACGAGGGCGTAGACGGCCTTATCAAGAAGCTCCGGAGCCTGGTGATCATCTTTGTACCACGTTTTGTAGGACAAAGCATCGTTGAAGCGGAAGTCCGCGCCCAGATCAACGACCATCACTCCCCTGGTCACCAATGAACGCACCAAATCCTGGCTCGTACCATGGGGCAAAGCGAGAAACGCCACGTCGAGATCGGTCTCGTGCACCGAAGCCGTGGTCGAAAAAACGAGCGACGGATACACCGCCGCGAGGGCCGGAACGTGCTGGGCAACGCTAACGCCGGCGTTTGATTCGCCGGTCGCGAGTACCACGTCCAGTTCGTCATGGGACGCCATGACGCGAAGCAACTCCGAACCGGCGTATCCTGATGCTCCAACGACCGCTGTGCGCATACTGCTATTTTATGCATACAGCAGTATAAAAGTGCAAGTTTTTTGAGAGGAAGACCCAAAATGTCGCGCAAGGGAGTTCTGTTATTCCTCGCCATGAGCGCCATTTGGGGCATTCCCTATCTGCTCATTCGAGTGGCGGTTCGCCACTTGGACCCCGAAACCTTGGTGCTGGGCCGCACCTTGCCGGCCGCGTTCTTGCTCGCCCCGCTGATCATTAAACGCGGATGGATTCAACTGGTCTACAAGCACCTGGGATGGATTGGGGCGTTTGCTTTTATTGAATTTGGTGTGCCGTGGTACATCATGAGCAGCGCAGAAAAACACCTCACAAGCTCACTGACCAGTTTGCTCGTCTGCATCGTCCCGTTGTTCTCGGTTCTCGCCCATAAAGCTCGCGTTCGAGACGAGAAAATTGGACCGCGTCGGTTACTTGGTCTCGCCCTCGGCACGGGGGGTGTTGTCTTGCTCGTAGGTCTCGACGTTCGTGGTGGTTCTTTATTCTGGGTCGCGGCGATGCTGCTCGTTGCCGTGGGTTATTCGATTGGTCCCATCATTTTGGCGACGAAACTGGCGCACGTCCCCGGTCCCGCAATTGTGTGGGGATCGGTAACGCTCGTATCAATCGTCTATCTCCCCTGGGCCGGAACGCATCTGCCTAGTCACATCTCTGCAGAAACCCTTTGGTGCGTCGCAACGTTGTCGGTGGTCTGCACGGCATTGGCTTTCATTGTGTTCTTTGAGTTGATTCAAGAAATTGGTGCGGCGCGCAGTGTGGTCGTGACCTACACAAATACGGCTATCGCCGTTATCTTGGGCATTGTTTTACTGAGCGAACCGCTAAAGGTAGGCATCATCGTGGGCTTTCCCCTAATTGTGATTGGCTCGGTCTTAGCAACGTCGAGCACGAAGCCCGTTCCCGCAACGCTCTAACGAAGCACCGCACCGAGTTGCTTCGCACTTGCCAGCAACCGTTCACGTAAACGCGCCACGTCGTCGTCGCTAAGAGTGCGATCGTTCGCACTGAGCCGCACGGCGTAAGCAAGCGAACGAACGTCATCGCCTAGATTGTCGCCGCGGTACACGTCAAAAAGTTGCACGTCTTCAACGAGGGGGTCGCTCGTTGCGAGTGCGAAACACAGGTCCTGCGCATTGACGGCGTTGGGTACAACAAAGGCGAGGTCCATGAGCGCCGAAGGGTAACGACTTGGCACGACGACTTCGTGGGATCGACGAAGGGCCTGGGCACTATTTGAAAGAACGTCGAGGTCGAGGTCAATGAGGGCAACACGGCGTGCGCCGTCTCCCGCGACGTGTTGCACGAGCGCCGGGTCAACTTCACCAAGGAAACCAAGTACCGCGCCCGATCCTCGATCTTCGAGGATCGCGCTTCTGGTGGGATGAAAACCGTCGGGCGCTTCTTTAAGCGATCGCACGACGACGTCGAGGAGTCCGAGTCGACGAGCGAGCACCTCCCACGACGCCACGGCCGTCGAGGCGTCATCGCCCGCACGACCCAGCAACGCCGTCAGCCGCTCGTTTTCCGGCGGCAGCGATAACTGCTCATGTCCGCCGGCTCCACCGCGGACGAAGCGCTGGCGAAGCGCATCGTCCGGATGCTCAAAGACCACACCAACTTCAAAAAGTGCGACGTCGCCTTCACCGCGCTCCAGATTTTTTGTCCAGGCGTGCAGGAGCCCAACAATCATCGACGAGCGAAGGACCGACTCGTCAGCGGCGAGTGGATTCGTAATTCGCACGCGCGTCTTCGCAGGAGAAAGAAGTTCAAAATCGGCGTCGCTCCCCAGCGTGGGAGTCCACGCTTCGTACCAACCAAGTCCCACGACCGCACTTCGAAGTAGCCGTCGAAAGCGCTGGCGACCATTGAGACTGCCGGGTTCGGGCCAGTTAGGCCGGTGACGTTCGAGTCGGCGATAGCTATAGAGCCGAGCAATCTCTTCAATGACGTCCGCTCGTCCGAGCACGCCGCTACGGATGTCGAGTCGAGCGGCCGACGGTGTCACGTAGAGATGGTGCTGCTTTTCGCGCACCTCAAAATTGATGGCGCGAAGAAGACCCACGACCTGCTCAGTTGGGATTGCCGTGCCGAGTAGTTTCTCGACGTCGCCAGGCGCAATGGTTATTTCTGGTCGCTCTGGAAGATCACCCGCGATATCCAGGGGGTCTTTGAGCCACCGGAGTTGGGGCGAGGACTCTTGCAATATTTGCACGAATCGGCCGACGGCGCGAAGGGCCAGTGTGGGGTCCACCCCCCGCTCGAAACGGTTGGAACCCTCCGTGCGTAGTCCGTGGCGCTTCGTGCTGCGTGCGACCGTCATGGGATCAAAGAACGCGGACTCAAAAAGCACCGTCGTTGTATCGTCAGAAATTTCGCTCGACGCGCCACCCATAATCCCAGCGAGCGAAAGCACGTGGTCGTCGCCATCAACAATGACGCAGTCATCACCCGTATCGCCGAGTCCTCGACCCGGCTGGGCCAAAGGACGTTCCACGTCGTCGAGTGTCACGAGCACTTCACCCGGGTGCGCACTTCGAACGCCGAGATGGTGTTTCGCGACATTTCTTGCGTCGTAGGCGTGCGTTGGCTGACCAAGTTCCAACATCACAAAGTTCGATGCGTCGACGACGTTGTTAATCGAGCGCATACCCGCCGACGTGAGACGTTCCTCCACCCAATGCGGTGAGGGACCCACCTGTACATCTTCGAGAACCGAGACGGTCAGTCGACCGCAGAGCGAGGGGGTGGCGATGGCCGCACTCGCGACGTCCTTCGTCAGCTTCTTGTCGTTGGGCACGGCGATGGGGACGGTACGAATTGTTCGGCCAAGTCTCGCGCCGATGTCACGAGCCACGCCTTCGATGCTCCAAGCGTCGGGACGGTTGCCTTCCACCGATATTTCGAAAATGACGTCGCGTGAGATTCCAAGCGCCTGCACGAGTGGCGTGCCTGGTTCGGCGTCGGTGAGATCGTCCAAAATCATGAGACCAACGTGGTCGTCACTCAACTGCAGTTCGAGTGCCGAACACAGCATGCCGTTGGAAACGACGCCCTTCATTTTTCTCTCACTAATGACAAAATCGCCCGGCAGCACTGCCCCCACGGGCGCGAGCGGCACGCGATTGCCCACATCAAAGTTCATGGCTCCACAGACAATCGTGAGTGGGCCATCACCTGCTTCGACGATGACTCGACGAATCCGATCAGCGCCCTCAATTGCGTGCACCTCGTCAACTCGCGCGACGACGACTCTCTCTAGGCCCTCACCCACGACACGTATGCCTTCCACTACGAGGCCGAGGTCATCCATGACGCTTCGAAGATCCTCCACGCTTTCGGGAAGGTCGATAAACGTTTCCAGCCACGCGCGAGAGATGTTCACGAGAACTGCCTTAAGAATCGAGCGTCATTTTCAATGAGCGCGCGCAAGTCACCAATTTCGTGTCGCATTTGTGCGCAACGGTCAATGCCAAAACCAAAAGCAAAACCACCCCATTCATCAGGGTCAATACCAACTGCGAGCAGCACCGCGGGATCCAACATGCCGCAACCACCAAGTTCAATCCACCCGGTCTGCGAACACGTGCGACATCCCGCCCCGCGGCAAATGGTGCACGTGATTTCAAACTCCGCCGAAGGTTCGGTGAAAGGGAAATATCCTGGTCGGAGGCGTGATTCAATCTCCGGACCGAAGTAGGCCTTGGTAAAGGTTTCAATAACGCCCGCGAGATCACCGAAAGTGATGCCGCGGTCAACAACAAGTCCCTCAATCTGGTGAAAGGTGCTCAGGTGGCGGGCGTCGGGAGCGTCTCTGCGGTAGCAACGGCCCGGCATGACGGAGTGAATAGGTAGTGCATTTTGTGATACAGCCACTTCCATGAGCCGTACTTGCGTGGGCGACGTGTGGGTTCGAAGCAACACCGTTTCGGGGCTCCCCAAATCAACGTAAAACGTGTCCCAGAGCCCCCTCGCGGGGTGCGCCGGTGGAATGTTGAGCGCCTCAAAGTTGTACCAATCGGTCTCAACCTCTGGTCCCTCCGACACCGTGAATCCCATGCCGACGAAGACATCCTCGAGGGCACGCTGCGTCAATGTAATTGCGCCTTCATGACCCGTGTTTAGAGGCAGCGCAACCTTCGTGACCACCACGTCGCCGAGATCCAACCGATCACGTTCGAGGGCCCTGGCGCGCTCGTCTTTGGCGAGAACCGCTCGCCTTTTCGCCAGTGCGTCCTCGAGGGTTCGACGAGCTTCTTGTATCGCCGCCCCGGCAGTCTTGCGGTCGTCGAGATCGAGAGAGCCAAGCGAACGTTGCAATTGCTGAAGTCCCGATCGCTTTCCTAACAGAGTCGGCTCCGCTGCCACCAGTTCGTCAATCGTCGAAAGTCCAGCGATTTCTACTAGTACTGAACGTACGTGGTCGTCGAGGTCGTTAACAGAAAGGTCGGGCATTACCCCTCGATGGTAGGTCGATTGGTCGACGAAAGAGCGCTTTGACGCTGTTCTAGGGCTTCGAACAACAAGAGTGATGCGGCCACACCCGCGTTCAACGATTCACTCTTTCCAGCCATGGGAATACTGAGTCCTCGGTCACACAGAGCGACGTCATCGCTACTGAGTCCTGTTGCTTCGTTGCCGACCACGATCACGCAGTCGCCCGATAAGTCAACCGCCCGAGGATTCTCTCCCCCACGAACGACTGCCGCGAACGCGTGAGCGTGTCCTTCATGAGCCCACGCCACAACATCGGAGAGTTCGGGCGCCACCACCATGGGCAAATGAAACGCCGAACCAGCGGTAGCTCGGAGAGTTTTGGCGTTGTACGGATCGACCGAACGTCCCGTGAAGATGACCGCGGTAGCCCCAGCTGCATCGGCGGAACGAATAATGGTTCCAGCGTTGCCAGGATCTCGCATCTCGTGCGCCACCACCACACAGCCCAGCGGCTCTATTTCTCCCAATTGAGTAGCCCGAAATCGGACCGCGCCGATGATCGGTTGAGGGGTCTGCGCGTCAGCGATTTTTTCCAACACACCAGGTGAGAGGGTAAAAACGCGAACGCCAAGGCCGCTCGACCTTTGTTCAATTGCACGAATATCCTCTCGAGTATGGGCGGCTTCGTCAATGTAAATGCCTTCGAACTCTGCACCCGTCTCCAGGGCCGCTAATACGAGGTCGGGGCCTTCGACGACGCAGACTCGTTCGCTCCAACGAAGCGAACGCTTCTGGACGAGACGACGAAGTCGTCGAACTCGCTGGTGCGACGAACCTAGCGACTCACTCAGAGTGACCTACTTCGAGAGCGCTTGGGACGCCTGTGCCACAAGAGCCGCGAAGGCCGCGTTGTCGTTGACCGCCAGATCCGCCAGCATACGACGGTCGACCTCAATACCTGCGGCGTTAAGTCCTGCGATGAACTTGCTGTAGCTCACACCGTGCTGGCGGGTGCCGGCATTGATGCGCTGAATCCAGAGCTTTCGAAACTCACCCTTGCGAGCTCGGCGGTCTCGAAAGGCATAGACGCCCGAGTGCTGCACCGCCTGATTGGCGGCTCGGAACGTTCGGCTGCGGTCACCGTAGTATCCCTTGGCCTCTTCAAGTACGGCCTTGTGGTGCTTCTTAGCGTTTACTGCTCGCTTTACACGTGCCATGTCAAACCTTCTTTCCTCTAACGATTTCTTACAGACCCATTAACTTCTTGATGTTTTTTGCCTGGCCGGGAGCGACGTCAGTCTCTCGCCCCAAGCGACGCGTTCGTGTTGACGACTTCTTTTCTAAGAGGTGCGCACGAAACGCCTTGCCTCGTCGCAGTCGACCGGTACCGGTTACTTTGATGCGCTTTTTCGCGCCACTGTCGGTCTTCATCTTGGGCATTTCAACTCTCCTCAACTATCTCTGTCGCTACGTCGGTTGACGCATCGGGCGTACTACTCGGTGTCGCCGCCACCTTGGCGGGCTTGGCCTTCTTTTCGGGGCCCAACACCATGATCATGTTTCGTCCGTCGAGCTTGGCGGCAGATTCGACCTTTCCGTGGTCGGCAACTCGTTCGACAATGCGATCGAGAATTTTCTTACCGAGTTCAGGGTGCGCCGATTCGCGACCGCGAAACATGATCGTGACCTTTACTTTGTGTCCCTCACTCAAGAATCGCTCGACGAGTCGCGTCTTTGTATCAAAGTCGCCCGGACCAATTTTTGGCCGGTACTTCATCTCTTTAACGCCGACGTTTTGGGTCTTGCGTCGCGATTCCTTGGCCTTTTGAGCCTCGTCAAACTTGAACTTTCCGTAGTCCATAATGCGACACACCGGTGGATTGGCGGTGGGGGCAATTTCTACTAAATCGAGGTCCTGGGCCTGGGCCATGGCGAGTGCCTCGCGGCTACTCACAACGCCCAACTGGTTACCCTCGGCATCGATTAGACGGACGGATTCAACACGGATACGTTCATTAACGCGGTGATCACCGGGCACTGTTGCGATAGTTCTCTCCTTGCTCTGTGCGACGTCTCTGTGACGCCGCCACGGCAAGCGAGGCAGTAAATACTGTCTAACCCGGCGCACCATTAGTGGCTAGGTGGAGGTCGTACGAGACAACCTCACTTGCTGTGAACTACCAAATAAGGTTAGCAGACGTGGCTTTCGACTCTTCTAGCGATCAAGCGCCCCAGGGGCTAAACGACGAGGACATCGTCGCACTACAAGACGAACCCGTCGAAGACATCATTGGCAACCACGTTTTTCACCTTATTCAATTGGCGGCGATTCACTTGGCCGCAACTCCCCCACAACTCGAACAAGCGAGTCTGGCTATCGACGCGGTTGGAGGCATTGTCGACACGTTGGGTGACCGACTTGGTGAACACGCCGAGCTCTTTGCCCACGCCGTCGAAGAGATTCGAGTGGTCTTCGAGCGTGCGAGCGACGCTAGCTAATTGGACGAATGTCCACGGCCTCATCGTGGCCTTGTAGACCCGTTCGGCGCACTGCCGTTGCGCGAGTACCAGGCGAAATCGTTCGGCTGGCGTCGGCGATGCTCACGCAATGAAAATAGAGCACCGTGCCGTCGTCGAACGCAAAATGACCGTCTCCTCTAGCGTCGTCGAAATCCACCACGCGGCCCAGCGAACTCATTTGGGGTCCACAAATCCTTGGCGCAACGCCCTCACCATTTCGATCGCGGTAAGGGCCGCTTCTCGGCCCTTGTTCGTGTCGTCGGGCAGTGAACGGTCAAGAGCTTGTTTCACCGTATTGACCGTTAACACACCAAAAACCACTGGCACGCCCGAACGCAATTGCACGTCTTGGACACCTCGCGCACATTCGCCAGCCACCACTTCGTAGTGACCCGTTTCTCCTCGAATGACGGCGCCGAGAGTAATAACCGCGTCAACGCCACTGGTGGAACGAACCAAAGCATCGGCGAGGAGTGGTACCTCAAACGCACCGGGCACCCACACGACACTGACGTCACTTCGACCGACGCCTGAGGCGTCGAGTGCGTCCAGAGCTCCCGTCAACAAACGCGACGTTATGGCGCCATTAAAACGAGCGCACACAATGCCAACGCGTAGCCCCACACCATTGGTGGATCCTTCAACGTAATTACCAACTCGTGATCGAAAGACGTCGTGGACTGCTTCGTCGAACGTCGTTTTGTTACTCGATGTCATCGAGTCCTTCCAACATGTGGCCTAGCTTCTCGCGCTTAGTGCGCAGGTAATCAATATTGAATTCGGTGGGCAGGCTCTCAATAGGAACGCGCTCCACAATCGTCAGGCCAAAACCTTCGAGACCGCCGTACTTGGCGGGGTTGTTCGTCATTAGACGCATGCGAGTCACTCCGAGGTCCACCAAAATTTGTGCACCAATGCCGTACTCACGCGAATCAACGGGTAGACCGAGTTCAATATTTGCTTCGACCGTGTCGCGACCATTTTCTTGGAGCGCGTAGGCACGAATCTTGTGTGCGAGTCCGATGCCTCGGCCTTCGTGGCCTCGCAAATACACGACGACTCCAGCTCCTTCAGCCGCCACTTTGGCGAGCGCGGTCTGCAATTGTGGTCCACAATCACAACGCATCGATCCCATGACGTCACCCGTCAAACATTCGGAGTGCACGCGAACAAGAACGTCGCGTTGCGTAGCGAGGTCGCCGTACACCATGGCCACGTGTTGTTCACCGTTCAAAACATTCTCGTAAACGTAGGTTTGAAACATCCCGTGCTCGGTCGGAAGCGCTGCTTCAGCTACACGCTTCACCAATTTTTCGTGATGGCGGCGGTAACGAATAAGGTCCGCAATGCTCACGAGCGGCAGATGGTGTTCGGCCGCGAAGACTTCGAGTTCGGGAAGCCGCGCCATACCCGTCTTGTCCCTGGTAACTACTTCACAAAGCACACCCGACGGCGATTTGCCAGCCAACCGACAAAGGTCCACGGTGGCTTCCGTGTGACCCGCGCGTTTTAGAACGCCACCGGCGCGGTAGCGAAGCGGAAAAATGTGACCGGGTCGATTGAGATCATTTGGCTTGGTTGAAGGGTCTACCAAGGATCGAACCGTCGCCGCGCGGTCGGACGCCGAAATTCCCGTCGTCGTGCCGTGGCGGTAATCCACGCTCACGGTGAACGCAGTCCGTTGGGCCTCGGTATTGGCGACCACCATGAGCGGTAGGTCCAATTCGTCGGCGCGCTGCGATTCGAGAGGCACACAAAAAACGCCGGACGTGTACTCCAAGAAAAAGGCCATGTTGTCGGCCGTCACGTCTTCGGCGGCCATGATGAGGTCGCCCTCGTTTTCGCGGTCCTCGTCGTCAACCACCACGACCATTGAGCCCCGTCGCAGGGACTCGATTGCTTCTTCAATTGTTGAGAGTGCCATCAGACCTCCAGGTCAACACGTATATCTTCGCCGATTTGACGAGTGGCGACCACTCGACCTCGACGAAGTTCAGAAATAGTCTTTGTTTGCAAGCTTCTAAACGCCCCGACACTTTGGCAGCTTCCCGCAATTGCCGGCGCGAGGTACCAGACAATGTGGTTCACGAGATCGTGTTCCACGAACGCACTCGCCGTCGTTGGCCCACCCTCCACGAGTAACTGGACAACGCCGAGTTGACCGAGTTCGTCCAATATCAACGCGAGGTCGCCAGAACGTTCGAGGCACGGACGCACGCGGGCGTCGGATGCTGCCGTGCCGAGTACGACGCGAAGTGGTTCGTACACCGCATCGTTAAGTCGCGCGGTCAACGAAGGATTGTCCGAGCGCACGGTTCCCGCGCCTACGAGAATGGCCTGCGAGTCGGCACGAAGTTCGTGTGCGTCGTAGCGCGCTTCTTCACCCGTTATCCATTGACTCGTACCATCGGCCATAGCGACTTGTCCGTCCATGGTGGAAGCGATTTTCAAAACCACCCACGGACGATTCGTCGTTCGATGCCAGGCGTACGCCCGTAGCTGCTCGCTGACCAAGGCACTCTCAACTCCTTCGACGACCTCGATGCCCGCATCTTTGAGGCGAGTTCGCCCAGCGCCACTAACGAGCGGATCGGGATCTTCAATGGCGAAAACCACCCGGGTAACACCGGCGGCAATGATTCGCTCGGTGCAAGGTCCCGTTTTTCCTTGATGATTACAAGGCTCCAGCGTGACCACGAGCGTGGCACCGCGTGCGCTCTCCCCCGCCTCATTAAGAGCCACTACTTCGGCGTGGGGACCACCAGGAGCGGTCGTCGCTCCCTCACCAACAATGGTTCCCTTTGCATCAACAACGACTGCCCCCACCCAGGGATTTGGTGGCGCTGTGCGTCGGGCACTATGGCCGAGTGCAATGGCCCGAAGCATTGCTTCGTGAAAAGTGTGATCACTCGTCATGACGCACGAGCAAGCGCTGATTCACGAAGTTGGCGGGCGGCCACTTCGGGATTGGGCTTCGCGAATATGGCGTTGCCAGCCACAAAAACGTTGGCTCCGGCTTTCACCGCCACCGGAATCGTGGTCGTGTCAATACCACCGTCCACTTCAATATCGACGTTCAGTCCTTCCTCATCAATAACTCGTCGAGCTTCTTGTACCTTCGGCATCACGTCAGCAATAAAAGACTGTCCACCAAAACCTGGAAAGACCGTCATGAGTAAAAGCAAGTCAATACTCGATAGATACGGTGAAACGGCCGAGAAGTGCGTGTCGGGATTCGCCGCCAGACCAACTCGTAAGCCAAGTGATCGAGCCTGCGCAATGAGCGCAGCCGTGTTTCCTACTTCCACGTGCACGGTGCAACCATCAGCGCCAGCGCCGCGAAAGGCTTCGAGATAACGTCCTGGTTCGCTCATCATCAGATGGCAGTCAAAGAACTTATTGCTGTACTTACGAAGTGATTTGACGACCGGTGGACCTATGGAAACATTGGGAACAAAGTGTCCGTCCATGACGTCCACGTGTAACCAATCGGTCTCGACGTCGACTCCCCGTACGGCGTCGGCGAGGGCGCCAAAATCCGCCGACAAGATAGACGGCGCTATGCGAAGTCGGCCCGCTTCTCCCGGTTCACGCTCTTTCACCATTACAGACTAAGGGCCTCTTCGCCCCATAACGTGCTCTCATGATCGAGACGCGCGCCGCGCCACCACTCGCGCGCCTCCGTCGGTCGTTTTCCTTCTTCTTGAACGCGTTGTAGCTGCAACGCACCATCGGCGCTGCCCAGTACTGGCGCCGCGTCCAACAATGCAAGTTGACCCGGAGCCACAGATACGTTGTTCACCACGTGCGCCGAAAGTATGCGAAGTCGCCGTCCTCCGATGAACGTGAAAGCTCGTCCCAGTCGAACTTGTCGAGAAAGATACGCCGCGTCGTTGGACGGAAGAAGCATGAAATCCTCGGTCGTCAACTTCGTTGCGTACGTTGCTTCGCCACGTTGAGGCACACCCTCACCGAGACCCCCCTCTCTCGCGAGCGTGCCAACCAAGAGCGCCGCTCCCAACTGGGCAAGTTCCTCGAGCAATTCGTGCGCCGTCTTATTGCCAATGGTCGTTTTCGCGGTCGCGTAGATCGGTCCGGTGTCGAGGGTCTCTTCAAGCTCCATGAGGCACACACCCGTCTCGTCGTCGCCCGCGAGGAGAGCTCGTTCCACTGGGGCCGCACCTCGCCAACGGGGCAACAACGAAAAATGAACGTTCACCATGGGGAGTCGCTCGAGCAACGACATTGGCAACATCGCCCCGTACGCCACGACCACACCAAGGTCGGCGTCAAGTCCGTCAAGGTCACGCAATCGATGCACCACCGGAAGACAAAGTTTTGTGGCCGCTTGCTTTATGGGACTCGGGCTCAGTTCGCCACCTCGACCTCGTCGACGATCCGGACGTGTCACGACCGTAACGATCTCGTGACCCGCTTCGACAAGAGCATTCAGGGGTGGAACCGCGGCCTCGGGCGTCCCGAGGAAAACAATTCTCACTTACTCTTCGTGCAGTTGGAACAGCCCATCGGGGTCTGGCGACGTGAAACTCAACGAACGCTTTCGCAACAGTTTTTTCGCGTCTCGACGTTGATCGTCATCGAGGCGTTCAATAAGCAACACGCCGTTTAAGTGGTCCATTTCGTGTTGAAAAATGCGGCCTTCGAATTCATCGGCTTCGACACTGATTTCATTGCCATCGAGATCAAGCCCGACTAGGTGAATCCGGTTGGGTCGCGTAATTTCCCAACTCAGGCCCGGCACCGACAAGCAACCCTCTTCATACGTCCACTCACCGTCGCTTTCGACAATCCGTGGATTTACGACAACAATGGCGCCTTCGCCCTTGTCGTAGACGAAGAGACTCTTTTGTACGCCTACTTGATTGGCGGCGAGTCCTACCCCGGGCGCTTCATACATAGTCTCAATCATTGTCTCGGCGAGCGCCGCGATTGCCCCGTCAATGTTCGTGATATCGGCCGTCTTTTGATTCAGCACCGGATCACCGTATTGGCGGATAGGCATCGTTTTCATGCCTCCACGCTACCGCCGCCTAGTAGACAGCGATTCGCAATTTGCCACTGGGCCGAGCAGTTGCGTTCAGTGCGCTGGTGAGTGTTGCGATGTCCGGAGCTCGAACAACGTACGCGTCTCCCACTCGCGACACGCGAACCAAGTCGCCCAGTTCGGCGACGAACGTACTCGCGGCCTCACCAGAAATCTCCGCCACGGCAACGTACGGAGGCAGTTCCAACAACTTCGCCGTCTCGACTTCTTCATTCATCACGGTCGTCACGTCACCCGACGTCAGGGCGTTCAACACGAGATCATCGCCCCTCCGCGTCTGGACTATGACCACGCCCGCGTTTGTTGACCTCGGACCGACTAAGCGACCCGCTTTCGCCACCGCGAGGAGTGCTTCTCGACGAGCTGTCTCGCGTGGAGCGAGCAGATACTGATCAAAATCAACAAAGATCACCACGTCCGTACTTCGTACGCGTTGCCACACGGCTTCAGTGCCAACCACGACGCGAGCGAGCGGCGTTAATGGATCCGTCGCACTCGTGACCTCACTCACCGCACAACCCAACTGAGCCGCCACGTCCCGAGCAAGCGTGGTGACACCCGAACGAACCCGTCGAAGTTTCGTCGAGCCACAGTGGCGACAGAACACTGCTCGCACGTCGTGTCGATCGGCACAAGAGAGCCCCCCGTCTACCTCTTCTTCGGCTTGTTCACAGACGAGACAGCGAGCCAGTTCGCCGCACTTCGCACAAGCAAAGAGTCGACCATTGCCGAGACGTTGCAACACGACAACCACCGCCACTTCGCGAAGTCCCTCAAGAGCTCGGTGAGCAGCGCGCAAAGCGTCGGGATCGAGGACACCGCTGTGAGGGTCACTCGCACGCCGGTCGAGCACCAAGCAGCGTGGCCAATTCTCGCTCTCATTTTCAAGCACCCGCAAGGGCGCAGTTTCGAGCAACGTAGGCGACGGCAATGCTGAGGTGAGCCATAACGGTGCGTCGTCGTTTAAGCAGCGCTCGACCAATACCGCAGCGGCGTTCCAGGTGGGTGAAGCTTCCGAATGAAATGCCTGGTCATCGGCATCAATTACGACGCAGCCCGCCACTTTTTCTACGGGGGCAAACGCCGCACCGCGTGGTCCTACGACCACCGGCCACGAGGCTCGCATGCGGTCCCATTCGTCGTCGCCCGAAGCCACGGCACAACCGCGCTGTGCGAGACGTCCACGAAGACGCTGCGCCCACGCCTCGTTGGGCACTAACACGAGCAGGCTGCCTACACGATCAAGCGTCGATTCGTAGGCGCCCAAAATGAGCCCCAGCGGGTCGACACAGGGCGCCAAGCGAACCACGCCCGGCTCAATGGAGACGAGTTGCTCCTTTACGTTTTTTGCGAGAGATGTTTTACTCGGCGGCATCGGCAGTTGCGTGATGATTCTCTTCGGCGACGAAGCAAGAAAGAAACGTGATTCGGGGGCGCACCAACGGTGAGCCGCCCAAGACAAAAGTGGCACAAGCGACTTGGGTGGCCCATACCCCAACCACTTCACCACGGGCTTTAGATCAAGCTCACTCGTTGTAAAAGACGCTACCCAACCGCGCACGGAACGGCCGTGCAAATTGACCCGTACGCGGTCGCCCACGGCTGTTCGTTCGGTCCCGGGCGTGAGGGCGTAATCAAAGGGACGATCAAGGGCCGCGACTTCCGTGACGACGCGCACGGCCCGCGGGGCGTCCACCTAGTTCAAGGACAAAGCGCGTCGTAAATCATCAACGCGGGGCGTCTGCTCCCAGGCAAATCCCTGATCAGTGCGCCCAAAGTGTCCGTAGGCGGCGGTCTTTTGATAAATCGGCCGACGAAGTTCTAAGTCGCGAATAATCGCCGCTGGTCGAAGATCAAAAATTTCGTCCACCATCTTGGCAATTAACTGTCGGTCCACGTGCTCGGTGCCAAAAGTCTCGACAAGCACCGAAACGGGGCTCGCCACGCCAATGGCGTACGCCACCTGGACCTCGCAACGATCGGCAGCTCCAGCAGCGACGACGTGCTTGGCGACCCAACGAGCGGCGTAAGCCGCCGATCGGTCCACTTTCGAGGGGTCCTTCCCAGAAAAAGCACCACCGCCGTGTCGAGCCATACCGCCGTACGTGTCAACAATGATCTTTCGCCCCGTGAGCCCCGTGTCCGCGTGAGGGCCACCGAGGACGAATTTCCCCGAAGGGTTGACAAAGACCCGCATTCCAGAAGTGTCGAGGTGTCCGGGAATCATTGGACTGATGACGTGCTCAACGAGATCCTTCAAAATCGTCGTCTGGGAGTCGTAACCCTCTTCGTGCTGAGTCGAAATGAGCACCGTGTCAACACCCACCGGACGTCCATCCTCGTAGACAATCGTGACTTGGGTCTTGCCATCGGGACGCAAATACGGAACAAGTCCCGAGCGACGCACCTGAGTGAGGCGCATCGACAAACGGTGCGCGAGCCAAATTGGCAGCGGCATGAAATCTTCATTGTCGTTGCACGCGTAGCCAAACATCATTCCCTGGTCTCCGGCACCCAGGGCGTTCAGCTCGTCTTCACCGCCCGAACCCGTGCGGTGTTCGAAGGCCTTGTCGACGCCGCTGCCTATTTCGGGACTTTGTTTGTCGAGAGAAACAAGCACCGCGCAACTGTGGCCGTCAAAACCTTTGGCGCTGTCGTCATAACCAATGTCCACAATGGTCTTTCGAGCAATAGACGTGATGTCAATCACCGCACTCGTGGTGATCTCACCGGCGACGACGCAAAGCCCAGTGGTGAGTAGCGTTTCACAGGCCACCCGAGCCATGGGATCTTGCGCCAAGATAGCGTCGAGGACACCGTCGGAAACCTGGTCAGCGATCTTGTCGGGATGTCCTTCCGTCACGGATTCTGACGTGAAAAGCGTACGGTCGCTCATGGGGCTCCTTGGGTTAACAACGCCGCTACCCTACTCAAGATCTCGTACGAAACCGCCTCTTTTGACCGTAAAGATATGGTTTCAATTTCTTCGTTGCGATCAATGATCAACACTTCGTTCGTTGCGTGATCAAATCCAACGCCCTCTTTGGAGACATCGTTTACGACGAGCAGGTCGCATTGCTTTGCTCGAATTTTCGCGAGACCGTTCTCGAGCACGCGCTCTGACTCGGCGGCAAAACCAACAATGACTTGGCCATCGCGACGTTTCTCCACCAACGTGGTCAAAATGTCGAGTGTCGGCACCAACACCAGCGACGGGACGCCGTCTTGTCTTTTCATCTTGGTCGGTGACGCCAGTACACCAAAGTCCGCCACCGCGGCGGCCATGATGACCACGTCAGCGTGCGTCGCGAGTGACAACATCGCTTCACTCATCTCAGCGGCAGTCTCCACCTTCAATACCTCAATATCGTTTCGGACATCGAGCGCGAGCGGCAACGAAGCCGTCGTCACGAGTTGCACCGCTGCTCCCAGACGAGCGGCCACTTCCGCGAGCGCGTGACCCTGTCGTCCCGACGAACGATTAGAGAGCACCCGAACGGGGTCAATGGGTTCGCGAGTACCTCCGGCACTGATAACGACGCGCCAGCCACTCAAGATTCCCGCGTCGTTCTTTTGAAGTAAGTGCTCGACCAACGAAGCAATCGCCGCGGGTTCGGGGAGCCGACCGGCTCCTTCGTCGCCTCCCGCCAGGACTCCACTTTCTGGTTCCATCACGAGAACGCCCCGTCGACGAAGCGTGGCGAGATTCTCTTGCACCGATGGCTGCTCCCACATTTCGGTGTGCATTGCCGGACACAACAAGACGGGCGCCCGCGTCGCGAGCAGCGTCGCCGTCAACAGATCGTCGGCGAGGCCCATGGCGTAACGAGCAATAAAGTGAGCAGTCGCGGGCGCAACCACAATCAAGTCTGCCGTCTGGCCCAAATACGTGTGCGGGATCGGCGTCGTGGCGTCGTCGTAGAGTGACACGCGAGCTGGTTCGCTAGCTAACGCAGAAAACGTGACCGCCCCCACAAAACGGGTGGCGTCGGGCGTGAGAATTGGCGCGACGTGAAAGCCGGCTTCACGAAGGCGACGAGTTAGTTCGACCGCTTTATAAGCGGCGATGCCGCCGGTAACACCCAGTACGACTCGCGGAACCGCTGGCTCAGGCGTCGAAGGTTTCATTCGAGAGGAAGTCATCAAGCGATGCTTCGCGCGTGGCGAGTTCGAGCGCCTCTTGTTCCATTCGCTCCGCTTCAATCTCTTCGGGGCTCGGACGACGAACTTGCAACTTGTCCTCGTACAACTCTTCGAGGGCGAGCGAGAGTGACTTATTGGACATTGAGGTCACCTGGGGCGGAATGAGGGAGCCGTGGCCCTGTCCCAAACCGTTGTAGTACTCGTTGATTTCTCGTGCGCGCAGTGCGGCCACGGACACGAGGGTGAACTTCGAATTCTCGGCCTTCGCGAGCAATTGCTCAATGGGTGGATCTACGAGAGTGGGGCGCTCGGCGCTCATATTGCTTCCTTTACGAGGGGTTTCGTCGCGGTTGACGAAGAATACCCAGTATAGAGAGAATTTCACTGGTAGCGCGGTCGACGTCGTCATTGACGATTTCACTGGTCGCGAGAGCTCGACCCAGGCGCAGTTCATCAGGCGTGCTGTGGAGGCGTTTATCCACGTGATCGCTGGGGTCGCCGCGCTTGACCAAGCGACCTTCGAGTTCTTCGAGGGACGGCGGCACGAGCAGTATGACCACCGCGTCGGGGTCGCTTTGTCGCACTTGCGCCGCGCCTTGCACTTCGATTTCTAACAAAACGTCTTTTCCCTCGGGAGGGGTGGGAAGAGGCGTCCCATACAGCTGTCCGTGAAATTCGGCCCACTCCAAAAATTTCCCCTCGTCCGCCGCTTGCATGAACGTGTCGCGACTTACGAAAACGTATTCTGAACCGTCTTCTGTTGCTCGTTGTGGTCGCGTCGTCCAACTGCGCGACAGCCACAAGGCGTCGTCTTGTTCAATGAGTCGCCGAGCAATAGTGCCCTTACCAACACCACCGGGCCCGATTAAAACAACGATGAGCGGCTTAACGGACAAGGGCGCGAAACAGCTCGGCTCGTTGCTTAGGTCCGAGGCCTCGAATGCGTCGAGTCTGCGCTATTGAGGCGTCACGCATAATTCGATTCGCCTTCACTTCACCTATCGCCGGCAGAGCGCTAATCAGGTCGATCGCGCGCATCTGAGCAACGCATTCTTCCTTGTCAGCCAACTCAAATAATTCTTCTAGCGACATCTCGCCGGCCTTCACCAGCCGCTTCACTTCCGCTCGCCGACGACGATTCTTCACCGCTTGACGAGACGCTTCGACGCGTTGCTCGTACGACAGTGACGGAGGTGTTGGAGTCACAAAATTAGACTACCCGTGCGAGGCACCCATTTCTTAGAGAAGTGCGGAGGTCAAATCATCACGCCAGCGTTGCGCTGAATCCCTAAGCGATCGGCGCTCCCAACCATTCTGGACCAGGCCGCGACTGACGCTTCCGAGCACTGACCCTGCCGGGCAACGATCAAAAAGTCGAGCCACATTATCGGCGTTGGCACCTTGGGCACCGAGTCCCGGCACCAGTATCGGACCGGCGAGTTGTGTGACATCAAAGCGCGGGGCGTCACGCGTGGCGCCAATGACGACACCAACGTTTCCGAGTCCCCCGTCCGTTCGATTGAGTGCGGCGACTGATGCGAGCACGTAATCTTCGACGCGATCATTGTCATTCGTCGTTGCTTGTTGGATGATTCGACCTTCTTCGTTCGACGTCGCCGAAAGAACGAACACGCCACGTTGATGTTGGCTCGCGGCATCGAAAAAGGGTCGCAAAGCCTCAAAGCCAACGTAAGGACTCACGGTCACCGCGTCACAGGCCAGTGGTGATTCGTCCGACATCCACGCCTGCGCGTAGCCCTCGTTCGTGGGCTCAAAGTCGCCACGCTTGGCATCGGCAATCACGAGCAGATCGGCGTCGTGGGCGTCGCGAATGAGTCGCTCTAGGACGCGAAACCCACTCGCGCCGAAGCGTTCAAAAAAAGAAACCTGAGGTTTGATGGCCACCGCGACGCCAACAACGGCCTCGAGCAGCGCAAGCGAGGCAAATTCCACTCCTTCGACGTCATCGCTACGACCCGTTGCAACAAGTAGCGAGCGACTAGGGTCAATCCCCGCACACAGCGGTCCAAGCGAGCGGACTCGTTCTTGCAGTTTCTGTCCAAACGTCTCAGCCATGAGCCCCTCCAATAATGGATTCAAGTGTCGCAATGTTGTGACGATCGAGCCATTTGGCGACTTCTCGCTGTACGCGCCACGGCGCACGAGGGTCCGCAAACGAAGCCGTACCTACTTCGACGGCGTTCGCGCCGGCCATGAACATTTGTATCGCGTCGCCGCCGCTTCGCACCCCACCCACGCCCACAATGGGCACGGTGGGAAACGCTTCACGACATTCGTAGACCGCGCGAAGCGCCATCGGAAATATCGGCGGCCCGCTGAGTCCTCCCCCACCATTACCGAGCGTTGGCGTTCGACGTTCGACGTCAATGCTCATTCCAAGAACCGTGTTCGTCAGCACCAGCGCGTTCGCGCCGGCGTTCAGCGCACTCGTGGCCACTTCCACCAAATCCGGTGTGTTGGGGCTCAATTTCACCCACAAGGGCAGTTCGCTCGTCTGGCAAGCAGTCACCACGGACGCCGTAGCACTGGGCGAATGAGCAAACATCGTGGAACGATCGTCCAGATTCGGACAACTGGCATTTACTTCCAGCGCCGACACATCGGCGCCTCGCAGGGCTGATGCCGCCTGCGCAAATTCTTCCGTTGTTCGTCCCCATACCGATGCCACGACGCGCGCACCGGTGGCTCGAAGAGCCGGCAAGTCTGTTTCGCGCCACACTGAAGCTCCCGGACCGCTAAGACCCACGGCGTTCATCATCGCGTCGCCAACGCTCGTAACGCGTGGAGCAGGATTTCCCTCCCACGCAAACGCCGCGAGTGATTTTGTCACCACGGCGCCGAGTGCTGAAAGCTCGCCGTACGCGGCGAGTTCCGTTGAAAACCCCGCGGTACCCGAAGCCGTCAAGATGCAACTCTCGAGCACGACGTCACCCACGGTGGTGCGAAGTGATGCGTGCGTTTTCACGCGTGCAGTTCTTGCAGTGATCGAACACGCCATCCGTGTTCGCGGGTGTCGCTAATGCCGAGCGCGGCCGCGACGCCGGCCGCGAGCGTCGTGAGACAGGCAACCTTGTGGGTGATGCAGGCGCTTCTGATATGCCCGCCGTCAGCGCGTGCACCACTACCCGAGGGCGTATTGATCACCATCTGCACGTCGCCACTGGCAATCAGTTCCACCGCGTCGCGCGCCAAATCTTGCAGGCCGACCTTTCCCACCAACGTCTCGACGGTGACGCCGTTGGAGCGAAAGAATCCGGCGGTGCCAATCGTGGCCGCCAATTGAAAGCCCAATTCGCGCAGTTGTCGAGCGAGTGCGAGACCCGCAACTTTGTCGCGGTCGGCTAGTGACATAAAGACGCATCCTTCATGGGGCAGGCGCACTCCAGCAGCGAGTTGGGCCTTGGCAAAAGCAATCCCGAAGCTTTCTCCGATGCCCATCACCTCACCCGTCGAACGCATTTCAGGCCCGAGAATCGAGTCAACGCCCGGGAATCGATTAAACGGCAAGACGGCTTCTTTCACACTCACGTACGTAGGCTGCGGCGTCGCGTGAGGAACCACCCCCTCGCTTTGAAGTGAGGCAAGCGTCTCTCCCATCATTACGCGAACGGCCACTTGTGCTACCGACACACCGGTGGCCTTGGCGACAAACGGCACGGTGCGACTCGCTCGCGGATTGGCTTCAAGCACAAAGACGTCGTCGCCCTTCACTGCGTACTGGACGTTAAGTAATCCCACTACCTCTAACGCATCCGCAATGCGCTTGGTGGCCTCGTTGATCTCGGCAAGTACGGCGGTACTGAGCGACTGAGGCGGAAGTGCACAAGCGGAGTCGCCCGAGTGCACGCCGGCTTCTTCCACGTGTTCCATAACGCCGGCGACAAAAAATCCACCCTGCGTGTCGCGAATGGCGTCGACATCGACCTCCGTCGCGTCTTCTAAGAAACGGTCAATCAAAATAGGTCTCGTTTGAGAGACGCCACCTTCGCGAGCGAGTGCACCGTGCGCTCCGAGTAAATCCGTCATAACCCTTTCGAGCGACGCGTCGTCGTCAACAATTTCCATCGCGCGACCGCCGAGCACGTAACTGGGTCGAACAAGGACCGGGTAGCCCACGTTTTTCACCACTGCTCGAGCTTCTGCCAAATTCAGCGCTACGTCACCGGGGGGCTGGCGAAGTCCGAGGTCGCGACAGATCTGCGACCAGCGTCGTCGATCCTCGGCGGCGTCAATCGACGCCACCGGCGTTCCCAGCACCAAATGCGGATCAAGCGAGTGCGCCAGCTTTAGCGGAGTTTGTCCGCCAAGGGACACGACCACGCCCACGAGTTCGCCATCGCCCACGCAAGCGGCCTGCTCGGCGCGAATAATTGCTGCGAGGTCTTCGGGAGTCAGTGGTTCAAAATAGAGTCGGTCTGACGTGGCGTAGTCCGTGGAGACGGTTTCGGGATTGCAGTTGACCATGATGGTCTCGTAGCCCGAAGCACGAAGCGCTATCGCGGCGTGCACGCAGCAGTAGTCGAACTCAATGCCCTGACCTATACGATTGGGTCCGGAGCCGAGAATTATCACACGCTTTCGATTCGAGGGTTCGACCTCGCTTTCGTCTTCGTAAGTGCTGTAGTGATACGGCGTTGAAGCTTCAAATTCTGCGGAACAGGTATCGACGGTTTTAAAGGTCGTGACGACGCCTTGAGCTTCGCGCAAGGTTCGTACGTCGGCTGCGCTCTGGTTAGTGAAATTCGCGATCTGTTCGTCGGAGAATCCCCATTGCTTGTAACGTCGCCACGTTCGTGCATCAAACGTCGACAACAACGTTTGCTCGTTGAGTTCTTGTTCGCGCTCGACAATGTCGCGCAACTGAACGAGGAACCACGTGTCAATGCCCGAAAGCTCAGCAATGGCCTCAACGGTTTTGCCGCGGCGAAGCACTTCGTGCAGCGCAAAAAGTCGTTCGGGCGTCGCGACCCGAACTAGGTAGTCAAGTTCTTCGTCGGTTTTCAAACGAAATTCGTCATCGGCACTCGCGAATCCTGGTCGTCCCTGTTCGAGTGAACGGATGGCTTTTTGTAACGATTCGGGGAAATTTCGACCTATGGCCATCACCTCACCTACTGACTGCATGCGAGTACCAAGTTCGGGTGTAGAACCCGGCAACTTCTCGAATGCCCAGCGTGGAATCTTGGTGACGACGTAGTCGAGCACCGGCTCAAAACTCGCGGGCGTCGCGCGGGTGATGTCGTTGGGAATCTCATCAAGCGAATAGCCCACGGCCAGTCGAGCGGCAATTTTCGCAATTGGAAAACCCGTCGCTTTTGAAGCAAGTGCACTGGAACGACTCACGCGCGGGTTCATCTCAATGACAAGTCGCTCGCCGGTGTCAGGATTAACGGCGAACTGAACGTTGGAGCCACCGGTTTCTACTCCCACTCGACGAAGCACCGCAAAGGCATCGTCTCGCATTGCTTGGTACTCAACGTCAGAAAGCGTCTGGATGGGGGCCACGGTGATTGAGTCACCCGTGTGCACACCCATGGCGTCGAAGTTTTCGATGCTGCAGACCACGACGCAATTGTCCATGTTGTCGCGCATGACTTCGAGTTCGTATTCTTTCCAACCCGCGATAGATTTCTCGACCAAGATTTCTCGCACGGGTGAAGCCTGAATACCTTCGTGAGCGAGAAGTTCGAAGTCCTCCATGTTGTCGGCAATGCCCGTTCCCGCTCCGCCCAAAATGAAACTCGGGCGAATGATGATCGGCCAGCCAATTTGTTGCGCAATGACCACTGCTTCTTCGACCGAATGAGCAAAGCCCGATTCCGGTACGCCCAGCCCTATGTCCGCCATCGCGGCCTTGAACTGTTCGCGGTTCTCCGCGGTTTCAATGGCCTCGGGGCGAGCTCCAATGACTTCGATACCGAGTTTTTCGGGAATACCGAGTCGGACAAGTTCCATCGTGAGATTGAGAGCCGTCTGTCCACCAAGCGTCGGCAAAAGTGCGTCGGGACGCTCGCGCTCCAAGATGTCGATGAGAACGTCAACGTCGAGGGGCTCGACGTAGGTCACGTCAGCCGTAGCGGGATCAGTCATGATCGTCGCCGGATTGGAATTCACGAGGATGACCCGGTAGCCCTCGGATCGAAGTACCTGACAGGCCTGCGTACCGGAGTAGTCGAATTCGCAGGCTTGACCAATGACTATGGGACCCGAGCCAATCACCATGATCGTGTGAAGGTCGTTACGTCGAGGCATCAGTGCACCCCGAGTGACGAGTCGCGAAGCATCGACGCAAAGCGTTCAAAGAGGTAGCGAGCGTCGTGGGGACCAGGGCCCGCTTCGGGGTGGTATTGCACGGAGAAGCAATTAAGTTCCGAAGCGGCAATGCCTTCAATCACGCCATCGTTCAAGTTCACGTGCGAAACAACGCCTCTGACCAGGGAATCTGGCTGCACCGCGTAGTTGTGATTCTGCGCGGTGATCTCAATTTTATTGGTGACGAGATCTTTTACCGGGTGATTGCTGCCGTGATGGCCAAAGGGCAACTTGAAGGTGCTGCCCCCAAGCGCCGTGGCGAGCAACTGGTGACCAAGGCAAATGCCAAAAATTGGCACGTTCCCCACCAACGCTTCGAGAACATCAATCTCTCGCGGTAATGCCGCGGGATCGCCTGGTCCGTTTGACAAGAACACGCCGTCGGGGTTGAGGCTTCGAATCTCACGAGCGCTAATTGACGACGGCGCCACCGTGACGCGAAAGCGTGATGCGAGCTGTTGGACCATGGTGGTCTTGATGCCGTAGTCAAGCGCAACGACGTGAAACTCACCACCGCCTCGTTCGTACGTTTCCTTAGTCGAGACCATTGACACGAAGTCTTTTCCGTCCGTGCCTTCGGCGAGCTTGGCTGATGCGATCAGCGTTGCTTGGTCGGCGTGGCCAAACGCCCCGGGCAGCGCACCATGGGAACGAAGATGGCGCGTCAGTCGGCGCGTGTCGATCCCAACAATTGCCGGAATGCGGTGTTGGCGTAAAAAGCCTTCGAGGGGTCCCACCGATCGCCAATTGGACGGTATGTGCGTGAGCTCGCGAACGACGATGCCCGAGCACCATGGTCGCTCAGCCTCGTCGTCGAGCGGTGTGACGCCGTAATTGCCAATGTGGGGGTACGTGAATGCAATGATTTGACCGGCGTAACTCGGATCAGTCAACACTTCCTGGTATCCACTGAGCGCAGTATTGAAAACAAATTCACCCGTCGTGACACCATCATCGGGTAAGTGTCCGGCGGCGTGACCCTCGAACGTCGTGCCGTCCGCAAGAACCAAAAAAGCGGGCGGGCGTGTCACTGCAGTTCTCCGTTTTCGACAACGAGTGTTCCCGCGACGACGAGCGCCCGAGTTTCACCCTGGATGGTTCGTCCATGGTACGGCGTATTGATTGATCGCCCGGCCAAGTGGTGACGATTAACAACCCTTGTGGCTGCTGGATCGAATACCACGAGGTTGGCGTCTTCTCCCGCCTGGACGTCTCCCCCGTGAGCCGTGTGACGCGGCCTCTCGTCGCTGGCTCGCAATTGGGCAATGGCGGCGGGTCCGCGACTCAACAGTTGAAAAAACAGCAACGGATTGGTGTCGCCAGCCCCCAACGCCTCGAGCGTGAGACTCGCGGCGTGCTCGAGACCCAGCATGCCGGCGGGTGCCTCGTCAAAAGCCAGGTCCTTTGTTTCGTGGGCGTGGGGTGCGTGATCAGTGGCCACCGCGTCAACATCGCCTCGTCGCATGGCGGCCCGAACGCCCGCGACGTCACTCACATTTCGAAGCGGCGGATGCACCTTGAAGGTCGGATCGAATGTTTCGCAAGCTGTTTCGTCAAGAGTGAAGTGATGTGGAGCTACTTCACAGGTCACGGGTAAACCTTGCGATCGAGCCTCGAGCACAAGCGCGATTGCTCGCGGGGTTGACAGATGCAAGAAGTGCACGGGACAACCCGTCAAACGAACGAGTTCGATATCTCGTAGCACCATCAGCTCTTCGGCGAGGGCCGGACGTCCGCTGAGCCCGAGCCGCGACGACACGACGCCTTCGTTCATAACGCCACCCAGCGTCAATGAAGCTTCCTCGCAGTGTTGTGCCAGGCGCACGCCCAACGGACGCGCGTACGTGAGGGCGCGTCGCATCACCGCGGCGTCTTGGACACCATTGCCATCGTCGGTGAAGAGACGCACTCCTAGGGCCGCCATTTCACCGAGTGGCGCTAGATGTTCTCCCGCACGATTTTTCGTGATGGCTCCCGCGACGGCCACGTCGACAACGGCAAGACTTCCTTGATCAAGCACGTAGCGAACGAGCACGGGGTTATCGAGCGCTGGCTCGGTATTGGGCATGGCAACAATCGCGCTGTATCCACCCACGGCCGCGGCTCGAGCTCCACTCGCAATTGTTTCGGCGGCTTCGTTGCCTGGTTCACGCAGATGCGCGTGTAGATCAACGAAGCCCGGCCCGACCCAACAACCCCGAGCATCGACGTGGCGTACTCCAGGTGGCACGCGAAGCGATGCACCCACCTCGCTAATGCGACCGTCGACGACAAGGACGTCAGCTACTTCGGTGGTTGTTGCGTGCACCACGCTGCCCCCATGAAGAATAATTGCCTCAGACACTGATGGCTCCTTGGTTGGAAGAACCCGCAATCGTCAGATACAAGACGGCCATGCGGATAGGTACGCCGTTGGACACTTGGCGTTCAATGATGGCGGCGGGCATATCGGCCACCAGTGAATCAATCTCCACTCCTCGATTCATGGGTCCCGGATGCGTAATGATCGCGGTGGGCCGCAGCAATTTCACGCGCTCTTGGGTTAGCCCATAAAACCGGGTGAATTCATCGAGCGACGGTACGAGATGTCCCGTGCCTCGTTCTTTTTGCAGTCGTAGAACTCCGACCACGTCAGCTCCGGCGAGGGCCTCATCGAGATTGGTGACGACCTCAACAGGCCAACCTTCAAGATCGGTGGGAAGAAGGGTCCCCGGAGCCGCCACTCGCACCGTGGCACCAAGCGCGGCGTAGGCCGCAATATCGCTGCGAGCCACCCGACTATGGCGAATATCGCCAACGATGAGGACGTTGAGTCCTTCAAAAAGTGATGCCCCTGATTCAACGCCCGTGGTGTTCGCACGTTCAGCGAGCACTTGACGAACACTGAAAACGTCGAGGAGGCCCTGCGTGGGGTGCTGATTTTGACCGTCCCCCGCATTAATTACGCGAACGTGAGGGACGATTCGACTGACTTGCATTGGCGCGCCGCTGGACTGGTGTCGAAGTACCACCGCATCGATACCTAGGGCGTCGATGGTCGTGATGGTGTCACGAAGCGACTCACCTTTTTTAACGCTGCTGGAAGCGACCGCGAGCGACAATACGTCGGCGCTTAGTCTTTTCGCGGCGGTCTCGAAACTAAGACGAGTACGGGTGGATTCTTCAAAGAACAAAGACGCTACAACTCGTCCCTTAAGCGTTGGAACTTTTTTGATAGAGCGTTGATTGACCTCGACAAACGCTTCCGCGGTGTCGAGCACTTCAAGAATGGCATTACGCGAAACGTCCGCCAACGTGAGGAGATTTTCTCCCTTGATGGAAGTAATCATGACGTCGACCAAGTACCAATTTGAACACCGTCCATTGTGGCCACAATTGCTTCGTCACGTGAGGTCGGAAGATTCTTTCCTACGTAATCGGGTCGAATCGGAAGTTCCCGGTGACCCCGATCAACCATCACCGCGAGTTGCACTGCTCGCGGTCGACCCCAGTCCGAAAGGGCATTGAGCGCAGCTCGAATGGTGCGGCCCGTATAGAGAACGTCGTCGACCAACAACACCGTGCGGTCAGTGAGATCAACATCAATCGAGGTGGCCGCCGAAGGACTAATGGGTCGAAGAGCCAGATCATCCCGATAAAACGCAACATCGAGAACACCTCGCGCAACCGTCGTGTCGCCGATTTCTTCGAGAACATCGGCGAGGGATTGAGCAAACGACACTCCCCCGGTTTGCAGACCAATAACGATCAGACGGTCAATATCCTGGTTTCGTTCGACCACTTCGTGAGCCATGCGTCGCACGGCTCGCTCAACGTCGCGGCTATCAAGTGGTTGTGACTTAGAAAGAAAAACCGCCTCGCGCGGGTGCGCGGGGCGGTGCAATTGATCTGACACTATTCCTCCCGTCGTGCGAGCCTCACAGGACTTGCTTTACGACTTCTGGGGACAAATGCTAGCAGCAGACGCGCTTGGTTGTTTGTACGAACGGCGGACTTCACACCACTATATTTCGAAATAGTGACTCTTCTTCGTTCGATTTCTCTGCCACTTCAACGCCGGCACTAGGTAGCAACGAATGACGTACTTCGCCGATAATTGGGGACATCCTTGGATTGGCTTGGGAATCGTGCTCGTGCTGTTTTTGCACGAGCGAGGACTTCGTGCGCTGAATGCACGTTCGACGCCAGCTCACGCGCTCTCGAGGCGACGCAAGATGTACTTCAGTTACGCCGGACTGATTCTTTTAGGTCTAAGCATCGTCTCGCCATTGCAGTACTGGTCGATGCAGTATTTCTGGGTCCACATGTTGCAACACGTTTCGGTGATGTTGGCGGCGCCCGCCCTTTACGTCGCGGGTGCGCCGTGGCTGGCACTTATTTTCTCCTTGCCCGTAAGTATCCGCCGACGTTTCCTTAGTGGCGTGTTTCTTGATCCGCGCCAAAACACCCTGCGGAGGGTTGGACGATTCTTCTTGTCTCCTGTTTTCGGCGTGATTTTTTTCAATCTCGTCATGGTGTTTTGGATGCTGCCGGTCGTGTTTGACCCGGTGATGTCCCATCCAAATTTGCACATTGGACTGATGCTGTCGAGTTTCTTTATTTCGGGAGTGCTCTTTTGGATTCACTTCGTTCCCTCGTACCCATTCGTTCGAAAGCTTGCTCCCATGGCGCAGGCGGGATCATTGCTGCTCACGAATTTGATTATGACAATCATCGCTATTGCCATCAGCTTCTTGGTATCAGTGCCTTCGTACAATTTCGGAGCAGCCATGATGAGCATGATGATGGGCGGCCACGCAATGTCAATGCCCACCATCAATCCTTTGGTCGATCAGCAAATCGGGGCCGCTATTTTGTGGGTGTGCGGTGACTTTTGGTGCTTCCCCGCTCTCTACGTTGCACTACGTCGAGCCACCAAGGATGAGGATTCGTCGAACTTGATGGATAAGTTCTTACGGGGCCAGCGCGCTATGAGCGCGAAGGAATTTCAAGAAGCTCGGGCCAAGTCGCGACCGGAGTAACAACCTTCTAGGGCGTGTCTTTCGATTCGAGCCGTTGTCGATCGGCCTCTTGATTAACGGCAAGGTTGCGTTGGTGCTCTTGCCAGGCCGCCAACATCCCTTCGTACTGTGGTTCCACAATTGGCTTTTCGCGTCGAGGTTTTTTCCTCGGAATGTGGCCGTCGTGCAACACGTTCCACCACATGTAAATTCCAAAGCCACCAAGTAAGGGCCACTCAAACACGTAAGCCCAACTAAGTTCATTGCCACTTTGCGCGCGGTGCAGTTCAAAAAAGAACGCGAGTGCACAAAAGGCGAGACTAAAAAAGAGCGTGACATGCAATCTGAGAGCCGCCGCGCCTCGAAGACGCCCGTGACGGGCGCTGGGCGATGTCGCCATTTCTGGGGGAATCTCACTGGCCACGAAAAAAGCCTACTGACGAACCGTCAATTTTCCTTCAAATGGATACGAACCTTCATTTGCGCGGGATAAATACAAATCACCGAAGGGTAGATTGGACAGGCTAACTATGTCGAGATCATTCGTATGAGCGAGAACGAACCGGCCAGCGAGACAACTTCTTCGGGACTGTCGAGCGAAGAACGAGCCGCGGCCTTCGCGAATGCCCGACAACCGTTAGACCGAAACGCGGCGCTTCGAGCCGGCCGAACACCCGTGCCGCCAAAATTCATCATTTGGATAATCGTCGGATTCATCGTGCTGGGTGGTGGTGGCGCAATTTTGGAGCATTTTTTCGGCAACGTTGGCCAAAATGCATCTTCAACGGCCACCACGACGACAACTTCAGCGCAGTCGCTTCAGGCCACTTCGAACGAGCCGGAAAGCTCTCCGTCGTCGCTCACACCCACGGAGCTCATTGATGTGAAATACATTGCCACGCAGTCGGCCTCCACGTTCTCTTTAATCGATCAAAGGAATGTCTCATGGCGTCTTAGCGCGCAGCGTGGAAAGGTCGTCATTCTCGGTTTCATGAACACTTCATGCAATGACATTTGTCCAGTACTCGCGGCGGACATCAAAGATACCGAACTTGAATTAGGAGCTGACGCTTCAAAAGTCGTCTTCGCTGTTGTCAATACCGACGCTCACGATACTTCACCTGGCGCCTCGCCGTTCGCAATGACCAGTACGGGGCTGAGTAGGTATTCAAATGTTGTTTTTCTCGAAGGAGCGCTCCGTCAACTCAATCGTGTTTGGACCAAGTACGGCGTTCTCGTGAAGGTGGGATCCACGATGAACGAGGTTGCCCATAACAATGTTCTCTATTTCATCAATGCACACGGTAATTTACGAGCGCAGGCAACACCTGTGGGCACTGAAAACGCCAACGGCGTGTTCAGTTTGAGTGCCGCGATGGAACAACGTTCCGCCGAAGGAATCGCTCAGGTTGCGGTTAGCCTCCTTACTTGATGGAGAACACGCCCGCCAACGAATCCAGTATTTTTGACCCTTCGTCCATGCCCGTGGCGTCACTTAAGAATGCGCATGTTGTTTGGTACCGGCGACCATGGGTCCTGGTCACGATAGGTATTTTGTTCGTCGTCGCGATTTCGGTCATCACAGATCTCCCCCATCCACTCTCTCGCGCGCAAGACATAGACAGTCAAAACGCTTCAATGAAACTCATCAATTCGGACATTAAGCCGTGCACGTTCGCCCTGCAGCAATCGTTCACGATCTATCACGAAGATCTCGCCGGTCAATTAACACTGAACGACCGAGCCCAAGCACCGAGTCTGCTCAGTCAAGACCAGACGGCGTGCTCGTTCGCCAGTGGCTCAACATACGACCTCACACAGAACATTCAGGTCCTCGACACCAACGCCGGTAAACACATCGACAGCATGCTGAGCGTCATCACACTGTGGGTGACGTCCGACGCTGTCGCCACTATGCAAGACATCCAGTACCTCTACAATCACCCGGGCAACGCCAGCAAATTGGCCAACCTTGCTAAACAGGAACGCAACTTGGCTCATGATCGTTGGCTTGCCCGCTCCGACGTCCAAAAGGCGGACGCAATTCTTCGGACCTCGTTAACGGAACCAGCACTACCGGTCATAGCAACTTCGTAAAAGATTTTCGCCGTAACCAATCGCGTGACAGATAGACAGTGCGCAAAATCGCCGGTTGTCTTTATTGACTTCGCGTGAAATGGTGTCGGCTATCACGGGCATCTTTTTCAGAGCCCAACCATCGGGCGAGATTGAAAAAGATCACCGGCAAAAATGCGCAAGCGGAAAGCGACCACATAACGGCGGTTGAAATCTGTTGATCGGCCGTGAGCGACAAACCGTGACCAGCTTGGTGGTGGAAGGCGTGATACCACGAACCTCCTGAGAGTCCAGCGAGGTACGCCATGATCCAAATCGACCACACCACGAAGGTCGCCATCACCAGTCGAAAGAGCGGATCAGGGGTCCCAGCAGCTTCGAAGGGTGCGAGCAATTCTCTCCAAAAAAGTACGCCCACCAGCGCCAAGCAGAGAGCTTCGATGACGTCTAGCCACGAGTGATGCACGAGGGCATCAACGACCGGCGAGAGCCGCCATACAACGTCGGACACGATCATCAGAATCGTGAGTACGACCCATCGCGCGCGAGCTGACGTGTACCGCCTCTTTGCGTCCGTTTCGCTGTCTGCAACGGAAGTTCCACTGGTGGGTCTTGAGTGAAGTGAACTCAACACCAGTAGCGCAGGTACTACAAAGACGTACACGCAGAACTGAAGCGCTTGGGCGTATTCCCAGTGGCGCGCCCAGTCATTTAAGGGAACGACGAGAAATAGGACCCAAAGAACGACGCCCAACCAGAGAAAACTCTTAAAGGAAAACCCTCGGCGACGAACGAGCGTCGCGCCGCTCACTCGGAAGAATGACGCTGGAAAAATCCCCAAAGGATCACGGCGACAAAGACGCCGAGCAGCACCACCATGGTTTGTGCTTGAGCACCGAAGTACGTGTCAACTGCTTGCATACTCAGCAACTTTCTTCTCGAATCTCGTATCCATCGCTACCTTAGATTAAAGGTCGTCCGACTTACATCAAATAAAACATTGAGAAAAACAGCGTCGCCGCGAGAGCCACGAAACCACAGAAGTAGGTCATGGACGAAACGTTCGCACGGAACAATTGAGCTGTCGGATTAGCCGACAATTCAGGCGTCGGGCCAGCTATTTCCTTACGCAGCCGTAATGACCGCGCCAGTGTCGTTTCCAACCAATACGTGACGCCGACGAGCGTCATGATGTTGATAACGGCCCAGCCCACAAACGTTGAAGCGTAACCACTGGAACCTGGATAGAACGCCAACTTCTGCAACTCCCAGACCTGCAAGAAAATGGCAAGAAGTCCAGACGCGACTCCCGTCCAACCCGCTACCTGCCAGTCAGCGACGCCACCTTTTCGCAAACGAAACTGGCCAAAGATTGCGAGCAGCGCGACCGCCAACGTCAAGGAATAAATCGCCCAACCAAAACTGGTCGGCGCCGTCACGTGGTGGGGACGCCACAACAATCCGTTGTTACTCGAACGAAGATAAAAGTACGAGAACGCTAGCGAAGCAAACAAAAACGTGTACATGCCAATAAACAAGCGTCCGCCGGACCAGATCGACCCAACGGCGGCACGCAGTTCGAACTCACGCTCTTCGGGCGTGTCGCTCGGCATCGAAGTTTTCTTTACGATCTCAGACATGAGAACTCTCCACCCACTCCTAGTTTGAACTCGAGGTGTCGCCAGCAGCAGTGCTACTTGAGCTCACCAATTGTTGATCACCGAAATCCGCTACGTCGGGCGCACCTTCTTCGCTGTAGTGATACGGATCCGTCAAAATAACGGGAATTCGCTCAAAGTTGTGCAGCGGAATCGGCGTTGCCGTTTGCCATTCGAGTCCGAGCGACTCCCACGGATTCGGTGGGGCCTTTTCCGGGCTAATCCAAAGTGACCAGAGCAGATTCCACACAAAGATGAGGAATGAACCTCCAAGTAAGAACGCGCTGATGGAGGAGAAATCATTAAGACCCTGCAAGTTGTGGGCGTACTCGAAGACACGTCGTGGTTGACCCAGCAGTCCGATAATGAACATCGGAAAGAACGTCAAGTTGAAGAAAATGAACATCGTCCAGAAGTGCCATTTTCCAATCCGCTTATTCAACATCTTCCCCGTCATCTTGGGCATCCAGTAGTACAGACCGGCCATGAAGGCAAACAGCAATCCACCCATGATGGTGTAGTGGAAGTGCGAGAGCACGAAGAAGCCACCATGCACCGTGACGTCAACAGGAACGTCTGACAAAAACACGCCCGTCACGCCACCGATAAGGAAATTGAAAAACAGCGCGAGAGCAAAGAGCATGGGTATCTCAAATCTGATCTTTGCTTTATAGAGCGTTCCCATTCCCACCAGGTAAATGAATCCTGTCGGAATCGAAATCAGCTCCGTTGTCAACATAAACAACGGTCGCATATCAGGGTTGATGCCACTCTGGAACAAGTGGTGTTGCCAAACAAAGAACGAGAGCAGAGCAACACCGACCATGCCCGCCGCGGCAACTTTGTAAGCGAACAGGGGCTTACGACAAAATACCGGCATGATTTCGGCCACGAGACCGAAACCCGGAAGCGCCATGATGTACACCTCGGGGTGACCAAAGAACCAGAACAAGTTCTGCCAGAGATACGAACTACCACCGTGTTCGGTGACGTAGAAAGCGGTTTGTGCGGTCTTGTCGAGAAGGCCAAAGAGCCCGGCGGCAAACAACGTTGGTGTCGCTAGCGTCAGCAATGCTGACGTTGCCAAAATTGCCCAAACGAAAATCGGCACTCGACTCCAAGTCATGCCCGGTGCTCGATAGTTGATAATGGTGGCGGCCAAGTTAAAGCCCGCCGACATCATGCCGAGTCCAATTACAGCAAAGCCGAGCAAATACGACACCATGCCCGCACCGGCTTGAGTTTGCAGCGGCGCGTAACCCGTCCAGCCCGTCGGAAAGCCACCGTAAATAAGTGCCGAGAAAATAACCAGGTAGCCGGCCGTAAAACACCAGAAACTAAAAGCCTCAATTTGCGGATACGCCATTCGACGAGACCCAATCATGAGAGGTACGAAATAATTCCCGAGAGGTCCCACAATGATGGACGTCGCCATCATCATCATGATGGTGCCGTGCTCACTTACAATTGTTATGTAGGTACCCGGACCAAAAACGTGAGTCACTGGACTTAGAAGTTCGGTACGAATGGCCATCGCCAAGAGTCCACCGGTAAATAAGAACAACAGCACACCCACTACGTACTGCTTCCCCACCACCTTGTGGTCAGTTGTATAACGGAAGTACTTGCTCCAATCATCAACTTCTTTGAAATCGTGTGGCGCGCTTCTACCAACCAGTTTGGCAAGTGGGTAATTAAGAGCACCGATACCCGCAAACCAACCAAGTACACCTAGGGCAAGACCCAGCGTGTCGGCAATGGCGTTCGTTCCGCTGTTCGCAATGTAAGCGTAACTACTTCCTATGTAATTGCCTAACCAGTGACCAACGAAGTAGCCAACGATGAAGCCCACGATGGCGGTGCCAAGGTGTTGACTCAGCCAACCGCTTCGAGGCAACCGCTCGCTATTTTTGGCGGGCGTTGGCGGCGTCGCCACGTCACCTGAATGATCATCCAATCGTTCGGCCGTCAAAGTCATCGAACAGTCTCCATTTCACTGATGTCTATGTTCGTACTACAAACTCGGTTTTTCATCACGACGCCGGCTGCTTCGCGCCATAAACCTCAACCGTGCTGTACGGCGTCACCGTTCCGTCCTCGTAGTAACCACCCGCCGCACCATTGGCGTCCGGTGTGTACGTAAAGGCATAGGGCGCCAAATTGGCAGTGTTCGCAGCGTTGGCAGCCTCGGTTGACGTCGCCCAGCTTTCAAATGCGGACTTCGAGACAACTTTGCCGTAGTTGTACATTGCACCGTGCCAGATGCCGCAGAGCTCGCTGCAGCGGACGGTGAAATTACCGGTTTTCGTTGTCTTCGTGTACGCAATGTTGTTTACGCCCGGGTTGGCATCGGCCTTCACGCTCAATTGATAGGCCCAGAAACTGTGAATGACATCGAGCGACGTGACGTTGAACTCAATGTCAGTGCCCGCAGGCAAAATCAACTGACTCGATTCAAATCCACCAAAGGTTGGATAGCGGTAGGTGAACTGCCACTGCTGTCCAATGACCTGCACGGGAAGCACGTGGTTGTCAGTGGGCGACCACGTCGCACTCGCCAGCTCCGCCGCCGTTGCACCGGTTGGAGCCCACGCAGGGTTGGGGCCCTCGCCACCACCAGACCCGTTACCAATAACAAGTTCTACGGTGCCAAAGCCAGCGAGAAAGAGCACAATCACCGTCGTAAGGGTGATCCACCACACCTGAGCTCGCAGGTTGCTTCGTGCTGCTGAACCACCCTTTGGTTCGGCGACTCCAACGCGCTTAGCGCTCCACGTTCGAATCGAGTAACCAAGAAATACCCATACTCCGATCATCACGGGCAGAGCAATAACGAAAAGAATATTGAAGTCGAATTGGTTCGAACTTGCGGTCGACGTTAAGTCACCTGGAGGAACGTGCGGTCCAACTAAAAACCAAAACAGGAGGTCGCCAACAGCTGCCAGTGGCAACCAAATTGCCAAAATTCTTCGCAGGTGACGCGGATCTTTGTTGTTGTTTTCCGAGTTCATTGTCATGACTGCACCACGTCAAGGAATCCGCCCATGAAGTTCTGCGTTGACATTGGTCCTCCGTTACCGTACAGCCACCCCAGCCCGCAGGGCACAAAACACTGCCAGTTGTACTCGCCCGTGCCAGGTGTGGTGAAACTGAAAGTAATTTTGTTGTGCGCGAATTTTGGCGTGCAAGGTGCCTCGCCGCAAATATTGGTCGCCGACCCACTCACGCCAACGAGCGGGACACTCAGACCAATAGCCGGTACCGCAAACGTGTGTCCCACGCCGTTGCCCGTGTAGGAGTTGTACACCGAGAACGACTTTCCGTTGAGAGTGGCCGTTCCACCTTGAGTTCCTTGAACCTGACCCCACTCTTGATTGCGAAGTGGGCTTCCAGAGTCATACTGCATGACGGTGACGTGTATCAACGTGTGAGCAGGTAACTGCCAAGTCGTGTCGTGAATCCACTTACCAGTGCTCGGACTCTTCACGAGATACGACACCCACGTAGGGTGCGGGCCATAACCAATGGCACCGACCGTTTGCACCGTGAGATTGACCGGCTGACCAGCGGGCTGCGCTTTTGTGAAATCGACCACACCACCCGGTGTACCGGGAGTCAGCAACGTGGCCACCGCGACGACCACTAGTCCGAACGCAACCAGTATGAGGCCGATCGAGGATGCCAATCTTCCACCTTTTGACATACGTAACTCCCCGAGACATATCGACGCTTCAGAACTCTTAAATGAGAATAGCCAACTCCATCACTAACCTTGACGCTCGTGGCCCAAAAAAATGCCGATTCGCCAAATCCGATGCGAATTTTGATTGGTCTCGTTTTGGCGGAAGCAATTTGTGTCTCCGCGTTCACCGTTGAATTGCTTCGCGCTTTCTCAGGAAACGAACTTTCCTGGGCGTACGTCTTTGAATGGCCCCTATTTGGTGGCTACGCAATCTATTTATGGCGGCGGCTCTCAGGTCACGAGGGGCACCAGTGGCGAACAAAGTCAAGTGCGCGTTCGAAAAAACAAGAAGTCGATGAGGATAAAGCGTTGGAGCGATGGAACGACTATCTCGAACAGGTGCATCGGCGAGAGTCGCGAAAAAAAGAACCATCCTAAGCAATTGAAATTGTCAGGATTTGGAATTAAGAGTCTCCTCCAGCGACACAAAATTCATTCTCACGATTCAGCGATGCAGCGTAGCCAATGCCATTTCAATTTGCGATTCAGCCGATGCACTACCCGACTGTGCCGAAAGCGGATCATCAGGAATGATCCAGCGAATTTTTTGCTGCGGATTTAAGAGATACACAATGTCGCTGTGAATGCTCATGCCAATGTGCGGACTCATATCCACCGTAATCCCGTAGTTCTCCCAAACTGATTCCAACTTCGATAGTGGACCTGTCAAAAAGTAAAAATTTCTCAACGAGGAAAGTTGTTCCTTCGCGATGAAGTGGCGAATATCATCCAGGTTCTCAAACTTCGGATCAGCGGCGACCGCTACGAAATCCACTTTGCTGTTGGCAGGCAAGGTTTTATCGACCGCCTTCAATTGCGCCGCCAGTAGTGGACAGTCGGTCCAACAAACGGGATCAAGAAACGTAAGCACCGTCACGTAACCCGAATGTTCCGAGAGCTTGTAGGCCTGGTTGTACTGGTCGGTAAGTTTGAAGCTCGCTGACGAAGCACTTGTCTCAGTTGCTGAACCATTTTGTGCCACGTACAGTGTCGTCTCCGTGGCTGCCACCGTGCTCGCCCAAAACATTGGGATTATTGCTACGGCCACCATCGCTGCGGCGACCGAAGAAAATATCGTCGAACCACCAAGACGAATCTCGACGGGAATTTGCAGCGCGAACGGTGAGCGAAGGCGTCGCTGGGGTGCGGCGCAAAAAGCTAACGCCGCCATCGGCAGCCACGAGTTGAGATCCGTCGCGAGCCCTCCCCACAACGGAGCATCTTCGGCAACGAACCACAACAAAACAGCGCCAGCGACAAAGAGTCGAGTCGGCCAGAACCAGTTCAAGTCGCCCGCACGCCACATTCCAAAGGCACAAATTAGAAGCCAAAAAATTACTATCAAGTTGAAGCCGCCACCCAACGAAGACGCAAGATCCCCTCCGGCCTTCACCACACTCGCGAGAGCATGCGGTTGGGCCGTTTGGGTCATCGCGGCCGACATAGCCTTTAGGGCGTTCGCTGAACCACCATGCCAAAATCCCACGCCCGGAAGAGTCTGTACCACCGCTCCGAGAACCAACACCACACTAAAAAAGCGCAGCGTGTAACGAGAAAATGGTTGAGGGTAATTCTTGAGAGGTAGTGCTAACCACGCGCCTGCAACAACGTAGAACAAGACCGCACCCGGCCAACCAAAAAGGATGGAATTGCCGGGCGAGAATATGCCGCCCGCGCCATTACCAATTAGCCACACGAGTAGGCCCCAGCCCACCGACGTCGCCGCGGCGACACGACCAATGCGTCCTCGTGAAACAAAAATTAGTAAGCCCATGCCAATTTGAATCCACGCGGCTCCCGCGGCAAGCGCAATCGGGTGATCGTTCCAGATCCCAATGCCGGTGTTCATGAGCGAGTGCAACCAACTGGGTGTGTCAACTGTTAAAGGTCGTACGACAACGTTGGCGAGGCCGAGTGGCATTTGTGCTTGCAGTTGCAAAAGGCCGTCAACGATCCAGATGGCTCCAAAGAGCCATCGCAAATAGCTTCGCGCCGCGGGTTCAGCGATCGTGGTGAGCGTGTCACCTTTATTTCGAGCCAGAAATAAATAAAGCGTGACAAGAATAACTACCGAAATACCGATGATCCACAAGAGCTGCTCAAAGAGCGCGTGATGAAACAACGAAACTACGAAGGGATTGTTGAGACTGACGTTGTGGTGCATGCCAATCATGCTGTGCTCTTCTCCCGATTCGGCACCGCGGTGCGAAAGTTATCTTACAAAAGAAGTTCGTCGACGCACGCGGTCAAAACGCCATTGACGAATGAAGGAGACTGCTCCGTTGAAAAAACCTTGGCGAGCTCGACTGCTTCGTCAAGGACAACTGCGCGCGGTGGTGCGTCGTCCAACATGAGCTCACTGAGAGCCAAAGTCAGCACGAGTCGGTCAACGAGAGCTACGCGTTCAAACGTCCAGTCGATCAAATTCCTAGAAATTAATTCTCGTGTTGCTGCTTCGTTTTCGATCACCGAACCCAAGAGAACCAAAGTATAAGAATCCGGTACTGAAGCAAGTTCATTCACGACGTCTCCGAGGGGGCGTTCTTTCACACTCGCTTCGTAGTAAATCTCTAAAGCGCGCTCACGGGCGAGGTGCCGTTGAGCACCAAAATCGCTCAACTTAGGCTCGGGTGATGTAGTCACCGGAACGAGTATCGACCTTGATCATCTCGCCCGGCTCTACAAACAAGGGCACTTGCACAACGTAACCGGTTTCGAGCGTGGCGGGCTTTCGAGCCCCCGAGACCCGGTCGCCTTGAATACCAGGTTCCGTTTCACTCACTAACAGCTCCACCGAGGCAGGAAGTTCCACACCAATAATTTCGTCGTCACTCAACATCAGTATGGCGGTGCCGGTTTCTTTGAGAAAGTTGACGGCCTCGCCCAAACTCTTTGCCGACACGGGAACCTGGTCGTAGGTCGTCTGATCCATAAACATATAGTCAGCACCGTCGCGGTAGAGGTACTGCATGTCTCGCTTGTCGATAATCGCCTGCTCCAAGCGCTCATCGGCGCGGTACGTTCTTTCAATAACTGCACCGGAACGCATGTTGCGCAGTTTGGTGCGCACGAAGGCTCCGCCCTTGCCGGGCTTCACGTGTTGGAATTCCACAACCGAGAAAAGGCCGCCGTCGATTTTCAGGCTGATGCCGTTCTTTAAGTCATTGCTCGATATTGCAGGCATGGCGCCGTTGCCTTTCCGTAAACGTTGCGTAGGAGAGTCTAGGCGCCACCACGCAGCCGACTTTTTGAGCCTTACGTCAACAAGTCAAGAATGGCGTGCCCCGCCACGACGTACGTTGCATTCTTAAAGCCAGCAATCGAGCCCTGCACGACCGGGGCCAAGGTGCTGATGTGTCGAAACGGTTCACGAGCCGCTGGATTGGAAATATGCACTTCGATTTTTGGTCCCGGAAAACTTTCCAGCGCGTCACTCAGCGCCCATGACGTGTGGGTAAACGCCCCGGCATTTATGACGATGGCTTCAGAAATTCCGCGGGCCGCCTGCACGCATTCAATGAGTTCGCCTTCAAAATTTGATTGCACGTGACGAACGCTGTAACCAGCGTCGTGCAGAACCTTGCTAAACGTCGCAACGTGATCGTCCAGGGTCATCGATCCGTAAATTTCAGGTAAGCGAACGCCTAATTCGTTCAGGTTCGGTCCCGAAAGCAGCAGTACTTCGGAACTCATGATTCTCCTTCGAACGATTGCAGTGACCTTAGAACTGTAGAAGGCGCGACGCCCGGCACCGACAAAAATCCCGTCTCTCCTGCGAGAACAAAGGTCAAGTCGTGGTGAGCCTTTTTGTCACGCCCCATGACACGCAAAAGGTTCTCTAGGTTCAGTCCCTTTGGTAAATGACGCGGTAAACCGAAGAAATCTAGAACTTCGTCGTGTGCCTGCACAACGTCTTCTCCCACGCGACCCAAATCCCTCGCCAATCGTGCAGCGAACGCCAGACCTATTGCCACAGCCTCACCATGACGAATGTCCAGCGATCGACCCGCAAGATTTTCCGCTTCGAGGGCGTGGGCCAAGGTGTGACCGTAATTGAGAAGAGCGCGCTCGCCGCCCTCGCGTTCGTCGTTCGCCACGATCATGGCTTTTAACTGAACGGCCATCGCTATCAAGTCAGATTGTTGCTTACCTACGAGACCGCCAGCGTCCCCTCCTTCGAGAAGCCAACACTTGGCTACTTCACCGAGTCCGGACAATATTTCTCTTTCCGGCAACGTCAGAAGCGTTTCCTCATCACAGAGCACGCCAATGGGTTGATGAAATGCTCCGACAAGATTCTTCCCTGTCGGTAAATTCACGCCGGTCTTTCCGCCAATGGCGGCGTCCACTTGCGCTGCGAGTGTTGTTGGTACGTGCACGACCGAAATGCCCCGCAGATATATCGCGCTCGCGAAACCTACGAGGTCAGTGGTCGCCCCTCCCCCCACGGCGACAACGACGTCGCGACGCGAAAGACCGATTCGTGAAAATTCCTCGCAAAGTCTTGCCACTTCTTCCATCGATTTGGCGCGTTCGCCGTCGGAAACTGCAATTACGGTTTCATCAAGTGCCGTCGAAACGTCGAACCAGGACAAGGAAGAAACTGCGGAAGGAACCACCACCGCAGCCATTCGTGCCTCGAGCACTCTTTTGGCAATGACGTCGGCCAATTGGTGTCGCACACCAGGTCCAATTGCAACGTCGTAGGAGCGCCCTTCAAGAGGAACCGTTATTCGCACGACCACCCCTTTACTAACTCGGCAATCTCGCTAGCGATGGCGGCTTCACTGCCGTTAGACATCACCTTGACCCTGGCAACCTCTTCGTACCACGACGAGCGTTGAGCACGAAGAGCAGCGAGTTGCTTTCGAGGGTTCGTCGCCAAAAGTGGCCGGTCACCGTAGCGGACACGTCGTTCGAGTTGTTGATCCGAACTATCGAGCCATACCGTTGGTGCCGACTTTAAAATTTCGCGTGCCTTTGGTGTCGTAACGACGCCACCGCCGGTAGCAACCACGCCACCAATGTCGAGTGCCTTCTGTAAAATACTGAGTTCTTGTTCGCGAAAATATTCTTCGCCCTTCGTGCGAAGAAGTTCCGCACTGCTTTTCCCCGTGGTTTGTCGTATCAAAATATCGGTGTCGACAAAGTTGCAGTCGAGCAGCGCCGCGACGCGACGTCCCACAGTAGATTTGCCCGTTCCCGGTAAACCAACGAGCACCACGCGCGCCACGACTACTGAGGTCGAGCGGCGCTCGGCGTTTCGCCCATGTGCGCAACGTACGACTCGGCGTTGCGTCGAAATTCCTCGGCGGAGTCTCCACCAAATTTGCGCAATGCTTCGCCCGCCAGAACTACGGCCATCATGGCTTCAGCGATCACGCCGAGTGCCGGCACCGCCGTGACGTCGGTTCGTTCCTTAAACGACACTGTGCTTTCACCCGTACTCACGTCAACCGTTTCCAACACGGGTCGATTGAGTGTGGCGAGCGGTTTCATGGAGACGCGGGCAATGAGTGGTGCCCCCGAGGTCATGCCGCCTTCAAGACCGCCCGCGTGGTCGGTACGACGAATGTAGCCACCGCCTTGCACGTTCGACTTGTCAACCGCAATGGCGTCATGCGCCACGCTGCCGCGTTGTTCTGCTTGCAACATACCGTCACCAATTTCCACTGCTTTCACGGCCTGGATGCTCATCAAGGCTCCAGCGAGCAGTCCGTCGAGCTTGCGGTCCCAATGAACGTGACTGCCGAGTCCGGCGGGTACGTTGTACGCCACAACTTCTGCCACGCCTCCCAGCGAATCGCCCTCCTTCGCTGCTTGCTTGATGGCCATGATCATCGCTTGTTCCGCCACCGGGTCAAGACAACGGACTTCACTTTCGTCCACGGCGTCAAGGTCCGTGGGGCCGGGACGAATTCCTTCGTTGGTCGACGCCTCGCCGATTCGCACCACGTGGCTCACGATGCTCACGCCAATGGTGCGCAACAGAACTTTGGCGAGCGCACCCGCCGCCACTCGAGCAGCGGTCTCTCGCGCACTGGCTCGTTCGAGGACGTCACGGGCATCATCAAAGCCGTACTTCTGCATGCCGACAAGGTCGGCGTGTCCGGGACGAGGTTGTGTGAGTTTCTTCGTTGGCGTTCCCGGCGCGGCCGACATTTCTTGTTCCCATTTTGGCCACTCTGAATTGAAAATTTCGATTGAAACTGGAGAACCCAGCGTGCGACCGTGGCGAATACCGCCAAGAAGCTGAATGTCGTCGCGTTCAAATCGCATGCGCGGTCCGCGCCCGTAACCGAGTCGACGACGGGCCAACTCGTCAGCAATCTCTTCTTGCGTGATAGCGAGACCCGCGGGAAGTCCCTCGACAATAACGCTGAGAGCGGGACCGTGGCTTTCACCGGCCGTAAGGAAACGCAACATTACCCAAGCCTAGATGGGCAAAGTGCAACGAACGACTAGTTCGCGTAAAAGGGATTCTCGCCCGAGGCGTGATCCGTCACGTCAAGGACACCCACGAGTTCGGGAATTTCTTCTCGAAGCGTGGTCTCGATACCTTGGGACAAGGTCATACGACTCATCGCGCAACCCTGGCATCCACCGGACAAACGAACGTACGCCAACTTCTGGTCTTCGTCCATCGCCACGAGGTCGGCGCGTCCACCATGCGAAGCAATCGATGGATTGATGCTTCCTTCGAGGACGGCGGCGGCTCGCGTCGCGAGCGGTCCACCGAGACCAAGAGCAAGAATTTCCGCTGGAACACCGGGATTCGCTTCCGCCGGTGTGGGGGCATTGGGATTGACAAGAACAAGCCCGCCGCCATCCATGTCCGAAAATTCGAGGCGACTTCCTTGTAGGCGAGCAACGCTCGCTTCAGGAATAACGATAGTTACGTCACCGTCGACAAACACGCTTGCGCCTTCGGGAGCGTCTGAACGATCTGAAAAATACAAGTCGTAGGCGTAACCAGCACCTCGAACCCCGGTCACCTCCACCCATAACGCGAGCGCTTCGGCATTTGCTTCGTTGGCGAGTGCGTCAAGCACGACGCCACGAGCATCGTCAGTGAGGGTGAGAACCTGCGAGGTGTCAACAGAAGTCATGAAAACATTCTAGAGGTACAAGGTTCTTGTCAATCGACCTACTAAGTTTCTTCGCGTGACCACTGAGCTTGAAGACGCCCACGAGTGGGTCAGTTTTGAAGATCCCAAACGTGAACAAACGTTTATCTTTGACGTTACGTTTTTAGAGAGCAACTGGACATGCATTTTTGGAAACGGCTGCCAAGGCGTGCTCACGGGACCAAGTCCCGAACTGGTCCAGGGTTGCTGCAGTTACGGCGCTCATTTCAGCGACGAAAAAGACCGTCGCCGAGTTGAAAAGGCCGCCAAGCGACTCACCGATGACCAGTGGCAATTTAAGAGTCGCGGTAAGAACGGAACCACTCGCGTCAAGAAAAACGGCGAAATCGTTAGTAAACTTGTCCAAGACGCCTGCATTTTCCTCAATCGACCCGACTTTAAACGGGGGCCTGGTTGTGCGCTGCACGTGCTGGCTCTTGACAACAATGAGAGCTACATCCCACTAAAGCCTGAGGTTTGTTGGCAATTACCGCTGCGTCGTGACGACGAAGTGGCTGACAACGGTCACGTAACGGTGCGAATCCAGCAATGGAACCGCGAGCACTGGGGAAAAGGTGGCGATGATTTCCACTGGTGGTGCACGCAGTCTCCCGAAGCCTTCGTTGGCAAAGAACGCGTCGTTGACGGAATGCGTGAAGAACTCATTGCGCTCGTTAGCAAGCCCATTTACGAGTTGCTAAAGGACTATCTCGATAAGCGACAAAAACAACCCGTAGGAACGCGACTTCCCCACCCGGCCCTTCGAAAGAAGGACTAGCCCTCAGCGGCGAGAGGATCTTCTTCGGTGTAACTCGGACGCGGCAAAGACCCCAAGATTTCGTCGTAACGGTCCTCTTCAGCCAAACACCATTCCGCGTGTACGTCCTCGGGAACAGCCCCGCATTCCGCGCAGGTCGTGGCTCGTGGACCGACCGCTCGCTTCAATTCACGTGCTTCGACAAAACGACGGTGGCGACCCTTTTTCACGTCAACTCCTCACTGGCCGCAGGCCGAAACGGCGGCGACCTGGCACTTTTGCAGTACCGAGACACCATGTTACCAACTCGCCACGAAACTGCAGCCTGCCCGTAACATTCACTGCGTGAGCGCTGACTTTGACCCCACCGAAATGATCAAACGATTCCAAGAACGAGCCGACGCCGTGCGTCGTCGGGGTCTGCCGCCGGTCGAGGGTCCCGAACGACAACGCTTCATTGAAGCGGCCAAGATCGATTTTCAGGACTACGCCATGATTGGTGACGCGAAGGCGACCTTGGAGAACGGCATATTGCGCCTCGAAATAGACCTGCGTCCCCCGAGCGCCTAGCGGCCGTAATTCATGCGGGTGTCGTGCACGCCCAGTATTGGTACCGCGTGGGCAGAAGCGGAACCCGATAGCACTTCATTGGTGGCACCAACTTCTTCAACCACAAGCAGCCATAGGGAGTGCGTCGAAAGTTCTCGCACGAAGGAAACGCTCCCAGATACAACGGCGACGGCATCTCCTAAGTAATAGGTCAAGTTCGAGGCTTTTAGCACATTTTGACCTCGAAATCGTGGATGGTCGGGGTCTATCGCTTCGTCCATGTGCGATTTGACGAATTGGCGCGCGAGAGCACGATCGTCACGATGCAAAAGACTGATTGTGGCGGCGGCATTCGCTCGCAGATTCTCGGCGCTTCGCGAGGATGCCTCGAGCGAAAACAAGATTTGGCTGGGTTCATTCGCCACCGGGACGAACCACGAAATCGTCATGAGATGGGCCGCGCTATCGGCGCTCGTCGTGCCGAGGACTCCCAGTGGCGTCGGGATACTCCACACCACGCGGCGTCGACGCTCGTCGTCCTGCGACGTCGAAATTAGCGCGTTAACACCCATTTAGGGGCTCTTTCCTTCAGCCACCCGTAGACGCACGGCCCCAAGCGCCAAATTCGTTGCACCCAGCTGGAGGTACGCCTTAGCTCGAGAGCGAAGAGCCGTGCTCGTGCCGGCCTTGTAACACGTGTTAGCCCCGTCCCCCATCGCGTTGTAGGCCTTTGAGAGCAAGGACGAGGCCTGTTGGTCGGGCGTTGGTAGGGCCGAATTGGCAGCTTCCACGTCAACGAGTAGAACACCACACACCGTGTGCAACGAATTGGTTGACAAACGTACGTTAGAAAGTGCGCTCGAGGCGTTCGTAGCGTCCTTGAGCAAGGTGGCCTTGCTCGACGTGAACGAACTTTGTTGGATCCACGCCGCGGCTTTTTGTGCGTTGGAGATGGAACCGCACGCCGCGAGGAGCAGCGCCGCGAGCGCGAACACCACGACGCGTCGAGTCACCCGACGACCACGAGATGCAGCGAGCGTCGGCCCCGACGGACAACGAGGTAGCGGTCGTGCAACAAGAAGCTGGCGTTAACTTTCGCGTCGGCCGCGAGACGACGATTGTTGACGTAGACACCACCTTGCTCAAGGAAACGACGGGCCTCACTGAGCGATTTCGCCAAGTCACAGCGCACTACAAGATCCGCACCGTCTATCCCCGCCACCACTTCACTGCGAGCAAACGTTGAAGATGGTGCGTCAGCCACCACTTCCAACAACATATTCTCATCAAGATCGCCAATGGATTCACCAAACAAGGCGTCTCCAGCTCGTTCCGCGGCCTTGGCAGCCTCTTCACCGTGCACCAACGTCACGACTTCGTTGGCAAGCACTCGCTGTGCTAGGCGTTCTTGGGGTGCCGACTTCAAACTCTCATCGAGCGAAAGGATCTCGTCATGATCAAGGAACGTAAAGAATCGGAGCAACTGTGGAGTGATGGCGTCGTCGCTATTAAGAAAGAATTGATGCATCACGAACGGCGACGTCATATTGGTGTCGAGCCAAACGTTGTCACCCGATTCTGACTTTCCAAATTTCGTCCCATCGGCTCGCAACAGCAGGGGCGACGTAAGTCCGTCCGCGCTAGCGCCGTCGAGTTTGCGAACGAGTTCTGCACCCATCGTGATATTTCCCCATTGATCCGAACCACCAATCTGCAGCGTGCAGCTATGACGACAAAACAATTCGTGAAAATCGTAGGACTGCAACAACATGTAGGAAAACTCGGTGTACGAAATGCCAACGTCGACCCTCTCCAGTCGACTCTTCACCGATTCTTTGGCAATCATTTGATTGACCGTGAAATGTTTGCCAACGTCGCGGAGAAAATCAGTGAGTACGAGTGGTCGAAGCCACGTGGCGTTATCGAGCAACAACGCCGTGGTGTCGTTCTTCGACGGCGCAAAATCCAAGAACCGACCGAGTTGTGAACGACTCCCCTCGATGTTGTGCGCGATTTCTTCGTCACTCAAGATTGGCCTTTCGGTCGCCTTGAAACTCGGATCGCCAATCAGCCCTGTGCCACCGCCCGCCAAGGCAATCGGGCGATTGCCCGCCAACTGCAGACGTCGCAAATTCAACACCGGAATGAGGTGCCCAATATGCAGCGACGTGCCGGTGGG
>Ga0181534_10000147_pt1 | contig 49906 bp, 50 predicted proteins | sample PEATcosm2014_Bin_37_FD_119758 | JGI IMG/M metagenome (GOLD analysis project Ga0181534, IMG submission 119758) | Peatland microbial communities from MTU Mesocosm Facility, Houghton, MI, USA - PEATcosm2014_Bin17_10_metaG | ecosystem: Environmental > Terrestrial > Soil > Wetlands > Peat | place... | reverse complement strand
CGCGGACAGTCCCTTGTCCTTGTCACGGATCGAGAGGTTGCGCACGACCTCGGCCACTTGGTAGATGTCGCCGGAGCGGAGCTTTTCGGAGTGGTTCTTAAAGCGACGCGACCAGTTGGTGGGCATACGGGCTTCCTTCTTGCGCAGCACCGCAAAGACCTCTTCAACTTCCTCGTCGTTGATGACGTCACGCAGACCCACCGACTCGGCGTTCGCGACCGGCACCATGAGCACCAGGTCGGTGTAGGCGACCTTGAGCTTCAGGTAGTCCTGCTTCACGTCAAAAGCCGTCATTTTCTCGATTTTCTCCACGGTGCAGGCGCCGTGGTGGGGGTAGACGAGACGGTCGCCTTTTTTGTACTTGCGGGCAGTCATTACCTGGGAACTCCTCGGAGGGGCAACGCCCACAGGGTACGGGGCGTTTGGGGGATTAACTATTTTACCAGGTTTTCGTTTTATCCGTACCGTGGCCGCGCGGGCGAGAAGCTCAGCCCCAGACCCTGTAACTCAATTACCGGTGACCCTCGCGCGATCTCGATACTCTCACGTGGGCGGATCTGATGAAAGGAGAACTGTGGCTGGTTGCCCATCGTGTGGCGCTTGCTGCGCTCCTTGCGGCGTCTCGTGCGCAGGATTTGGAGGGGGCTTGGCCGGTCTTGGCCTCGGAGGCTTCGGCGGCGGACTGGCCCCGGGCCTGGACGGTCTCGACGGAGTCCACGGTGACGACGGGTACGGCAGTTTTGGCGCCTTCCAGTTTCACCCGTGGTTTGGCTCGCATCGAAAGAAGGACCGCGACCCCGGTGCCACCACGGTGGATTCCCAGGCCCTGCGCGACCCGAGCCACGCCGGCCATCGCGAGGCCATCAAAGCGATCTCGCACGGCGATCCCGAGCAGCACTCACGGCTGATGGAATGGTTCAAGAAGGAGCTGGATCAGACCCACCCCTAGGCGGCGGTTGCTGCGTACCTGAGGGAAGAAGGCGGAACGCGATGAATCCCGGTTCGCGTTGCAGTCGATCGAACTCTTCTGGGTTGATGTTCGCCGCGTCACCGACGGGGCGAGGTTCCACGAGTCGCTCGATGACAAAACCCGCCGCACCAATCTCGCCACAGGTCGCTTCGAGTGACGTAAGCCAGTATCGAAGTCGCCAACCCCTGCTCCAGGTCTCCTCGATCACGCGAGTGTCGAAATAGCTCCCCCCTTTGGCGAGCCAATCTGCGGTGGGATGTTGTCGGGACAACACGAGCGAACCGGTGGGTTTCAGCACCCTTCGGAGCTCTCGGAGAGCACTCACCCGGTCGTCGACGTACTCAATCGCCAGGGCGAGGAGCACACGATCGAAGCTGGCGTCGGACAACCAGTCGAGTCGCTCGCCCAGGTCCGCCACCCGGAAGTCGCCACTCGGTACTCGGGCGCGACACAGCTCAATCATTCGGGGGCTCTGGTCGAAACCCACCACCGTGGCGCCGCGCCTCACGAGTTCTTCCGCGTACAGACCGGGTCCACACGCCGCGTCCAGCACGCGGGCGCCGTCCACGTCGCCCAGTAGCTCGAGGCACGCGGGACGATCGTAGAACGCGTTGAAGAATCCGCCTGCGGCGTGTTCCAGATACTCATCGGCGAAGACGTCGTACTGGGGGTCGCGCCCCACTCTTTCGACCCGTGATGGAGGGTGAGGCGCGTCGCTTGTTTGATCCACGCTCCATTGTGCACCCTGGTCGCCACCGCCGTTGTCCCCGGCCCGACCACGTCCGGCGCGCGTTAGTGTCGGCTCTTTGAGAGCCGATGTGAAGTGAGGGATCCATGAAGGCTGCGGTCTACTACGAAACGGGCGCTCCGAGCGTCTTTCGTTACGAAGACGTACCCGAGCCGGTGGTCTCCGCCGACGAACTACTCGTGCGCGTCGAGGCGATCAGCATCGAAGGCGGCGACACCCTAAATCGCCTGCGCGGCGACATGAGCGCCACGCCGCACATCGTGGGATACCAAGCGTCGGGCACGGTCGTCGACGTCGGAGCCAACGTGAGCGACTTCGCGGTGGGAGATCGCGTGGTGACCTTGGGCATGAACGGGTCGCACGCCGAACTTCGCGCCGTGTACCCCTCGTTCTGCTGGAAGATTCCCGCGAACGTCTCGATGGAAGTGGCGGCCGCCGTGCCGACGGCCTACGGCACGGCACACGACAGCCTCTTCGAGTTCGGTCGCCTCAGCGCGGGAGAAACGGCCCTGATACACGCCGGGGCCAGCGGAGTGGGCATCGCGGCCATTCAGATGGCGAAGGACGCCGGGGCGCGCGTGCTCGCCACCGCCTCCAGCGCCGAGCGCCTCGAGCGCTTACGTGAGTACGGGCTGGACGAGGGCATCAACTACCGAGAGGACGACTTCGCCCTGCGCGTTCGCGAGCTCACCTCGGGCCAGGGCGCGGACGTGATCGTCGACTCGGTGGGCGGTTCCAACCTGCAAAAGAGTCTGCTGGCCCTCGCCTACCGGGGACGGTGCGTCAGCTTCGGTGACGCCGGACGCGAGGAGTCCGCCTCGCTCGACATCTCGTCGATGCGCGGACAGAACCAGGCCTTTACCAGCTACTTCCTTGGCGCGGAACTGTTTCTTGGCACCCGGGCGCACGCCGTCATCGAAACGATCCTCCAGGACGTGGCCGCGGATCGGTGGCGCGTGGTCATCGATCGCACCTACCCCTTGGCCGACGCGGAGGAAGCGCACGCCTACATCGAGAGCCGTCAGGCCTTCGGTCGCGTGCTCCTCATTCCCTGAGCGCCATCTCGCGGGTGGGTCGAGCTACGCGGCGAGAGGGACGTCGAGGCGCGCGGCGGCGATCGCCTCGACCAACGAGTGGCAGCGTCGCAGCACCAGCCCATCACCGTCGACGACGTCGGCCGAGGCGGGAAGGATGATCGCACGGGCGCCCAGGCGCCGCGCCTCTCGAATCCGGCGGGCCATGCCCGGCACCGCGCGAAGTTCTCCGGCCAGGCCCACCTCGCCGACCGCCACCACACTCGGCGACACCGCAAAGCCCAGCGTCGCCGAGGCGATCGCGAGGGCGAGGGCCACGTCGACGCCCGGTTCACTGGCCGAGAGCCCGCCCGCGGTGGCGGCAAACACGTCGAGGGCGCTGGTGTCGACGCCGCAGCGCGCCTCCAGCACCGCGAGGAGCAGGGAGAGGCGCGGTGACGAGAGCTGATAGGCCACGCGTTTGGTGGATCCGCCGGCGTGAGCGACGAGCGCCTGAATCTCCACCACGAAGGAGCGTGACCCGTCGTTGGTCACGGTCAAGACCACGCCGGGCACGTCCAACTCGGGGCCACGCAGGGACATCGACGGATCGAGTACTTCGCGCAGTCCGTCACCGACCATCTCAAAGAGACCGACCTCGCCCGTCGGGCCGAAGCGATGTTTTTGAGCGCGCACGGTGCGCAGGGTCCCGTGGCGATCACCCTCGATGCGAATGACCGTGTCGACCAAGTGCTCGAGCGCGCGCGGCCCGGCGAGTTCGCCGTCCTTGGTCACGTGTCCGATCAACAGCAGGGCCGTGTCGGTGGCCTTGGCGATCGAGCAGAGTCGCTCGGCCGCGGCGCGTATTTGGGGGACCGAGCCCACCACGCTCGACAGCGCGTCGTCGCTCATGGCCGAGATCGAGTCGATCACGCACAGCGTGCGAGGGCGCTCGCCCAGTAGTTCCGACGCGCTCTCGACGCTGGTCGTGGTGGCGACGTCGAGGCGCGCGGGGATGTCGCCCATGCGCCGCGCCCGCTGAGCGACCTGCGCCGCGGACTCCTCCGCGGCGATCAGGAGAACATCGTGCCGGCGGGCCAGGGCGCACAGCGTCATCAGCGCGAGCGTGGACTTGCCCACCCCCGGCTCCCCGTAGAGAAGGGTGGTCGAGCCCGCGACGAACCCGCCGCCGAGCACCCGGTCGAGCTCGCCGATGCCCGAAGAGAGTGACGCGGCGGCGTCTCCTGCGACGTCGCGCAGGGCGCCCGCGCTCACGCGCGCCCGGGGCGAGGGCTCGGGTCCCGCCACCTCGTCAATGGAGTTCCACTCAGAACAGGCGCCGCAACGCCCCTGCCAACGCGGAGCGCTCGAACCACAGAGTCGACAGGCGTAACGGACGTGGCTCTTCACGTTCGTTACGTTAGAGAGCGACTGTGACGCCTAGGCGTTGGTCTGGTCTTCGAAGTCCACCGAGGGCGGCAAGCCCTCGACGCCTTCAAAGGTGAGGAAGGTTCCGTCGTCGCCTTCGGCGGCGTCCACCACGATGGTCTGGCCGGCGTGGAACTCCTTGAACAGGATCTTCTCGCTCAAGACGTCCTCCACGTACTGCTGGATGGCTCGACGCAGTGGCCGGGCACCTAGCTCGGGGTCGTAGCCCTTTTCGGCCAGGTACGCCTGCGCCTTCGCCGACAGCTCGAGGCCGAGACCTTGGGTGCTCAACTGATCGCGCAGGCGCGTGATAAACAGATCCGCCACCGAGATGACTTCTTCCCGGGTCAACTCGTGGAAGACGATGGTGTCGTCGATACGGTTCAAGAACTCGGGACGGAAGTGCGCCTTCAATGCCTGGTTGACCTTTTCCTTCATGCGCTCGTGGGTGATGGAGTCCGAGCCCTTGCCAAAGCCGATGGCGGCCTTGCGCAGGTCCGAGGTACCCAGGTTCGAGGTCATGATGAGGATCGTGTTCTTGAAGTCCACGGCGCGACCTTGGGAGTCGGTCAGGCGGCCATCTTCCAGGATCTGCAAAAGGGTGTTGAAGACGTCGGGGTGAGCCTTTTCCACTTCGTCAAAGAGGACGACCGAGAAGGGCTTGCGGCGCACGGCCTCGGTGAGCTGGCCGCCTTCGTCGTAGCCCACGTAACCCGGGGGCGAGCCCACCAGGCGCGAGACCGAGTGCTTCTCCATGTACTCCGACATGTCCAACTGGATGAGCGCGTCGGCGTCGTCGAAGAGGAACTCGGCGAGGGTCTTCGCCAGTTCGGTCTTTCCCACACCGGTCGGTCCGAGGAAGATGAACGATCCACCGGGACGCTTGGGGTCTTTCAGGCCCGCCCGCGTGCGGCGAATGGCGCGACTGAGTGAGGCCACGGCCTCGTCTTGTCCGATCACGCGCTTGTGGAGTTCGTCCTCCATGCGCAGCAACTTCACGGTCTCTTCCTCGGTCAAGCGGTAGACGGGGATGCCCGTCCACACCGCGAGAACTTCGGCGATCGTTTCCTCGTCCACCAGGTCAAAGGACTCGCCGCCCGAGGACAGCACCGTCGCGTCGATCGCGTCGCGCTTGGCGATCAGGTCTTGCTCTTGCTGATCGAGGGCCTTCGCTTGATCGAGGGCGCCCGAGTCCATGGCGGACTCCTTGTCGCGGCGCAGTCGAAGTATGTCCTCGTCCAGCTTCTTCGCCGCGGGCGGCGTGTCCATGCGACGAATGCGCAGTCGGCTACCGGCCTCGTCGATGAGGTCGATGGCCTTGTCGGGCAAGAAGCGGTCCGAGATGTAGCGGTCAGACATGTTGGCGGCCGCGATGAGCGCCTGGTCGGTGATCTTGACCGCGTGGAACTCTTCGTAGACCTCGCGCAGACCCTTCAGGATCTCGATGGTCATGGCGACCGAGGGCTGCTCGACCTTCACCGGCTGAAAGCGACGCTCGAGCGCGGCGTCCTTCTCGATGTGCTTGCGGTACTCGTCGATGGTCGTCGCTCCGACGGTTTGAAGTTCGCCACGCGCCAGCATGGGCTTCAAGATGGAAGCGGCGTCGATGGCCCCTTCGGCGGCGCCGGCCCCGACCAGGGTGTGAATCTCGTCGATGAACAAAATAATGTCGCCGCGCGTGCGGATCTCCTTCAAGACCTTCTTCAAGCGCTCTTCGAAGTCACCGCGGTAGCGACTGCCGGCGACCAGGGCGCCGAGGTCGAGGGTGTAGAGCTGCTTGTCGGCCAGGGTGACGGGCACTTGGTTGGCGACGATGCGCTGAGCCAGCCCCTCGACGATGGCGGTCTTACCCACTCCCGGCTCGCCGATCAGAACCGGGTTGTTCTTGGTGCGGCGCGAGAGCACCTGCATCACGCGTTCGACCTCTTTTTCGCGTCCGACCAGCGGGTCGAGTTTGCCCTCGCGGGCGAGTTGGGTGAGGTTGCGACCGAACTGGTCCAAGACGGCTGACCCGCCGGCGGACTCGGGGTCGCCCTTCGCGGCGCCGGCGGAACTCGCCACGCCAGCCTCTTTGCCAGCCTGCCCGGACATCATCTGAATAACCTGAGTGCGAACTCGCGCCATATCGGCGCCGAGGTCGTTCAGGACCTGGGCGGCCACGCCCTCACCCTCGCGCACCAGGCCGAGCAGCATGTGCTCCGTGCCGATGTAGGAGTGTCCGAGTTGAAGGGCCTCGCGAAGCGAGAGCTCCAGGACCTTTTTGGCCCGAGGAGTAAAGGGGGGTGAGCCGGGCGAAGGATTGGTGTTGGCCCCAATGGCCTCTTCCACCTTCTCGCGCACCACGTCAAACGTGACCCCCAAGGCGTCCAGCGCCTTGGCCGCGACCCCTTCGCCCTCTCGGATCAGACCCAGCAAGATGTGCTCGGTCCCGATGAAGGCGTGGTTCAGGTCGCGTGCCTCTTCCTGAGCGAGTACGAGGACTCGCCGGGCACGGTCAGTAAAACGTTCAAACAATGGTCGTCCTTTGTTCTTTTGATTGCAGTGTACCGGTCACGCCGGCCGATTAGGTCGAGCCCCCCGGACCACCAAGAACGCGTCCTCTAAGGTGGGAACGTGAATCCCCTCGAACAACTAGGGCTTACGTCGGTTGACGAGGATCTGGTTCGACTCGAGGCGTTGCTCACCGAGGCGGTCATCTTTGGGGACCCCTACCTCGACTCGGTCACCACCCACTTGATTGACGCCGGCGGCAAGCGGCTTCGCGCGACCCTGGCCGTGGCCTCGGCGACCAGCGGGGAACGTTCGGCCTCCCGCGAAGACCTGATGGGGGCGGTCTCGCTGGAGCTGATGCACGTGGCCTCGCTCTACCACGACGACGTCATGGACGAGGCCCAGATCCGGCGCAACGTCGACAGCGTGAACGCCCGGTACGGGAATCTCATCGCCATCGTGGCCGGGGACTACCTCATGGCGAGATCGGCCGGCATCGCCGCCGACCTCGGCGCGGAGTCCGCGAGCTTGATGGCGCGCACCCTGGCGTGGCTCACGCGCGGCCAGGTGAGCGAGGTGCGCACCGCCTTCTCGCTCGAACGAACCGAGCACGACTACTTCGAAGCCATCGAAGGCAAGACCGCGGCGCTGATGTCTTCCAGTTGTCGCATGGGGGCGATGACCGCGGGGCTGTCCCGCGAAGAGTCCGAAGCGCTGGCCGAGTTCGGTCGATGCTTTGGCATCGTCTATCAGTTGCGCGACGACATCTTGGACCTCACGGCCACCGATAACCAGCTCGGCAAGCCGCCCGGCCAGGACCTCGCCGAAGGCGTCTACAGCCTCCCGACCCTGTACGCGCTGCGCGACTCGCGCCAAGCCGACGAGCTGTCGTCGCTGCTCGGACGAGCGCTCGACGACGACGACCGTGAGCGGGCCCGCAAGTTGGTGGTCGCGACCGACGGAATCGACCGCACGGTCCTCGCGGCCAATCGCTTCCTCGCCGACGCCCACCGGGCCATCGCGGTCTTGCCCAGCGCGAAGCTGCGCGTGGGATTCACGGCGCTCATCTCCTCGCTCTTGGAAGACTTGCCTCGCTAGTTTCGTTCCGGCTTCAGGGTCGGAAAGGCGATCACTTCTTTGATGTTGGACTCATCAGCCAAGATGACCGCGAGCCGGTCCATGCCCACTCCCAGCCCCGCCGTCGGGGGAAGTCCCCACTCGAGGGCCATGATGTAGTCCTCGTCGATGGGCATCGTCTCGTCCTCGCCCGCGGCCGCGAGGCGCGCCTGGTCCTCAAAGCGTGCGCGCTGCTCCAGCGGATCGTTGAGCTCAGAGAATCCGTTGGAGAGCTCTCGACACGCCACGTACGACTCGAAGCGCTCGGTGAGCTCGGGGTCTCGGCGGTGACGACGCGCCAGCGGTGACACCTCGACGGGGTACTCGGTAAGAAACGTCGCGTCCCACAGTGTCTCATCGGCCACGTGTTCGGCCAACTCGGCCAGGCAGCGGCCCGCACCCCACGACGCGTGCACGTCGACGCCGTGCTCGCGCAGATACCCCGCGAGCTCCTCACGCGGGGTGTGCACCGACACCTCGCGCCCCACCAACTCACTCGCCAGCTCGGCCATCGTTCGACGGGCCCACGGCGCCTTCAACGACATGGGCCGACCTTGGTACTCGAACTCCGTGGTCCCGATCACGTCCATCGCGACACCGGCCACCAGCTCTTCGGTAAAGGACATCATGTCCTCAAAGTCCCAGTAGGCCGCGTAGAGCTCGAGCATGGTGAACTCGGGGTTGTGGCGCGGGCTCACCCCTTCGTTGCGAAAGACGCGCCCGAGCTCGAAGACCCGCTCAAAGCCCCCCACGACCAGTCGCTTCAGCCACAGTTCGGGCGCCACGCGCAGGTAAAAGTCACTGTCGAACGCGTTGTGCTTGGTCACGAAGGGGCGGGCGGGCGCGCCCGAAGGGATGGCGTTCAAGATCGGCGTCTCCACTTCCATGAAACCCGCGGCCCAACAGCGCTCGCGCACCGCGCGGATCATGTCACTGCGGCGCTGCAGCGAGCGCCGGGTCGTCTCATTCGCCCAGAGGTCGGCCTCGCGATGGCGATAGCGCAGGTCGAAGTCGGCGATGCCGGCCCACTTGTCGCCAAAGTTGCGCACGGCTTCGGCGAGTCGCTCCCAGGTCGCGACCTTGACCGAGAGTTCGCCCCGCTTGGTGCGCACCACCTCACCCACCACCCCGACCCAGTCGCCCAAGTGGAGCTTCGAGAACTCTTCGAAGTTCGCGGCCACGCTCTCGAGAACGAAGAGCTGAATCTCCCCGGTGGAGTCGCGCATGGTGGCAAAGGCCAGCTTGCCCTGACGGCGAAGCAGGACCACTCGACCGGCCACGTGGACGACCTGGCCCGACTCTTCGCCCTCGGCGAGAAACGAGAACGCGCTCTGGAGTGCGGCGGCGTAGGCGTCGTGGGCGAACTGATAGGGCGTGGTCACGTGGTCTCTCTCGAATGATTCCTTTCATGAACGATACGCAATCCATGCAGGGTCAACCACGGCTCGACGATGCGCACGTATTTCGTGTGGGGTGCGATGAGACTCGCGAGCCCGCCGGTGCCGATGATGGTGGCCTCGCCGAGCTCGTCCAGAATCCGCTCGATGATGCCGTCGACCTGCGCCGCGAAGCCGTACAGCACGCCGCTTTGTATCGACTCGACGGTCGAGCGACCGATCACCGAGCGCGGTTTCACGAGTTCCACCGAGCGCAGCGCGGCGGCGTGGGTGTAGAGCGCTTCGAGCGAGATGGCGACCCCGGGGGCGATCGCGCCCCCGAGGTACTCGCCGTTCGCGCTGATCACGTCGAAGACCGTGGCCGTTCCCATGTCCACCACGATGGAGGGCCCAGGATAGAGGTCGTACGCGGCGACGGCGTCGGCCACGCGGTCGGCGCCCACTTCGCGCGGGTTTTCATAGAGGATCGCCATACCCGACTTCGTGCCCGGCCCGAGCACCGTGAGCTGGAGGTCCGAGAACCAGCGCTTGGCCATGCGACGCAGCTGCGTCGTGACGGCCGGCGCGGAGGAGCAGATCGCGATCTCGCTCACCGTCGACTTGAGATCCAGTCCCTCCAGGTCGAGCAGTTGCGTCAGGGTGATGGCGTGTTCGTCCGGCGTACGCTCGACCACCGTCGACGTGCGCCAGTGATAGGCCAGTCCGTGCTCGCCACTGGCTCGCGCGAACCCCATGGCTTCGGGCGCCTCGGGGTCCGCCTCGCCGAAGAGTCCGATCAGGGTCTCGGTGTTGCCGACGTCCATCGCGAGCAGCATCAGGTCTCTCCCACCACACTCACCGGACCGTTGTCGATCAGACGCACGCCGTCAACGAAACCCGCCACCAGCGCGCGCTTCAGCCCCGACTCATCGTCCGCGGTGGGCCGCAACGTGCGCGGGTCCACCACCTCGGCGTAGGCCACGTCCACCCCCGCGTCGTCGAGAATCGTGCGCATGGTGGCCCGCAGGGTGCTGGCCCGGGCGCTGGTGGTCGCCACGTAGGCCAAGGCTCGCGAGAGTCCGAGGGCCCGACGCCGGGACTCGCTCGTCAGTCGAACGTTGCGGCTCGACAGCGCGAGTCCGTCGTCGTCGCGCACGATGGGACAGCCCACCACCTCGACGTCGAAGCCGAGATCATCGACCAGTTGACGTACCACGGCCAGCTGCTGAAAGTCCTTCTCGCCAAAGAACGCGCGACAGGGCCCCGTCACTGCGAACAGTTTCGCGACGACGCTCGCCACCCCGTCAAAGTGGCCCGGCCGACCGGCCCCCTCGAACACCTCACCGATTCCCCGCACCGACACCGAGGTCGGCGTGCAGCGGGGATAGTCGGGCCACATCTCCTCGAGCGTCGGGGTCACCAGACAGTCGACGCCGCACTCGAGCGCGAGAGCTCGATCGTGCTCCAGCGTGCGGGGGTAGTGCGCGAGGTCGTTGGCGTCGGCGAACTGCAGGGGATTCACGAAGATGGTCGCGATGACCACGTCGCTCTGCGCCTTCGCCGCGCGAAAGAGCGAGACGTGCCCCTGGTGCAGGGCTCCCATGGTGGGTACCAGCCCGACGCGTTGGCCGGCGGTGCGCTGGTCGTGAGCGAACTGGCGCCACGCCGCGATGTCGATGAGCTCGTTCACGGGGCGCAGGCGAGTCGACGCGCCTCGGCGAGTTCGAAGGCGGCGTTCGCGAGCGCCACGTACGTCGAACGCTCCGACTCCGGGATGGCGGCCAGGTGGGCGTCGATCGTTTTCATATCGGCCCGCGACGCCGGTCCGGTCAGCGCGCGCTGGGCGCCCATCGCCACGGCGTCATCGAGGGCCTCTTCGATGAGGGGTACGAAGTCGCGAAGCGAAAGTCCCGCCGACTGGGCGAGAACCTCGACGTGGCCCATGAGGGCCACCAGATGATTGGCCGCCACGCTCGCGGTCGCGTGATAGTTGACGCGCTGGTCGTCGCTCAGACGAAGGGCTCGTCCCTTGAGGGATTCCACGAGTTCCGCGGTGACGTCGTCGCCGCCGATGCTAAAGGTCGCGCCCTGCAGCCGTTGGGCGCCGAGTTCGGTGTTTGAGAGCATGGCGAGGGGGTGCAGGAAGCCGGCGCGCGGGTGACTCGCCACCTCGCTGAGGCCCCTCGAGCCGGCGACGTGGAGAACGACCCGGGAGCCTCGCGGCGCCAGGGCCTGGGAGACCTCGGCGATCGCGTCGTCCGGGACGCAGAGCAGGACGACCTCACTCTGGCCCACGCGCTCGAGTTCGTCGTGATGGATCAGTTGTGTGTCGTGGCCCACCTCGCTCAGGGCCGCGGCGAACGACGTACCGGCGCGGCCCGCGCCCACGATGGAAATCTTCATACCGGCTCCATTCCCGTTCCGGCCCCGTAGGTGCCGTTCGGTGATTAGCGCAACGACGAAAGTGTACCGAGTTCCACCACCTGGCCGACCGCGCGGGCCAGTCGCTCCTCACTGACGAGCTCCGGCGCCAACTCGCGCAAGGGTCGCAGCACGAAAGCCCGCTCGAACATCCGCGGATGAGGCAACGTCAACTCGGGGTCGGCGCGCACTTCCCCGCCCACGAGCAGGAGGTCGACGTCCAGGGTGCGCGGACCCCAGCGCACCTCGCGCGTGCGTCGAGCGTCCTCCTCGGCGCGGCGCGCCCGCGCGAGCAGCTCCTCGGCGCTGGCCTCGGTGGCGATCTCCATCACCATGTTCCAGAAGTCGTCCTGGGCCACTCCCCCGACGGGCTCGGTCTCGTAGACGTTCGAGAGTCGATACGCGTCACCGGCCGCCAGGGTGGACAGGGCGCCCCGCAGGTGGGCGGCGCGATCTCCCAGGTTGGTGCCCAGTGAGAGATACGCGACGCGCACTACGGGCGGGTCACGGTGCAGCGCACGCCGACCGTGGCGACGTCCTCGGCGACCGGTGGGCGCAACTTGCGAACCGCGACGGTCACCGCAGAGATCTCCTCGTCGTAGCGGAGGATCTCGCGCGCCACCCGGTAGGCCAGGGTCTCGAGCAGCAAGAAGGCCCCCTCGGTCGCCACCCGCGTCGCGATCTGCAGGACGTCGGCGTAGTTGGTCGTCTCGGCCAGGTCGTCGTGGAGGGACGCCCCTTCGAACGGTCGCGCGACGTCGATGTCCAGGGCCAGTGGCTGGGCGCGGCCACGTTCCTCCTCGAGGACCCCCACCACGGCTTGGACGCGAAGCTCCCTCAGCTCAATAACGTCACTCACGAACGTCCTCGGGCAGATCCATGAGGACCGAACGTCCGTCGGGACCGATCGAACGCTTGAAGAGCCGTTCCACCAGCGCGATGGAGGCCGGCACCGTTCCCACCTTCTGACTCCACACGAGATACCCCGCCACGACACCCAGCAGTCGATCGGACACCTCATCGCCGTGCAGCAGCACCGTGGTGTTCGACGACATGCAGTGGGCGATGTCGTGGTAGCACGCCTCGAGGACCTCGCGCTGCTGGGGACCGCCGCGCAACGCGTAGTGACTAGCCGTGAGACCGTGCTCGAAGTAGGCGCTCAGGTTCTGCATGATCGGCAGAATCGAGATGACCCGACCGAAGCCCTGATGCTTCAGCCACAGCAGTTCTTCGTCCCGTCGCACCTGGCGGTGCACGGTGGTGGATCCGCCCGGTCGCTCCGAGACCGCCAGTATTCCTTTGTAGACCCAGGTGAAGCCGCGCGGTTCGATCCCGGCCGCCCACTTGCCCTTCACGGCGTCACGGCCTCGGGGATCGTCGTGAGCAAATCTCTCAATTGAACCGTCTCTCGAACGTCGTGCACTCGCACCATACTGACACCTTGGACCATCGCCCACGCTGCTGTCGCCACTGACGCCTCCAGTCGCTGGTCAACGTCGAGGGTGTCGCGACCGAGGTGGCTGAGGAAGCGCTTGCGACTGGTACCGATCATCACCCCCGCCCCGTAGCGGGCCGCGAGTTCGACGAAGTGGTCACAGTGGGCCAGCAGCGTCAGATTGTGTTCCACCGTCTTGCCAAAGCCGATGCCCGGGTCCAGCCACAGTGGGCCGACGCCCGCTCGGCGGGCGTCGGCCGCCACCCCGGCGAGAAAGTCGCTGATCTCGCCGACCACGTCGGTGTAGGTGGGATTGTCCTGCATGACGCGCGAGTCGCCCTGACGGTGCATGGCGACGTACCCGACCTTGAGCTCTCCCGCCAGCTCGACCAGCTGGGACGAGACGTCGTTGAGAACGCTGGCCCCGGCCGCGATGGCGGCGCGCGCCACCGACTCCTTTTGCGTATCGATGGACACCGGTCCCAGCGCCGCCAGCGCCCGCACCACTGGCACCACGCGACGAAGTTCTTCCTCGTCGTCAACGGGTGACGCGCCGGGTCGCGTCGACTCGCCCCCGACGTCCACGACGTCGGCGCCCTGCGAAAACTGAGCCATCCCGCGCGCGATCGCCTCCTCGGCGCCCCACGTGCGCGAAGCGGGGAAAAACGAGTCGGGCGTCACGTTCACGATGCCCATGACGGCGGGGCTCAGCGCCACGTAGACCTTCGCTGATGGATGTACTCCAGGGCCTCGGCCCGGGTCCGGGCGTCGTCGCGAAAGACACCGCGCACCGCGGAGGTGACGGTCGTCATGCCCTCCTTCTTCACGCCGCGCATGGACATGCAAAAGTGCTCAGCCTCGATGACCACGATCGATCCGCGAGGTTGGAGCTCCTTCTCCATCGCTTCGACGATCTGGGTGGTCATGCGCTCTTGCACCTGCAAACGACGGGCAAAACCTTCGACCACGCGGGCCAACTTCGAGAGCCCGGTGATGAGCCCGTCGTCCCCGGGCAGGTAGGCCACGTGGGTCAGGCCCACGAACGGAACGAGATGGTGTTCGCAGAGCGACGTGAAGGGGATGTCGCGCACCATGACCATCTCGTCGTGTCCGGCCTCGAAGCGAACCCGAAGGTGTTCGCCGGGGTCGGCCTCGATACCCGTGAACAGCTCGGCGTACATCTCGGCGACGCGTCGCGGGGTCTCGCGCAGTCCTTCGCGCGTCGGGTCTTCACCGATCGCCTCCAGCAGTTGGCGAATCAGTTCCTGCACCCGCGGCTGGTCCACCACCTCTAGGCCTCGCCGACGTAGGTGTAGATGGCGTCGAGGTTGCGGTAGCGCTCGTTGACGTCGAGCCCGTAGCCCACCACGAAATCGGCGGGGATCGTGAAGCCCACGTACTTAAGGGACTGCTCCACGCGCTGCTCGCCCTCTTTCAAGAGCAGCGCGCAGACCTCGAGGCTCGCGGGGCTCCGCGCGCCGAGGTACTGACGCAGGTAGTTGAGCGTGAGCCCCGAGTCAACGACGTCCTCAACGATGACGACGTCGCGACTGGCCAGGTCCACGTCCAGGTCCTTCACGATGCGCACCACGCCACTGGTCTTGGTGGCCGCCCCGTAGGAGGAGACGGCCATGAAGTCAACCTCGACCGGCAACTCGATGGCGCGCATCAGATCGGCCATGAAGTTGATCGCGCCCTTCAAGACACAGACCAGCAGGGGCGGCCTGTCGGCGTAGTCCAGCGTGATCTGGCGCCCCAGCTCACCAACCCGGTCGTGCACCTCTTTGGCCGAGACCACCACGTCGCCGAGAACCCCCTTGGCCCAGGTCGCGGTGAAATCGTCGGGAGAGTGCCTATCCATGATTGGAGAGCGTAGTTGAGTCGCCTTCGAGGGCGAGGCGCTGTGAGCGCCGCGAGAGCCGCCGGCCCCCTTCCAGTTCGGCCGCGACGACCTCGCCGTCGACGACGCGAAGCGACCGCTCGATCTCCGCGCTGCTCGGCGGATGTTGATCACCCAACTCGTCGGTCACCGACAGTTGCACGCGCAGCCATCGACGAAGTCGCGCACGGGGCCACTGACGCAGTTCGCGACAGTCCGCGTCAGACAACGCGAGGGCCGCGTCACCTTGCACGAGAACGTTCAACCAGGCCCGCTCATCGAAGATCACGTCGGCCTGGCGCGCCAAGATCGGCACGATGTCGCGTTGCGCCACGTCGGCGAGGAGGGGCATCAGCTGGTGGCGCACGCGATTGCGGCGAAAGGAGAGGTCGTCGTTCGACTCGTCGTGACGGGCCTCCAGACCACGCGCCGCGACCAGCGCCGCGACGTCACTGCGTCGAGCACGCACCAGCGGTTTGGTCGGATCGTTGACCAGGGGCGAGAGTCCGTCGAGGCCGGCGCCCCGCATCATGTTCAACAGGACCGTTTCTGCGAGGTCGTCCATGGTGTGACCGGTCAGCGATCCCTCGGGCAAGACACGACGACGTTCGCCCCGGGCGCGGGCCTCAAAGTTTGCTCCGGGCATGACCGCGACGTCGTGCACGACGACGGGCACATCGAAGCTCCGGGCGACCGCCACCACGAACTCGGCGTCGACCGTGCTGGCGGGTCGGGCGTGGTGGTCCACGTGGTGCACGCGCACGTCCAGGTGAGCCTCACGAGCGAGCAGAAGGAGCCCGAGTGAGTCCGCTCCGCCCGAGACGGCGAGGTCCACACTCGTTCCCGCCGCCGGAAACCGGCACGCGGCCAGCAGCTCGTGCGCGCTCATCACGCCTTCAGGCTACGCACCAGCCAACACGTTCTCTCGAGCCAGGTCGCCCGAGCGAGCGCGCCGCGATCCTTGAGCCCGACGCCACGCTCGAAAGAGTCGACCGATCACAAACCAGGCGGCGCTGTAGGAACCCACGTAGAAGCCGACCGGCCAGTTCGTGACGTACGCGCACGCGAGGGCCCCCCAGATGGTGAGGAGCCCGATGAGAACCGACAACCCCATGGCCACCGGCGCGCGGTCGCTGAAACAGCGCGCCGCGGCGGGAGGGCCGATCATCAACGTGAAGATCAACAACGCACCGACGACGGGCACGGTCATCGTGGTGGCGCAGGCCAGCACCACGAGAAAGATGATCTCGAGTCGCTCGGGGCGCAGTCCCCTCGCCGCGGCGATCTCGGGCGCGATGGAGGTCAACAGGAGCGGGCGATACAGCACGCCGACGGCCACCACGCAGACCGCGCCGAGCGCGATGACCGGCCACAGCTGCCCCGTGCTCACGCCAAGAATCTCCCCGAATAACAAGGAGAAGATCGCGGGTTCGTACTCGGTGCTCTGGCTGAGGAACGCCGCACCGAGCGCCAGCATCATGACGAGGGCCAAAGCGGTGACCGCATCGGCCCGGCCTCGGCGAGAGAGCGTAGCGATGCCCAGCGCCGCCGCCAGGGAAAATACCCCGAGACCCACCAGGGGGTTGATGCCCACAAGATTGGCCCCGGCCGCTCCGGCGAAGGCGCCATTGGGGATGGCGTGGGCGGCGAAGGCGGAACTGCGCATCACGACGAAGAAGCCGACGATTCCGGCCACCACCGCGACAATCGAACCGATCAGCCACGCGTTCACCATGAAGCTCGTGAACATCAGACCGGCACCCCCTTGAACTCGCGCGCGGGAGCGGTCGCAACGGGACTACTGGTGCGTCGGCGAAGGGCGGGCAGACCCGAGACGAGGTAGCCCAGGAAGATGAGGGTCACGATGAAGAAGCTGACGGGCAGACCCTGACTGGAGGGAAACCAATAGAAGCTGTCGTAGGCGAGAACGACGCCCAGCCACGTCGCGACGACCCCGAGAATCGGAGCGACCACGAGCGCAGCCCGCAGGTTCTTGGTGACCCGCAGGGCGGTGGCGGCCGGTCCGATCAACAGAGCCGTCGAAAGGACCGAGCCAATGGCGATGGAGGACAGACCGACGGCCACCGCGAGGGTGAGCATGAAGAGCACTCCCACCAGACGAACTCGAATTCCCCGCGCCCCGGCCAGATCGGGACTTATTGAGCTGAGGAGCAGTGGGCGGTAGATCAGAGCGAGAACGCCGAGCGTGATCACGCTCATCCCCACCACGAGCGGAATCGTTGAAGAGTTGAGCGTGAAGATCGAGCCGAACAGGATCTGCTGACTGACGCCGGTCGTCGCGTTCTTGGTGGCGTCGAGGTACAAGAACAGCGCAGCCAGTCCGGTCGCGAAGCCCAGCACCACGCCCGTCGCGATATCGCGACCGCGCAAGCGCTCCACCCCCACCAGATCCATGGCGCCGGCTCCGAGCACGCCCGCTCCGAGGAAGCCGAGCAGGGGGCTGAAGTTGAAGAAAAAGGCGCCCGACCCTCCCGTGGTTGCCACGTCGGTGAGGGCGTGGCCCGCGAAGGACTGGCCCCGCATCACCGTGAAGACGCCCACGAAGGCCGACACCAACGCGCTCACCGCGCCGACCGTCACGGCGACGTGCACCGGACCGCTGGAGAAGAATCCAGGCTCAAAGAGGTACCGCACGGCCCTTAGTTCACGGTCAAGGTCGGGTGCTCGGGAATCTCGGCGTCGTCTTGACCGGGTTCGGCCACGACCAGCACTCGTCCGTGCAGCTTCAGCACGTCAACGTGATGTCCATACAACGCGCTCAGCACGTCAGAGCGCACCACTTCCTCGGTCGTGCCACTCGCCGCGCGACCATTCGTGATGTAGACGATGCGATCCATCACGGGCAAGAGCGCGTTCATCTCGTGCGCCGAGAGTAAGACCGCGACGTGATGCTCCTTGGCGACGGAGTGCAGCAAGGCCACGATCTCCTGGACGCTCCGGGGGTCGAGATTCGCCAAGGGCTCATCGAGGAGGAGCAAAGTGGGCTCGCTCACGAGAGCGTGGGCAATGAGCACGCGCTGCTGCTCGCCCCCGGAGAGGCTGCCCACTCGGCTGTCGGCAAAACGTTCGGCGTCCACGTCGCGCAGTATCTGCTCCACTCGATCACGTTGCGCGGGCGTTCGTCTCGAGAAGCCGTAGCGATTCGCGTTGAGCCCCAGTGCTACGAAGTCGCGAGCGCGCAGGGGAATGTCGGGGTCCAGCAGCACCTTCTGGGGGACGTAGCCGAGCGCGTGGCGGTGACGAGAGAGTGGTTCACCTTCCACGCGAATCTCTCCCTCCTCGAGTCGCTGCAACCCGAGGATCGAACGCAACAGCGTCGTCTTTCCCGCGCCGTTGGAACCGATCAATCCCGTGAACTCGCCGCGGTGAACGGCGAAACTCACGTGATCAAGAATCGATCGGCCGCCAAATGAGACGCTGACCTCGTCGACGTCAAGAACCGGAGCGGACGCGACCCCGCTCATAACTTCTGCGTCGAACGGTGCGACACCACAGCGGACTCGATGGCCTTCGTCTCGGCCAACATCCAGGTCTGGTAGTTGAATCCCGGAGTCGGCATCGTCTCGTACACGCCGACGACCGGAACGCGAGACCGCTTCGCGACCTGGCGAAGGGAGGCGGTCAAGGAGTCGACCACCTGTTGGTTGTAACAAAAGAGCTTGACGTCGTGCTTCGTGAAGTAGCCGTCCTCAAGAGTGATGTCTTCGGGGGCCGGATCCACCCCATTCATGATGTCGGCCTGAAAGACGAAGGGGGTGAGAATATTGGCGCCCATCGCTTGGAGAAGGTAATCCGCCACCGGCTCGGTGACGGCAACAGGAGTGCGGGGATACTTGGACTTAAAAGCCTCGATCGACGCGAGCCAGGGATCAAGTGACTCGTCGAAGGCTTTCAGGTTCGCTTCAAAGTACGCCGAGTGACGGGGTGCGAGCTGGTCGAGGTCCTTCACCATGACTTTCGCCACGGCGGGCATGGTCGTGGGTTTGTACCAGAGATGCGGATTGCGCGTGGTCGTCGACAGCCCCAGCACCTCCTGGGCGACAATGACCTTTCGTCGGGGGTTCGGCGAGGCGGTCTCGATGTTGTCCATAAAACTGTCGTAGCCCACGCCGTTTTGCACAATGAGTTGCGCCCTGGCAATCTCTTCGGCCACGCTCGCGCTCGCCTCAAACGTATGGGGGTCGGTGTTCGGGTTGTTGAGGATGGACGTGACAGACACGTACTTTCCCCCGATCTGACTCAAGACATCGGCGTACTCGTTTTCCGCGCCGACCGCGACAATGACGCGGGCCCCCGCCCCGGCCGAGGCGGAACCCGACAGGGCCATCGTGAGAGTCCCCGCCACCACGAGGCTCACCACCAGGCCGGCCGCGGCGAAGGACCGAGATCGCGGGCGAAGGGCTGAGGTGGGCATACAAAAGGGTATATTGAGACTAAGTCTCAATACAATTGAGAACGCGCACGAGAGGAGAACGTGTCGATCGCCCGCCCCGACCCACACGCTGGCTCTTCCCATGAAGAGCTGCACGAGCTGGTGGAAGTTCACCTTCGCCGCATTGACCAGCGCTACACGCCGGGACGCCAAGCGGTGGTGGAACTCCTCGCGTCGTCGGGTCGGCCCCTCAGCATTTCCGACATCTCCCGCGCAATTCCCGACGTTCCGCGGAGCTCCGCCTATCGGCACTTGTCAGATTTGCAGACCGCCGGCGTCGTTCGTCGAATCGCCGCCAATGACGAGTTTGCCCGTTTCGAGTTGGCCGAAGATCTCACCCACCACCATCATCACCTGCTTTGCTCGTCGTGCGGACGCGTCGTGGACGTAACCCCCACCCCAGACTTCGAACGCACCGTGAGCGCCATGGTGGACGAACTGACGCGACAACAGGGATTTCGAGCAACCTCGCACGCCCTCGACGTGATTGGACATTGCGCGACATGCCTAGAGACGTAGTCCTGCGCCCGGAACAACGCGGCTCCCTGACGGTGTACCCGGCGGATAATCTGCGAGCGCTGGGCGTTGACGTCTTCGTGACCGATCGCTTCAACGGCACCAGCTCTTCTCCCTACGACTCGCTCAACCTCGGCGATCACGTCGGCGATGACGTCGGGCGCGTGCGCGAGAACCGCGCCCTCGTGGCGCGGGCCGCCGGCGTCGACCCCAACCATTTCGTTACGGTGCGTCAGGTGCACGGCGTCGGCGTACTCGAGGCAGCGGAGGTGAGTGCCCAGAGCGAGGCCGATGCCCTGGTGACCGACTCGCACGATCTCGCCATAGCCGTCCTCGTTGCCGACTGTGTGCCGATCGCTCTCGTCGACACGGCCTCGCGACGCGTGGCGGTAGTGCACGCGGGATGGCGGGGACTTCGCGACGGAGTGATCGGCCGAGCTCTCGAGCGGCTCAGCGCGCGCGACACGCACGTGTTTGTCGGACCTTCGATCTCGAGTGAGAAGTACCAAGTGGGACCCGAGGTGGCCCAACACTTCGTGTCGGTGGAGGGCGCTCTGCTCGCCGACGGCCCAGACCACTCACGCCTCGACCTGCGCCTCGTAGCCCTCCGTCAACTTGTCGGGGCCGGGGTGGTGGATGACCAGGTGGTTCTCAGCCGCGACGTCACCGACGGCGGTGAGGTCTTCTACAGCGACCGAGCTCAACGACCCTGCGGACGCTTCTCGATCGTCGCGCGGTGGGCCGTAGCATGACGTACGCCATGAGTGAAGCGACAACCCCGCGCCGCGCCGACCTCTTTCGCTACGTCGACCTCGAGGTCAACGACACGACACTTCGTGCCACCTACGAACTCGATGGTCGCGTCTTCGTCGAGACCATCGACTTCGAAGGCGTCGGCCCGTTGACCACCCGTGCCGGGCGCGCGGTGGCCGAGCTGTGGTTTCTCCTCGCCGGGCTCTCGTACTTCAAGGCGGGCGCCGCGCGTCGAGTGGACGTCGGCTCGACCGCGCTCGGCGAAGCGGGGGCCCGACTCCTCAAGGCGTCGATACGCGATGGGCTGGCCGAGTTCGCCTACCGCAACGACGTTCCCCTCGATGACGTTACGATCGTCGGCGGCGCTCGCGTCGAGGAGGTCGCGGTCACACTCGACTCACACCGAGTTCTGGTCCCCTTTGGGGGTGGTATCGACTCGGTCGTCACGACCGCGATGCTGGCCCCCGACATCGATCAGACCCTCTTCATCGTAAGTCCACCGAGTGGTCGGTTCGCACCCCTGGAGGCGACGGCCGCGGTGACGGGACGGCCGGTGATCCGGGCCACCCGCCACCTCGACCCCCAGCTCCTGAGCGGGAGCGACGGTTTCTTTCACGGGCACGTGCCCATCACCGCCATGATCACGCTGCTCGCCGCGATCGCGGCGGTGGCCTCAGGACGCGGCGGCGTCGTCATGAGCAACGAGCACTCCGCCTCCGAGCCCAACCTCCACTGGGGCACACTCGCGGTCAATCATCAATGGAGCAAGTCTCTCCATGCCGAAGTCTTGATATCACAGGCCCTGGCTGAGCGACTCGGTGACTCGATAGTGGTGGCGAGCGCCCTGCGGGATCGAAGCGAGATCTGGGTGGCCCAGGTCTTCAGCACGCTCCCCCAGTATCACGAGGTGTTTCGCAGCTGCAACCGAGCGTTCGCCCAAGTACGCGAGCAACGCCTAGACACCTGGTGCGGTGAGTGCGACAAGTGCCTTTTTATCAACTTGATGCTCGCTCCCCATCTCTCGCGCGACCAGCTTCGTCACATCTTTCATCACGAACCGCTGAGCGATCCCGCGCGCGCGGCTCAGCTAGAAGTACTGGTCGGAGTGGGCCTGGAGACGAAACCATTCGAGTGCGTGGGCGATCCCGACGAGAGCGCGGCCGCGCTCGCGCGGGTCAGTGAACTGGACGAGTGGCGCGACGTCGAACTGCTCGGCGAGATCTCGCGCCACGTGGCAACCGACCGCGGTTTTGACGAGTTACTTGAGCCCTTGGGATCCAGCCGTGTTCCGGCCCACTGGCTTCGCTGACCTCGCCGGTCGGCGAGTCGGCATCTTCGGCTACGGCGTCGAAGGCCAAGCGGCCGCGCGGCGACTGCGAGGCACCTGTGAACTCATCATCGTCGATGACGTGGAGAACAGCGACCCCACCGTTCTCCTCACCGACCACGGGGGTCTCGCCGCGCTTGTGACGTGCGACGTGGTGCTCAAAAGTCCGGGCATACCTCGTCGGCGCGGCGACATTTTGGAACTCGAACGCGCCGGAGTGACGGTGACGTCCGCCCTCAATCTGTGGATGCACGACACCGAGCTCGATCGCGTCGTCGCGATCACGGGAACCAAGGGCAAATCAACGACCACGTCACTCATCGCTTTCTTCTTGTACTGCCTCGATCAGCCCGCCCAACGCCTGGGCAACATCGGCCAGCCGCCCTACGATCCCGAGGTCGACACTCGTGAGGGCTGGCTGATACTCGAGGTGTCGAGTTTTCAAGTCGTCGACCTTGATCTCGCCCCGCGGGTGGTGGTCGTCACCTCCCTCGGCGAGGACCACATCGATTGGCATGGCTCTCTTGAGCAATACCGACGTGACAAGTTGTCGTTGACGCGCGCCGAAGGCGAGCACCGAACGCTGGTGGCCGACAGCGCGACGCTGCGCGGGCACGCCGGCGAGTTGGGCGGTGACGTCACGTACGTGGCGGGCGACCCCACCCATCTCGCGAGCCAGCTCGGACTTCTTGGCCCGCACAACGACTCCAACGTGGCCCTCGCGCTCGCCGCCGTCGAAGCGTTGACCGGGGTGGAGCACTCGGCGCTGCGTGTCGCCGTTCGCTCCCGGGCCGATGAGTTTCAGCCCCTATCGGGTCGCTTAACGCTGGTCGGCCGCGAACGCGTCAACGGTGCTGACGTACGCTACGTCGACGACGGCCTGGCCACTTCGGTGCTACCCACCCTGGCCGCACTCGAGGTCTTTCGCACCGAGCCCGTTGCGCTCATCGCCGGAGGCTTCGATCGCGGCGTTGACTACGGCGAACTCGCCGACGCCCTGTGCGCGCGAGACGCCTTCACCAGTCTGATCACGATCGGCAACGCCGGACTTCGCCTCAGTGCCGACGTACACCAGCGCTGTCCCGCGTTGGTGCAGCACAGCGCGGACACCATGGAGGAAGCGGTCCGGCTGGCTCGCGGCTCCTTGGAGCGGGGTGGCGTCATTCTGCTCTCGCCGGCCGCGCCCAGTTTCGGCCTTTACCGCAACTGGGAAGAGCGCTCCGCGGACTTCACCCATATCGCGCGCCGGCTCACGTCAAAAACTTTCTAGAAAGTTCTTCCCGCTCACGACAGAGACCTCAGTAGAAGGCGGTCTCGTGATCGTCCTCTCGCGGCACCGTCCGCGCCACTGAAGGAGACACCGTGAGCGAACACCAAGAGCCAACCGAGATCCACGATCACGAACACTTCCCCCGGGCCGCACGGCGTCGGACCCCACCGGTCACCCGGATGGTCTTTCTCCTGGTCTTTGCGATTGTCATCGCCGCGGTTGCCTTCGTGGGCGAGACCCTCGGACACTCTCGTTCGTCGTCGGCGGCCACGATCACCGTCACTGGCTCGGGCACGGTCACCGGCACGCCGAACACTATGAGCTTTCAGATTGGCGTGCAGACAACCGCGGCCACCGCGGCTGCCGCGTTGAGTGAGAACAACGTCAAGACTGCGGCTCTGGAGGCCTCGCTGCTCAAGAATGGCGTCACGAAGAAGAATCTGCAGACCTCCGACCTCAACATCTACGACAACACCAACGAGAGCGGCGCGATTACCGGGTTTACCGCGAGCGACGACCTCAACGTCACGATGCACAACCTGAAGAAGGCGGGCACCGCCATCGACGCGGCCGCGCACGCGGCCGGCAACGGCGTTCAGTTGAGCGGCGTGACCTTTTCCATCTCCAACCAGTCGAAGTACCTCGCCCGGGCCCGCGCCCGGGCCATCGAGAACGCCCGGACCGAGGCGGGACAGATCGCCAAGGGCGGCGGGACCACCGTGGTGTCAATCGTGAAGGTGATCGATCAGGAGAACACCGGATCGACGGGCATCGTGTACCCCTTGGCCCAGTTCGCCGCGTCCGCCACGGCGAACCGCGTGCCGATTCAGGCGGGTTCGCAGTCCATCAGCGTGCAGGTCGAGGTCGTGTACTCCCTCGCGAGCTAGACCGCGGCGGGCTGTTTCGTCTCCACCACGATTTTCGTCGCGTCGTCCTCGGTGGCCGCCCGAGCCGCGAGATGGCGACGGTTCAGCACTCCGTTGGCGAGCGCCAAGAGCAAGCCGACGAAGAAGATGATGGTGCCAAAGCAGAGCACCTGGGGCGGTAGTCCCACCTTCGCGGCGCCGTAGACGAAGAGCGGGAAGGTGACGGTGGAGCCGGCGACGAAACTCGTGATCACGTAGTCATCGATGGACATGGCGAAGGCGAGAAGGCCCGCGGCGAGTAACGCGGGCCACAGCAACGGCAAGGTGACGCGAGTGAACGTCGTGAACGGTCCGGCGCCGAGATCGCGCGCCGCGTCTTCAATCGAGCTGTCCATCCCGGACAGTCGAGCGCGCACCACCACGACGACGTAGGCCACGTTAAAGGCGATGTGAGCAATCAAGATCGTCAACAGGCCGGTGTCCAGATTGATCGACAAAAAGAACGACAGCGAGGCCGCGCCCACCACAATGGCCGGGGCCGCGATGTCGGCAAAGACCATGGAGCTGATCAGACCCTTGCCCCAGAACCGATAGCGACCGAGCGCCATGGACAAGGGCGTGCCCACAATGACCGACACGACCGCCGAGATGAGCGCCACCTCGAGCGAGGTGACGAAGGCGTGGCTGAGCCCGTCCACCTGGGTGAGGTTGCGGTACCAATAGGTGGTGAAACCGTTCCAGGCGAAGGTGATGCGGCTGGTGGGTGCGTTGTTGAAGCTGTAGAGCACCATCACGATGATCGGGACGAAGGTGATGAAGATGACGAGCCAATAGAAACTGGCCAGCCAGGGGCTGCGCCGACGCTGCTCGGGAACGGACACGTTGGAGGCCATTAGACGAGGTTCTCGATGTTCTGGGTGCCAAACACCTTGGCGTAAATGAACATGATGATGCCGAGCACCACCATCAACGCGGTGGACAGAGCCGCCGCCACGTTGAACTGCTGGTTGGTCAGATAGGAGTCCTGAATGGCCTGACCAATGGTGTAGGTGCCCACGCCGCCGAGGAGTGATGAGACCACTGGGTCACCGACCGTCGTGATGAAGACCAGGAGGACACCGGCAAAGATTCCCGCCCGTGAGAGCGGGAGCACGACTTTCAAGAACACCTGGCGGCCGTTCGCGTAGAGGTCCCGGGCGGCCTCCAGTATCCGTCCGTCGATCCGCTCGAGGGCGACGTAGATCGGCAGCACCATAAACGCCAGGTTGTTATAGACGTCGCCACCGATAACGGCGTTCGAAGTCCCGAGGATGTGGAAGTTCTTTCCCACCAGGTGCAACTTTCTCAACGCGGTGATCACGATGCCCTGATTCGAAAGAATGAAGGACCACATGTCGGTGCGAATAACAAACGACACGAAGAAGGAAAGGAGTACCAGGAAAAGCAGAGGACTCTTCCAGCGGTCCCTGACTTTGAAGGCGATGTAGTACGCCATCGGGTACGAGATGAGAATCGAGAGGATCGTGGTCGCCGCGCCGTAGTACAGCGAACGCAGAAAAAACGTCGTGTAGGGAATGTCGGAGTGGACGAAGAGTTGCTTATAGATCGACCAGTTCCACGTGAGGTGATAACCGGTGAGCGGATTTCCGGTTTCCAGCGAGACGATGAGCCCCGAGACCAAAGGAATGAGAAAGAAGGCCAACATCCAGCCGCCGCCCACCAGGCTGAGCCAGTAGGGAGGGCTATGACGTCGCACCCAACTGGGACGTCGGTTGCGAGGCTTGGCGAGAGTGGTGGTATCGCTCATTACTCGATGATGGGGTTGAAGGTGTCGTTCCACGTCTCGTACTCGTCGTAGTCCTTGTAGACGTAGTACGGATTCGACTGAGCGGTAATCGAGGCGGGCGGGAAGACCAGCGGACTGTTCGCGACGGTCGGGTCTTTGATGACGTCCGCGATGTACTGCTGAGCCTTCGGCACCGGGCAGACGTAGTTGACCCAGTCTTCGACGATGCCGGCAATCTTGGGCGTGTAGTAGAAGTTCATCCACTCCAGCGCACTCAAGGGATTTTGCGCCTGACGCGGAATCAGCATGTTGTCGTGCCAGACGACCTGGCCCTCTTTGGGAACGACGTACTTCAGGTGCGGATAGCCCGAGAGGTTCGCCTGGAAAACATCTCCCGACCAGGCCTGGGTGATCCAGGTGTCTTCGTTCTCGAGATACTGGATATAACTCTGGTCGTAGTAGCCGAGAACCAACTCGCGCTGCTTTTCCAGCCACTTGGTGGACTCGGCCCACTGTTTGGGGGTGGAGTTCGCGGGCTTCACGCCCATCCGTAGGAGCGCGGCGCATCCGAGCTCAACATTGTCGTTCATCATTCCCACGTGACCCTTGAACGCGGGGTCGGCCAGATCATTGAAACTGGTGATGGGTCGATCGATGAACTTGGTGTTGTAGGCAATGCCGGTAAAGCCGGTCTGCCACGTGACCGAGTACTTGTTGCCGGGGTCGTAGTTGGGGTTCTTCACGAGGTCACTGGCGTAGTTCGCGAAGTTCGGCAGTTTTGAGTGATCCAGTTCCACGAGGAAGTTGCTGTTGATGAGCTGGGTGAGATACCAACCGTTGGTCATGACCACGATGTCATAGCCCGTCGACTCTTGGGCCGAGAGCAGGGGCTCGATGGCGGCGTAGAAGGGCGCGTCGCCCTGAATGACCGCTTCGTAGTCCACTTTGATGCCCGTGGCCTTGGTGAAATCGACCAGTGACTCGGACTTGCCGTGCTCGGAGTCGATGTAGAGAGGCCAGTTGGCGAAGTTGAGTTGGCCGGTTCGCTTTTGCTCGCGCCAATAGGACACCCAGTCAACCTTGTCCGCGCCGCCGCGGGCGTCAGAGCCGACGATGCCGCAGGCCGCGAGGAGGGAGGAGAGTCCCAGGAGCCCCGCGCCCGCGCCCGCCGTGCGCAGTAACTCGCGCCGCGGCATGCGCCGTTGGGTCAGGCCTCGAAGGAGGGCACTATCGACGCGAGGCGAGTGCGGCGCGGGCTCTGACTCAGTCGACACGCGAGGCTTCTTTCGCCTCCGTCACGGCCTCCTCCACCGGGGCGGCACTGGCGCCCTCAGCGGGGAGCGCGAATCCATGTTCGACGAGCCAGGAGGCCAACACCTGATCGCCGGGCCGGAGTCGGTCAACGTCATTGATGTTTTGCACCAAGACGTGAAGATGTCCGCCCCACGACGTCGTGAGCTCGTACTCCGAGGTAGCCCCGAGGTAGACGACGGAATCGACGGTTGCACTCACCCGATTGACCTGGTCGGAGGGTGACGAGGCGCCAGCGAGGTCGCGACTCAGTTGAACCTTCTCGGGTCGGACGCCGACCTGTCGAATGAGGTGAGGAGTCGAGGCCATGGCGCCGAGTCGGGTGCCGATGACGTTCCCGTCGGGCAAGTGGAGTCGGTCCCGCTCCGGCGTCACGGGCAGAAGGTTGCAGGCGCCGAGAAACTGGGCCACGAACTGCGTCGCCGGTTGGTCGTAGACACGCTGGGGGTCTCCCAGATCTTCGTATTTTCCCGAGTGCATGACGGCGAGGCGGTCGCCGAGGGCCATGGCCTCGTCCTGGTCGTGCGTGACGTAGAGAAACGTAATGCCGACTTCGCGCTGAATGCGCTTGAGTTCGAGCTGCATTGTTTTGCGGATCTTGGCGTCCAAGGCGCCCATGGGCTCGTCCAGCAGCAAGACGCGAGGGCGATTCACGAGCGCCCGGGCGAGAGCGACCCGCTGCTGTTGACCGCCGGAGAGCTGTGTCGCCGGCCGCGAGCCAAAGCCACCCAGCCCCAAGAGCTCCAGGTGTTCTTCGACGAGCGAACTGATTTCACCCTTGTCGGTCCCCTTGCGACGCAGACCGAAGGCCACGTTGTCGAACACCGTGAGGTGAGGAAAGAGGGCGTACGACTGAAAAACAGTGTTGACGTCGCGGCGATAGGGCGGGGTCCAGGTAATGTCCTCGCCGCCGAGAAAGATCTTTCCGCTCGTGGGCTGATCGAACCCGCCCACCATGCGTAGCGTGGTCGTCTTTCCGCACCCCGACGGGCCCAGCAACGCGAAGAACTCCCCCTGAGCTAACTCGAGCGACAGGTCATCGACGGCCACCATTGACTTGTAGGACTTGGTGACGTGCTCGAGGCGCACCGCGGGCACGCTCGAGGATTGAGTGGTGGGGCTGGCCTCGCCTAACGTCGATGACAACGGTCATTCCTCCCCGTACTGCCCGGAAGCATATCGGGGGGGCCGTGCCGTTTCAATTCACGCCGACGACCTGCCCCTGTCATGGCGCGACGATATCACTGGAGTGGAGCCTGGGAGGAGATTCGAACTCCTGACCTACGCATTACGAATGCGTTGCTCTACCGACTGAGCTACCCAGGCGCAGAGAGCAACATTACACGATCGATTTCCTGGGCTCTATCGCCTAGTAATCCATGAGCGAGAACATCAGGTCGTGCAAGAGGAGCGTCTCGTCCAGGTTGGTGTCGAGGCGCCGGTTGGCCTCGCCCAGTGCGTCGATCGCGCGCAGGGAGGCTCCGATTCGGTACTCGCCCTGCGCGTCGCCGGGCGCCTCGACGTTCTCGATCATCCGCTCTCGGTAGACGCCGGTCAGCGCGCTGAGACCAAAGCGCAGCTCGTCGCGGCGAAAACGGCGCTGCTCGCGCTTGAACTGCGCTTCGACGTCGCGTTTGGCGACGCGACCCCCCAGTTCGCGCGCGTCGCTCGCCCGTCGATCCATCTCCTCTTGTTGTATCTGCTGCAAGGGCCCCATCGCCTCGTCGAGCGACGCCGCCAGTTCGCGCGCCACGCGCGAGGAGTCGGCCGGCTGGCCGGTCAGTCGGCCCGGCACGGCGCGCCACTGCTCGACGCGCTGGGCGAGGTCGGGGTCGCGCACCAGTACGCGGGCCCGGCGCAAGTTCCCATTCGCCGCCGCCGCCGCGTTCGCCGCGACCGCCGGCGACGCGCCCTCCGCCTCGAGAATGACCCCGAGATCGGACTCCTTGAGGGCCCGGAGTTTCACGTCGACGCAGCGAGAGACGATTGTGTCGAGCTCCCCGGGAACCTCTTCGGCGCTCAAGAGGAAGATGGTTCGACTCGGCGGCTCTTCGAGGGACTTCAACAAGGCGGCCGCGGTCGGGGCCGCACCGGTGGTGGTCAGCTCGACGTCTTCGATCACCACGATTTGATAGCCCGACCCGAGCGGTCGGCGTCGAGCGACCCGTTCGGCTTCGCGGATCTCCTCCATCCGCCACGAGACGCCCGAGCGCTCCGCCACGTACACGTCGGCGTCGTGTTCATCCAGGACGAGTCGACAGACCTCGCACACCCCACAGCCGTGCTGCGGGCACTGCAGGGCCGCGGCGAAAGCGAAGAGCGCGTCACGGACGCTGGCTCCGGGGGGGCCGCTGAAGAGGTAGGCGTGAACGGGATTGAGGGCGTATTGACGAAGGGCGCTGACCGCGCGCTCTTGGCCTACCAAGCGATCAAAGACGTCAGCCATCTCACCAGGGTAGGTGGGCCACACGCTCGTCAATCACCCTGGCCACCTCATCAGGACCGTGCCGACCATCGACCACGATCCAGCCGTCGCGCTCGGCCAACTCCAAGTACCCCTCGCGCACGCGCTGGTGAAACGCCGCGTCGGCCGACTCAAAACGATCTCGTTGGTCGTGGGCGCGCCGTTCGTTGACGACGTCGAGCGGCACGTCCAGCAGGATCGTCGCGTCCGCACGGGTCGAGCCGATCGCCAGTTCACTGGCCGACTGCAACAGCCCCAGGTCGACCCCTCGTCCGTATCCCTGGTAGGCCAACGTGGAGGCGAAAAAACGATCGCTCACGACCGAGCGACCCTCGCGCAACGCCGGCTCGATCACGCGGGCCACGTGGTGCGAGCGGTCCGACAGCATCAGGAGCGCCTCGGTCACGGGCTCCATGGGCGTGCCCGCGTCCAACACCCAGTGGCGCAACTCGACCCCGAGCGGTGTGTCGCCGGGCTCAAAGGTGAACAGCGCGTCGTGGAGCTCGGCGATCCGACGCGCTTGGGTGCTCTTGCCGCTCACGTCAATACCCTCGAAGACGAGGAACGTACCGCGCTCGCTCACGAGTCCTCGCCGCGCGACGCCAGCAGCGCGGCGTTGGCCGCCGCCCCTTTGGCCACGGCGTCGCGCTTGGACCCGGCGGCCTTGGTCGTCGTCCTGGCCCCCGTCGCCTTCTTGGTTGACTTCTTCGTTGACTTGGTCGCCTTCTTCGCGGCCTTGGTGGGGGCCTTGACCGCTTTCTTGGTGGCCTTTCGCACGCGCGTCGACGGTTCGGCGTTTCGGCGTTCGGCCAACAGTTCCGAGGCCCGATCCAGGGTGATCGTCTCGGGCGTGTCGCCGATGCGCAGCGTGGCGTTGGTTTCGCCGTCGGTCACGTAGAGGCCGAAGCGACCACTGCGCACCACCACGTGACGATTCGTCACCGGGTCGTCGCCCAGGTCGGCCAGGGGCTTAGCCGCCGCCCGGCGTCCTCGCGCCTTGGGTTGGGCGAAGAGGGCCAGCGCGGCGTCGAGATCAACGCTGAAAATCTGACTCTCGTCCTCCAGCGAGCGCGTTTCCTTCTCCCACGTGAGGTACGGACCGTAGCGACCGTTCTGGGAGAGGATCTCTCCGCCCTCGGGGTGTTGACCCACCACGCGCGGCAAGGACAACAGGCGCTGAGCGTCCTCGAGGGTGAGCGTCTCGGGCGACATGGTCGACAACAGCGAAGCGGTCTTAGGCTTGTCCTTGGGGTCGGTCATCTCGCCGATCTGGACGTAGGGCCCGTAGCGACCGGCCTTCAGGTAGATAGTGTCACCCGCTTCGTCGAGGCCCAGTTCGCGGTCGTTGCTCGGAGCGGCCAGCAGTTCCAGGGCGTGCTCGACGGTGAGCGAATCGGGTTCGGTCGCTTCGGGAATCGACACGCGCTCCTCGCCGTGCACCAGGTAGGGACCGTAGCGACCCGAGCGCACCGAGACCATTGCTCCATCGGGGGCCTCGCCGAGCGGCAGAGAGTTAATGGCGGCGAAGTCGAACTCGTGGGGCTCGTGGGTCATGTGTTCCAGGCCCAGTCGAGCAAACTCGCTGCTCGCCTCGGCGTCGCCGAAGTAGAACTTGCGCAGCCAGGGCTCGAGGTCTTGGCGACCCTGGGCGATCTCGTCGAGCTGATCCTCCATGGCGGCAGTGAACTGGTAGTCGACGAGGTCGGCAAAGTAGTGCTCGAGGAGATTGACCACCGCGAACGCGCGAAAGGTCGGCACGAGGGACTTCCCCTTCTTCCAGACGTAGCCGCGTCGGTCGATCGTCTTCATCACCGAGGCGTACGTCGACGGTCGCCCGATGCCGAGGTCCTCCAGCTTCTTGATCAACGTCGCCTCGGAGTAGCGGTCGGGGGGCTGGGTGTCGTGGGACTTCGCCTCGGCGCCCGACACCGGGACCGCGGCGCCCTCCGCCAGCGTCGGCAACAAGCGCTCCTGGTCGGCGAGTTCGGCTTCGGGGTCGTCGGTTCCCTCGACGTAGGCGCGACGAAAACCCGCGAACTCGATGCGCAGGCCGCTGGCGCTGAGGCCCACCGCGACGTCGCCCTCGAGTCCCTCGATGTTCGTCAACGTGCCCGAAAGTCGCACGCGGTCTTGAGTGAGCCGGGCGTCCACCATCTGCGAGGCGATGGTGCGCTTCCAGATCAGGTCGTACAGCGCACGCTCGTCACCGCTTAAGTGGCTCGACGCCTCGTCCAGGCTGCGAAACGACTCGCCGGCCGGACGGATGGCCTCGTGGGCTTCCTGGGCGTTCTTCACCTTGCGGTCGTAGCGGCGCGGTTGATCCGATACGTAGTCGTCGCCGAACATCGACGCCGCGTGGGCCCGGGCGGCGTGGATGGCCTCGTCCGACAGGGTGGTGGAGTCGGTGCGCATGTAGGTGATCCAACCCTGCTCGTAGAGTCGCTGCGCGGCGCGCATGGTGCGCTCGGGATCAAAGCGCAGCTTGCGGCTGGCCTCGATCTGCAGCGACGACGTCATGAAGGGTGCTTGCGGTCGTTGGGTGCGTGGGGTGGAAGTGATGGCGTCGACCCGCAACGTCGATCCCGTCAGTTCTCGCGCGATGGACAGGGCCGTGGGCTGTTGCAGGAGTTCCAGCGCGCCCTTGGCTTCGAGTCGACCGAGCGCGTCGAAGTTCTTCCCGGTGGCGAGCGCGGCCCCGTTCACGCTGTCCAGGGTGGCCTCGAAGGAGGTCGTGGCGCTCAGGGTCGCCGTCACGTCAAACCAGGAGGCGGAGCGAAAGGCCATCCGCTCGCGCTCGCGCTCACAGACCAAGCGAATCGCCACGGACTGCACGCGACCGGCCGAACGCGCCTTGTCCACGGCCCGCCACAGAACGGGGGAGACCTCGTAGCCAACCAGTCGGTCGAGGAAGCGACGTCCCTCCTGGGCGTCGACGAGACGCAGGTCCAGGTCGCGCGTCTCGCTGACGGCCTTCATGATGGCGGCGGGGGTGATCTCGTGGAAGACCATTCGCTTCACGGGGACCTTCGGGTTCAGCACCTCTTGCAGGTGCCACGCGATCGCCTCGCCTTCGCGGTCTTCGTCGGTGGCGAGGTAGAGCTCGTCGACTTGTTTCAAGGCGGCTTTCAACTCCGCGACAATCTTCTTGCGGTCGCTGGAAACGACGTAGACCGGCTTGAAGTGATCGTTGACGTTGATGCCCAGGCGCGCCCACTTCTCGCCCTTCACCGAGGCCGGTATGTCGGCGGCACTTTGGGGGAGATCGCGAATGTGACCGATCGAGGGTTTGACGATGTAGTCAGAGCCGAGCATGCCCTGAATTCGCGTTGCCTTGGCAACGGACTCGACGATAACGAGTGCCCTAGCCATGCTCACCACCTCTCAGGTATCTCACGGCGTGACACACTATCGCCACCTCGGACTGTCTCTGCACAAGATAGACACACAAAGGTCTCTCCTAGTGTCATTACGCGTGAAGGCGCCCCTCGGTCGCCACGTTCGCTACACGGGTGAGCAATCGGCGACGCGAAGAACTCTTTAGTGATTGCCCTGGGGCGCGGCCACTATCTCGTACTGCGGATTTAGAATCACCGCTTCTCGGCGCAGCGACGTGACCGTCCCCTTGACTAACAAGCGAGTACCTCGTTCGATGCCGGGCACACTGGTGCGTCCCTGAAAGACCAGGGTGATCGATCCCGAGTGATCGGTGATGACGCAACGCAGTTCGTGCGCGCCGCTCTCATTACCGATGGCCATGGAACGAACTCGTCCGGCGATCTCCACCGACTCGCGTTCGACCAGCGCGCCAATCGGCAGGGCGTCGCCCGAGCGCGCCGCCAACTGAAGGTCGGCGGCCAGGTTCGACCCGTCGCGCACCCCGCCGCGGGTCACCTCGTCGCTCACCGGCTCTTCGGTGAGTTGGCCTTCCGTCAGGCGGCGCAGTGCCCGGTAGGGAATGATCGTGGCCGCGGTGCGCGGCACGTGCATGACGGCGTTAGCCATCTCGTCCGCCGTGCGGTCGTGCAGGAGTCGCTGCAACCGCGAAACGAATCCGCGCCTCGGCAGAATCACCATGCAGAAGACGTCGGGATCGCGCACGGCGTCGGCCACCAGCTCCAAGGCCGCGCGGTCCACGCGACGGTCTTCGCACTCGACAATCTCCAGGCTGATACTGGCCGAGGCGGTGTTGGGCCGACCCCAGTTCGCTTCCAGGCGTTTGGTCACCAGGTTGTCGACATCGAAGTGCACGGCGCGAATGGAGAAGGGATTGAGCGAGGTGCAATACAGCAGCGCCCTCTCGGTGGGCAGATCGTAGTTGTCGACGAAGATAATGACCCGGTTCATGCGAATCTTCATGGAGCCGACCTTGGCGCTGTTGGCCTCGAACGCTCGCTCCTCACGCACGTACTGGCGGTGAAAGCGCATCAGGCCGTAGTACATGATCGGGCCCACCACCACGATGATCCAGGCGCCCTCGGTGAATTTGGCGATGATGAAGATGATCACGACCAGCGACGTCACCGTGGCCGACGTCGCGTTAATCGCGACGGCGCGGCGCCAGTGAGGTTCCTTCACCCGCAGGTGACGCGCGACCATCCCGGCCCCGGCCAGGGTGAAGCCGGTGAAGACGCCGATCGCGTAGAGCGCGATCAAGGCATTGACCGACGCGTTAAAGGCGATAATCAAGATGAGTGAGACCACCCCCAACACCAAGATGCCGTTGGAGAAAGCCAGTCGGTGACCACGCTTGGTGAGTTGGCGCGGGAGGTACCGGTCGCCCGCCACGTAGTTGGCGAGGAAGGGAAAGCCGTTGAAGGACGTGTTGCCCCCGGTGTAGAGAATCATGACCGTCGCTATCTGGACGACGAAGAAGATGAGGTGACCGAACCCGTGCAGACCAAAGACGTCCGAGACTTCCTGGCCCACGACGGTGGGAGAGCCCGCGGCGTAGGGCAACGCGTGCGTCCAGTGGGCGAGCAGCGTGGTGCCGATCAACAAGAACGCCAGCACCGAGGACATCACCACGAGGGTGCTCCGCGCGTTGGGCGACTCGGGTCGACGGAAACTCCCGACCCCGTTGCTAATCGCCTCGAGACCGGTCAGGGACGATCCGCCGTTCGCGTAGGCCCGCAGCAACGTCAAGAACGCCAGACCCATGAGGAGGCCGTGCCCCGACTGTCCCAGGTGCCCGTCGACGAGGAGCTTGGTGGCCGGCTGGGGGATCATGTGCAGCGACCCGACGATCTTCTTGTAGTAGCCAATACATATGGTCAGCGAGAGCATGATCACGTAGAAGTACGTCGGCACCGCGAAGTAACTACCGGCCTCGCGAATCCCGCGCAGGTTCCCGAGGATCAAGATCAGCACGACGACGACCGTCATCAACAAGGTGCCGTTGCCGACGAGTGGAAAGTGCTTGGTCAGAGTCGGAAACGCCGTCGTCAGCGCCGCCGTACCGGCCGAGCACTGGACGGCCACGGTGACCGTGTAGTCGATCAAGAGCGCGACCGCCGCGATCTGGGCGATCTTCGGACCGAAGTTGTCGCGCGCCACGACGTAGGAACCGCCGGCCGTGGTGTAGTACTTGATGACATCCCAGTACGACGTCGTCACGAAGAAGAGCACGCCGATGATGACGAACATGATCGGAACGACCAGCGCGAAGGCCGCCAGGCCAATGGCTGGCGTCATCTGAGTCAAAATCTCTTCGGTGCCGTACGCCGAGGACGAGATGCAGTCGGGCGCGAGAACCCCTAGCGCGATCGGCCGACTGAGCCGCTCACCGCTCAGTTGCTCGCTGACCAGAGGCTTGCCAAGAAACAGACGCTTGAGGCGATAGTTCCAGGTTTCGGGGTAGAACTTGGCGAGATTTGCGTGGGAGGTCAGCAGTGGCGCGCGCCGTGACGCTGGCTTCTCCTCATCTGGCACGGCTTCGATACTAAGTCACTTCGTTTCGTAGAGAACTCCTCCTTTGATCTCAACGGCCCAGAAGTTCACGGAAAGTTGCGGTAAAAACCCGCGGTGTGGTCTGATGAGAGCGTGCATATCATCGTGGTCGGTTGTGGCCGGGTCGGGTCGGAACTGGCCATGGAACTCTCCGATGAAGGCCACTCGGTCGTGGTGATCGACAAGAACCGCGACAGTCTCCGGCGCCTGACGCACTTTCACGGTCGCACCATCGTGGGCTCGGGATTCGACCGCGATACATTGCTCCAGGCCGAGGCGACCACGGCGGACGCCCTGGCGGCCGTCACCAGCGGCGACAACACGAACATTCTGTGCGCCCGCATCGCCCGGGACCACTACAACATCAAGAACGTGGTCGCGCGAATCTACGACCCGGCGCGCGCCGACATCTACATGAAGCTCGGCATCCCCACCGTCGCCACGTCCCTGTGGACGACCCAGCAGGTGAAGCGCTGGATGCTCCCCTCGGACGACTCCATTGAGTGGAGCGACACCGCCAACACCATGCACTTGGTCGAGCGCATCGTGCCCGACGCCCTGGCCGGGAGGCCGATCGCGAACTTCAATGTCGGCGACTCCGTGCGCCTCGTGGGGATCATCCGCGCCGGGGTCGGTCGGGTCGGTATCGAGGGTCTCTTCGCTCAGGAGGACGACATCCTGGAGTTCGTCGTCACCCACGAGGGACTTCGAGCGCTGCACGACCTGCTCGCGGGGGGGCCGTCATGAAAGTCGTCATCGCCGGCGGTGGTTCGGTGGGAACGTCGATCGCCCTGGACCTCGTTGACCGTCATCACGACGTGACCCTGATGGAGCAGAACGGCGAACGGGCCGAGCGACTGAAGACGATGCTGCCCGGGGTCTCGGTACTGCACGCCGACGCCTGTGAGTACTCGAGCCTCGCGTCGGCCGACGTGCGCAGCGCCGACGTCATGATCGCCGCCACCGGCGACGACGAAGACAACCTGGTGATCAGTTGGCTGTCCAAGCAGGAGTTCGGCGTACCTCGCGTCATCAGTCGCGTGAACAACGCGCGCAACGAGTGGCTCTTCAACGAGAGCTGGGGGGTTGACGTGTCAGTGTCGACGCCCGCGCTGATCACCTCACTAGTCGACGAGGCGGTCGAGGTGGGCGCCATCATCGAACTCATGACGCTGGCGCACGGCAAGATGCGCCTGATCGAGGTGACCCTGGACGCCAACTCGCCCGCGGTCGTGAATAACCTCACGCTGGACGAGCTGCGCCTGCCCGACTCCCTGCGGGTGGTGGCGGTCGTGCGCAACGAACAGCCCCTCGTGCCCTCTGGGTCGATGCACTTCCTCGAGCGCGACCACGTCGTGTTGATGGCGCGCACCGACGCGGCGCAGGACTGCACCGTGGCCTTCATCGGGTGACCACCCCGTAAAATTTGCCCGCGCGGACCTAGCATGGATTCGTGCGTGCGGCCTTTTTTGACCTCGATAAGACGGTCATCGTCAAATCGTCGCTGGTGGCGTTGGGGCCCGAGCTTCACGCCCACGGCCTCCTTCATCGACGGACCTTGATCCGGGCCGGCCTCAGTCAACTCTGGTTTCAGCGCTTTGGCGCCGACGAAGAGCGACTGCAGAAAATTCGCACCTCGGTGCTCAAGATCACCCAAGGCTGGGACCGCGACGAGGTTCGACGTCTCGTCAAGGAGACGATCAGCGAGGTGATTGAGCCGCTGCTCTACGCCGAAGCGCTCGAGCTGGTCGACCATCACCTGGCCCAGGGCGAGGAGGTGTACCTGGTCTCGAGCGCGCCCGCCGAGATCGTCGAGCCCTTCGCCGAACTGCTGGGCATTACCGGGGCCATCTCCTCGCGAGCGACGATCGACGAGCAGGGAAAGTTCACCGGCGAGATGGAGTTCTTCGCTCAGGGCGCCCACAAGGCCACCGCGATCGTCGAGCTCGCGCGCGAACGAGGAATCGACCTGGCCGAGTCGTCGGCCTACTCCGACTCCGAGACCGACGTGGCGATGCTCGAGGTCGTCGGACATCCCTACGCCGTCAACCCGGACCGCGTGCTGGCCCGCATCGCCCACGAGCGACAGTGGCCGATCCTGACCTTCAGTCACCCCGTGACGGCGCTGCGACGTTCAAAGTCCCACACGCCCTTCATCGTGAGTGCCGTTCTGGTGGGCGTCGCCGCCGCGCTCGGCGGCGTTCGATTTCAGCGCCGCTAGAGCGTCAGGAGGTCGCGGGCGCCGGTGTCGGAGGAGGGGTGGCGCAACTTGCTCATGGCGCGCGCCTCAATCTGGCGAATGCGCTCACGCGTCAAGTTCATCTCCGCGCCCACGTCTTCCAGGGTGCGAATCTCCCCCGCGCCGTCGAGGCCGAAGCGCATGCGCAGGATCTTCTGCTCGCGCTCGTCGAGGGGCTGCAGCAGCTTTTCGATCGCGGCGGGCATCATCTTCACCGCGGCGACGTCAAAGGGCGACTCGGCCGAGCGGTCCTCCACGACGTCACCGAGTTCGGCGTCGCCGTCCTCGCGCAGGGGCTCCGAGAGCGAGATCGGCTCGGAGCGAAAGCGCAGCGCCTCGATCAACTTGTCTTCGGGCATCTCGCACTCTTCGCAGAGTTCCTTGATGGTGGGCGGGCGACCGAACTTCAACTCCAGGCGCGACTGGGCCTTCTGGACTCGGGCCAGCGTGTCACCGGCGTGCACCGGCAGGCGGATGGTGCGCCCGGTGTTGGCGATGCCCCGCGTGATGGCTTGGCGAATCCACCAGGTCGCGTAGGTCGAGAACTTAAAGCCCTTGCGCCAGTCGAACTTCTCGACGGCGTGCATCAGGCCGAGGTTGCCCTCTTGAATGAGGTCGAGCAGCGGGAGCCCCGACGCCTGGTACTTCTTCGCGATCGAGACCACGAGTCGCAAGTTGGACTGCACGAAGTCTCGCTCCGCCTGGTCACCGCGGTGAACGGCACGCTTGAGCGCCTGCTTGCGGCTCGGGGTGATCTTGATCTTCTTATCGTTCTCCGACGCCTCGAGCTCGGCCTTCGCCTCGCGGCCCTCTTCGATCGTCTGGGCGAGGTGGACCTCGTCGTCCTTCGTCAGAAGGGTGTACTGGCCAATGTCGGAGAGGTAGAGACGTACGAGGTCTTCATCGTCACGATCTATACGGTCTTTCGCCATGGGTCCCTCTTCTGTAGGAGGGGGCTCGTCGCCCCCGCTACTACTAGTTATACGGAGATAGGCAACTTAATGGGAAATGGCGAAACTATCGGCGTAGCCCGCCTCTTCGAGGTGCCGAGCGAGCCCCCGGGCCTGTTCTTGCCAGTGCTCGTCGTCAATGGTCCCCCGGCCCTTCGCCACTTCCCCGATGGCCAGAATCTCGGCCAAGACCGCCCCCGACGCGTCGTTCAGCACCCCCAGGGCGTCGGGGTCGAGCTCCTCGAACTCCCGGGCGTCGCGCAGCGACACCATGAGCCGCGGCCCCACCACCATGGCCAGGCAGTAGAGCAGCATCGCCCCCGTGGGGTCGTCCGCCACCGACTCCTTCAGGACGTCACGCAGGGCGTCAACCTCGTTGGGGGACACGTCGACCAGGATCGAGCGAAGAGAGAGCGCGACCTCTCCCATGGCCCGCCCGGCTTCGTAGGCGCGCACCGCGTAGGCGTCGTTGCTGAGGTGGGGCGCACTGGCGCCGAGCACCTGATAGGTCGTGTCGAAGCACGAAAAGAGGTGCTCGAGCGTCGCGCGCGACATCAGTGGTCCGGTCGAAAGGCGTTGGTGATGGGCATACGACGATCGCGCCCGAAGGCCTTCTTCGAGATGCGCACTCCCGGGGGCATCTGGCGACGCTTGTACTCGCTGCGATCGACGAGGCGAGTAATCCGGGTGACCAGGGCGCGGTCGTAGCCCAACGCGATGATCTCCTCCGCCGTGGCGTCGTCCTCGACGTAGAGCTCGAGCAGTGGGTCGAGCACCTCATAGGGCGGCAGGGACTGATCATCGCGCTGGTCGGGCCGCAGTTCCGCCGACGGCGCTTTTTCGAGCACCGAGTCGGGAATCGGTTCGGGATCGCCGTCGCGCCGCGCCAGCTCGTTGCGGTAGCGACACAACTCATAGACCAGGGTCTTGGGCACATCCTTGATGACCGCGAAACCTCCCACCGAGTCGCCATAGAGCGTGGAGTAGCCCACCGCCATCTCCGATTTGTTCCCGGTGGTGAGCACGATGGCCCCGGTCGCGTTGGAGATCGCCATCATCAGGACGCCTCGAATGCGTGACTGGAGGTTCTCGTCGGTGAGCCCCTCGGGCTCGTCGCCGAGCACGTTGGCCGACAACAGACGAGCGAAGGTTCGATGAGCCTCTTCGATGGGGATGGTCGCCAGTTCGAAGTCGAGGCGTTTGCTCAGCTCTTCGGCGTCCTCGAGCGAACCGTCGGAGGAGAAACGGCTCGGCATGGCGAACCCGCGCACGGCCCTCGCCCCGACGGCGTCCACGGCGATGGCCGCGACGAGCGAGGAGTCCACGCCCCCCGACACGGCCACGATCGCCTCGCGAAAGCCGTTCTTGCGAAGGTAGTCGCGCGTCCCCATCACCAGCGCGTCGTAGATCTCCTGGCGCGGGTCGAGCGGCTCGTCGACTCGGTTCACGCTCGCCGCGCGGGCGCGCAGCTCGTCGCGCACGTAGCTCGACGCCACGGGAACACCCACGCTCGACGCGCGCGCTTCGAGTTCACAGACCAACATCTCTTCGCTAAAGGCGCTGGCGCGCGCGATCACTTGGCCTTCGCCGTTCACCGCGAAACTTTGGCCGTCAAAGACCAGCTCGTCCTGCCCGCCCACCAGGTTCACGTAGGCGATCGGACAGTTCGTCTCACGAGCCCGGGCGGCCAGCAACGCTTCGCGCTCCTCGCGTCGGCCACTCGCGTAGGGCGACGCGTTCGCCACCACCAACAGCGTCGCACCCTGCAGCGCCAGTTCGGCGGCGGGCCCCATGGTGGTCCAGACGTCTTCACAGACCAACATCCCCACCGCCACCCCGTTCACGTTGATGATTGACTGGGGTCCCACTCCGGGGTGGAAGTAGCGCCGCTCGTCAAAGACGTCGTAGTTCGGCAGAAGTCGCTTGGTGGCGACCGCGACGACCCCCTCGTCGTTGACCACCGCGAGCGCGTTGGCCACGTGGGTGCGCCTCGGTCCCTCGGGCTGGTTGAGGGCGTCACGCCCGTCGCTGGAGGGCGCCAAACGCACCCCGTAGGTACCTTCGGGGATGACGGTGCCCACCAAAATCGGGGGAAGATTGTCCGCTTTGGCGAGGTCGGAGAGAGCCTGAACGCTGGCCTCAATGAATCCCTCCTTTAGGAGAAGGTCCTCGGGCGGATATCCCAACAACGAAAGTTCTGGCGTCAGAACGAGATCGGCGCCCACCAGGGCGGCTTGGGCGCGAAAGCGACTGAGCGTCTCGACGTTCTGGGAGAAGCCGCCGACGACCGCGTTCATCTGGGCGAGAGCGATGCGCAACGTGGCCACGAGTGAAGCCTAATGGTGGCTCTTCTCGGTTCCCAAGGGAAGTTTTTTCCGGGTATCACGGGGACAAAAGGTTTCACACGCCATTAACAGAACTGGGGGGTGGGCCCACTCGGGTGCCACCAAAATGGAGCCAGTCGCGTGCACACTCGGCTACTCATCAAAGGAGCATCGTTGTCGTATCAGGCTGAATACATCTGGATAGACGGTACCGAACCGACCCGCAAGCTGCGTAGCAAGACGAAGATCGTGGCTAGCGGAAAGAAGCCGCCCGTGTGGGGCTTTGATGGTTCGAGTACGAATCAAGCGACCGGCGAGCACTCGGACTGCGTCCTAGAGCCGGTATTCACCTGCCCCAATCCCCTTCGTGGACCCGGGGACGTTCTCGTCATGTGCGAGGTCTTGAACCCCGACATGACGCCTCACGTCACCAATAAGCGTGCGCGTACGGTCGAGATCGCGAAGAAGTTCGCGGCCATGGAGCCGATGTTCGGCATCGAGCAGGAGTACACGTTCTTTCAGGAGGGCCGCCCCTACGGCTGGCCCGAAGACGGCTACCCCGCGCCCCAGGGCCCGTACTACTGCGGCGTCGGCGGCGCCAAGATGCCCGGGCGCGACATCGTCGAAGCCCACACGCTCGCCTGCATACGCGCCGGGATCGGCATCGAGGGCACCAACGCCGAGGTCATGATGGGCCAGTGGGAGTTCCAAGTGGGCGTGCTCGACCCCGTCGCCATCGGTGACCAGCTCTGGACCGCGCGGTGGTTGCTCGAGCGCATCGCCGAGGAGTTCGACGTGGACGTCAGCTTCGACGCCAAGCCCATCAAGGGCGACTGGAACGGAGCGGGCGCCCACACGAACTTCTCGACCAAGGCGATGCGCGCGCCCGGCGGCATCGCGGCAATCATCGCGGGCGCCGAGGCGCTCGGAACCAAGGTGAAGGAGCACATCGCGGTCTACGGCGACGACATCGAGAGCCGTCTCACCGGCGCCCACGAGACCGCCCCCTACAACAAGTTCTCCTACGGCGTCTCCAACCGTGGCGCGTCGGTGCGCATCCCGGCGGCCGTCGCCGCGGCCAAGCGCGGCTACCTGGAAGACCGTCGGCCCAACGCCAACATTGACCCCTACGAGGTCTCGGCGATCATCACCGAGACGATCTGCGGCGCGGCCCTCGCGAAGAAGGCGCCCGTGCGCAAGGCGGCGGCGAAGAAGGTCGCCAAGAAGCCGGTGGCCAAGCGGGCCGTGGCGAAGAAGACGACTTCGAAGTAACCCCCCCTTCCTTCGAACGTAAAGGGCCCGCCGCTTCGGTGGCGGGTCTTTTCGTTCGAAATCGGGACCCTAGGAGAAGGTGCGAGAATGGGCAACATGCAAAGTCAGGCCCAGTACGTCCTTCGTACCGTCGAAGAGCGCGGGGTGCGCTTCGTCCAACTGTGGTTCACCGACGTGCTCGGTCGACACAAGGCCTTTCACGTCACCCCGGCGGAGCTCGAGGACGCCCTGGCCGAGGGAATGACCTTTGACGGTAGCGCCATCGACGGCTTCTCGCGCACCACCGAGTCCGACCTTTTAGCCCGACCCGACCTCACGACCTTCCAACTTCTGCCCTGGTACGAACAGGGCGAGGGCATCGCGCGCGTCTTCTGCGACATCGTCAACATCGACGGCACGCCCTTTGAGGGCTGCCCGCGCCAACAGCTTCGTCGGGTGCTGGACGGCGCCCTCGGCCAGGGCTACACCTTCTTCGTCGCGCCCGAGATCGAGTACTTCTACTTCAACGACCTCAATCCGGCCAACGTCCCGGTGCCAATCGATCGTGGCAGCTACTTCGATCTCACGCCCGACGACGTCGCCAGCCAGCTGCGTCGCCGCACCGTCCTCACCCTGGAGGAGATGGGCATCGGCGTGGAACACGCCCAGCACGAAGACGCGCCCGGCCAGCACGAGATCGACCTGCGCTACACCGACGCCCTGACCATGGCCGACACGGTGATGTCGCTGCGCCACGTCGTGAAGGAACTGGCCCGACAGTCGGGCGTCGCGGCCAGCTTCATGCCTAAGCCCCTGGTGGGCGTGCAGGGCTCGGGCATGCACACGCACCTCTCGCTGTGGCGCGACGACAAAAATGCCTTCATCGGAGAGCACACCTACGGCTTGAGCGACTTAGCGGCCAAGTTCATCGCCGGACTGGTGCGACACGCGCCCGAGATCACGGCCGTCACCAACCAATGGGTCAACTCTTACAAGCGCCTGGTCCCGGGCAGCGAGGCACCGGTCGGTGTCGAGTGGGCGCGCTACGACGCCGGGGCCCTCGTCCGAGTGCCCTCGGTCAAGCCCGGTCGCATCGACTCGACGCGCGTCGAGTACCGCTCGCCCGACTCGGCCGCCAACCCCTACCTCGCCTTCGCGGTCATCCTCGCGGCGGGCCTGCGCGGGGTCACCGGCAACTACGAACTGCCCAAGGAAGGAAAACGCACGGCGACCCTCCCCCAGTCGTTGGCCGAGGCGTTGAACCTCATGGAAAAGTCGACCCTGCTCCAAGAGACCCTCGGCAGTCACCTGGTGGAGTGGTTCCTGCGCAACAAACGCGCCGAGTGGGATGCCTATCGCACCCAGGTCACCGCGTTCGAACTCGAGCGATACCTTCCGTTGCTGTGAGTATCGACGTCGTGCTCTGTGTGCCCTCGTGCGAAGGGCCCGTGCGCAAAGCCTTTGACGTGACGGGCGTCACGCCGGCCGTCGCCGCCTCGGCGCGACTGAACGAGATCGCGGCCTTGGAGCCGACCGACGGATTCTCGGGCGCCGTCATCAACGCCGCCGCGTTGCCCTTCAGCGAGGCCATGAGCCTCTGTCGCCAGCTGCGCCAGCGCGAGCGGACGGTCGGCCCCATCATCTTGCTGCTCGACCACTACCAGCTCGACGACCTGACCTTCCGCGAAGACCTGTTCGACGACTTCGTGGTGGGACCCTACGACGTCAGTGAGCTGGCCACCCGCCTTCGCCACCGACTGCGCCGCGCCGGAAACGAAAACGTGGCGCCGCGCATCGAACACGCCGAGCTCTCGATGAACTTAGAGACTTACCAGGCATCCATTGCGGGGCGGGTCATGGACCTCACCTACATGGAGTACGAACTGCTGCGCTTCCTCGCGACCAACCCCAACCGGGTCTTCACCCGCGCCACCTTGTTGAGTCGGGTGTGGGGGTACGAGTACTACGGCGGCGCGAGAACGGTGGACGTGCACGTGCGACGTCTTCGCGCCAAGTTGGGTGAGGAGCACGCCCACCTCATTCAGACGGTGCGTTCGGTGGGCTACAAGTTTGGCGCGTCGAACGACGCCGGCGACTAGCCCTCGGGCGAGTAGGCGAAGAACTCGACCTCGGCCCGGGCGCCCCGCGGCAGCGCCGCGACCGCGACGGTGCTGCGCGCGGGCAGCGGGTCACTGAAGGTCTCTAACCAGACCTCGTTACAGGCGGCGAAGTCACCCATGTCCAGGATGAAGATGGTCGCCTTCACCACGTCGCTCAGACCGGCGCCGGCGCCGCGGAGAACCGCCGAGCCGTTCACGAGAGCCTGGCGAAGTTCCGCGGCCGTGCCACCCTCCACCAGTTCGCCCGTCTCGGGCAACAACCCCAGTTGTCCTGACACGATCACCAGGTCGCCCGCGCGGCGCCACGGTGAGTAGAAGGGAGTGGGAGCCACGAAGGCTTAGCTAAAGGAGTTGCCGCACCCGCAGGTACGAGTGGCGTTGGGGTTGGTGATGTGAAACCCCGCGCCCTGGAGACCGTCGCTGAAGTCGAGCGAGGCACCGGCCAGCAGTTCCGCGCTCGCCGGGTCGACGACAACCTTGACCTCACCGAAGGTGCTCACGACGTCGTCGTCGGCCACTTCGGAGTCGAAGTACATGTCGTAGTTGAAGCCCGAGCAGCCCCCGGACTTGACGGCCACGCGAAGGGCCAACGGCTCTTCGGCGCCCGCCGCACTGATCAGTTCGGCAACCTTCGACACGGCGGCGTCGGTCAGCGTGATCGCTCCAGTTGATTTCGCGGTCAAATTCACGTTGGTGATGCTCATGGCGACTCAGCTCCTTTAGGAATCCCTACGACCATGGTAGCGAAGGATTTTGTTCATGAACACCCTAGTTATGGGCGCTTTCAGACGGGCGCCGTGTCAAAGCCCTCATCACCGGGGATCACGATGACGACGGCCCCGTCGCGTTCGAGGAGGCGAGGCTCGATGGCCGTGACCGGACCGAGGGCCCGCGCGAAGTCCAGCACCTCGTGCGCGGTCGAAAAGTGCGCGATCGCCTCGAGGTTTCTGATGGTCGGCGGGACCATGTCGAACTCCCCCCCTCGCTGCGCGGAGAGGGCATCGCGGGGGCGCATCCAACGATCCGCCACCGTCTCGTTCGCGTCATGGGTCGCGGGTTGCCCGTGGGGCGCGAGGACCACGAAGAATCGCGTGTCGTAGCGTCGCGGCATGCCCGCGGGAGTGATCCAGTGCGCCAGATAGGCCATGCCGCGCATATCGAGGCAGAGACGCTCCCGCGCCAACACCTGGGTGAAGGGCGTCTCACCGGCGTTCAACGCGCGGCGATACGAGGCGAGCCTCGCGAGTTCCTCGGGCGTGGTGAAGCGAATCTCTCGACCCTCATCGTCGCAGACAATAAGGAGACCGGCCTCCTCAAAGAGCTCACGCAGGCTCGCGACGTAAAAGGCCAGACCGCCGCTCTCGAGGCCGAGACGCTGCGAGGCGACCTGGTCGCTGAGGCCGTAGACCGGCGCGCCGGCGTCCTCATCGTCGACCGCGCCGCCGGGGAAAACGAAGACCCCGCCCATGAACTCGCTGCGCGCGTTGCGCCGCAGCATAAGAATCTCATAACCATTTGGAGCGTCACGCAGCGTCAAAACCGTGGCCGCGGGGCGAGGAGCAAGTCTTTCGGCCATGGGCGACAACTTATCGAGTTGCCTCTCGTCGTGAATCGCAACAGTGTCGTCCACTAAGTTTGTGGGTCGAAGATCAAAGGAGCACCGTGGCCAAGAAGAAGCCGTCGAACCAGCGTCCTAACGCCACTCGAGCGCCCGCGCGCGGGGGACGTCCGGCCGGACTCTTCACGTGGCTCGCCGTCGGTCTCGTGGTGGTCGTGGTCGCGGCCCTGGTCATCATCAAGGTGGCGAGCGGCGGCGGTACGACGCCGAGCGGTACGTCAAACTGGCAGGCCGCCAATCCCACGACCGTCGCCCAGCTCACGGGCGTTCCCGCGTCCGTGTTCAACACGGTGGGCATCACCTCGCCCATCGCCCAGGTCACTCCGCCGCAAGTCCCCCTGGGCAAGAAGCAGGCCCTCCTGACGGCGAGGGACGCCAACGGCAAGACCGTTCCCGAGATCCTCTACATGGGCGCCGAGTACTGCCCGTACTGCGCCGCCCAGCGGTGGTCAACGATCATCGCCCTCAGCCGCTTTGGCAAGTTCTCCGGGCTGGGCAATATGTCGAGCTACTCGGGCGACGTCTATCCCAACACCCCGACCTTCACCTTCATCAAGGCCAAGTACACCTCCCCCTACGTCGTCTTCAAGACGGTCGAGCTCTACACCAACTACCTCAACGCGGCGAAGTCGTTCTACGCCACCCTGCAGAAGCCGAGCGCGCAAGAGCAGGCCGAGATCACCAAGTACGACACCGACAAGTACATCAAAGGTCTCACGGCCAGTACGGCGGGATCGATCCCCTTCCTCTCCTTTGGGAATCAGTACCTCGTCTCGGGTTCGAGTTACAGCCCCACCACGCTCGCCGGTTCAACCCGGGCCGAGATCGCGGCCGCGCTGGACAACGCCACGAGCCCCGTCACGGAGGCGATCATCGCGTCGGCCAACTACCAGACCGCGGCCATCTGCTCGATAACCAAGGATCAGCCGAGCAACGTGTGCACGAGCAGCGGAGTGACGACGGCGGCCAAGGCGATGGGCATTAAGTGAGCGCGGATCTCGACGTTGCCAGCCGAGACCTCGCGAGTCCCTACCGCGTAGCGAGCTGGGCCGTCGTCACCACCTTCATCCTGAGCTTGATCGGCCTGGGGCTGTCGGCCTATCTCACCTACGAGCACTTCCAACCCACCTTTCAGGGCTGCGCTTTCGCCACGGGGGTCATCAACTGCCAGAAGGTGACCACGTCGGGTGAGTCGCATATCTTGGGCATCCCGGTCGCCATCTTGGGCCTGGCGAACTACGTCGTGATGGTCGCCCTGAACTCACCCTGGGCCTGGCGCGCCCGAGCCCGATGGATCCACGTAGCGCGCTTCGTCCTGGCCATCGCCTCGATGTGCTTCGTGCTCTGGCTGATCTACGCCGAGGTCGAGATCATCGGCGCCATCTGTCTCTACTGCACGGGCGTGCACGTGGTGACGTTCGCGCTCTTAATTGTGCTGACCATCGTCTGTCCCACCCAGTTGGGCTGGAGTCGGTCACGCGCGAGTTAGCGCCCGGCGTTCGAACTCATTAAGTCCGCCCCAGATTCCATAGGACTCATGGCGTTCCAGGGCCGCGCGTAGGCAGTCATCGCGCACCGCACATCCCGCGCAGATCCTCTTCGCCAACTGCTCGCGCTCGAGCCGGTCTTCCTTGCGTTCAGCGCTGTCCGCTGAGTAGAAGAGCGACCCCTCGCTGCCTCGGCACGCCGCGGCAACCGACCATTCCAATGCCGTCGCCATCGGGACCCCCAATAAACACCCAGACTCGCAGGATAACCATCGGGGGGATCGGATACAAGGGGAGATCTCGGCAATCAGACGGTCTGCAAAAGTCCGGAAATCTCAACTCCGCTACGCTGATTCGGTGGCTACCGTCCTTCTCGCCAGCGACCTGGCCTCGCTCCGCCACGAGCTCGAAACGATGCTGGCCGGTCCCGACATCGTCATCGAAGAGACCGCCAGTGGTCCCGACACCATCGAGCGCGTCAAGCGCGGCGACGTCGACCTGGTCATCGTCGACCTCCAGATCGGAGCCATGGGCGGCATGGCGATCACCATGGAGTTGCGCAATCTCGAGTCCTACGGCGGCGCCGACTCAGTCGCCGTGCTCATGTTGTTGGACCGGCGGCCCGACGTTTTTCTCGCGCGGCGCTCGGGGGCCGACGGCTTCGTGGTGAAACCGCTGGACCCTCAGCGCATGCGCGCCGCGGTGCGCGCCCTGCTGCGCGGTGAGAGTTACGAAGATGAGTCGCTTCGTCCCGCGACCGTCCGCGTCGGTAGTACCAACGCTCAATGAGCGACGCCAAACCTCCGCCGACCGGCCTCGCGCGGTTCCGCGCGCGTCTCACCGGCCACGAGACCGAGGTCGCCATCTCACCGGAAGCCGCGGCAATACACGCCCGCGTTGACCAGTTGAGTGAGCTGGAACTGCGTGACGTCATGACACCGCGCGTCGACGTCGCCTTCTTGACCTTTCCTGTTACCCCCCAAGCCATCGCCGAAGCCGTGCGTGACACGGGCCACTCGTGCTTTCCCGTCGTGAGTGACGATCTCGACGACCTGCTCGGCGTGATCTACGTTAACGACCTCTTTCGCAGTTCGACCCTCAAGCGGGCGATCGGCGTGTCGCTACCGACGGCCGAGGAGATCACCCGAAAGATCCGCCGCCCCTTCATGTTGCCCGAGACGTTCGACCTTCTCGAGAGTCTGAGCGAGATGCGCAAGCAGCACCGCACCTTCGCTCTCGTGCTGGACGAACACGGTGGCGTCGCGGGCGTGGTCTCCATTCGGGACATCCTCGAGCAGCTGGTCGGCGACCTCAACGACGAGTTCGACGAAGACGACGAACCCACCATCGTGCGCATCAGTGAGGGCCGCTGGCTCGTCGACGGTCAAACTCATGTCGACCGGGTCGAAGACGAGATTGGCTTTGCGGCACCCGAAGGCGAGTACGTGACCATCGCCGGGTTCGTTTTGGACCTGGCCGGTGAGATACCGGTCGCCGGGACGACCTACACGTACGGCGAATGGAGTTTTCGCGTTCAGTCCGTCGAGAAGCGGCGAATCAGCGAGCTCGTGATCGAGTATCACCCGCCGGTTGAGCCCGAGGTGCCCATCACGATTTAGGGTGTATCGCTGGACGTTCTGCCCGGTCGACCTTTGTTTGCGTCGCGGTCCACCGAGTAGGATTATCAGGCTGCGGGGTAACTCGCCGCGGGCTGTAGCGCAGCTTGGTAGCGCGCTGCGTTCGGGACGCAGAGGTCCCGGGTTCAAATCCCGGCAGCCCGACCACCAGGCAGTACAGGTGACAAGAACATAGGCCCCCATCGTCTAGCGGCCTAGGACACCACCCTTTCAAGGTGGCGGCACGGGTTCGAATCCCGTTGGGGGTGCAAAGGAAATTCCGCGAAAGTCCAGTAATTCCAACGGCTTTCGAGTCGCCAACAGTGACCGAGAGTCACCGCAAGTGACCGCGATTTACCACTGTTCTATGCCCGCCATATGCCCGTGGTATGCCCAAAATTGAACGGCCACCACCTGGACTCCAGTTCTGTCGATCTGGGCCCACCGACCAGCGGCCGAAGCGGAGAGCGCTCGCTGATCAGGCCATGTTTTCTAAGCCTCAATCAGTTCGGACGGGCCGCTAAACGAGCATTGGGTGAATGACCTTCCGCATCAGTTGAACCGTCGAAAGGCGGCGGTTGTAAGTGTCCTCGCGGTATTCTCGGCGCTGTCAATGGCGTCATCAAGGCTCAGACCACAGAGATCAGTCAGGATGAAGAGTGCTTCGGCGCTCATCACGACAGCGAGATCCAGTTGAAGCTGAGCTCGTATTCCGGAATGACTCGGAGGGAAT
>Ga0181534_10000145_pt1 | contig 50061 bp, 28 predicted proteins | sample PEATcosm2014_Bin_37_FD_119758 | JGI IMG/M metagenome (GOLD analysis project Ga0181534, IMG submission 119758) | Peatland microbial communities from MTU Mesocosm Facility, Houghton, MI, USA - PEATcosm2014_Bin17_10_metaG | ecosystem: Environmental > Terrestrial > Soil > Wetlands > Peat | place... | reverse complement strand
CGTAATTTTGTAGGTTCCGGGAATCACCTGGGACGCCACGAAGGCGCCGGCCGAGTCACTCTTGCTGTTGAAAGCTGTTACGCCCGTCTCTTGATTGACAATCACCACCTGCGCGGCGGGAACCAGCGACCCGAGCGGATCGAATATCTGGCCGCTGATGGTGGCATTTGTATTCTGCGCATGTGCGACGCTTGCGCCGGGAATAAGACCCGGCAACATGCACAAAGCCATCAGCGCTACTACTGTGGCGGCTACTGAAGCTCGGGCAAAACCATTTGTTTGACGAATGAAGTTCATAAATCGGCTCTCCTTGCTAGTCGTGCGTGCGACACTCTCTGGTTCCGAGTGTCTTCTGTTCAATGGTGTGTGTAACGTCATGGCCATTCTCCTCAAGTGAAGGCAAAATCTTCGCGCTCGATTGCAGCGCGAAGACGTGCGGGGATTAAAGATTGAAGGATGCGATCGGCATTCCCTCCAACGCAGCTTTGATCGTGCATGCTCCTTTGCGAACCGCTGAGATTTCAGCGCGTCCGTTGGATAGTTGCAGTTCACGCGAAGCACGGGTGGTGCCCAGGTTGTCCACCAGGGTTCCCGCGCCTGTGAGTGAAAATCGAACAGCCATAGCGGAGTCGAGGCAGAGAATTCCCTTTCCATCAAAGAGCTTTGCCTCCACGGTAACGACCTCCTCATTGCGCGCTTTCTCGAACAGCCGCACTTCGGCGGGCGCTCCCCACGGCTCCGTTTGGTAAGTGAAGTCAATCTCGTCTATAACTGTCGCTTCGCCCTTGCGGGCAACAGCGCGCAGATGGTTTGGTCCATTCGCGAATGCGACCTCCCAGCGCAGTCCGGCCGCGGGAAAGTTCTGACTGTCCCGGTGCATGGTTCCCAGGGACTCGCCGTTCAGAAATAGTTCCGTGTGATCGCAGTTTGAATAAACATGAACAGCGCGCTTCTCGCCTTGATTGCCCCAGCGAACAGGCCAGTTATGCCCATAGATATGGGCCATCGGCTTCTCGGCCCAGTAGGATTGAAATACGAAATACGACTCTTTCTTTGTCAGATCGCGCTCAACAACGCCCTTTTGATTGACCCGCGGAATGCCATTCTCATCGCGCAAGGGGGATGCAAAATCTTTGAAGACCCACTGCGCCGACCCGGTCAGCCAATCGAGAGTCTCTTGCGTTTTGAGGTGCCAGTCGAAGAGATTGCAGGCGTAGGTTTCCGACCAGTCTCCATCCTTTGAGACACGAACATCCCCGCCGGTCTGCAGATAGTCGAGTCCGCGCTCGTCGGTTCCATTGCCTGTAGTAACCTTGCGCAACACAGCTTCCGGGTCTTCGGAATGGCGGCCTGCCTGGCTATCCGCGCCCCATTCGATATGGATAAATCTCTTGACGCGGTTGCGCTCCGTGAGAAGACTTTGCTCGTATTCGCGGTAGTTGCCCCGATACCATCCGGCCCAGATCGAAGGCGAATAAACATCTGGGATATCACGCGCGAAGTCGCAACGGCGGAAAGAAGTGAGCCGGGAACTATCGAGCCGATGCGCCAGATCGCGCATCTCCGTCATAAAGGCGCGGATGGCCGGTTTATCGACACTCGGATACTCGTTCGGCCAATCATCTTCGTTGCCAAGCCCCCAGAGAATGATCGATGGATGGTTATAGTGCTGATCGATCATGTGAGAAAGCATGTTCTGCGCGTTGCGCTTGAATGCTTCGCTTCCAATTCCCGCGCGGCACCACGGAGCTTCCTCCCAGACCATCAGCCCAAGCTCATCGCATAAGTCGAGTACCAGGCGGTCTTGCTGGTAGTGGCCGAGGCGGATGAAATTCGCGCCCATCTCGCGAATCAACTGCATTTCTTCACGGACCAGATCGTCGGTCATCGCCGCTGCGACTCCGGCATGATCGGCATGGCGCTGGGTTCCGCGCAGCAGCATTCGCTTTCCGTTGAGCTTGAATGGACCGTGTTCAGCAAACTCGATCTGGCGAATTCCGAAGCGCTCGTCGAGATGCATTTCTCCCGCGGAACTGGAGAGCGTTGCCCTGCAACGATAGAGATGCGGCGACTCGGGCGACCACAGCTCGGGCGCAGCCACGCGGCATACAGCAAGCTCGGAAAAGCCGGTCCAAGGAGAATGAGATTGTGTCGACTGATGAATGGAGCGGCCGCGAGCATCCAATATCTGAACCGAAATAGTGCACGCGGTGTTCTGGCTCGACGGGTTATATAGTCTCGCCTTCACTGACACCTGCGCGGAGCCGTCGGCGTCAATGATGGGCAGGATATGAATCGCGTCCAGCGCGACCTCAGGAAGATAAACTAGATTTACATGCCGGTAGAGACCGCCATAGAGACAGAAATCGCTGAGGTCCGACGGAACCCGATCGACATCGGGGGAGTTATCGCAGAGTACGGCAATGGGGACGCCATCCTTGGTGTTGGCGAGGGGTAATTTCTGGACTGCTTCAGTAATGTCGAAGGTGAACTCATCGTAGCCGCCCTTATGCGTCCCGATAAGTGTGGATCCAACCCACAAAGTCGTGGTCTGACCTGCGCCTTGAAAATGTAAGATGGTCCGACCAGTTACAAATGGATTGTTCAAGGAAAGCCGTGTGCAGTACCAGCCCTGGCCGCGTAAGTAGGGTCTGTCGGGATCGCATGCATCGTGGTCGTTGAAGCAGTGGGGCAAGCAGGCGGGTTGCCACGATTTCTGTGGATCAGAGCGCCAAACTTCGCCGATGCCGCCGATCGCTCCCGACCGAAAATACCAGCCAGAGTCCAGCCGCTGGATTGAGGCGACTGTTCCACTTTCCGTAGAGCTGGCCCCCATTTCGGCAGCACAAACACGAGGTGCAAGCAGTGCGCCGGCAACCGAACAAGACGCCGCCAGCATGAACTGCCGCCGCGACAAGTCGGATAAATACGCTTCATTCCGAAGGGTGGGTAATTCGTTGCTGCTGCGCTTCTCCGTCGCATTCACCGAGGGTGTGGTCATTCGAATTTCGTGTGGACCTCTCAAGATTTTGGGTGCAGAATCGACACACTAAGCCGAAACGGGCCAATCCTCCTCCCTGCTGAATACGATTGGCCAGTAACTCACCGTTTAACCCATCGGTTAGTTCTAACTCATATTGAATCTGCGCATTAGATGGCTAATTATTCTTGGGTCAAACGCCCTTGCAAGTATTTTGAAGAGGAGAGTATCATCCGATTAAGATCAATGAGCAGGTCATCTGAAATTCGGGGCGCATGGCATCCGCAGACAAGGCAGGACCGCGACGCTGTTTTGTGCGAACTGCAGGAAGTTTTGACCAGCCCGCATTTCTGCAACAGCAAGCGCTATCCCGCACTGCTCAAATACATTGTCGAAAATACATTGGCCGGTAAGTCCGATCTCCTGAAGGAGCGGACTCTCGGCGTCGAGGTCTTTGATCGGCCGGCGACTTACGACACCAATAACGACACCGTTGTCCGGTACACGGCGGGCGAGGTCCGTAAGCGGCTTTTGCTCTACTACCTCGAGCAAGGCCAGGACTCCGCTATCCGCATCTCGCTGCCGTCCGGCTCCTATGTCCCAGAGTTCCTGCGCGAACCTGCGAAGCAGAATGACAATGGCGACGATACCGCTCTTTCTTCAACGCGTTTCTCCAATCCAGACAAATCGACGGAGACGCGGGGCGAAGAGCTGGATGCAGAGCCGGATGCAGCATTGACTTTAGCCGACCGGAATTCGACCTCACCTCCGGCAACTGAAATCAATCCCAGTCCGCTACTCGGGAAGGACAAGCCACCTGCAAGGCGTCTGTTGTGGTTGGCTGTGGCTGCTCTAGTGACGCTGGCCGTCCTCACAGGCTTGAATTTGAAGTGGAGAGATCCGAAAGTTCCGCCCCTCACGGCATTGGATGATTTTTGGGGTCCGGTTCTACACGACCAGCGCACGGTTCTGATTTGCTCGGGAGGCGTGGTCTTCCAAGAGAACAACTATTCAGGCGTTGTCACCGCGGATAAGAACAATCAATATCCATTTGTTTCCATGCAGAGCGCCGCTGCGATTGCGCAGGTCAGCGGGCTGCTGGAACGCTCTGGAGCGACCGCGCAACTGCTGTCGTCCCCTTCTACTCCGCTGAACGATCTTCGCGAGCACTCGGTCATATTGCTCGGCGGTTACAACAACCGATGGTCGATGCGCTTATTACAGTCGCAACGATTGCAGTTCACTCCAGAGCCAGTTGAATCGATTGCCGATCAGATGCAGCCTGCGGTGCACTGGTCGCGCGATCGTTCGCTCCCATATTCCAGCGCCGACGATTATGCCCTGATCGCGAGGTATCGCGATCCAACAACCGGCGGTTGGGTTGTCGTCTTGGCAGGGTTGGGCCGCAATGGAACCGAGGCCGCTGCCCTATTTGCAACCAGCCCTCGCTACATGCAATTGCTGAGAGACCGGTTGGGAAAGGGCTTCTCAAACCAGAATATCGAGGCCGTCTTAAGGGTCGACGTCATCGACGGAAAAACGGGAGCACCCTCGATTCTGGCAGTGAATGTCCAATGACCTCGCTCAAGCATTCCGGCGGCCACGCCGGTTTGTTTCCTCAAACCCAAAGAAGCGGCTGCCGGATTGGGTAGTTGCGGACGATCTCCCGGTCTGCCGGATCTGGATTCAGCGTCTTCCAGAGATCGATGTATTTTTGTTCGCGGAAGGCGATACCCGAAAACAAGAGTCCAGGTGAGCGGACAGGCAGCGCTTCGAAATGCTCAACGTCCTTCGCCCACTTCCAGGCGCTCTTGTCCTTGAGATAGGGATATATAAATTCCGCGGCCTTTGAAAAACCGCGTCCACCGGCAAGCTGGAAGGCGACCGGATCAGGAGTAAGCCCTTTGAGAGACTGGCAAAGGCAGGCCATTACATCGAAGTTGAAGATGGAATAGCTGTACGGCTTGGTCCGCGCCAGCTCCTTCGGAAACGATCCGTCCTCCGCCAACTGATCGGGGAGAAGGATCTCGCGGTAGCGCCGGTACACTTCGTTCCGGATTGTGTCGTCCCCAACCAGACGCGCAAACTCGGCGGCCTGCAGCGCCCAGCACATCGCATGATTGTTCTTGGTGTCTCGCTCCGCCTTGCCATGATCACTGTTGCCTAGCCAATCGAGATAACCGCTGAACCAGGCCTTCAGCGCGGCGTTGTCCTGCGCGTTCAGCATCTTTGGCGCTAGGATGCTTGCGGCCCTTGCCACCTCGACTAGGTGGAGCGTATCGATAATGCCGTACGAACGGCCTGTCGATACGCCTTGAACCGCCTGGGCATATTCGAGGTTGGGGTTCATGCGTGTTTCAGCGGTGACAAACCAGGCGCGAAGATGATCGCAGGCCCGCTCGCCGTAGCGGCTGTCTTCAGTCAGGACCCAGGCAGCGGTCAAGGCCGGCATCTGGATCGAGAGAGCGATCATCACCTTGCGATGTTCGTTGAAGTTGTCTGGATTGCTCTGCCCATCCCGGTTGATATATGGGCCGCTGGGGTTTTGCGGGTTCGGCCAAAAGTAGTCCGCTTGCGAGTAGAAATCGTGCAGCCCGCCCGCGCTACGCTTCGCGGGAAAGGCTGTGATCGTCAAGGGCGCTTGTGAAACGTAGCGGGACGCAGCCTCCAGAATTCGCCGGCGGTCTGCCTCAGCGACAAGCCGGAATGCTTCCGTCCGATGCGGACGGCGAGGCAGGCTCCAGACAGGACTGGCAGCTGTAGCGCAACCGGCAGAGGCCACCAATTGCATAAATCTTCTTCTGTTGAGTGCAGGTATCAGTTGCATCTTTCTCTCTTCTCTTTCGCAATTTAAAGGGCACGGGACAATTTTCGTAACAACCGCCTTCCGTCGCCTGAACAGAGTATTCTACTCCGGGGAAGCGAATCCAAACGACTCAATGTGTTCGAGGGACAGCAATGGCGGAAGCTTAAAGTGCGACTGTTGTATCTGAGGGGTAGCCCAAACTCCCGGCGCAGTTCAATACCCCTCTCTCCTGACTCGATGTTGATATGCTGTCTTCTGATGGTGTTCGGAGCGTTGATCGTGATCGATGTTGTGGGAATGTCCTTATCGTTTTCGGCACTCAAGCCACGCGCAGTTGTGGGGCGGGCATTGCCGGTGCTGATGCTTCTGCTTACCGCGTTTTCGTCTTCCGCGCAATCGCCCCAAGAAGCATCCAACCAAAAGCCGTTGACGGGGAGCGAGCGGAATGCCCTGGCAGGCGATATGCCAGCCGATCCAGGGCCGCGAGCAAGCAAGCTCTCAGGCAACCTGCGCAAGGCCAAGGTCAAGGCGGCGATGCGCAAGGTGGCGGATTGGCAGCTGAAGCGCGTCGAGGATGTGTATAGCCAGGATTGGACCTTTGCCACGCTCGATCTAGGTCTGCTGGAGGCCTCCGCGTCGCTTGGCGACCCGCGCTACGCCGACTATGTGCGCCAGACCGCAGCGCATTACGATTGGACACTCGGTCCACGCAAAGGCCATGCCGACGATCATGCGATCGGGCAAAGTTACCTCTGGCTGGACCGGATGAATCCGGACCAGCATCATCTGGCTGCGATGCGCACGGTCTTTGAGGAGCAGATGCAGCGCGCCGATGACCCGAGCAAGCCTGTATGGTGGTGGTGCGATGCGCTCTTTATGGCTCCGCCAGCGTGGTCGGGACTGGCCGAGGTCACGCACGACGACCGGTATCTCGCCTATATGGACCGCCAATGGCACATCACCGCCGGCTTGCTGTGGGATGAAAAGCAGCATCTATTTTCACGCGATGCAAGATACCTCGATAAGCACGAGCGCAACGGAGAGAAGGTTTTTTGGTCGCGCGGCAACGGCTGGGTAATGGGTGGACTGGTACGCTTGCTGGAGACGCTGCCCGCCACCGACCCTCGGCGACCATTCTATGAGGAAAAGTTCCGCCAGATGACAGAGAAGGTCCGCTCGATTCAGGGCGAGGATGGGCTGTGGAGGATGGGACTGCTGGATGCAGCTAGCTATCCGAATGCGGAGGTCTCCGGCTCAGCATTCTTTGTCTACGCCACGGCATGGGGGATCAGCCACGGTGTGCTGGAGCGGAAGACCTACCTGCCCGTGGTGGAACGCGGATGGCGCGGCCTGGTAGCGAACGTATATGCCGATGGCAGGCTGGGTTCGATTCAACCCGTAGGCGATGCACCGGGCGCGTACACGCCCGGATCCAGTTATGTCTTCGGCGTGGGAGCCTTTCTGTTGGCGGGTGGAGAGGTCGAGGCGTTAAGCCGGTAGCGCGTCTTCAGAATACATCTAGGCTTCTGCACGGCAGTTGGTGGCCGCAAAGATTGATACCCGCACATTGGACGTCAAACGTCTGTAGTCGCGGGCATCAAATTTATGCAGCCACACCGTGGAACGCGGCAGTGGAATCCGCAGAATTACTCTATTGCACAGCGAACGCAGCCGAGTAAATATTCCACTCCGCGTTGTCCTGGTTGAGGGTAAGGGTCTGCACACCTGCCGGAAGCGTGACAGTCGCGGTCACGATCTTCCAGGTCTCCCAGCCGCCGGTATTCGGTACGTTGACCGAGCCGGTCAGGTTAGTTCCAACGGCGTTCGACAGATGGAAGGCATCGGTTGCGCCGTCATTGGAGGCAACCAGGAAGCTGACCGTGTAGGTTCCCGCAGTGGCCACGTTCACCGTGTAGCGGAACCACTGGTTGGCCTTGGCCCAGCCCAAGTCGTTGCCGCCGCCGGCAGCTTCCGTTGTTTCAAGATCGACGCCGTCTGAGCGATAACTGTTGTCTGTGCCATTGACGGAAAGTACGCTGTAGCCGACACCCTGGCCGCCGAGATCGTAGTTTTCGGCCTTGACCGTGCCGGGGATTGCCGCGGCTGTTCCGCCAAAAGGACCTTCCGCCGCCGCTGCAAATGTAGCCGAATAGAAGTTCCACTCGGCGTTGTCCTGGTTGAGAGTAAGTGTTTGTACGCCTGCCGGAAGCGTGACCGTCGCCGTGACTGTCTTCCATGTTTCCCAGCCGCCGGTATTTGGTACATTCATCGAGCCGGTCAGATTGGTCCCCGACGAGTTGGAAAGGTGGAAGGCATCGGTTGCGCCGTCGTTGGATGCAACCAGGAAGCTGACCGTATACGTGCCCGCAGTGGCCACGTTCACTGTGTAGCGGAACCACTGGCCAGTCTTGGCCCAACCTAGATCGTTGCCGCCGCCGGTGGCTTCGGTAGTCTCCAGATCGACTCCGTCGGTGCGATAGCTGTTGTCTGTGCCGTTGACAGAAAGTACGCTATAGCCGAGGCTTTGTCCGCCGGTGTCGTAATTTTCGGCCTTCACCGTGCCGGGGATCGCCGCCGCGGTGCCGCCAAAAGGGCCTTCCGTCGACGTCGATGTTGCAAACGTAGCCGAATAGAAGTTCCACTCGGGGTTGTCTTGGTTGAGGGTCAGCACCTGCTTGCCTGCCGGAAGTGTAACGGTTGCGGTCACGGTTTTCCACGTCTCCCAGCCGCCGGTGTTTGGAACATTCACCGAACCGGTCAGATTGGTCCCCGATGAGTTGGAAAGATGGAAAGCATCGGTTGCGCCGTCGTTGGATGCAACCAGGAAGGAGACCGTATACCTCCCTGCCGTGGCTACATTGACGGTGTAGTTGAACCACTGTCCGGTCTTGGCCCAGCCCAGGTCATTGCCGCCGCCTGAGGCTGTGGTCGTTTCCAGATCGACGCCGTCGCTGCGATAGCTGTTATCGGTTCCATCGACTACGGTGACGCTATAGCCTACGCCTTGGCCACCGGTGTCGTAGTTCTCCGCCTTGATCGTGCCGGGGATCGCCGCGGGCGTTCCGCCGAAGGGGCCTTCCGGTGGCGGCACCAACGCAAACACCGCCGCGTCGTAATTCCACCCGCCGTTGTCCTCATCCAGCGTCAGGACTTGCCGGCCTGCTGGAAGAACAACCGTTGCTGTCGCCGTCGACCAGGTCTCGAAGCCGCCCGTTGCGGGAAGGTTGACCGATCCGCTCAGATTCGTGCCCGCGGAGTTGGCAAGATGGAAGGCGTCGCTCACCGCGCTCGGAGCGGCGATCTCGAAGGTGACCGTGTATGTTCCCGCCGTGGCCACGTTCACCGTGTAGCGGAACCACTGCCCACCAGTTGTCCAACCAAGATCGTTGCCGCCGCCCGGAGCGGAGGTCGTCTCCAGATCCACACCATCGGAACGGTAGCTGTTGCCCACCCCGTTGATTGAAGAAACGTCGTAAGCAAGTCCCTGGCCGCCCGTGTCGTAGTTCTCTGCCAGCACCGTGCCCGGAATCGGCGCGGGAGTGCCGTCGTAAGGGCCTTCTACGGGAGTTGTACCTTGCCAGCTATTGCCGCTCAGCGTCGCAACAAAGGCGCTGGAGTTATCGACGTAGGCTAAGTTGCCCTCCGCGACTCCAACTCCGGTTACAGTGTTATCGGTGATGGTTGCGGACCCCGTTGGCGCTGCGTAGAAGGGAGGAGCGATGACGATGCCATTGCGCCAGGGAGAAGTTACCGTGTTGTTCTCTAAAAGCGTATTGGTCGAAGTTGAGAATCCAATGCCGTCATATACCGAGTCGATTACCGTATTGCCCGTCACGGTTGCGCCGTCGACAATTCCAACGCTCTGGCCGTCGCCGCCGTTGCCGATCTGCAGTGCCGGCTGCCCTTGGCCATAGCCATTGCCTCCCGATCTCACGACAACGTTGCCTGTCACAGTCGGCGTATGAAGGTCGCTGCCGTTCACGCCGAACCGGCCTACCCCAAGACCGATATATCTGGCCGTATCACTGATGTAGTTATTCTCCACATGACTGCCGGTGCTTCCGTAGATGCCAATTCCCTTGCCTCCCCACGGAGCTACTATTGTGTTGTTAGTAAATGTGATATTCGACATTGCGGTATAAGTGGTCGTAGAGCCGTCGGAATTGTCGTTATATGCGACCGAGTTGATCGCCATCGCATCGTCGCCGGTACCGCGGAAAAAGTTATTCTTTTCCGTCAGGTTATTACCGACGGTTCCGGTCAATGACACATTATTCAGGTTGCACCCGTCGGCCCAGATCGCCGTGAACCGGGAGTTTTCCACTGTTCCGCCCGTGCCGGAAGCCCAGCAACCGGATTCCACATGCTGGTTCCACATGCCGTTGGCCAGCCAGTTCGTGCCGGTGGTATCCATCGCGCCGCCACCGCCGTCCACTGTTGCACGGCTCTGGGCATTCGAATCGATATGCAAGTTTTCTATCGTACAGGAAGTGACTGAGAATGCCGCTGCCAAGCCCGGGGAATTCGGCAGCGGAATTTCGCGATAGATCGTGCTGTACCACATGCCCGCTCCCTCTATCGTGATCCCCACAGCACTGAGGCCCTGTGTCCCAATCAGGTAGAAGGTTCCTTGTGGTATCCACAATATCTTTCCCTGCGATTGGGCTTGATTAATACAGTTTTGGATGGCAGCAGTGCTATCTACGGCGGCAGGGTCTGCCGCGCCGTTGGTTGGAGTGTTGTCGGCGACGGCTCCGCAGCTTGTAATCGAGATCGAGTTAGCGGGCTGGGTGAGCGGCGCGGGAGGGTTCTCGACGTCGATGGCGTCTATGTAATAGAAGCTTGCGGTATTCGAGGCGTCTTCCTGCACAGAGAACGTGCTGCCGGGAGCGATCGGGGCTCCTGTTATAAAAGTATGCGACTCGTCGAAGAAGACGCGCGGATCGCCGTCGGCGGGGTTCTGGTCGTTTCCGTTATAGTTATTGTTGCCTTCATAGAGCCACGATTGCTTTGAATTCAGGTTCAGAGCCTGGCGAAACACTCCGTTCACATACAGATTCAACGTGGCTGTGATTCCACCGCCCGCCGGAGCATCGGGAATGCTTTCGCGGAGGTTAATAAAGGTAATCGGCTGGCCGGTGTTGTTTGTCCACTGTACAAACTGCCCGGGGCCAGTCAATTGGACATAGGCGTGACCGGATGCCTCCAGCGCAGCGCTTGAAAATTCAGCAGTCGGCGCGGAGGTGAGAGAGATAATTGTTGCCCCACCGCCCACCGTCCCGGTCTCGGCTTCGTAGCTCGTAAATGGCAGCGTTGCGCCGACTCCCTGCGCTAAGACTGCCATGGGCAAGAACAGTGAACACGCTAGTGTGGCGAATACTCTGCAAACGTTCAATTTCATACCATTTCCTCTTCTCTGTTGGTGCTTCTGCACGCATCTCTACTTTCGTAGCGACGACCCTGAACTGTGATCACCGCAAGCCATAGCGCCCTATTGCACTGTAAAGATTGAGTAGTTGATGTTCCAGCCGCGGTTGTCTTCGTTCAACGTAAGGACCTGTTGCCCCGCAGGGAGAGTCACATTGGCAGTCACCGTCGTCCACGCCTGCCAACCGCCGGTTTCCGGAATATTAACCGAACCAGTCAGATTTGTTCCCGATGAGTTAGAAAGATGGAAAGCATCGGCAACGGCGCTGGGAGCCGCAACGCGGAAGCTGACGATATAAGTACCGGCAGTCGCCACGTTCACGGTGTAGCGGAACCACTGCCCACTGCTGGTCCAGCCGAGATCGTAACCGCTGCCGGTATCTGAAGTCGTTTCGAGATCGACACCGCCGGAGCGATAGCCGTTTCCGCTGCCATTGACTGAATTGACACTGTAGCCGGCACCTTGGCCGCCCGTATCGTAGTTCTCTGCCTGCACCGTGCCAGGAATTACCGCGGGTGCGCCACTGTAGGGCTCTTCGGCCGGCGTCGCCAGTGCAAATGCGGCATAGTTTATATTCCAGCCGCCATTGTCTTCGATGAGCGTCAAAACTTGCTCGCCTGCCGATAATGTTACGCTGGCCGTCACTGTCGTCCACGTCTGCCAACCACCTGTCGCCGGAATGCTGATCGGCCCGCTCAGGTCTGTTCCAACGGCACTCGAAAGATGGAAAGCATCGGTCATGGCGCTCGGAGCGGCAACCCGGAAACTGACCGTGTAGGTTCCAGCTGTGGCCACGTTGACGGTATAGTCGAACCACTGTTCGCTGCTTGTCCAGCCAAGATCGTAACCGCCGCCAGTGTCGGAGGCCACCTCTAAGTCAGCGCCATCCGAGCGATAACTATTCGCGCTGCCATTGACTGAGCTGACACTGTAACCCACCCCTTGACCGCCGAGATCGTAATTCTCCGCCTGCACCGTGCCGGGAATAGCTGAGACGGCGCCCTCGAAAGGTGCAACAAAATAGGGCGCGAACAGACCAAGATTGACTGCCTGCGCAATCGCCTGATCTCCCGCATCGTCTGGATGGAGGCTATCGCCGCTGTTGTAGGCCGGCAAATACTGCACTGGGTCGGTCGGATCGGATGTTGCCGCGGCCTGGTCGACAACGCCATCGCACCCGCTGGCGCCGCTGAGATACAAAGCGTCGATCTGCTCGCGGATTGTCTCCGCTGCCGTGGACCACGCGGAGGCCGCGCGCCCGCCATTCGGCGTCAGAGTTGAGCAGTAAAACTTAATGCCGGCCGCATGCGCTTCAGTGATCATCTGTTGCACTCCCGCGACCAAGGAGGCATAGCTTGGCTCCTCGTTGGATGGCAGATTGCTGAGATCGTTGATAGGATCGTCTGAATAGATTACCCAACGAACGTTCGGCTGCGAAACTACATCCCGCTCGAACCTGTTGAGAGCAGACTGTCCCGCGCCGTCTCGAAGCTCGTCGTTGCCGCTGATTCCTTTGTTCGAGATGCCGACTTGCATTCCCACTGCATTCATGCGCGCGGCGAGGTCATTGGTCCAGCGCAGATTGGTATTGAAGTCGGTTCCGTAGCCGTCCGTAATCGATGCCCCGAGGGCAACCAGGGTCCCAATCGCCTCGGAGTTCTGCACATCGACATCGGTCAGATAAAAATAACTGCTGAAAGTGCTGTAAGTGCTGATCGTGGTGTTTGCGCTGACGTCTCCATTGGCCAGGAACATGCCGTTCTGCCCGCCCAACTGGTGATAGGTTGAGTTAGCGCTGTCTACACCGTTCGGAAAGTAGATGCTCACCATCAGGTTTTCCCCAGACGTCACTGGCATATCTATCGCATCGCTGGCAAGCGTCTCGCCCGCCGGGACCGATACTGAAGTAGAACCACCCCACCTGACGACATGGTCGGTTCCCGCAATGGTGGAGGATGTCGGATTCCCACCGGAATCCAAAAGCGATTCTGCTAAATGAACATCCCCAATAGCAAGCGGCGAAACGCCGTAGGTATTCGAGATGCGAACGCGCGCCGTAGAACCACCGATGCTGATTTGAAGGGTCTGCCTAAGCGTCTGCTGCGCCAGGTTATTGAAGCTGGAATCTATCGTTGTCTGCTGAGGGGCTACCGACCAGGCGCCTGTCCAGGGCACGGTACTCTGAGAATAGGAAAGTGAGGGAATAGTTAGAGAGAACAGCGCGGCAGCGGCAGCGCGAAGAATGAAGGATGAATTTCTGGTCTTCACAGCTATACTCCTTTGAACGCAGTTAGAGGTGGGGAGCAGACGTTTGTTACAGACAGATAAAAACAAACTGCAAAAATTGGCGCAGTACCTTCTTGTCCGTGATTACCGAAGCTTTACGGAAAGCAAAGCTGCATTAACAATTTTTTGGTGTTCATACCGAGGCGTATTATCTAGCAAATAATGCAGGCCAAGATCATTCCACGGGCTTTTCAGCGCCCTCTGCAGAGGTTATGGTCAAGAACTCAACGGTTCCGGAACCCATTGATGCAATACAAAATACAATCGTTAAACATCTTGCGCTGCTTCACCGGCGTCTCTAGAAATCAAAGCTCTCACAGAAGCCGGACATAATTAAATTTACAGGCGTGGAATGACGAATGTCAATGGAAGAACTCATATAGTTGATTGTTTCAGTTGGATATAATCATTTTTGGCTACTCAGATAAGCGCCATCTAAACTAGGGCCTGCTAAAACTACCAGGCCCTAAAGTATTCACAGCGCTTCTGTTGATGGTTGCCATATAAGTTATCTGGGCGTAAGTGTGCTTTTCGTTCGTCCTGTACTGGAGTATGTAGTTGTGCCTACAGTAGCGATCTGGCTTCCATTCTGGAAGGCTTCATATTCCACTCCAGAGGTAGTGCTGACCGTCCAGCTTAGATTATCTGACAGGGAAAAGTAACCGTCGCTGTCAGCCCGGTCAGCACCACAGGTGCGCCTTGGCCAGATCCCGATCAGTTCGTCTCGATCTCGATACCGTCGACCTCGGCGTTATCCACGACCGAAACGAACTGAAGCACGATCTGTCCGGAGGAATTCGCTACAGCATTGAACTGCTCGACGACGGCAATGTCCTCGCCACCCGCGGTGGCAAAGACATCGAAGTCCGTCAGTACCTGCGTACCGTTGATCAAAACGTTGAATTCCCGCTTGCCCGCGGCCGTCCAGTAGAACTCGTCGAAATGCAGCCGGACCACGTAAGTGGTTCCAGCTGTAAATCCGGGAAGCGTGTAGGTGAAGTTGCCAAAGCGTTGGGACTGGTAGACTGCCTCGGGCGCCGGGTTGGTCACTCCGGCCGTGCTGATTGTTGCCGTAGTGGAGGAAGCGGTTCCACCTGCAAAATCCTCATCGGCAACATAACTGCCCGAGCCGGTTCCACCAGAGGCGATGTCCAACACGTCCGTTCCGCCTGACGACGAGGTCGAAGCAAAAGTCGCCGAATAGATATTCCAGCCGGCATTGTCCTGGTTCACTGTCAGGACCTGATTGCCCGCCGGCAGGGTCACTGTGGCCGACACGGTGGTCCATGTTTGGTAGCCTCCCGTCGCTGGAAGATTGACCAGCCCGCTCAGGTTGGCTCCCGTCGAGCTAGATAGATGGAATCCATCGGTCACTGCGGTTGGAGCGGCAACAACGAAGGTGACGGTGTAGGTGCCTGCCGTGGCCACGTTCACGGTATACCGGAACCATTGTCCGGCGGCCGTCCAACCGATGTTGTTGCCTCCGCCGGTGGCCGATGTAACTTCCAGATCCACGCCGTCGGAACGATAGCTGTTATCCGTCCCATTGACTGAGGTCACATTGTAGCCAACTCCCTGGCCGCCGGTGTCGTAGTTCTCGGCCAGTACTTTGCCGGGAATGGCTGCCGGAGTGCCGCCGAATGGACCTTCGGTCGTCCCGGTGATGTTATAGGCGGCCGATGCGACGCTGCTGGTTGAATGGCCTGTCGCCGTGGCGATCGCTGCGATGGTCTCGGATGCGCTGACCGTAATGGGTCCGGAATAGACCGCGGAAGCGGTTGTGGGCGTAGTTCCGTTAGTGGTGTAGTAGATGGTTGCGCCCGCCGTAGCGTCACTGATGATCACGCTCTGCGCGCTGGTGTAGGTTCCCGTAGCAGGACTGAAAGCAGGCGCCGCCGCTGCCGGCAGCGCGCTGCTGGTCTCGATCTCAATTCCATTCACGGCTGCGTTATCCTTTACCGTGACGAACTGGATGACGATCTGGCCGGCGGCAGTTGCGGTTGCAGGGAACTGCTCGACGACCGCGATATTCTGGCCGCCCGCAGTGGCAAAGATGTCGAAATTGGTCAGAACCTGTGTGCCGTTGATCAGCACATTGGCCAGGCGTGATCCTGCCGCATCCCAATAGGACTCAGCGAAGTGCAGGCGAACCGTGTAGCTGGCTCCGGGGGTGAATCCGGGCAGCGTATAGGTGAAGTTACCGAAACGCTGCGTCTGATAGACGGCTTCCGGCGCCGGATTGACTACGCCGGCGGTGCTGATTGTATTCGTCGACGACGATGCCGTGCCGCCGGTGAAATCTTCGTCCGCAACGTAGCTGCCCACGGTAGGTCCGGCGGCATTGATGTCCAGAACATCAGTGCCAGAGCCGATGCTGATGGTGTATGCGGCTGTTGCCACCGCGCTACTGCTAAAGCCTGGAGCGGCGGCTATGGCTTCGATGGTTTCAATTGCGCTCACCGGGATAGGACCGGAGTAGACCGATGAGGCGGTTGTCGGCGTGGTGCCGTTGGTGGTGTAGTAGATGGTTGCGCCAGCCGTAGCGTCGCTGATGGTCACGCTCTGCGCGCTGGTATAAGTTCCGGCGGCTGGGTTGAATGTGGGTGTCGCCGCAGCCGGCAATGTGATGTTGATGGTGTACGCGGCTGTTGCGACCGCACTGGTGGTATAGCCTGAAGCTGTGGCTATGGCCTCGATGGTTTCAGTTGCGCTCACCGGGATAGGACCGGAGTAGACAGCCGAGGCGGTTGTTGGCGCGGTGCCGTTGGTCGTGTAGTAGATGGTTGCGCCGGCGGTTGCGTCGCTGATGGTTACGCTCTGCGCGCCGGTATAAGTTCCGGTGGCTGGGCTGAATGTGGGTGTCGCCGCAGCCGGTGTGGAGGACAACTGAATGATCTCGATGCCGCGAATCGAGGGTAGGTCATCATAGCCGCGCGTAAACTGAACGGAAAGAATGCCGTGCTCGTCGGAGACGCCGGTCACCTGTGGAATCACAGCCTGGTAGAGCGCGCCGGCATTGGCGTAGATGTCATAGTTCGTCAGTACCTGGTTGCCGTTGACGACCACATTGAATTCGCGGCGGCCCGCTATGTTGTAGTCCGCAACACCTTCGGCCATGTGGAGACGAATGGTATAAGTCGAATTCGCAACCAGGCCGGTAAAGATGTATCCGAATGCTCCGTACCGCTCGGTCTGATAAACCGCCTCCGGCGCCGGATTGGTCACGCCAGTCGTACTGATGGTTTGTGTTGTGGTGTTCGTGGCGCCTCCCGCGGTAGTCGGATTTGCCGGCAGACCGAAATTACCCGCATCCTCGTCGGCTTCAAACGTGCCTGTCGCCGCGGTCTCCCCTCCAGGGCCGCCTGAGTCAATTGCAACGTAGGTCGTTGTTCCAGCGGCCGCGCCCATCGCCGTGCCGCCTGAGGATGGAGTCACATCCAATGCGCGAATCTCGGGTTGATCATCAGCCCCCACCGCCAATTGCAGCAGGATTGCTCCGTTTCGATCAGCAATGGTGTTGATGGTTTGCGTAACAACGATATTCTGGGCGCCGGCCGTGGCAAAGATGTCGAAATTCGTCAGCACCTGCTGGCCGTTGATCAGCACATTGAACTCACGCTGTCCGGCAGCGGTCCATGCCGACTCGGCAAAATGCATGCGAACGTTATAGCTGCCGCCCGGTGTCAAATGCGCAATGGTCCAGGATTGCGGTCCCCAGCGCTCGCTATGATAAACATCCTGCGGCGCAGGATTGGTTATGTTGCCGGTGTTTACGGTCGCTGTGAATGCGTTGGTAAATCCGCCGCTGGCCAGTGTGTTCACAATATAGTTTCCGGTGCCGCTATAGCCGCCGGCGCTAACATAGATCGCGCCTCCATTGGCTCCCACGCCGCTGGTTGGCAAAGTAGCAGCCACCTGCGCCGCGGCCGATTCTCCCGAGTATTCGCCGCTGCCGGTAACCGTATAGTAGTAAGTTTGGCCGGGCGAGAGATTGGCATCTGTGTAGCTCGTGCCCGTAATGTTATTCGCAATCAACGTCTGATTGACTTGCGGCAGAACGGCCGCATTCGGTTGCGCCTGGGACTGTGGCGCAACTCCCGAGACTTGGCTGCGATAAATGTTATAGGTCACATCGCTGCTGGTGCTTGCCGTCCAGTTCAGCGCAACTTGGCTCTGCGAAGTCGCGGTGGCCGTCACGCCGGTGGGAGGAGCTGGCGGCGTCGCCTGGTAGACGTTGACGTAGTTGACCTGGAGCACCTGTGGATAGGTTGTGGCGCTGCTCACGTTGCCGGGAAACGGTCCGCCCATGTTCAGGTCGAGGATGATGAACATGGGATTGTTGAACGGCCACGCAGCCAGTCCGCCATTGTCCCAGGACTGATTCGCCATAATATCGTCTGCCGAAATTGTTCCGTAGATATTGTTAATGTTATCCACATAGAAACTGATCTGGTTCGGACTCCAGATGGCGCCGAAGATATGTGTGCCGCTCCATCCGCCGCTCAGCGTGTCGCGAACGCCCAAGCCTTCGTTGGCATATGCTTGACCGTGCAAAGTGCTGTAGATTTGCGTTTCGTTCGCGGCGCCGATGTACTCCATGATGTCCATCTCGCCGCAACTGGGCCAGTTGACGGAGGCGATATTGGTCCCGAGCATCCAGAAGGCTGGCCATACTCCCTGATTTCCACTTCCGGCGGGCAATACCATCTCTGCCTCGATGCGCCCATACTGGGTACTGAACAGGAAGGATGTGTTGGCTGTATTGCTGGTAAACAGCCGTCCGGTGGTCACTCCATTTGGCGCTCCGGCTGCCGCCAGGGCCTGAATGATCAGGTGGTTATTGCCGTCCAGGTAGACATTCGGAGTGGCGGGATTGCATCCATTTGTTGTCTGCCCGTAAAGGCAGTTATAGGACTGCGCTCCGTCCGGGGTCAGGCCCTGCTGCAGGGTCCAGTTGTTGGGATTGGGTGCCGAACCCGCAGGTCCGCTGAAATCATCACTCCAAATCAGAGTCCAGTTCTGCGTCTGAGCGGCTGCGCGCAGCCCGAGGATGAGCAGGAGTAGCGGCACTAAAACATTCAAGATAATGAATCTATTTGGCTTCGTCGACATTTTGAGTCCTTCCGGAGGAGAATTTTGGACTCAATCTTCCGAGCCGCATTCGACTCTAGGCACCTTAATGAACTCTGTGAAACGTTACCCTCGTTACCTTGCAGTTTCCGCACGGTTACCTGGAGCGTTACATGCGTATGCTGTGTGCTCTATATTCGATGTGCGTTCCGGCTAGTTGCCCATGGCGCGGTGTTCCACAAGAACCGGCGGGACTCGGTCACGGTCCAGTGCAAAAATCGCTTGGAATGCGATGACCGTACCCTGGCGGAGATTTCTATCATATGAAGATTCAGGAACTGATCCCTCATCTGGAGCATCTGGCCCCGGACCGCGAAGCGGAAGAACGCGCGGCGATGCGCGCGGTGCTCGAATCCAGCATCTTCGCCAAGAGACCTCGTCTCGCCAGCCTGCTCGAATACATTTGCGGACGATATTTTCAAGGCGATACCGATGCAATCAAGGAGTATTTGATCGCCACGGAGGTCTTTCACCGGCCACCTTCCTTCGATCAAGCCACGGATTCCATTGTTCGCGTAGAGTTTTTTCGACTCCGCAAGAGGCTGCGCGAATTCTACGACGGAGAAGGCGCGGACCAGCCCATAGAGATCGTTGTGGCTACCGGACATTATCGTCCCCAGTTCATTGATCGCATTTCACCGGCACAATTGCCAAATAACATCCCAGACTCGCTTATGGACTCGATGTTTCCAGCGGCTGCGACGAACACGCCCCTGAGAGCAGAAGAGTTTTTTCTGTCTTCCAATGGCAATCATCCTCCTCCGGAGGATAGGGTCCATGCGGAAGATAATTCGCCCGACTATCGAGATAAGCGCATCTTTGGCTGGCGCAGTTCTCTCAGTATTTGCGCAATATTGATGACTCTCGTTGCCGCCGCGTATTTAATCCGGGGACATAATCACGGATGGTTTGCCAACCCCAAAGCCGCATCTTCAGCATCGACAGCTGCTACAGTTCCACTTGCCGCTGGACCGGAGATTCGCATCCGTTGCGGATACGCGCGGCCCATCTTCAAGGACGAGGAAGGCAACATCTGGACCGGGGACCGATATTTCACCGGCGGCTTTGCGACCGAGCTGCCCAACCAGCACATTGCCCGCACTCGCAACCCGGAGTTATATCTTAGCGCCAGAACCGGAGTCTTCTCTTACAGGATTCCTCTTGCCCCTGGTACGTATGAATTGCACTTGCATTTTGCAGAAACCACTTATAGCCCAGCCAGTTCCCTCGGCGGTGGAGAGAATAGCCGCGTCTTCGATGTTCAGCTCAACGGACGCCCGCTCCTAAGCCAATTCGACATCGTCTCCGATGCCGGAGCAGACACCGCCGACGTGCGCGTCTTCCGCGATGTAACTCCGGACAAGGACGGCGCTCTTCATCTGGACTTTAGCGGCTCACTCGGCCTGCCAATCCTCAATGCCATAGAGATACTGCCCGGTCTGCCGCATCGCCTGCGCCCGATTCGCATGGTAGCGCAAAACAGCTTCTTCGTCGATAAGTCAGGCAATCTTTGGATGCCCGATACCTACTTCAACAGCGGCCAGCTTGCGGCGGATAAGGTTGCAGTGGGCGGCACGCAGGAGCCGGGCCTCTATGCTGGAGAGCGCTACGGGAACTTCAGCTATGCCCTTCCTGTGGACAAGGGACGTTATAAAATCACTCTCTATTTCTCGGAAAAATACTGGGGATCTGAACTCTCGAAACAAGGCGGCGTGGGCAGCCGCGTCTTCGATTTATTCTGCAACGGCGTTGCATTGACGCGCAGACTAGACATAGTGGAAGCAGCGGGTTCCGGGCGTGCATTGGTCAAGACCTACCACGATCTGCACCCCAATGCGCAAGGAAAGTTGATTCTCTCCTTCGTCCCCGACGTCAATTATGCGAGCGTGAATGCCGTGGAAGTGGAAGAGGAGACGCGTTAATCAAGAATGCTCAAGATGAATTCTCCTACGAAAGCGAAAGAATCGCAGAATCTTCATCGCGATGCGCACCACTTACTCCTTCATCAGTTCTTTCCTGAACTTGCTCCAATACTACAAAACCTGAGAAGTCCTGGCAGTAGTCCAGTGCGCTTCGTGGCATGCGATTGCTGCACCTGCGTGAGTGGCTGGTAAGCCAAGTATATTGGCGCAAATCGGAGTTACCTTTGAACTGCGAGGCGCGACAAATCAATCGCAGTCAGCGGGGACTCGCCGTAATTGGCCGCGTATATATCCCCAGCGCCCGGATCAACGGCGAGAGCATACGGATTGCTGCCAGCTTCAAAGGTTCCGATCACTCTATTCGTTGCGCCATCGATCGCCGTTACACTGTTGCCGTGAACGTTAGCTACATAGACGCGGTTGTGCACCGGATCAATGGCCACCGCCTGCGGGTGCTTGCCGGCAGGTAGCGTAGCTACTACCTTGCTCTTGGCGGCATCGATTGCACTGACCGTCTCATCGCCATAGTTCACTGCATACACCATCTGCGTAATTGAATTGACCGCTACCGCACAGGGGATGGAGCCGGTCGCTATGGTGCGCACCTCATGAGTCTTTCCGTTCAGCGCGACAATATCCGCAGTGCCGGTATGAGCTAGATACAGAGTGCGTGAAGACTCGTCAAATGCGATTCCCCAGAGGTGCGGCCCGACGGGAACCTTACTGATAGCTCCGCTTGCGCCATCGACTACCCGAATAACGGGATCTTCATAGCTCATGAGAAACAACTGGTTATGGATGGAATCGACCGCGATTCCATCTGCCGAACCTACCTTCAGCGCTTGAGCCGTGTTGGTTTCGCCGTCGATAACCGTGACGGCGTCGCTGTAAGTATTCGTCACGTAAACCTTGTTGCTGGCCTCGTTCACTGCCAACACATAAGGATGGGACTCGCCCTTGACCGTGGCGATCACTGTATCTTGCTTGCCGTCAATCACACTGATCGAGCCGCTACCTGTATTGGCGACATAGATTTTGTTCGTGGCTCGGTTGACGGCAATTGAGATTGGCCCGCTCCCCACCTTCACCGCGCGCGTCGCCCCGGTTTGCTCGTCCATGACCACAATCGTGCTCGCGCCTTCATTCACGGCATAAACCTTGTGAGTAGACGGATTGACCGCAATGGCCAGGCTCGTGATCAACCTGCCTGGCGGTGCATCGCCCTGTGCGAGGGCGGTGCAAGACACGCCCGCTAGAAGAACTGCGGACAGAGCCGCAAAGGCGTACGCATCGCAATAAAAGCGTGAGATTGAAAAAGCCGGCTGGCGGGTAAGACGCGGAGGATTCATGCTATGCAAAACCTCGTTGCTGGACTATATTATCAACAATAACAAAGTCCGGTTTCGATCTGCGAAAAAATTTCCATCCCGGTAGGAAGGTCCATCGATGACTCGATTCATGCCCTCTCTCATCCTTATGGCTGCTCTCGCCTTTACCACTGCTGCCGCCTTCGGCCAAGACCAGAGTTTTCACGTTCTCGCGTTCCACTCCATGCATGTTGAGCAGGATCATATAGACTTTTCCAGGCAGGCCATCCCTTTTTTTGCAGAAATGGCCAAGCGAGATCATTTCGACTTCAAGGAGACCTCGAATTGGAACGATATGAATCCCGCCACTCTCAAGCAGTACGAGGTCGTCCTGTGGCTGGATGATGCGCCGTCGACTCCGGCACAGCGCGCAGCCTTCGAGGATTACATGGAACACGGGGGCGCATGGCTGGGCTTTCATATCGCAGGATATATGGACAGCCGTGAGACCTGGCCGTGGTTCGCGGACTTTCTCGGCACAGTCTTTTATGGAAACAGTTGGCCTCCACTGCCGGCTACGTTGACCATCGACGACCCGGCTCATCCTGCGATGAGAGGCCTTTCCGCTAAATTAATATCTCCGGCCAACGAGTGGTATAGCTGGAAGCCTGATCCTCGCAATAGCCCGAATGTCAAAGTGCTGATGACACTCGATGCTTCCAATTATCCGCTCGGATTCAAAGACACCCTGACCGGAGGAGATATTCCTGTAACATGGACGAACACCAAGTACAAGATGATCTACACCAACATGGGGCACGGCGACAAGATTCTTACCAATCCGCAACAGAACCTCTTCTTCGAGAATGCTCTGCTGTGGCTTGGCGGTCGCTCGAAGTAGTTATACCCGCGAGGTAGCGATCCAGGATGCCATTCTCTTACTGCCCGCTGAATTTAGTTCTTACGGAGTAAAGCGCCGTGTGCGTCAAGATATAAAGCGTCTTCTTGTCGCTTCCGCCGAAGAGCAATTGCAGCGGCCTCCCTGGCGTGTTGATCGTGTCAATCAATGCGCCAGATGGATTGTAGACAAAGATCTGGCCGGCTGCCAGATAGACATTTCCCTCCGTGTCAACAGCTACGCCTTCCCCGCCCTGCTCGACAAAGAGTTTCGGGTTCGAGATGGACCCGTCTTCGCCTACGCTGACAGAGTAGGTTTTTTCCTCCGACTCGTCCGAAACATAAAACGGCTTTCCGGGGATGGCCGCCTGCAGCCCGAAGGCGCGAATTACATCCTGCATTTTGATCCCATAGTAGAGATCGTTCCGAATAAAATCCTGCTTCACTGGAATAAAGATGCTGTTATCCGGGGAGATAAATTGATACGGGCGCGGAGCCACAATGGCTTGTCGAAAGTCGTTTTCGTTGCGCCAGTAATCCACGGGAAGCACCGGCGTCAGGCCCGGCCGCGGCACCGAAGGTTGAGCTTGCAACTGTGTAATGCTTTCATCGGTGGACTCGGGTCTGAAAGAATAGACCGTGGCTTTGCCGGCATAGGAAACAACGAGCAGGTCGCCGAGTTTATCAAATACAAGGTTCACGGGCTCCAGCGGATTATCGCGAACCTTCGTCAGATGCCCCGCCGCTGCCACCCATCTATAAATAGTGTTCCATCGCGCATCTACAAAGTAGGGATCCCCGGACGGTCCTATCGCGCCGCCGGAAATGCTAAAGAAGCCGCCCGCGAGTTTTGTCACCGCTGCTGCCGGCTCAAGCACGACGGAGGGATGCACGAATGCCGGAGAGGGAACATCTCCGGAGATATCGAGCCATGCGAATTCGCGATCTCTGATCTCGATGTGATGTGTCTGGTCATAGACGGCACTGTCGAAGGATGCCTTGCTATCGCTGTAGCAGTGAAAATTTCGAAAATGGATAGCTTTCGATCCGGTAACTACCGCCGCGTAAGGGAAAGGCTGGTAGGTGCTGACAACGCGATAGGAATGATAGTTCGCAAAAGTGATATTACTCGAGTCTTGCACATCAATCGGCAGCGCGAGCGGGCCTTCGCCGCTCTCTTCTTCAGTTTGCAGCGCATAGATGCTCCAGTTAGAAGCATTGCGCAGCATGATCTCATTGTGAACGTGGTGCTCGCTGGATAACTCGTAGACCCGGCCAGGAGTTGAGGTATTGGAGACATATAGTCCGGCCTGGGCAAATGTGCTTGGCGTCCAAATATCGATAAATGTACCGCCGCCGCCATTCGTAACCCACAGGCTGGGGTACTGTGCATTCCACCGCCGCTTGATGTTCGAATCCGCGGTATGAGTGTTGTTGTATATGCTCCACGATTTGTTGTCCTGTTTGGGATCGGGATTCAGATCGGCAGTGCCGTGGCCGCCCAAGAAACGCACATCGTTCATCATCGAGTCCGTTCCGGCCATCCATTTGGCGGCGACGGCGCGCGGATTGATGCCGTTGGTATAAAGGCCAATGCCTGTCACGATATTCGCGCCACCCTGCGGGGCTTCGAGCAGAGGTTTGGCCTCACCAACTCCCTGGAACGCCGGAGTGGAATCTGCCAGAAAGATGCGCGTGATGCTGGGATGAAGGCCGATCAGTACGGTATCGGGCTTCATCGTAATGGTGCCGGTAACCAGATACTGGCCAGTTGGAAAGTAGATCGCGCGGTGCTGGGCAATGGCTTTTTTCAACACCTCGGTGTCGTCGGTAAGGCCATCGCCGCGCGCGCCCAGGCTGCGAATGTTTACCCATGTGCTCATCGGTGGCAAATCGAGAATATCGGACTTAACCGGCGGCGGCACATCTGCTGAAGCGGAAACCTGATAGATATCGCGGATGGCCGGTGTGTCTCCAATATCGTCAAAGTGGAGACCATGCGAGAAGGTCTTTACCTCATAGATCGGACCTTTGCCCGCGATCTGCCTTCCGCTTTCACGATAAGCCGCAAAGACCGGAACGTCGCGGCAAACCAGGTTTTCCATGTTGATTTCGGTATGCGCATTATTCTCGTTGCTAATGATGAAGGCGGGACCAGTGACTCCATCCAGGCGGCCATCCTTTATCCATAACTCTTCCGCGTAGCCGGGATCAATCGTGATTGCAGCCGGCAGGTTCCTGAATTGCGGGCGAATCAGCGTCAGGCCTGCCTCATGCTCGCGAATGGCCGCTTCCCGCTGGCCCTCGAAGGTAGCATCGATAACCGTAAACTGCCAGCCGGGAGATGGCTTCCTGGTCCATATCCCGTACTGGCCACCGAAGAAATGCACGTCCTGCGCGACGTTGCCGCCATCGTGGATTCCAGCCAGCCCGGAGCCGATATGAAAGTCCATGTGAGCCAAATAACAGTGCTGAGCATAGCGGGCCCGCACACCGACCGCCCCGGGGTTTCCGCCCTGTATCTCGATATCCACATTACTCATCGCCGAATAAAATGTTCCGGGATTGGCGTCATGAATTTCGGACTCTCCGTTCGATCCGCCGCCATGCCGCGGATAGTTTCCGGTAAAGAACACCATATATGCGGGAGCATTTTGAAAATAGGGCGTGTTTGGAGCGACCAGCAGCACGGGGCGGGTTGCTCCATAGCCGATAAGCCGTATGCCCGGCCAGATATGAATGGTCTTCGTCAGCCGGTATCTTCCCGATGGAATAAAGACGATGCCTTCGTCGTTCGTCTCCTCTTCCTTGTCGATAGCCTGCTGGATCGCCGCGGTATCATCTGCCTTGCCGTCGGCCCGCACAGGGAAGTTGGCCGGGATGAGATAGACCGCCTTGGCGTCTTCGAGCCGTTCCGGATAATAGGAAGAGGCGAATGCAATAGCCGAAGAAAGCAGCGCGAACGAAAGAAGCAGAAAGCGTTGAACCATGGATATTCCTGAATCCCTTTCTTATTGATCTGTGGCGCCCTGATCCGTATCCAGCTTGCGCGGATCAAGATTCAGCTCCCGGTATGTGTCTCGCAATTTGTCTTTCAGATCTTTGTATTTCTTGTATTGCTCTGCCTCGTGCTTTGCGTCTTCCGCGCGCCCCAATCGCTGATAGACCGTGCTTAGCCGAAAGTGAATGACGGCGTTCGTCGGGTCGATTTGAATCGCGTGCTCCAGAAGCTTTTCCGCATCCTCGACGCGATCCATCGCCGCCAACACCTTGCCGAACTCATAGTTGGCTTCAGGGTCGTCGGGCTGCAGTTTCACTGCCTGCTCGTATAATTCGTAGGCCTTTTTTTGATTGTTGGCATCTTCGGCAATTTTCGCCAGCCGCAAGGCCGCTTTCTCATCGAAGGGATCCTGCGCCAACGCGGCCTCGTATTCAGCCTTGGTTTCCATTCCGGTCTCAGCCGTCATGGGAAGGCTGTGCAGCATCTCGGCGAGTTCGAAGTGCAGGCCTGGCAGCTTCGGGTCAATGTTGAGAGCTTCCCGATACTCTCGAATTGCGGTCTGAGTATCGCCACGTCGCGCTGCTTCGTGGGCCATGACCTGGTACATCAGCGCGGACTTGGGAGCCAGCATGGACAAGCTGAGAATTGCTTCCTTGGCCAGATCGGAATGTATCCGGTATGCAGCGTAGATGATCTCCTGATTTTCAGGAGCAAGACCGCGCAATATGGCGACCACATCGGATGCTTTGTCTAAATCTTCGGTTGACGTATATAGTTCGATCAGTTCCAGGCCGGCCTCGATGCGCACCTTTGTTTCCGATAACTCCGGAAACGATTTTTCAAGGTCGGCGCGCGCGGCGGCGGTATCACCGGTACGCCGCTCTCCCATGCCTAGCAAGGCCTGAATCTTCCACAGATCCGGTTTGAGGCGCAGCGCTTCGCGAAGCTGAGGAATCGCATCGGCGTAATTGGCCCGAAAAAACAGCAGGACGCCCAGATTGCCGCGGGCATCAATGTTTGTAGGATCGAGCGCAACTACGGCGCGGAGTTCGGGGATCGCGGCATCCGGCTTATTTTCGCTTAACAAACGGTGAGCTTCGCGCAGGTGCTCCTCCGCCTGGCTGTGTGTGCCGGATGCGGACTGGCAAAGGCACGAAGCCGAAAAGCAAAGAAGCATACACCACAGCGGATAGTGAGCGGCTTGTCGGATCATGTTGAAATCGTACCGCGAACGCATGAAGACACACTACAGTCAGAAGCACCTGAAGAACGATGAAGGAAGCAACCGTTCTTCAGGCGAAGGAGAATTCCCAAAACTTCTCAGAACTCGACGCGCGCGCTGATCTGCATGTTGCGCCCGCCGACCGTAGTGCTGCTGATTGTCCCGGCGCCCTGCGGCCTGCCGGGAGTTGAAAGATTCACAGGATCGTTGAAGTTACCGTCTGGAGCAGCGAAGTTCGGGTGATTGAATACATTCGTGGCATCCGCGCGAAACTGCAGGTTGACTCCCTCGACGAGATGAAAGGTTTTGCCAAGCGAGGCGTTTTGTGTGTCAATTCCTTGCGTGCGCAAGGAATTGCGCCGCGAGTCCCCAAAGGTTCCATTGGCGGCAACTTGATACGCGGTTGGATCGTACCACTCTTGCAGGGTCTTGTGGATCAACTGTGCTGAACGCAGCACGTTCGGATACCAGGAGCCAGCCTGCGAGTAGGAGTTGTTCGAGCCGTTCCAGGTCACGGTGAAAGGGTTTCCGCTCTGGTTGATCGAGATCACCGAAACCTGCCAGCCGCCGATGGCCGTATCCAGAAGGCTATTCTTGTTCAGGAAGGTTCTGCCTTTGCCAATCGGCAACTGATACACCACGCTGGTCTTCAGAGAGTCTCGAATGTCAAAGTTGGATGGGGCGTAATTGCTCGCGGGATCGTGGAAGTTCTGATAGTTGACTGTGCCCCCTGCGCCGTAAAAGGGCGAGGAATCCATATCGTCCAGGTAGTGTGACCAAGTGTAAGCCGCAGTGAAGGCGAGGCCGTTTGCCAATCGTTTCTTCGCCTGCACCTGGAGCGAGTTGTAATTGGAGACGGCGTTGAAGGTGCTTCCCCCGATCCCTTCGAACTGCGGGTAGGGCCGGCCGCTTGGGTCGTCGTTCACGGACAGGTTTTGCGCCGGCACCTGGTTGATGTCGCCTTTGAACTGCATGTTGGCGCCATGCTTGCCGACATAAGCAACTTCTGACGTTACACCATACTTGAACTCATGCTGTACGCTGAGCGACCATGAATACATTTTGGTGAGCGGCGTGTGATAAGGGTCGTAGTTCACGCCCTGACCATTGTATGCGGTCGGCGACGTTGAGGCCTGAATGTAAGGCAATGGAGTGGTCGTGCCGTAGAAGACTCCGGGACCGGAGAACGTTGTAAGAGGAGTTACCCCATTGGTCTGGTCCTGGGCGTTGCCCGAAAAACCATACCCGGTGCCTTTGGCGTTTCCGTACTGATCGACGCTCCAGGGGGTGGTGTAGATTCCAAACCCGCCACGGATCACCGTATTGGGGTGCGGCGTGTATGCAAAGCCGATGCGCGGCAATACCCCGCTATAGACGTTTGCCTGCGCCTGGGTGCGATGGTTCGCGGGAGCAAACCACATGGCGCCATACGTTCCGGAGGCGGTATTGAAGATGGTTGGATCAAAATCTCCCATGCGGCCATGGACCTCATTCCAGCCCCGTTGAATCTGGTAGCGGATGCCGAGGTTCAAAGTGAGATTCGAGCGAAGTTTGAAGTCGTCCTGGATGAAAAGCTGCGGGCTTTTCTGCCGTCCGCCAAAGAGTGGCGAATTATTTGCGCCCCAACTGCTCACATCCCCCAACAGGAAATCGGCCCAACCAGCGCCGCTCCCGGTGGCCGCCAAACTAGCTTGCGTGTATGCTCCGGAGAAGTTGAAATCGCCGGCATCGACATTGCCCCAGGCCGTAGAATTGTCTTCCAGCATGATCAATTCGCCGCCGAAGTGCAGAATATGCTTGCCGCGGATCAGCGTCACCACATCCGAAGGCTGATATACATTCTGCGCATAGATGGTGTTTGTGTTTATGCCGCCATACAACGAATCGCAGCAGACATTGCCGGTGATGCTCCAGTTGGGCATTAGATTGGCTTTGGCGTATTGCAACCCGATGGTGGATGGAATGTTCAAGCCCAGCGAGTACGGGGTGAGAAAGCTGCCCTGGCGATTGAAGCTGAAGCGGGCTTCATTCACAAAGGTCGAGCTGATGGACCATACATCGGAAGTCTGGCTGGAGTAATCCGAGGTGTCGTCGTGATAGCACGCTACCGGACATTTCCACTCCGTGTAGACAGGAGAGTTCGCGTCCCGGACGGCGATTGAGGATGTCAAGCGGTTCTTGGCATTGAAGTCGTAGTCGATGCGCCCAAAGATGCGTGTGGAGGGATACGGGGTTGGAACCAGGTAGTAGTAGTCGCCGTTGATCCCCTGGCTGACATTCTGGTTCGGCTCTTGAAAATACTGGAGAATGTTCTTTGCGACGGAATCAACTCTGTTCGCGGGGATCACATTGTCCGTTGCGAAAGGAAAGCGGCACATCTGACCGTTTACCGTGGTCTGGGTCGCCGGATCGAAGAGTTCGCCCGTGTAAACAGTCGCGCCGTTGCATGCATTGATGATGTTGTTTCCGTTGGAATCCTGGACAGGTATCCTGTTGCCGTTCCCGTCCAGAGGCTCCAGTTGGGTCTCATCGAAGTTCCCGTTCGCGGTATTCACGCCTTTCATCTGATCTGTCGGCATGGTGGTGAATCCGGTATACGACTGATTGTCGATGCTCTTGTCGTAGTTGAAATAGAAGAACATCCGGTTGTGGCGAATGGGGCCGCCAATTGCGCCGCCAAACTGGTTGAACTTCAGCGGCCCGACAGGCACACCGGGCGCTGCGAAGTAGCTGCGCGCCTCGAGATCGTCGTTCTGGAAGTGCTCATAGGCGGCCCCATGAAATTTATTTTCGCCGCCTTTGGTGATCTGGCTGAAGACCGCGCCGCCGATGCCGTACTGAGCTGAGAAATTCGAGTCCTCGATCTCCACTTCGGCAACTGTTTCAAAGGTGTCGGTCTCTACATCCGCGCTATGCGGGTTGGTGACCGACCCGCCATCCGACAGGAAATTCCCGCTGTAGGGCATGCCGCCGTTCAGCGATACTCCAGCCCCTGGAGTGGTTACTCCGTTTGCCGAAGATGCGCCGGCGCTGCCCGGCAGCAGGATTGTGAAGTTCGCCCAGTCGTTGCCGACCTGAGGCAGTTGCAGCATGGTCTTTTCATCGAAAACCGTGGACTGCTCACCGCTCTCGGTGTTGATCAGGGCTGCTGTATCGGCGGTTACCAGCACCTGCTGCTGATCGCTGCCCACCTTCAGTTGGCCGTTCTCGGTGATTACGCCAACGTCCAGCGTGATGGGGCCAATCACCAACTGCTCAAAACCCTTGGCGGTGATAGTGATCTTATATTGGCCGTTCGGGGTCGACACAGTGTCGTAGATACCATTCTTGTTGGTGGTGAAGACTTTTTCCACGCCCGTGTTGACGTTCAACACAGAAACAGTCGCGTCGAGCACAACGGCTCCGGATGGATCGATCACCGTGCCACGTATTTCACCTGTGGACGAACTTTGGGCGTGGGCCATTGCGCCTGCGCCCAGCAATAGAAAAAAAACAGCCAGCCGACTACAAAATTTACCTCTCATGATCAGTCGCCTCTCCCGAATTGAATCCATGTTTCTCTCTTCCCGACCGTCGTCCGCGGTCTATTCATTGCCCGTTCCTACGCTGCCCGGAACCCGTGGCCACCGCTCTGCGCCGTGGCGCGTATCGCTCGGGCCAACCAGCCCGCAGCCAGGAAATTCTGCCCCGCAAAGAAAAGCGTGACATCCTTCGTAATGATTAGTTAGTATGTATTCACAAAAGCGTATGGCTTGGCAAGTGCTTTTTTCTCCGAACGCGAAAAATAGGCGCTTGCGGCAGAGAAAATGCGCTCCAATCGCGCAATTTCACTGTCATGGAATACGCGTGTTGTCCATTCCTGGTACTCTGCGCGAGCATGGACTTGAACAGATTCCGAACGAGAATTGAGGGAAGATTGAAGCGAGCAGCGATCCGTATCCTGGCATTTGCATTCTGTTTTGCCGCAACCTCCGCCGCATTCGGCCAGGACAGCATTCCTAAAGCCGCCTGGGCGCGACCGCTAGGGCTACCCCTCGAAAATCCTGGCGTCACCCGCACCCCAGGCGACATCGATGACGGCTACTGGCAGGGCGCGCCGGTTGGCGGTTTTGGCGCCGGAACCTTCTCCCGCAGCTATCGCGGCGACTTCGCGCGCTGGCACATCAAGGCCGCGGTCCACAAATATGAGCCGGTGTACGCCAATCAGTTCGCCATGTTCCAGCAGTCGGAGGGCGATGCCCAGGGCACGGCCAAGGTGCTGATGAATGGCCATCCCCAGGGGAATGAGCTGTCGAGCTGGCAATGGGACTATCCAGTCGGGGCGGGCGACTACTACGCGCTCTTTCCAAAATCCTGGTTCGACTACAAGTGGGACAAGTTCCCCGCGCATGTGGTGCTGGAGCAGTTTTCTCCGGTTCTTCCCGGCAACTATCGTGAATCCAGCTACCCGGTGGCCGTCTACCGCTGGCATGCGGAGAACCCGACCAACAGGACAGTTACTGTTTCGGTGCTGCTTTCCTGGACCAACATGTCAGGCTGGTTTCGCACCTTCACCCGGGACTTTGCCGGAACGCCGAATCAGGGCAACTATAACAACTATGCGAGTGAAAACATCGCAGGCGCCGGAACGATGAAGGGAATCGTCTTCGACAGAAGCCGCGGCGGCAATGCTCCGAATGAATGGGATGGCCAGTTTGCGATTGCGGCGCTCGAATCGGAAGGCGTGGAGGTCAGCTACCAGACGACATTTCAGGCAAGCGGAGATGGCAAGGCCGTCTGGGCGCCGTTTTCTAAAGACGGCCGCCTGGCTAACGACGGGAAATCCTGGGTAAGCGAGAAGGAGAAGCTGGGCGGCGCGATTGCCCTGCGTTTCACCCTGCGGCCGGGAGAGAAAAAAGTCATCCCCATGGTGATCGCTTGGGACTTCCCGCTGATCCAGTTTGGCGAGGGCAGAAAGTGGAATCGCCGCTACACAGATTTTTATGGAACCTCCGGGCAGAACGCTTGGAAGATCGCCCGCGATGGGCTGCTTCATGCCGCCGAGTGGAGCGGAGAAGTGGACAAGTGGCAAGCGCCCTACGTCAACGACGAGAGTAAGCCGCTGTGGTACCGAGGAATGCTCTTCAATGAACTCTACGCGCTAACCGATGGAGGAACTTTCTGGGGGCGGCAGGCCGGCGCGGACCGCAAGGCTGCTCCGTCGTTCGCATTGCTTGAATGCTTTGACTACGCCTACTACGGCACACTCGATGTCCGCTTCTATGCGTCGTTGCCGCTGTTGAAGTTCTGGCCGGAGATCGATAAACAGGTGCTGCGCGAGTTTGCCGATACAGTGCCCAAGGAGTGGGCGGATCAGGGACTCTGGGTATGGAAGACCGAGCAGACCGGCGTACCGGTGACCCACAAACGCAAAAAGATCGGCGCGGTTCCTCATGATCTAGGCGTGCCGGAGGGAGATCCTTTTGTCGCCGTCAACGAACCGGGCTGGCAGGACACGAACGATTGGAAAGACCTCGACTCTAGATTGTTCTGATGATCTATCGCGACTATGTTCTGACCGGACGGACGGACACCAAGTTTCTTCGCGACACATGGCCGGCGGTCAAGGCCTCTGTCGAATATCTACGCCAGTTCGATCATGGCGGCGGGGTTCCGGAAAACAGCGGGTATCCCGACCAGACCTATGACGATTGGGTAACCACTGGAGTTAGCGCTTATTCCGGCGGCTTGTGGCTGGCCGCCCTGCGCGCCGCGGAGGAATCGGCGCGCGTACTCGGCGACACGCAAACGGCGGCGGAGTATCACGCCCTTTTTCTGAAAGGCCAGCAAACGTATATCTCTCAGTTGTGGAATGGCGAATACTTCCGCTACGACACGCACAGCGACTCCAGCAATGACATTCAAACCGACCAGCTTGCCGGCCAGTGGTATGCCAACCTTACCGGTCTCGGCGATATTGTGCCCCACGAGATGCAGGTGTCGGCGATGAAGAAGATCTTCGACTTCAACGTGATGAAGTTTGGCCACGGAGAGATGGGCGCGGCCAACGGCATGGCGGCGGATGGCACGATTCTGACCAACGCGGAGGCCAAAGAGGTCTGGGTGGGAACAACGCTCGGCTATGCCGGACTGCTGATGAGCGAGGGCAGGAAGGACGAGGCGTACAAGGCCACCTGGGGACTCTATCATGTGATCTACGAGAGCAAAGGCTACTGGTTCCGCACACCCGAGGCGTGGGATATCACTGGAAATTTCCGCGCCGGAATGTACATGCGCCCCACGGCTGTGTGGGCTCTTGAGATGACGCCGCCGCGGCAAAAATAACTTGCTGCCTAAACTGAAATGAAAGGATGGTATCGCGGATGCAATGGAGATTACGCTTTAATTTACTGCGAATCAGACTGGCGCAGGCGCTAGCTCTGTTTATCTTCAGTTCTGTTCTTGCCCATGCGGCTCCTTCTGGCGATGCCGTGAAACCCAAGTTCCGAGTTGTCGCCATCGCCGAAGCCGGCGGGATACACAAGCCCTTTGTGGACGCGGCCAAAATATGGCTGGATAAGCTGGCGGCCGAGAACAACTTTACCGTCGATTACATTCAAGACACCAACAAGATCGACGATGCCTTTCTAGCTCGCTATCAACTGTTTATCCAGCTCAACTATCCGCCTTATAACTGGACGCCCACGGCGGAAGCAGCATTTGTAAAGTACATTGAAGAAGGCAAGGGCGGGTGGATAGGATTCCACCACGCTACTCTACTCGGCGAGTTTGATGGCTTTCCGATCTGGCCCTGGTTTTCCACCTTCATGGGCGGCATCCGCTTTACCAACTACATTCCCACCTTCGCCAATGGAACGGTAACAATCGAAGATGCCTCGCACCCGGCGATGAGGGGCGTCGCAACTCCGTTTGTTATAGCCGACGAGGAATGGTACACATGGGACAAGTCCCCGCGCCCCAATGTGCATGTGCTGGCCAGCGTGAATGAAAGCACTTATACGCCGGATACCAAGATCAAGATGGGCGGCGATCACCCGGTCATCTGGACAAACGAAAACGTCAAGGCCAGAAACATCTACATCTTCATGGGGCATCATCCGGAGTTGTTCCAGAATCCGGCATTTACGAGTATCTTCAAGAACTCCATCTTCTGGGCGGCACATCAGTAGTCATTGCGCGCCTGGTTCGGCTTCGATCAGCGCGCGCACGGCAGGCGTGACGACCAGGATCATCTCTGCATGGGGCGCGGCCATCTCTTCCAGGTGCGTAAACTGCTGTTTGCGCACCTCTGGGGTGACCGGACGCACCGCCTCGACGGAATCGAGAGCGGATAGTCCCAGAGTTCCCAACTCCGAGAGCGCCTGCGACAACGGGACCAGCGGCTTGCGCAATGCGGAGGTTGCAAGATACGGCTGAAGCCGGGCATCGTTCTCTTGCCATCGAACAAACCACAGGCGCAATTGCCGGCGGGCAACCGGATCGTGAACCGCGCGCTGGGCCAAAGCATTAATCTCGCGCGCCATGTCGCTCTCCGGCGGAATGGCATCCACCAGATGGTTCAGCGGCTCTTCGACATCGTATTTCTGCGTCTTTTCGCGGTCGTATTCCTTGACTGGTTCGACGGCTCCAGCTAACGTGTCGAGCAGTTCCGGCGGCATATCGTCGCCCTCAATGCGTTCCAGCATTCTGCGGCTGGCAGTGCGATGTTCGAGACCCAAATATTCAAGATTGCGGCTGAGAACGTCCAGCCGGCGGTACATGGAATCGGTATCGGTCACCGATTGCGGAGACCAGAGCCGCTCTGCGATTGCTCCCAGCCGAGGCCAGATCCGACCGTCGAAAATCTCCGGCGTGACGTACTCGGTCCACTCCGCTGCTTCTCCGCCGAGGATGCGCGACTGCTCTTCCGTGGAGAGAGAGGCGCTTTCACCGCTGATTGGATCGACAGCGTAGTGCGTCGAGGCCGGAAACTCCAGATCGAGATAGTAGCCTGCTGAAAGCACCGCCTTATATCCTAACTTCGCTGCTTGCGCCAACGAGTCCGCGCCCCGCCAGGATTGGATGAGAGAGTCCTTGGGCAAATCCCCATCGAGGATTTCATCCCAGCCTTCCATCTCCTTGCCGTGCCGGCGAACGATCTGCTCTACGCGCTTTGTGAAGTACGTTTGCAGCGCGTGGTTGTCCTTGATGTTGCGCGCGCGCATCCACGCCTGGATGCGTTGGTCCGCCTGCCAGTACTTGCCATTTACCTCATCGCCGCCGATGTGAAAATAGCGGTCGGGAAAAAGACTCTCCATCTCGCCAAAGACGGTGTCGATCAGCTTGTAGGTAGCCTCCTTCGTCGGATCAAATGGGGGACGCAGATCATCGCGGTATGACCGGACCAGCCCGCGCGGCGCGGGACCGGAGGCCAGGCGGGGATACGCGACCAGCCAGCTCACCGCGTGGCCCGGCACATCGAACTCAGGCACCACGCGCACACCCCGGTCGCGCGCGTAGGCAATCAACTCGCGTATCTGGCTCTGGGTATAGAAAAGCCCGTCCGAGGCAAGGCCGGTCAGCCTTGGGCAGCGTTTGCTTTCCACGCGAAACCCCTCATCATCCGAGAGGTGCAGATGCAACACATTCAACTTTACCGCGGCCATTCCATCGATATTGCGCTCGATCTGGTTGAGCGGGATGAAATGCCGCGATACGTCGATCATGAGTCCGCGCCATCGAAAGCGGGGATTGTCATCGATGCGGACGGCGGGAAGCCTCCATCCTTGCGGTCCCGATTCCACAAGCTGCAACAGGGTTTCAAGCCCATGCAGAATGCCGAGTGGGTTTGCGGCAGTAAGTTCAACGCCTTTGCCGCTGACCGTCAGATGATAGCTTTCATCTTCATTGAGCGCCTGCACGCGCAGGCCGGGACCGTCGCAGTGAATGGAAAACAGCGGCCCATCCGTCTCTGTTGAATAGCTTCGCTCAAAAGCAACCCCAGTGCGCGCGGAGAGATGGTGCATGAAACGATCCAGCGCAGGTCGGACCCGCATATCCGGACAATCAAGTTGCACGCGCGGCCGATGGTCAAGGGCCAGAAAGCCCTCCTGCCGCGTTAGTTGCGCAGGCCAGGGCATCAGGCTCAGCTCCGATGCGCCGCAGGGCAGCGCGGCACAGAACAAAAGCATGGCCAGCTTGAATAGATTCAATCCACGGCGCACGATTAAAACTCCTTTTGCGCAATCTGCAGGACAATCGACCTGTGAATGCGGCCGAGTCAGTTTTCAGTCCAGTACTTGTTGAAGCCTATATAGTCGGAGGGCATTATCGCCAGAATTTTGTGGCGGAGTTCCAGCATGTCCACCGAACCAAGCGCGCTGTACAGCACCTTGCCATCCGTGCCGAGCAACACCGTATAGGGCACGGCTGTCTGCCATTGCGGATCGAATGCCGCCTGCAGCGAGGCTGTATCGCTGGACGCAAAGAGCAGGTTCCGGCTAGTGGCATGTTTCTTGGTCAGCAAGCGCAGTACGCTCGGCTGCTCATCGGGCATGTTCGCCGAGACCGTCACCAGGTCAAAGTCGCGCCCGCTATACATGCGAAAGGTATCCTGCAAATCCGCGAACTCCGCCACGCAGGAGCCGCACCAGGTGGCCCAGAAGCTGACCAGCGTAAGATGGCCGCTCGGATTGGCGCGCAGTTTTTTCAACCCGGCCGCGTCCACCAGTTCCACGCTGACCGGCTGCGCTTCGAGCTTGCGCTCGGCGGCCTCGCGCAGAGCTTCCTTCTCCTGCCATTTGGTCGAGCAGCCAAAAACAGCGGTGTGCGTCACCGCAACCTCCCGGTTGGCCAGCAGCGCGTCAATTGCATCGCGCGCGTCGTGGGTCTTGACCAGCTCGGTCCGGTAGCTGTCATCCATGCGGCCTTCATAGCGAAGATGACGCTCCTTGTCGAAGATAAAGACATGCGGCGTGGCTTGCGGTCCATATTTGCGCGTCACCGCCTGGGTTGCGCCGTCGTACAGATAAGGGTAGCGAAGATGCTTATACTGCACGCGAATCTTCATCTCATCCAGAGTGTCGCTGATATCCGAGGAATCCAGCTCATCGATGGTCAGCGCCTTGGGATCGTTGCCCTGGATGGCGACCACGGCCACGCCGCGTTTCCCGTAGTCTTCATAAAGCTGCTCGATGCGGCGCTCGTACATCTGGGCGATGGGGCAATGGTTGCAGGTGAAGACTACGACCAGCACCGGGCTACCCGCGTAGTCGCCCAATTTATGGATATGTCCATCCACGCCCGGCAGCGCGAAGTCGGGCGCGGGCGAGCCGAGAGGTAGGATGGGATGCGTTGTCTGCCCATAAAGGGTCAAGGACAGCAGCGACAGCAAAACACCTGCAAATAGTTTGCGCATGATCTTCCTCCCTGCAATGGCTCTCAAAGAACGGGGTTGCGTGTGTTCCGCTCGAAACTGCGGCAGATCTGGCTCCGGGCCTGACTATATCGCTCGGCCTTACCGGCAATTGTCGAGTTCCTAATGTTTTATAACAAAGTCTGGACTCTTGTAAATGGACTCAATTCAAGCCGAGCGGCGAACCACCGGTCAGTTGCCGGCGGTTCGCCGCGGATTCACAGGGTTGGCTCGGGCAGCAGAACCGAGGGCAACGCTTCCAGAGCCAGGGAGATTGCTCCCAAAAGAACAGCTCGGTCGCCAAGCTCGCTGGAGGCGACCTTGGTCACCGCGAATTCGCTTCCTTCCAACTGCTTGCGGACAAAATCGATCAGGATAGGATGACTGCCAATCTCCCCGCCCAAAAGAATCAGGCCGGGGTTGAGAATCAACGATAGATTCACAATAATGTCCGCCACGATCTCCGCCAGATGGCGGACGATCTGCTCCGCGCGGGCATCTCCGGCCTGCGCCAGACTGAGAATTCCCTGCGCGTCGATTGCGCTTTCAGCCCGGCTCGCGCCCTGGGTCGGCTTTTCCGCTTCCTCATGCCATCTCTTCAGGATTCCCGAAGTAGTCAGAACCGATTCCAGTTCACCGAACTCGTGGATGGTCGGCTGCTTGCGCGAGATGGACGGCAAGCGAAGATAGGCGATTTCTCCGGCAGACCACTGCGACCCATGATGAATCCTGCCCCGCAGAAAGATACCCGCGCCCACATTGGTCCCGATATTGATGAAGGCGAAGTCTGTTTCGACGCGCGCCGCCCCGCAATGCTGCTCCCCCTGCGCGGCCAGATTGGTATCGTTTTCGACAATCACCAGGCATTTGGCGATCTTGCCCAGCAGGTCGCCCAAGGGCACCGACCGCCAGCCTTCCAGCGTACTGATCGACAGTACACTGCCTTCTTTCACATTGGTGATCGCCGGTACGCCGACGACCAGGGCAAGCAGTTGGCTGCGCGTCTTTTTTTGCTTCTGCAGCATGTTTTTCAGCTCGTCGCCGATGTAGCCGCAGATCGCCTCAGGCGTTGTCTTCCGCCGAAAGAGCGAGACTTTTCGCGCGTCGATCTCGCTGCCATTCAAATCGGTAAGAAGAAAGGAGAGGTTTTCCGCAGAGATCTCCACTGCCAGCAGACAGCCCCGCTCGGCCTTGAACCGGATCATGTCCGGTGGCCGCCCTCCACTGGATTCTCCCTCGCCCAGTGGCTCGACAAGGCTCTTTGACTGCAAATCCCTTACTACGTTGGTAACGGTCGGCGCACTCAGCCCCGAAGCGCGGACGAGATCGGCCCTGGAACAAGAACCACATTCGCGCAGCAGCTTCAAAATGCCTTGCGCATTCGTGTAACGCAGAACGGAAGGTCTGCCAATTGGAATCGCTTTCTTCTTCACGCACTCCTTGGAAAGACACAGGCTTCGGGATTGTTGTATGCCCGATCCCCCCACACTATCCCCAGAGGACAGCGCAGGGCCTTTCGCTCACCTTTCTCACTCAAAACAAAGAATTCCTTGCGTTCGACCCGCCACAAGCAGCATACTAAATAATCATTAGGAAGTATATGGGTTGGTGTTTGCGGATGCGCCGATCTGCTGACTCGTTTCAGCTCGTCCGTAGCGGTCGCCCGCGCTTTCCATGTTTGGAGTTGCAGTACCGGTGCGTTCGCAAGTGTCAATCCGAATCATAACCAGCCATTCTAGCAGTTATCAGGCTATAAACGGCTAGCGAGATTTCGCCGGATCGAGGAATGGGATGAAAGAAGCAAATCCGCAAGCGCCTCGCTGGATAGCCGGAATCGAGCCTTCAAAAGAGCTGCTCGCGGCCAACGGCACACAGATTCTTGAGATCGAGTGCCGTGAGCAACCGCAGCGGCTGCTCGAACTGATTCAGGCATACCGCGCCGATCCCGCGATCCGCGCACAGCTCAGGAATTTCCGTGAGGCTGCGGCGAAAACTGGACCCATTCTCTTCATCGGCATGGGCGCGTCTTACTGCTCCTCCTTCAGTGGCTCGGTCCTGCTGCAAACGCATGGCAGGCTCGCGTTTGCAGTAGACGCGGGCGAATGGCTGCACTATGCCCGCCCGGTATGGGACGAGGCGGCGCTCTCCGTGCTTCTGACCACATCCGGAGAGAGCGCGGAACTGGTTGAGCTGTTGAAATCCGCCGGCGACAGGAAGCTCGGTTTGATCTGCAACAATCCCGCCAGCATCTGCTGGAGGTTGGCGGAGAATAAGCTGCCGATTCTTGCCGGACCAGAGTACGGCAACGCGACGAAAACCTACACTAACGCTACTGCCGCCTCTATCATTCTTGCCTGCGAGATTCTTGGCCTGCCCTGGGAAGAAAATGCCTACAACGCCGCCGAAGTTTTCGCAGCGAATCTCGATCCGATCTTTGCCCGCCGCGCCGAGATGGAGGCCTTTTGCCGCGGCGCGGTCAATATAGAGATCGTTGGGCGTGGAGCAGCCTACGGCGGAGCCATCATGAGCGCGCTGTGCATTCGCGAAATGAGCGGCTTCCGCGCCGCGCCGCATACGGGCGCGGGCTTCAAGCACGGACCCAATCTCGATGTGGACGCCTCGCATCTAGCGATCATTTTCGCGCTTGGACGCGCCGCCGGACTCGGCTTCAAGCTCGCCGAGGAGTGCAACAGGCGCGGCGGTAAGGTGGTGCTGGTTTCCGCCGAGGAGCGCGAGGCGACCCCCACGCTCTTCCCTGTCCGCATCGATGCGGTTCCAGAGCCATGGGAAGGCATTACCTCGCTGCTCGTGCCGCAGGCGCTGACCCTGGCCATGGTGGAGCGAACCGGCTGCCGGCTGCCGCCCCGCTTTCAATACGGCAAGATGGAACAGTAGCATGAGCGTTGTCACAAGCCCGGAGGAGAATTTGTCCGACTCAGGAACCAGCCCGCAAACACGAGTTCGCAGCAGTTTTATCTGGAAAGTCTCCTTGATTGCGGGATTGGGCGGCATCCTCTACGGCTACGACATGGGAATTATTGCTGCCGCGCAGATTTTCGTGAGCGAGACCTTCGGGCTTTCCCCGAACATGGTCTCAGTCATCGTCGCCGTCGTGCTTGTTGGCGCAATGTCCGGCGCATTCGCCGGCGGCGCGATTGCCGACATCATCGGAAGGCGCGCCACTCTTCTCTGGGGCGGAGCCATCTTCATTGCCGGTTCGCTGCTTGCTCCCCTATCACCCAATGTGGCCACTCTGATTGTGGCCCGCGCGTTGCTGGGAGTCGCAATTGGCTTTACCTCGGTGACCGCGCCAGTTTATGTATCGGAGCTTGCGCCGCCGCGTTCCCGCGGAACATTGATCGGCCTCTACCAATTCGCGCTCACGCTGGGCATCGCGCTCGCCGATCTGGCTGGATACTGGCTCGCCGGGCAACATGCCTGGAGGCTGATGTTCGGCCTTGGCGCGCTGCCCGCCGTCCTGTTCTTCCTGCTCACCCTTATGCTTCCGGAGAGTCCCCGCTGGCTGTTTGCACAGAACCGCATCGACGAAGCCAAGTCAGTGTTGAGCACCTACACCGATGAAGCCGGCGTCAGCCTGCTGCTCCAGGAGATTCGCTCTGCCTTGCAGACAAAGATGGAGCGGCGCTGGAGCGCGCTGTGGAGTCCGGCGGTGCGCAAATCGCTCTTTATCGCTGTCAGCTTCACCGTTCTGCAGCAGTTCACGGGCATCAACACCATCATCTATTACGGGCCGAAGATTTTTACCTTGGCTGGCATCACGTCCAACGAATCCGCTATCTTCGCCACTCTGCTGCTGGCGATCACTAATTTGCTGGCCACTGTAATCGCCCTCGTGCTGGTTGACCGGGTGGGGCGCAAGCCGCTGCTGTATGCGGGACTCGGCGGCATGATCGTATCGCTGCTGATGCTGGCGTATTCGTTTCACAATCCGGCTGCATTTGCGGCTGCGCCAGGCGTTATCGCCACCATCTGCCTGATGGTTTATATCACCTGCTTTGCTTCCAGCATGGGTCCCATTGCATGGATTCTCGTCTCCGAGGTTTTCCCGTTGCGGGTGCGGGGCCGGGGAGTTGCCGCCGCATCGCTCGCCTCCGGAGCCGCCAATTTTGTTATTTCGCTCACTTTTCTATCCCTCATCCAGGCTGCCGGCAATTCAGGCACGTTCCTCATCTATGGAGCCTTCTGTGTTGTCACGTTGCTCTTTGTGCGCTTCATTGTTCCGGAAACCAAGGGACGCGAATTAGAGAGCATAAGCTCCGGAGCCGATGCAACGGCGCCTTGAACGAACCTGGCAAAAGAAATCGCACGCCAGCAAAACCGCTTTTACTACGAGGCAATTTCAGGAATGACGCGACCGCAGACCAGCAGCAACATCGCTGCGCAGCAGGGCACTTTGGCAGTTGAAGATACCGGCTACGTCGCAGGTATCGATATTGGTGGAACCAACCTTCGCTTGGCGCTTGCCGACAGGACTGGGACAGTGTTGACGAGGCGCGCCTCCTCCACTGCGGGCGTCCGCGGCGCGGACGCGGTGATGGCGCTCATCGGCGACGGTGTGCGAGGCCTCCTCCGGGAGGTCGCCGCGCCACCCGGCGCGCTGAAGGCCATTGCCGCCGGCGCTCCCGGCATCACCGACGTTGACGCCGGGATCGTAATTGCAACTTCCTATCTCATGGGATGGCGCGATGTTCCTCTGCGCGCGATGCTCGAGGATGCGTTCAATGCGCCGGCAATCGTCGATAACGACGTGAACCTTGCGGCCATCGGCGAAAGCTGGGTTGGAGCCGCGAAAGGAGTGCGCGATTTTGTGTTTCTCGCTATCGGAACCGGCATTGGCGCGGGAATTGTGCTGAACGGCAGCCCATTTCGTGGGATGGGATGGGCTGCAGGCGAAATCGGCTACATGCTGGTGCCCGGCGTGATGGACACTTGCTGCGCTCACGATGGGCCAGGGGCACTAGAGAGCATGATTGGCGGCGAAGGAATCCAGTCGCAGTGGCAGAGTCTTTGGCGGACGGACGGAACGGCGCTGCCGAAGAATCTGACCGCAACGGAGATATTCGATCAGGCACTCACCGGCGAACCAATGGCGCAGACCATCTTCGATCAATCCGCGCGCATGTTGTCTCATGCCATCTACAACATGAACCTGGTGCTGAATTGCCCGCTGTTTGTCATGGGCGGAGGCGTAGGGATGCACAAGGGATTCTTGGACGCAACGCAGAGCATGTTGAATCTGCAGAATATGCAGACACAAACACGCCTGAGGTGCAGCACACTTGGTACGGATGCGCAACTCATGGGCGCATTGCGCCTTGCGCTGGATGCGGCTGGTTCCGCTCTGGCGCGTGTAGCAGACGAAAAAGTACAGAGAGATTGACTCAGGACCCGTTGGGATAGGGGACAGAGTTTTTCGAAGGAAAGCGCCGGCGCCACATGTCAATCGAACGGAGTAATCTAAAAGCATCATGAGTCCAGCTCCGCAGAAACAGCAAATGAACATCGTACAGACCCCCGACTATCGCGAATCCTACGCCAACAGTGTGCAGGTCAAAGCCAGCGTTTGGGATTTTCAACTGATCTTCGGCTTGGCCGCCAGCGAAGCGCCCGAAGAGGTAACCATTCGTAACCATCAGGCCATCTTCATCAGTCCACAGCAGGCAAAGGCTTTGTGGAACATCCTCGGCCATAACCTCGCCCAGTATGAACAGGCCTTCGGCGCGTTGAATCTTGACCCGCAGACGCATAGCTTCCCGCAGGGTCCGATCAATTAAATGACCCGACGTAAGGCAGCCTGACGCGGGATGTTTTTTGCCCGCCCAGAGCCTCCAGCTTGTATCCTGGGCCAATGAAGACGTTGTTTCGCACACTGCTCTTTCTCTCGCTCGCGGTCTGGGTAGGCGGAGAGATTTTCTTTCCATTCGTCGCCGCCATTACCTTCAATACGCTCTCGCCCGATACCCATTCTGCGGGCATAATCGTGGGCCACCTGCTGCGAGTCCTCCACGAAATGGGGCTGGTTTCCGGGTTGGTCGCGCTCTTAGCGTTAGCTGCACTGCTTGGTCTGCGCATCTACAACCGGGGCGCGGCGCTGGCGGCAATTGCGCTGCTGGCTGTGATGGCGGCGCTGACCGCCTATTCCCAGTTCGCGATTATTCCTGCGATGGAGCGGGATCGCATCTCCTGCGGCGGAGCCATCGGCCAGACCGACCAGTCCTCCCCCTGCCGCGTGAATTTTGAGCAGCTACATCATCGCAGCGAAGCTGTAGAAGGCGCGATTCTTCTGCTGGGTTTGTTGACGATTGTCTGCGTGGCCAAGGCTGAAACTGCGCGCGGATAACTCGAAGCCGGTAATTTCTTCACGCCAGCCCTGCCTCTGCTGCGTTATAGTTGCAATGCCTGGGGATAATTCAGCAGGCAGCGGATAAATACGCAACGACAAGGAGAAGATTGTGGCCAATTGTTCAAAATGCGGAGCGGAAATTTCTTCGGAACAGCAAATTTGCGCGGCGTGCGGCACACCTGTCGCGGCAGCGCAGGCGGCTTTTCAACCGGTGCAGCCTGTGGCACAGCAGGCTCCTGTGGCCTATGCGGCTCCCATTGCGGCCGCGCCGGTGAAATCGGGACCTAGCGCGCTGAAAATCATCCTGATTATTGTGGCGGTCATTTTCGGGATGGGCGTTTTAGGCCTGGGAGCCTTAGGATACTTTGCGTATCGTGTGGCAAAATCCGCCCACGTGGATGAAAAGAACGGCACCGTGTCGATGAACGGCTTTGGCATGAACATGAACAGCGCCGACAATCTAACCGCCGCTGACCTGGGAGTGGATATTTATCCAGGCGCAGAGCAGGAGAAGGGCGGCGTGAAAATGACCATCGCCGGCACCTCGTCCGTAGTTGGGAAGTTTGCTACCTCGGACTCCAAGGATGCGGTCTTTGCGTTCTACAGAGACAAATTGGGCGCGGACGCAACGACGTTCAATTTTGCGAACAGCGCAACGCTCAGCCAGAAAAAGAGCGATCAGGAAACGGTGACTGTGACGATCAGGCCGAGCTCATCGCCGGGCGAGGGCAAGACGCAGATCAGCATTCAACATACGAAGAAAAACTAGCCGCTCACGCAGACTGCATGGCGAACTTCCGAGTTAGCCGTGCAGTCATTGCCGCCACTGCGATAAGCTGGTGCTGAGGCAATTGCAATGCGATTGAGAGCTTGGTTGCGGGCAGGATATGCGGCGCTGGCGCTGGCCGCCGGATTAACGCTGGCCGCGCAACAAACCAGGGACACAGCACAGCCTTCGCCCCAGACCGCGGGCTTGCCTGTTCTTCATACCGACAACGGGCCAAACTCCGCGACGGCACAGAAGCAGCATTATGTGGTGCTAGTCTCTCTCGATGGTTTTCGCTGGGATTATACGGCGAAATTCGGCGCGAGCCACTTGCTTGCTCTGGGCAAGCAGGGCGTATGGGCACCCGACGGAATGCTGCCTAGCTATCCATCCTTGACCTTTCCCAACCATTACACGATCGTCACCGGACTGTATCCGGAACATCACGGTCTGGTGGCCAATAGCTTTTATGACGAGACCAAACAGGCCCGTTATGCAATCAGCAATTCGAAAGCTTCCACCGATGGAAGCTGGTATGGAGGCGTCCCACTGTGGAGCCTGGCCGAGAGCCAGGGAATGCGTACGGCCTGTTTGTTCTGGCCCGGCTCAGAAGCAAAGATTGCCGGATTTCAGCCGACATATTATCTGCATTATGACGACAAAATCGATGATGTTGCCCGCATCGGCCAAGTAATTGCGTGGCTGAAGCTTCCGGAAGCGGAGCGCCCGCATTTTATAACTCTGTATTACTCCCATCCGGATCATGAAGGCCACGAATTCGGCCCGGAAGCAACGGAGACCAGGGCCGCCGTTTTGAAGATGGATGGCCTTGTGGGTAAGCTCAAGTCCGCGCTGGACGCGACGGCGCTGCCGATTGATCTGGTCGTGGTGAGCGACCACGGCATGGCCAAGGTAGAGGGCGGTTGGATTACGCTCGATCAGTTTGCCGATCTTACGGGATTTGAGACGGTTGGTTCGCTACTTTATGGAAAGACGGAAGAAGACCGGGCGCGGGTTTATAACCAGCTCAAAAAGGCCTCGTCACAGTTTATTGTTTACCGCAGAAAAGATCTGCCAGCCGGGTTGCACTATAACGAGAATGCCCGCGCGGGAGATCCTGTAGTGGTTGCGACCGGCCCGTATGCCATTCGCGCTCATGCGCCACCGACAGGGACTGCTGATCAGCCGCCTATCGCGGGCATGCATGGTTACGATCCACGGAAGATGCCGCAGATGAAGGCCAGCTTTTTTGCAGCGGGGCCGGATATTCTGCCGGGAAAGACAGTTGCCCCTTTTGAAAATGTGAATTTATATCCGTGGATCGCGCATATTTTGGGGCTGACTCCGGCGAAGAATGACGGCAGCCTGAATGTGCTTGCCGGCACGCTGCGCGACGGTGGGAACGACGAGGGAAAGTAAGACAGTGAAAACAGCCAATATTGTTTTAGGCATTGACGGCGGCGGAACCCGAACGCGTGCCTCAATCGTCGCGGGAGATCAGGTTCTGGCGCACATAGAAAGCGGCTCTATCAAGCGGCTACGCGTGGGCGCCGAGATTGCAGAGACTAATTTACGGGCACTTCTGACTGAAGCTTACAAACAGGCGGGGATCAAGCAACTGCGGGCGGCTTCAGTTGGAGTGGCGAGCGCGGCGATGCCTGGAGTCTCCGAGTGGATCACCGCTGTCCTGCATGACTTCAACGTGGATCGCTCAGAGGTTGTGGGCGATGAAGTCATTGCGCTGGATGCGGCCTTCCATGGTGGACCGGGGATTTTGCAGATCGCTGGGACCGGGTCGAATTGCATTGGCCGAGCACCGGACGGCAGCCGTGAGAGCGCGGGAGGCTGGAGTTCGCGGCTGGGCGACGAGGGTTCGGGATATTGGATTGGGCTGCATAGCCTGCGGCGGGCGCTTCACGCTTATGATCGCGAGGAACCGACAAAAGTTCTGGAAAAAGTGGGTGAGATTTGGGAAACGCCTACGCTGGATGCGCTTGTCAATCTGGGGAATAGCACCCCGGAACCGGATTTTGCCGCGCTGGCTCCAGCAATGAATGAATTGGCGCTAGCCGGAGATTCGGTGGCCGTTAGAGTGTTGCGACAAGCAGCAGCGGATCTGGTAGAGTCTGTCCTTCTGGTGCGTTCTAAACTCCTTCGCAAGCATGGAATTACTGGCGAAGTTCCGGTGGCCTGGACGGGCAGCGTACTTGAAAAAATCGAGATCGTGCGGGGTGCGTTCTTTACCGGACTACGCTCCGCTGCACCGGAAATGCCTGTAACACAAGAAGGTGTAGTCTCACTGGAAGGGGCGCTGTGGCGGGCAAAGAAGTTATCCGGTGAAGCGATCTAAAAATTCAGCGAGGTTCCGCAAGCCGCGCCAGTCCCTGCCGCGATAAATCTGCGACCGCACGCGCCAAGATTGCAGATCCATTCAATGATTCGGGACGCTCCAGACGTATGCCCAGATTCGCTGCATATTCGCGAAAAAGAATATCTACGTCATAGAGTATTTCTACGTGATCGCAGAGAAATCCGATAGGTTGCAGGATAAGTGTTGTAACTCCCTGTTGCGCCAATGCATCTAGTGTGCTTTCTACAGTAGGACCGATCCACGGTCCGCCGCTGGCTCCCTGGCTCTGAAAAGCAAAGTACCACTGCCCTATCCGCGGAACAAGCCCGGCTACTAAAGCAGCGGTGCTTCGCGCATCTTCTGCGTATGGATCAGGCTCTTCGCCTGCTGCGGAACTTTGCACTGTGCGACACGGCACGCTATGTGCGGTAAAGAGCACTGGAACCGGCTGGCCAACTTCATCGCTAAATTTCTTCCATGCAGGCTCCAGCCGTTCAGCGAAGGCCTGTACAAGCAGCGGATGCCGCGCCCATCCTTGGATAAAATCGATGCGCAACCCGCTTGCCGCTGATTCAACTACGCGCCGGTAAAGCCCTACACTGGTGCGAGAGTTTTGCGGCGCAAGGCAGATAGCGGCAGCTTCCTCGACCCCGTCGGAACGCATCTGCCCTACAACATCAGAAATATAGGGTTTCCAATTCCGCATCCCGACATAAACCGGGATTCCAGATAGCTCAGCTTCCACTAACTTACCTTGCTCCATAGTTAACTCCGTCAGCGGACTCTTTCCAATCAATGAATAGCGCCGTGCTATCTCCTCAATAACATGAGCGGGCAAAGGCCTTCCACCCGTAACATTGCTGAGATAGGCGGGGATCTCCTCAATTGTCTCAGGAGTTCCATGCGCGAGCAACAGAACAGCTTGCTTAGCCATGCGACTTCTCCAACTGGAATTCACGCACCATGCGCACGACTGCCTGCACATTCTCAACAGGGGTGCCGGGAACAATTCCGTGGCCGAGGTTGAAGATATGTCCCGGTCTCCCGTTAGCGGCTTGCAGAATCTCCTTCACGCGGCGCTCCAGAACATCCTGAGGCGCAAACAGCGTGATGGGGTCGAGGTTGCCCTGTACTGCATGACCGTGACCCACAGCGCGCCAGCCTTCATCGAGCGGCTGACGCCAGTCTAGGCCGATCGCGTCCGCGCCGGTCTTCGCCATCTCTCCGAGCAAGCCCGCCGTCTCGACACCAAAATAAATTACCGGCACGCCCATTTGCTGCACGTTCTGCACCAGCTGCCGCGAAGCTTCGAAAGCATACTCGCGATAATCGGCAAGTCCCAGTGAACCTGCCCAACTATCGAATATCTGAATAACATCTGCTCCAGCATCCACCTGCTGGCGGCAATACTCCGTCAGCACCGTTACGATCTTCTCCAGAAGAAGTTTCCACGACGACGGATTGCCATACATCATCTGCTTGGTAAAGATATAATTCTTCGAGCCGCCGCCCTCGATCATGTAACTTGCCAAAGTATACGGCGCTCCGCAGAACCCAATGATTCCCAGGCGGTCTTGAAAATGCGCGGCCACCTTTTCAATCGCTCGCGCAACATAACTTAACTCGCCGGCCCGGTCAGTGCGCAGCGCCTTGACATCGTCGGCAGTTCGCACCGGATGATGCACAACTGGACCTTCGCCTGCCTGAAACTCGAAGTCCAGACCCATCGGCTCCAGCGGCAGCAGCAGATCGGCAAAGATGATGGCTGCATCCACCCCCAGCTTTTCAGAGGCAGTGATGGTCACTTCCGCGGCCAGCTCCGGCTGCTTGCAGATTTCAACCAATGTGTGGTGCTTGCGCACATCACGATACTCCTGCATGTAGCGGCCAGCCTGGCGCAAAAACCAGACAGGCGTACGGTCAACAGGCTGGCGCAGGCAGGCCCGCACAAAGCGGCTGCCTTCAACAAAGGATTCAGTTGCGGTCGGGTTCACGTTCGCGGATTCCATACTCTATTGATTTTACCGGCACAGAGCGGGTCAGTGCAGACCACCGGCTGCTGCGCTGGCCGCAGCTACAGGCTCACGCACGAGAATCGCGAACCGGGGAAATCCGAAACTGCCTCCGGCGTCGTCAATCACGTTTAATTGGCACAGATACGAACCCGGCTTGAGTTTGTCCAGCGGCACGTCCAACTCGACGGCAACCGCATCTCTTCCCTCGACATTCACTGCCCGGGCTTGCACGACAGGCGTCTCAAATACTTTGGCTTGTCCTTGAATCAATTCAAGACTGCTGTAAAGGCTGATTCCTGGTTTGCTGCCTTTCGGGGAGTTGTCCGGAAGCTTCTCGCGCGCAGGACCATAGACTTCGTAGAAAAGATACAGATGCTGATCCTGGCGAAAAACGTGACTGATGTTGGGCACATATTCAAGGCCACCGCGAACCAACGGATTCTGTGTCCTGCTGGGTTGCCGTTGGGAAGCCAAAACGACAGAACTCATCTTGAGCGGAGCTTTCTTTAAATCCGGAAGCACAATCTCTGCTTCGAAAGACCCCATCCGTCCGGTCTGATTTTCACGAACCACAAACTTGAGCCGGTATTTGCCCGGCGGCAGGTTAAAGCTGGTCGTGTACTGGATGTTTTTTTGCCTTGCCTGCAGAGATGGATCGAGGTTCAGCTTGACGGTTTCTCGCGCCTGTCCGATGGGCCGCTTGGCTTCGTCGATAACTTCGCCAATCACGTCCAGGGTAGCTTTGTCTTTATCTCCGCCTTTGACAAAGGGAATTTGCGATCCTGGAATAACCAGAGAAACCGGAACATAAAAACGGTTCTCATCGATTCGGAAATACATTGCATCCAGGTAGAGAGACATATCCGTAGAAGGTAACTCACTCGCCAACTCGTCCTGTAACTCCCGCTCGCGATCTTCATGTCCGGAGTGTTGGAAATCCGCAGGGGCGTAGTAGCCAGGCCGATATTCCAGCTTAATACCGGGCCGATTCACCTTGATAGTCAGCTTGCGAAAGCGGCCATCGCGCATTGGATTCGCGCTATGGAAGCCGATCGCATAGTAGGCTGATGTATCGCGCTGCACCTGAGCAAAGGCAGGAGCGAAATCGTTGGAATCGAAGAAGGCCTTTCCGCCAGTATCGGAGCTGAGTGTCCCCATCACTTCCTGCGAGGCAAAGTTGGCGTTCATGTTATT
>Ga0181534_10000144_pt1 | contig 50276 bp, 29 predicted proteins | sample PEATcosm2014_Bin_37_FD_119758 | JGI IMG/M metagenome (GOLD analysis project Ga0181534, IMG submission 119758) | Peatland microbial communities from MTU Mesocosm Facility, Houghton, MI, USA - PEATcosm2014_Bin17_10_metaG | ecosystem: Environmental > Terrestrial > Soil > Wetlands > Peat | place... | reverse complement strand
GGTTACGCTCGGACAGCGAGCTGGGTTGGTCAGCTCGGCGTACGCCGGATACAGCGCGATGAGTCTGCGCATCACGCCGTTGGTCCAGCCGAAGCCGTCCTGCGTGGGGTACTCGCCGCCGCCGCCGCTTCGGCCCGTTTTCTGCACATCGTATTTTTCCACCAGCTTGCCGCTTTGCCGGTACACATCATGGACATTGGCCATCCATCGGCACGCGATCGACGCGGCGAGCGGCTCCTGGCCGTAATCGCGAAATCCCGAGATGGCGATCCATTGCAGGGGTGCCCAGCCGTTCGGCGAGTCCCACTGCTCACCGGTCTCGAGGGGCGTGGTGGCGATGCCGCCGGCCTTGAGCAGTTCTCGGGCGCTGATCCTCGCCACGGCGGCCGCCTGCGGCTGGGATGCCATGGAGACGAAGAGCGGATAGAGCGTCGCGGCGGACAGACGCGGGATGCGGGCGCTCTTCGTCCAGCGATAGTCGAGATAGGCGCCCATGCCGCCGTCCCAGAGATAGCGGTCGATGGAGCGGCGGCGCGCCGCCGCGCGGTGCTCGAACTCGAGCGCGCATGCCGCATCGGCACGGCGCTCGCAGCCCGCACGGATGGCGCTCTCCAATCCGAACAGCAGGCTGTTGAGATCGACCGGCACGATCTCGGTGGTATCCAGGGTCGCGCGGGTGCGAGCATCCGCGAACCAACGCGAGCCGAAATCCCAGCCGCTCTCGGCGGCGGCGCGAATGTCGCGGAACAATTGCGGCGCGGGACGGCCGCTCACGCGCGCAAGCTCCGAGTCTTCGCGGTAGGACTCGTCGCGCGGGGTGTCCCTGTCGTCCCAGAACCGGTTCAGCACGGTTCCGTCGGGCATGCGCACCACACGCCGGTGGGAGGCGTTCGCGGGCAGATCGTGCTCGCCTTCCATCCAAAAAGCATATTCACGCCGCAGCTCGGGCAGGTACGCCGCATAAGCGCCCGCCGGATCCCGCGGCGATTCCAGAGCGACCATGGCATAGAAGAATGGCGGCTGCGAACGGCTGAGATAGTAGGTGCGCGCGCCGTTCGGCACGTGGCCGTAGGTATCGATCAGGTGGGCGAAATCGCGCACCATCGCGGTCACCAAATCGCGGCGCCCGCTGGCGCCAAGCCCGAGCATGGTGAAGTACGAATCCCAGTAGTACATCTCACGGAAACGGCCGCCGGGAACCACATACGGCTCCGGCAGCGCCAACAAGGAAGAGTACGGCGGCGCGGTGGTCGAGGTACGCGTGAGCACATTCCACAGACCGTCGATGTGCGCCACGATGGGCACCTCGCCGGGCGGCGAAGGCGCTCCGCCGACAGGCGACGGCAGCGTGAAATGCGCCTCGACGAAGCGCTCGAGCGCGGCCGCCGACTCGGGCCTCGCGGCATGGTATTGCTTCAAGATATCGTCCGGGGCCGCGCCGGGGGTCGCATCAGGGAAGGCTTTGCCGTCGGCGTAGATCCGCGCGGTCTGCACCGCGATGAACAGATCCTTGAACAGCACCTGCGGCGGGTCCGCGGGCGCCCCCGATGCGAACGGGCGCGTCCACGGGGCCGGCAACAGCACCAGGGTCAGCGCCCAGGCCGCTGCGCGGCGGTCCGGGCAGTGCTGCATCAAAATTTGTACTTCGCTCCGATGGTAGCCAACTTGAAAATCAAGGATGCTCTTGTACCAAAGACTGAGGCGCAAGTGTTTCCGCCGCGGCGCAGCCGCGGGTACGCGCAGCCGCAGGTACGCCGGGCAACGAAAATAAAATTCAGCACCGCGCCTCACTAACGGCGCAATCGCAACTGCTCCACTGTCACGCCCATGACACAGTTCGCGCCGCGCCGCGTGGCAAACAGTTCTTTCGATAACTGTAAATGCATGATTTTGAACGACTTCTAATCGTATTCTATTTTCTTTTCGCGTTTGCGGCAGATGGCATAGGCATTGCTATTCCATAGGGGGCCCTAGGGCGGTGGTGCCTATCGCTGACTTACCGTCTCATTGGGATCAGACTTGGTCGCGCCACGGTGGCGCCCGACAAATATAAGTAACGGTAAGCATCGGGAAGGAGGGAGTTTTGGCAGCAACGACTAACGACACGCATTTCCGCACGGCACCCAGGATCGATGACTGTGTGCAAAGACCCCACGCAGCAGGAGAATTGAGATGAAATGGCTTACGTCAAAACGTCAGGTCAAGATAATTTATGCCGTCGCCGCGCTTGTAACGACCTGTGGTGCCGCGATGGCCGCCTCGGATTCCGAGCAAACCCAGCGCTTCAGCGACCCCAATCAGTGGGGCGCGCCGGCCGGCAATTTGAATTTAACCCGCTACAGCACGCTGAAGGACATCAACACCGGCAATGTCAAAGACTTGCAATATGCCTGGTCGCAGTCGAGCGGTACCTTGCGCGGCCACGAAGGTCAGCCGCTGGTGATCGAGAATGTCGGCGGCAAGCCAATGATGTACCTGGAGAGCGGCTGGCCGAACATCGTTCAAGCCCTGGACTTGAGCGATCCCGACCATCCGATGCAACTATGGCACTACAACAAGAGCAGCGGCCGCGATGAGTCGGCGGTACCGCGCGCCTGTTGCGACACCGTGAACCGCGGCTTGTCGTATGCGGACGGAAAGCTCGTGTTCGGCACCCTCGACGGCTATGTCATCGCCCTCGATGCGGTCACCGGAAAGGAGATCTGGGTGGTCAAGCACGCCTATCCGGATCACGGCGAGACCATCACGCCGGCGCCGATCATCGCGAATGACAAAGTCATCATCGGCTTCGGCGGCGATGAATTTGCCGCGCGCGGCCGAGTGACGGCCTACAACCTGGCCGACGGCAAGAAGGTCTGGGAGTGCCATTCGACCGGCAGCGACAAGGACGTGTGCCTGACACCCAACACCAACAAGAACCATCCGGAGTACGGCAAGGCCGGCAAGGATCTGGGCATCAGCACCTTCCCGGGCGATGAATGGAAGCGCGGCGGCGGCGCGGCGTGGGGCTGGTATGCCTACGATCCGGCGCTGCACCTCGTCTACTACGGCACGGGCAACCCGGGTCTGTGGTCCCCGCAGTTCCGCTGCGCGGAGCCGTTGACGCAGGCGAATTGCAACAGCGGCAAGTTCGACAACAAGTGGTCGATGAGCATTTTCGCCCGCAATGTGGATACCGGAGCGGCGGAATGGGTCTATCAAATGACTCCGTTCGACCAGTGGGACTATGACGGCGTCAACGAGGTCGTCCTGGTGGACATGAACGTCGACGGCAAGGACCGCAAGACGCTGGTGCACTTCGACCGCAACGGCTTCGCGTATGTACTGGACCGCACGGACGGCACTCTTTTGCGTGCCAACAAGTACGTCACCACGAACTGGGCGGAGAAGGTGGATCTGAAGACCGGCCGACCGGTCAAGGTTCCCGAGCACTCGCCGCTGTTGGTGGGCGGCAATACTCAGGCGTGTCCCTCGGCCATGGGTGGCAAGGACCAGCAGCCGGTGGCGGTGGATCCGAACGATCCGACCAACTTCTATGTGCCGACCAACAACTGGTGCATGGAAGATGAGCCTCAGGCGCGTTCGCACACTCAGCAAGGCACTGTCTACGTGTTCGCCAACGTCTACATGTACCCGGAAAAGCCGGGGGTTACCGGCAAGTTCAAGAAATTCAATGTGGTAACCGGCAAGACCGAGTGGGAAATTCCCGACCAGTATCCCAACTGGGGCGGCGCGCTGGTGACGGCCGGCGGACTGGCCTTCTACGGCAGCCTGGGCGGCGACTTCCGTGCCGTCGATCGGGCGACCGGCAAGGTGGTGTGGTCGCGGAAATTGGGTTCGGGCATCATCGGCAACCCCATTACCTACTCGGTGAAAGGCAAGCAGTACGTGTCGGTGTGGTCCGGGATCGGTGGCTGGATCGGTCTGCCCGTCACGGCGGGCCTGGATCTCAGCGACAAGTTCGGCGCCATCGGCGCGACGGCCATGACCAAGGCTGCGAACCTCAACACGATTCCGCAGGGCGGCACGCTCTACACCTTCCGGGTGGGCAACTGACGCATCCTCGCCTCTGTTTGCTCTCGAGAGACATGCCCGGTGGCGAAAGCCACCGGGTTTTTCTTGAGCCCCGCATATGCAACCCTACCCGTATGCGCCGGTCCAAAAGTGGCAGGCGGCACTGTGTATCCTTTGCGGAGATCGCCCATGAATAACAAGACCGTACGATGGCTCGAGCCGGCCGCTTTGCTCATCGGTTGCCTGGCGGCAAGCGCCGGCGCCCTGGCTGAGCCGCTGAAGTCCCTTACCGTTTGCGCCGACCCGGGCAACATGCCGCTGTCCAATCAGAAGGGCGATGGTTTCGAGAACAAAATCGCACAAGTGATCGGCAGCGCGTTGGGCACCGGAGTGCTGTACTACTGGCGGCCCTCGATCGAACGCGGCCTCATGCGCACGACCTTGAGCGAGGGCAATTGCGATTTGTGGCTGGACATGGCCTCCGACACCGAGGGTGCGGTAGTGCTGGACCCCTTGTACCGCTCCACGTTCGTGCTGGCCTATCGCAACGACAAAGGCATCGATATCAAAAGCTTGGACGACCCGGCGCTGAAGAAACTACGGGTCGGCGTGTTCCAGGTCTCCGCCATGCGGCAGGCCCTGGCCGAACACCACATCGTCGACAACACCGTGATCCACTACTTGAGCCACAACGCGGATCTGCAGGAGGAAAACCGCCCCTCGTACCAGGTTCAGCAGGTCATTGACGGTACGCTCGATGTGGCCGCGGCGTGGGGCCCGATGGCCGGCTACTATCAGAAGGTCCTGCACGCGCCGCTGACCATCCTGCCGGTCAACCTGATGGAAGATGAAGTCCCCCTGGAATTCGACATGACTCTGGCTGTACCGCGAGGGCGGCCGGACATCAAAGCCGCCGTCGAAGCGGCGATCGCGCAGCATAAGAGCGAAATACGAGCGATTCTCGTCGACTTTGGGGTGCCGCTGGTCAAGTGCGAGGAGTGCACCGTGTCCGGCGACCTGCCTTCGCACGGCGCCTACAAGGCGCCGAAAGCGCCGGTGCAAACGGCCGCGGAAGCCGCAAAAATTCGCGCCGCCAGAATGGCGGATCTCAAGAAATGGCTGGCCGAGGGCGCGAATCCCGACGATGAGCTGAACAACGCCATCGTCGCCAACGACGTCGATCGGGTGGGCTACCTGCTCTCGCACAAGGCGCAGGCCAACTCGCATGACGGCGACGGCTACACCCCCTTGATCAGCGCCATACGCTCCGACTTCCTCGCCGTGGCCACCTATCTGGTCGAGCACCATGCCGATCCGAACTTGACCGACCACAGCGGCTGGACTCCCCTGATGTGGGCCACGTGGGGCGATGATCCTGCGCTGGTCAGCATGCTGCTTGCGCATGGCGCCAAGATCGACTCGACCGACAACGACGGTTTGACGCCGATCGGCATTGCAGCGCAAAACGGCAAGGTCAAGGCGAGCACGGTGCTGCTCAATGCCGGCGCCGACGTGAATGCACCCGTCGCGAAAGGCGGATACACCCCGCTGATGCTCGCCTCGATTTCCGGCTCCAGCGAGCTGGCGGCCTCGCTGATCGAGCATGGCGCGAAGGTGAACGCCGCCAACCCCGGAGGGGTAACCGCCCTGATGATTGCGGCGGCAGGCAATCGTTCGACCATCGCCGGGCTGCTGATCAGATCGGGTGCCGACGTCAACGCGCGCGCCGAGGACGGCCGCACGGCGCTCAGCATCGCGCAAGACAACAACAGTGACGCCGTCGTCAAGATCCTACAGCAAGCTGCGGAGCGCAAACCGGGTTAGAAACACAGGCGCAAGCAAGAACGGGCGCAAGCAAGACAAAAGGAGAGAGGAAGTGAGAAGAGGAGTTGTGGTGATGGGTATGGTGATGATATTCGCCGGCGTGGCGGCCCTTTGCACCCTTGGGCGGGTGTGGGCGGACGCTGCGGCAGCGCCCGTCGACTACACCAAGATCTCGCCCGCGGATCTCGTGAAGAACACGCCCAAAGGACAGCTGGCGAACCCCTACAAGGACACCGACGCCGATGCGGTCGCCGCGGGCGGAAAGTTTCTGTTGAGCTATTCCTGCAGCGGCTGCCACGGCGGTGGCGGCGGGGGCGGCATGTGTCCCCCGCTGACCAACGATACGTGGGTTTACGGCGGCGACGACGACACGCTGTTTCGCTTGGTCACGCTCGGCAGCGACGAACTGCAGAAGCTCGGCTATACGCGCATAGGCCGCGAGAACGTCGTAGGTCCAATGCCGCCCTTCGGCCCCATCATCAAGAGCGCGGACGATCTGTGGAAAATATTGGCCTTCATCCGTTCGCGCTACAACGGCGATCCCGCGTACAAGTTCGGCGCGCCGCCCGCGCCGCCCGAACCCGCGAATCCATAATGTCTCATAATTGCCACAGAGGCCCGTGTCGATGCAATACGGGTTGCACCTGCGACGTAAAAGGGCCACCCTCTACGTGGGCTGGCTAGGGGTCGGGCTGACGCATCTGATCGGGAGGTGCGCAGCGGCCGCGTGCCTGCAGAGAGCTAAGGAAAAGCCATAACGCGGGGGAAGTCATGACGAACCTGAATCTGGCCACGAGTCACGCGTCGCGCATCATTCATGTGGTCCAAAACGGCCTGCAGCCGGCGGGTATCGAGCCGCACGTCACCCGCTCCTGGTATCGATGTCTGCGGGAGTACCGGATCGAGCCTTCGGCACCACGGCAAAGCACCGTGCTCAGTTCCCAGTCCCTCAAGGAAGTGCAGCAGCGGATGGGAGAGCTCCTGCCGGTCGCACGGGCCGAGATGGAGAGCCTCTACGAACAGATCGCCGGTTCGGGATTCGCGGTCATCCTGTCCGATACCCAAGGGGTCGTGCTGACGACGATCACCGATCCGAGCTTGCAGCGCGAATTCCGCCAGGCCGGCTTGTCGCTCGGCGCGCTGTGGGACGAACGCCATGAGGGCACCAACGGCATCGGCACCTGCCTCGCCGAGGGCTGTCCCGTGACCGTCCATCGGGAGGAGCACTTCCGCGGATACAATCTTTCCCTGTCGTGCTCCGGCGCGCCGATTCTGGATCCGCACGGTGCCATCATCGCCGTGCTCGACGCATCGACGGCGAATTCGAGCGACAGCCGCCTCATCCAGCGTCATACCATGGCCCTGGTCAACATGTCGGCGCACCTCATCTCCCGCTGGAATTTCCTGAACGAGTTCAGCCAGTCCTGGATCCTGCGCTTTCACAGCCGGCCCGAGTTCGTCGGGCTGCTGCACGAAGCGCTGGTCGCCATGGACGGGTCCGGCAATATCGTGGCCGTCAACGAAAGCGCCCTGCTGCAGCTGGGCTGCTCGACACGCAAGGCGCTGGTGGGCGAGTCGATCGAGAGGTTCTTCCAGTTCGATTTCGCAACGCTGGAGCGGCGCGCTCAATTCGAGCCCAGCACGATCTGGCCCGTGCGGGACTTGGCGCATGGCCGGCGCTTCTTCGCCATCGCGCGGGCGCCGCTGCACCCGCCCGCCCGCACCCTGGAGCTGGCGGCGCCGAGTCCGGCCGCGGCAACCGCGGAGGGAATACGGCTTGGACGCGGGCAACATCACGTCGGTGAAGACGCGCAAATGCGCAAGAACCTCACCTTCGGCAGGCAGCTGTTCGCCAAGCAGGTGCCGATTCTGCTGCAGGGCGCGACGGGCACGGGCAAGGAAGCGTTCGCCAAGGCCCTGCATCACAGCGGCCTGTGGTCCGACAAGGCGTTCGTCACCGTCAATTGCGCCGCCATACCCGAGAGCCTGATCGAGAGCGAATTGTTCGGCTACACGCGCGGCGCATTCACGGGCGCCGTGAAGGAAGGCCGGGTCGGCAAGATTCTTCAGTCGAATGGCGGCACGTTGTTCCTCGATGAGATCGGCGACATGCCGCTGATGCTGCAGACGCGCCTGCTGCGCGTGCTCGAGGAGCGCGAAGTCGTCCCGCTGGGAAGCGATCAGGCGATTCCGGTCACTTTGCATGTGATCAGCGCCACCCATCGCGACATTTGCCGCATGATTCAGGACGGCGAGTTTCGCGAGGACCTGTACTATCGTTTGAACGGGATCACGCTGCACCTGCCGCTGCTGCGCGACCGCGGCGACAAGGCCGACCTGATCCGCACGCTGTTGCAGGAGGAGAACGCCGACCAGGAATCGATCGAAATCGCCGAAGATGCCTTTCTCAAGCTGTTGGACTACTCCTGGCCCGGCAATATCCGCCAGCTGCGCAATGCCCTGCGCACGGCCTCGGCGCTGTGCCGCGACGGAATCATCCGTCTATCGAATCTGCCGCAGGAGATTCTCCATACCGAGGCGCGGCAGATCGCGCCGGCGAGCAGCGCCGCAGGCAGCCCCGAGACCCCCGCAGCCATGAACCTGCCGTCCGCCGCGCTGCGTGACGCGGAGTGCGCGGCGCTGTTGCGGGAGCTCGAAAGAATGCACTGGAACATCAGCCGCACGGCGCAAGCGCTCGGCATCAGCCGCAACACGCTGTACCGCAAGATTCACAAGCACAATATCGTGCTGGAGCAATAGCCGGCGCGGTGATGTCGGGCGAACGCACACCACCGCGCCGCGATCCTAGGACTTGAGAACTCCCGACAGCTTGGCGGCGTGCGTTGCAAGCGCGTCCATCAGCGGGGGACTCAGACAATCGTAAGGCTCGAGGCCGAGCTCCTTTAAGCGGCTGCGTACCGCGCCCATGTTGGCCGGATCGGCGCCTGCCTCGATGATGGAGGAGACGAAGGCGGCGAACCCCGGAGCCGCCCAGCCCGCCTCGGTGGACAATTCCGGGTGGACGAAATCGAGACCGTAGAATGCGTGCTTGGCATTTTCGATACGGCCGAACATGTGCGTTCCGCACACCTTGCAGGCATGACGCTGAATGGCCTTGGACGCATCGACGATGCCCAGCTTGTCGCCGTTCTGGGTGACTTTGACCTTGTCCTTCCCGACGACGGCGATCAGAGAGAACAGCACACCCTTCGGCCTCCAGCATTGAGTACAGCCGCAGACGTGGTTGTGAGCTATCTGGGCGCCGACCGACACCTTGACGGGTCTGTCAGTGCATTTGCAGGTCAGGGTTCCCCCCGCGAAATCCTTCGATCCCTGCTTGACGCCGTTGTCGACCGACGGATGAATTGAAACTGCCATGACTCTTCCTCCCGCTTGTTTTCATATACAGCCGTTGACACGGCAACCCGCAATCAATCGCCCGATTCAAGTTTCCGACGATGCTCAGTACTTGATCACGGAACGAATAACCTTTCCCGCATGCATCAACTCGAAGGCATCGTTGATCTCATCCAATGGCAGCACTTCGCTGATCATTTCGTCGATCTTGATCTCGCCGTCGAGGTAGCGATCCACGTAGCCCGGCAGTTGCGAGCGGCCCTTCACTCCGCCGAACGCCGAGCCGCGCCAGACGCGACCGGTAACCAACTGGAACGGCCGGGTGGAAATCTCCTGGCCCGCGCCCGCGACGCCAATGATAACCGATTCGCCCCATCCCTTGTGGCAGCATTCCAGCGCCGACCGCATCACATGAACGTTGCCGATGCACTCGAACGAATAGTCGACCCCGCCACTGGTCATATCGACGATCACCTGCTGGATCGGCTTGTCGTAATCTTTCGGGTTCACGTAGTCAGTTGCGCCGAGCGCCTTCGCCATGGTCCATTTGCTCGGATTCAGATCGACCGCGATGATGCGCGAGGCCTTCGCCATCACCGCGCCCTGCACGACAGACAGGCCGATGCCGCCGAGGCCGAATACCGCAACCGTGGCGCCCGGCGTGACTTTTGCGGTGTTCAGCACGGCGCCGATGCCGGTGGTGATGCCGCAGCCGAGCAGACACACCTTGTCCAGCGGCGCCTTCGGGTTGATCTTCGCGACTGAAATCTCCGGCAGCACCGTGTACTCGGAAAATGTGCTGGTACCCATGTAGTGCAGCACGGGCTTGCCCTTGAACGAAAAGCGCGACGTGCCGTCCGGCATCACGCCCTTGCCCTGGGTGATGCGGATTCTCTGGCACAGATTCGTCTTGCCCGACACGCAGAACTCACAGGTTCCGCACTCGGGGGTATACAGAGGAATCACGTGGTCGCCGGCTCTGACGCTGGTCACGCCCGCGCCCACCTCCTGCACGATGCCGCCGCCCTCGTGGCCGAGTATCACGGGGAACAGCCCCTCTGGGTCGGCGCCCGAGAGCGTGAATGCATCGGTGTGGCACACGCCGGTCGCGACGATGCGTACCAGGACCTCGCCCGCCTTGGGTCCGTCCAGATCGACTTCCTCGATGCTCAGCGGTTTATCGGCTTGCCACGCAACAGCCGCTCGCGTCTTCATTTGATTGGAACTCCTCGGAAAGATTTCCGTTGTGTTCACCGACAAGCAGCAAGCGTGCCAAGCAACCCCTCGAGCCTCAGAACAGCGCATAACGCTGATCGATCAATTACTTGCGTTGCGGCTCCCGGCGCCGGCGAGCCCCGCCGGCGCCCGGTGTTTCTGATCCGCCACATATGTGCTTCAAAAATGTAGCAGCGCAAGGGGCGGCGGTTCTCGGTGCCTCGCGGCGCGAAACCGCGGGCGCGTTTCATCCCCTGTATCTAATCCAACACAGAGTGCGACAAAACTGATCCTGAGACGTGACACTGGCGGGCCAATTTGCGCGCCACCGAAGCGAATGCCATTTGCGCCAAAACCACACTTGCACGCGCGCCGCGGGGCTGCATGGGGCGCCGCCCCGCAATCAAGCGATTACCTGGTCTTTTCGCCGCCCGGAAGCCGGCCCCGACAGCGGCCGTCCCCGGCCCGACAGCCGCGCATGCCTTCATGGTTGCACGATTGGTACGTCTCTTGCAGACATGGATCCCAGGCTTCACCCGACGCCGCGGGGCGTCTGGCGACTGTGGGAAGAGTTGCGGTCGGGCGGCGATGCATCGCCGGCTGACGTCAGGATAAAGAATTTCGAAACGGAGGGAGTTTTCATGAATACGCGTACCAGGCTTGCGATCGCGGTCAGCGCAGCGGTGTGGATGATTCCGATGACCCGCGCGGTTGCGGGAATCGATGTCAGCGCCGGCGATTGGAAAATCGACTTCTCCGGCAATGTGAACGCCTTCTATGTCGGCGCGAATTGCGACGACGGCGCGAACACCGCGGTGACCGGTGGTCTCGCCTGCACCGGCGATCATTCCGTCGCAGTGCGCAACGGCTTGCTCCCCGCGGCCCTCGTGTTCAGTGCCACCACACGGCAATCGGACTTCGACATCGATGTGACCATCGGCTTTTATCCCGGCATCAACAGTTCGGCGGCCGCGGGCGTGAACGGCGCGGGCGAGCCTGCCGCGCTGGCGACACCCGGCATCGACGCCCGCCAAGTCTATTTCACGTTCGGCGATGCCAGCTGGGGCACGGTGAAATTGGGGCGCGACATCGGTCTGTTCGGCAAGGACGCCATACTCGATGACATGACCTTGCTCGGCGTGGGCACGGCCGCTGGCGGCAACGTCGCTCCCGGCAATACCAGCCTGGGCCGCATCGGCATCGGCTACATCTATACCGACTGGGAACCGCAGATCACCTACACGACGGCGAATTTTGGCGGATTCACCGCATCCGTCGGCATCTTCCAGCCGCTGGATTCGGGAGCGCCTCCCGCGACAGGGTCGCTGACCTCGACCTACTATTCGGGCCACAACTCGCCGCAGTTCCAAGCCGGACTCGCCTACGCCTGGGGAGACCCGAAGAGCGACCCCGTGACCGGCAAGGTGTGGTTCGACGTCGTGAGCCAAAGATTGAGGGTCGATTCCGCCTACGACGCGGCCAACAATCTGGCCGGCATTGCGACGGGCTTCACCGGCACCGAGGTCGACGGCGGCGTGAAGATCGATGCCGCCGGCTTCGAGGGAGTGCTGTACGGATATACCGGAAAGGGCGTCGGCACGACCGGGCTTTACATCCTGGCGACCTCGGCTTCCGGCGACACGCGCAAGTCCGACGGCGGCTACGTCCAGGCCACCTATAAATTCGACAAGCTGAAGGTCGGCCTGAGCTACGGCGTGTCGGACCTCAAGCTGGCCGATGACGAACACCTCGGTGATGTCAATGCAGATCCGCTGCTCCTCAAGCGCAACGAGTCCGGAGTCGTGGGTCTGTATTACAGCTTGACGAAGAGCGTGACCTTGGTCGGTGAATTCATCGATACCAAGTCGACCGCCTGGGGCGGCGATGAGGCGACGGAAAAGGACTATGCGCTCGGCGGCATCATATTCTTCTGATTTCGAGTCGCGGTCCGAGTGATGGGTCGAGTCGGCGACGCAGCGATTGCGTCGCCGATTCTCGCCGCGAGCGCACTCGGAGTAGAGCTATTTCCGCGCCGCGGTCAATTTTCGCCAGCCGGCCTGCGCCCGCCGCAGGTTCGTCTGCGGCATGTCCAGAAAAAACTCGAGCGAGGTGCCGCTCGAAAAACAATAGCGCTTGCCATCGTCCGGGTTGATCCAATTGAGCGAACAATCGGCTTTGATTCTGGCGCCCGCCGCGACTCCGAGCGGATCGAGACTGTCGAATTCGCCCCGCATCGGCTTCGGCGGCACGGCGGCCTTCCATATGCCGCCGCTGACGGCGGCGCCGGGCGCGACGGACTGCGCATGGTCGAGGCCGGGCATTGCGGCCGATGCCGCCGCGAGAAGGGCGCACAGGCAACGATTCAAGAACCGGTTGTCAGCCATTCGCCCCATTCCATCAGTGAACGCTTCCGCGTTCAAGTGTTTCAGTTCTGAAACACCATCTGCGCCTTGGTGTTATCTGCGCACGCGGGCGAGTATCATCGAAAAAAAGGAAGTATTTCTTGGCGTCATCGAGAATGTCACCCGCTGCGCCGATAAAGTGCCTATGCCGCGCCGCCTCGTTTTTTCTCGCCGGCGCACTGGCCGGCTGCGTCCATTATCGCGCGGCGCCGCTCGACCCGGCGCACAGCGCCGATGAGTTTGCCGCGCGCAGTCTCGCCGAAGTGTCACTGCGCGAGAACCTGGCGCGCCTGATCCCGCAGACCGGGCAGGCATGGCCGCCGCACGAGTGGGACCGCGCCGCCCTGCTGGCGGTTGCGTTGACGGAGAACCCGCAATTGACGGTGGCTCGCGCGCAGGTGAACTCGGCGCGGTCCCGCGAAATCACCGCCGCGCAGACGCCCAACCCCGATCTGACGCTGGAATCGGAATATGCGCGGCACGACGCCCATCCCTGGCTCTATGGCATCTATCTCGATTGGCTGCTGCGATCGCCCGACCGGCGCGGTCTGGAAACCCAGATTGCGAGACTCGACACCGACGATGCGCGCTGGCAGCTGATGGACCAGGCATGGGCGGTGCGCAGCTCATTGGCCGCGGCGCTGTCGGATTGGGAGAGCGCACGCCGCTCCTTGACATTGCTCGCCCGCCTGGCCGCGGCGCAGGATCGGCTGCTTGCCCTGGAGAAGCGGAGGGTCGCGGCCGGCGAGGATCCGCCGAGCGAACTGCTGACCAGTCAGCAGGCGCGGATCCAGATCGAGCGCCAGGAGATGCAGTTGCGCGAGACCGTCGTGGCGGCCCAGGCTGCGGCGGCCAAGGCCTTGGGACTGCCGCCCCAGGCGCTCGACGACGTGAGGTTCGCATGGCCGGATTGGGGTGCACCGCCGCCCGTGGACGAACTCACCCGCCGCGAGACGCGCGAACAGGCGCTGCTGTCGCGCGCCGATCTCGCACAGGCGATGGCCGAGTACACGGCCGCGGAAGCCAAACTTCGATTGGCGATCGCCCGTCAGTATCCGGAGTTCATACTCTCGCCGGGGTACTACTGGGATCACGGCATCGCCAAGTTTCCCTTCGACGTGGGCTTCACGCTGCCCTTGAACCGCAACCAGGGCGAGATCGCCGAGGCGCGCGCCGGCCGCGACCTGGCCGGGCGGCACATGCTTGCGCTGCAGGCGGATATCTATGGGCAAATCATCGCCGCGGAACGCGCGGAGGAGACCGCCCGCGCGAGCACCGACGCGGCGGAGCGGCAATGGCAGGCCGCCCGCCGTCAACAGCAATCCGCGGACCTAGGTTTTCGCCTGGGCGCGGCGGGCATGCAGGATCAGGTCGACGCGGATATCCTCGCCATGCGGGCCGAACTCGAAGTGCTGCAGATGCGCGCTCAGCTGCAAAATACCCGCAACAATCTCGAGGATGCGCTGCACGCGCCGCTGTCGGGGCCTGAACTCGCTCTGGCAAAATCTCTCTCCTCGGTCATCGCCGGAGCCGGCTCTTGAGCCCCTGCATGCGGCGCGCGCTGCCGCTCGCCTGCGGCGCGATGCTGTGCTTCTCCCGGATGACCGTGGGCGGCGGCGACGACACGGCTCCGGCGGGCGCGCCGGCCGATCAGCCGAGCTTGAACGCCGAGCAGCAGCGCGCAGTCGGCATCGTGGTCGCTCATCCACTCGCGGCACAGGCGCCGGAGCGCGTCGAGGCACTGGGTCTGGTGCTGGACACGGCGGCTCTGATCTCGGATGTGGGCGAGGCGAGCGCGGCCGCCGCCGCGCAACAATCCGCGGCGGCCGAGCTCGCACGACTGCACGAGCTGTACGCCGGCGGCGCCGGCGCTTCTCTCAAGATGCTCGAGGCGGCGCAGGCGGAGCAGGTGAAAACACAGGCGCAGTCGCAACTCGCGGCGGCGCGGTTCGCGCAGCATTGGGGCCCATTGGCCGCTCTGCCGGCCGCCGCCCGCCAAAAAGTGATCGAAGCGGCGGTGAACGGACGCAGCCTGCTGCTGCGCGCCGACATCCCCGGCCGCCACGTCCTCGGCGTTCATCCGAGCAAGGCGGTGCTCGATGTCGACGGCATCGAAGTCCCGGGACGTGTGGTTGGAACGCTGCGAGAGACGACGGAACTGCAGAGCGCCGCCTTGTTGATCGAAGTACCGAATGCGCCGGACGGCCTGGGGAATGGCGCCCGCGTCCCGGTCGCCTTGCTGTGGGCGCAACGCTCCGGCCTGCTGCTGCCGCGAGAGGCGCTGCTCTACGACGAGAACGGGGCCTTCGTTTACAAGCAACTGACAAAAAAGCCCGACGCAGAGAAGGCGGTGCGTTATGCCGCGGTGAAAGTGAAATTGCTGCTGCCCTACGGCGACGGGTGGCTGGTCGATGGCGTCGACGACGATGACAACATCGTGGTGCACGGGGCGGGCGTCCTATGGTCGCTGCAGGCGCTGGGCGCGCATGCCGCGGATGACGACGACGATTAGGAATACGCCGTGCTTGCCGCCATTGTTCGCGCGTCGCTGCGCAATCCGCGCATTATCACCGCGCTCGCCTGCCTCATCGGCGCCCTGGGGCTGGCAGCCCTGGTCGAGGCGCGGTTCGACGTGTTCCCGGATTTCGCCCCACCGCAGGTGCTGGTGCAGACCGAGGCGCCGGGTCTCGACGCGACTCAGGTCGAGGCGCTGGTCACGCGGCCGCTCGAGGGGCTGCTGGCCGGCACCGAGAATGTAAAGACGGTACGCTCCACCTCGAGTCAAGGGCTCTCGGCCATCCAGGTGGTGTTCGATCGCGGCGGCGATCCGTACCGGCAGCGTCAGGTCGTCACCGAGCGTCTGGCCGAATTCGCCGGCCTGCTTCCGCCGGGCGTCGGAGCACCCCTGCTGTCGCCGCTGAGTTCATCGATGGAATACCTGGTGCATTTCGGCTACACCAGCGATCGGCTCTCGGCGGTGGAATTGCGCGACGTGATTCAATGGATCGTCAAACCGCAGATCCTCGCGGTTCCGGGAGTGGCGCAGGCGCAGATTTTCGGCGGCGAAGTGCGCGAGCGCCAGATCGAAGTCGACCCGGCAAAGCTGGCGGCGGCGGGCTTGAGCCTCGAGGATGTGCTCACGACCGCCAGGCGCGCGACCGCCCTGATCGGCGGCGGTTATCTCGAAACGCCCACGCAGCGCATCGTAATCCTGGCACAGGCGCCCGGCAGCACGCTCGAGGCTCTGTCCGAGGCGGTGGTCGGCACGCGCGGCGGCCTCGCCGTACGACTGCGCGATGTGGCGGTCTTGCGCGAAGGCGCCGAACCGCGTTTCGGCGATGCCTTGATCGCCGGCAAGCCGGGCATTCTCATCGAAACCTCGACCCAGTTCGGCGCCAACACGCTCGAGGTCACGCGGGCGCTGGAGCTTCGGCTCGATGCGCTCGCGCCGGCACTCGCCAAGCAGGGAGTGCAATACCATCCGGCGCTGCTGCGGCCGGCGAGCTTCATCGAGAGTGCGATCGAGAAACTCCGGAATTCTCTGGGCATAGGCGCGGTGCTCGTGGTCGCTCTGCTGCTGATCACCCTGCGCGACTGGCGCGGAGCGCTGGTTTCCTTCAGCGCCATCCCTCTCGCGCTGCTGACGACGGTCTGGATTCTCGAGGCCGCGGGAATGAGCCTCAACACCATGACGCTCGGCGGCCTGGTCGTGGCGCTCGGCGTTGTGGTCGACGATGCCGTCATCGACGTCGAGAATATTCTGCGCCGCCGCCGCGGCGCCGCGCGGGACGTGGATATCGGCGAGCTGTTCATCGGCGCGGCGCTCGAGGTGCGGCGGCCGGTCTTCTACGCGACGGCCGCGGTCGCCGTGGCGTTCCTGCCGATACTGATGATGTCCGGGCTGCAAGGCGCTTTTTTCCGGCCCTTGTCGATCTCCTTCCTGCTCGCGGTGGGGTTGTCCCTGCTCGTTGCGATGAGCGCGACGCCGGCGCTGTGCGCGCTGCTGATGGCGCGGCACACGCCCAAGTCCGAAGCGGCATTCCTGCAGCGCCTGAAGCGCGGGCAGCTGCGCGCGATCACCTGGCTGAGCGGGCGGCCGCGCACCCTTATCGCGATCATGCTGGTGAGCGGCGCCGCCGGGCTCGTCTTTCTGCCGCTGCTGGGCGCCCGCCTGCTGCCCGATTTCCGCGAGAATTATCTGATCGCGCACGCCTCATTGCGGCCCGGAATATCGCTGAGGGAAACCACCCGCATCGGCGAGCAGATCTCCAAGGGGCTCATCGCCATCCCTGGCGTCAAGAGCGTTGCCGAGCAGATTGGCCGCGCCGAGAACGGACAGGATCCCGATGCGCCCAACAAGAGCGAATTCGAGGTGCAGATCGATCCGCGGCAGGGCCGCAGCGCAAGCCAGATCGACGCCGCCATCCGCGACGTCTTCGACGATTTCCCCAATCAGCTGGTGGAAATCTACTCGGTGCTGGCCGAGCGCATCGGCGAGACTCTGTCGGGCGAGTCCGCCCCGTTTACGATCAGCGTGATCGGTTCGGATCTCGACACCGACGATCGGGTCGGCGCGCAGATCGTCGAGGTGGTGCAGCGCCTTCCCGGCAGCGGCAGCGTTCGTCTCACGGTGCCGCCTCGCGAGGTCGAGCTCTCCGTGGAGCTTCTTCCCCCGCAGCTGGCCCTGTACGGGCTGCAGGCGGCAGACGTGCTGCAGACGGTCAACGCGGCCTACCACGGCAGCGTGGCGGCCGAGCTCGACCAGGCGGATCGCAGTGTCCCGGTGGTGGTGCGCATCGCCAACGCCGGCGCCGACCCGGGCGCCGTGGGCGCTCTGCTGCTGCGCGGACGCGATGGCGCGCTGACCCCGCTGTCCTCCGTCGCCAGAATCAGCATGCCGCTTGCCCGCAGTCTGATCGATCACCAGGATGGACTGCGCCGCCAGATCGTCGTGGCGTCGCCCAAGGGTGCCGACCAAGTCGGGTTTGCCGCCGCGGCGCGCCAGGCAATCGCGGCCCAGGTGCGGCTGCCGGCGGGGGTGTTCTTGCGCTTCGGCGGGGCCGCCGAAGCGCAGAACGCCGCCAGGAACGAATTATTGCTGCACTCCGCCGCGGCCTTGGTGCTCATCGTGCTGCTGCTGGCGCTGGCATTCGGGCAGCCGCGCCATGTGTTGCTGGTGCTGCTGTCCCTGCCGAGCACGCTGATCGGCGGCGTGGCGGCGGTCGCCCTGACGGGCGGCACGCTGACGTTGGGGGCGATGGTCGGCTTCGTCGCCCTGTTCGGAATGGCCGCCCGCAACACGATCCTGCTGGTGTCTCACTACGATCACCTGGTGCGCGCGGAGGGACAGCCTTGGGACCTGCGCACCGCGGCGCGCGGCGCGGAGGAGCGGCTGACCCCGGTACTGCTCACGGCAGCGCTCACCGGATTGGCGCTGCTGCCCGTGGCATTGCAGCTGCATCAGCCCGGGCACGAAATCGAAGGCCCGATGGCGGTGGTAATTCTCGGCGGCTTGGTGTCTTCCACGCTCGTCAGCCTGCTGCTGATTCCACCGTTGGCGGCGCAGTGGTTGAGGCCCGTGCCGGCTGCGCGGCGGTCATAAGCCGCGCTTGGTCCCCCGCCCAGCCATGCTGAGATCGGGTTTGCCACGGCCCTTCGATCGCGATTATGCTGCGGTACGCCCTGCCGATGCCTATGACCAACGCCCTAGATTCGTTCCATCCCGCCGTTGCCGCCTGGTTCTCGCGGACTTTCGACGCGCCGACCCCCGCGCAGGAACGGGCGTGGCCGGCGCTGCGGGCGGGAGAGCATGTATTGGTGGCAGCGCCCACGGGATCCGGCAAGACCTTCGCGGCCTTTCTGGCCGCGATCGACCAGCTCGTAAGGGAAGGACAGGAAGGGACGCTGCCGGACGAGACCCGCGTAGTCTATGTATCGCCGCTGAAGGCCCTGTCGAACGACATTCAACGCAATCTGGACGCTCCGCTCAAGGGTATTCGCGAGGAGCTGCAAGCCCTGAATCTGCCGGACGTGGCCATTCGCGCCGTGGTGCGCACCGGCGACACCTCGCAGGCCGAGCGCGCGGGCATGCGGCGCAAGGCGCCGCACATCGTGGTCACCACGCCGGAATCCCTTTACATCTTGTTGGGCTCGCAATCGGGCCGCGATATGCTCGCCACCTGCCGCACGGTGATCGCCGATGAAATCCACGCGATCGCGGGCAACAAGCGCGGCGCGCATCTGGCGCTGTCGCTCGAACGGCTGCAGGCGCTGACGGGGAGACCGCTGACGCGGGTGGGGTTGTCCGCCACCCAGAAACCGATCGAGGAGGTGGCGCGATTTCTGGTTGGCGCGGCCGGCGCGGCCGGGGCCGTCGCAGGCCGGTGCACCATCATCGACAGCGGCCACGTGCGCAGCCGCGATATGAAATTGGAGCTGCCGCCGGCGCCGCTCGAGGCCGTGATGTCGGGCGAGGTATGGACCTTGGTCTACGATCGGCTGGCCGAACTCGTCCGCGAGCATCGCACCACCCTGGTGTTCGTGAACACCCGCAGGCTGGTCGAGCGGGTGGCGCGTCATCTCTCGGAGCGGCTGGGAGAGGACGACGTCGCCGCACATCACGGCAGCCTGTCCAAGGAGCGGCGTCTCAATGCGGAGCAGCGCCTGAAGCGCGGCGAGCTGAAGGTGCTGGTGGCGACCGCCTCGCTCGAGCTCGGAATCGACATCGGAGACGTGGACCTCGTGTGTCAAATAGGCTCGACCCGATCCATCAACGCCTTTCTGCAGCGCGTCGGCCGCTCAGGGCATTCGGTGGGCGGCACGCCGAAGGGCCGGTTGTTTCCGCTGTCCCGCGACGAACTGGTGGAGTGCGCGGCGCTGCTCGATGCGGTGCGCCGCGAAGAGTTGGACCGCCTGTGGGTGCCGCTGGGGCCGCTGGACGTCCTCGCCCAGCAGATCACCGCCGAGGTGTCCGCGCGCGAATGGGGCGAGGACGAATTGTTCGACCTTGTGCGCGGAGCGCATCCCTACCGTGAGCTGCGGCGCGAGGAATTCGACGAGTGCGTGCGCATGCTGGCGGAAGGGTTCAGCACGCGCCGCGGGCGCCGCGGAGCGCTGTTGCATCATGATTCGGTCAACAAGATGCTGCGTCCCCGCCGGGGAGCGCGTCTCACGGCGCTCACCTCCGGGGGCGCCATTCCGGACAACGCCGATTACAAAGTCATGCTGGAGCCGGAAGGACTGCTCGTCGGTACCGTCAATGAGGATTTTGCCGTCGAGAGCCTGCAGGGCGACGTATTCCAATTGGGCAATACATCGTATCGAATATTGCGAGTCGAGCGGGGCACGGTGCGCGTCGAGGACGCGCACGGCCAGCCGCCGTCGATACCCTTCTGGCTGGGCGAGGCGCCGGGCCGCACCCGCGAATTATCGTCGGCCGTGTCGCGGCTCAAGCAGGAAATCGAGCAGCGGCTTGGGGAGGGGAGCGCGGGGCAAAGCGAGCCGACCGGTGCGGCGCAGTGGCTGGTGCAGAGCGTCGGCCTCGACGAAGCCGCCGCCCTGCAAATCGTTCAATATCTCAGCGCGGGGCGCGCGGCGCTCGGCTGCCTGCCGACCTTTGACGTAGTCGTCTTCGAACGCTTCTTCGATGAGTCGGGCGGCATGCAGCTGGTCATACATTCGCCTTTCGGCAGCCGCGTGAATCGCGCCTGGGGCCTGTCGCTGCGCAAGCGGTTCTGCCGGACATTCAATTTCGAACTGCAGGCTGCGGCGACCGAAGACCACATCGTGCTTTCGCTGACCCATGCCCACAGCTTCGAGCTCAAGGAGGCCGCGCGCTACCTGCACTCGAACTCCGTGCGCCAGGTGCTCGTTCAGGCGTTGTGCGCGGCGCCCATGTTCGAAGTGCGCTGGCGCTGGGATGCAGGCATATCGCTCGCGCTGCCGCGGTTTCGCGGCGGCAAGAAAGTGCCGCCGCAAATCGCGCGCATGAACGCCGAAGATCTGTTGGCGTCGGTATTTCCGGACCAGGTGGCGTGCGCCGAGAATTTGCCGGGTGAAATAGAGATACCCGACCACCCGCTGGTGAGACAGACCGTTCGCGATTGCCTGGAAGAGGCGATGGATATCGAGAGCTTCGAAGAAGTGCTGCGCAAGCTCGAAAGCGGCGCCATCCGCGTCGTAGCGCGGGATCTGACCGAGCCTTCACCGCTCGCGCTCGAGGCATTGACCGCGCGTCCCTATGCCTATCTCGACGATGCGCCTCTCGAGGAGCGGCGTACCCAGGCGGTGATGAGCCGGCGCTGGCTCGATCCCGAATCGGCCGCAGACATCGGCAAGCTCGACCCGCAGGCCATCGCCCGCGTGCGCGCGGAGGCGTGGCCGGATGCCGCGACGCCCGACGAACTGCACGACGCCCTATTGTGGCTGACCTTCCTCACCGACGAGGAGCTGCAGCGCAATCCGGCGTGGCCGGCATTGGTGAACGAACTCGCCGCCGGCGGGCGGGTGGCGCGCATCCCGGCCGGTCTGCCGGTGCACGGCAGCGCCGCGCGGCAGGTGCTGTGGGTGGCGGCGGAAAGGCGCGCATTATTCGAACCGCCGCCGGTATCGGATGAGTCCTTGGTCGAGATCGTCCGCGGCCGCCTCGAGGGATTGGGGCCGGTCACGGCATCGGCAATCGGCGATTCGCTGTCGCTGCCTGCATCGAGAATCAACATTGCGCTGGCCGTGCTCGAGGCCGAGGGCTTTGCGATGCGCGGCCATTTCGGGATGAGCGACAGCTTGGAGGAATGGTGTGAACGGCGCTTGCTGGCGCGCATTCATCGCTACACGGTCAAGCGCTTGCGCGCCGAGATCGAGCCCGTGCCTACCCGCGACTTCCTCAGGTTTCTGTGCGAATGGCAGCGTGTGCTGCCCGCAGCGCAAATGCAGGGATCCGACGCCCTGGCCGCCGTGCTCGCGCAACTCGAGGGCTTCGAGGCGCCGGCCGGCGCGTGGGAGACGGAAGTCATTCCGTCTCGAATTCCCGACTACGATCCTGAATGGCTGGACGAACACTGCCGTGCGGGGCGGTTCGTCTGGACCCGGCTCGCCGCGCGCTCCGCGTCGCCGACCGCGCCGCGCACCGCGGAGGCGGAACGAAGCCGCGGCGCGTCGCCGATCCGTTCCACGCCGATTGTCCTGCTCGCGAGGCGCAATGTTCCCCTGTGGGCGGCGCTGACGGATCAGTCCGATACGGCCCATCTGACATCCAGAGCCCAAGTGGTGGCCGATTTCATTCGAGAGCACGGCGCTTCGTTCTTCGATGAAATTGCGGAGCATGCCGGCATGCTGCCGGTAGAGGTGGAGGATGCGCTAGCCGAACTCGTCGCGCTGGGCATGGTGAACTCGGACAGTTTCGCCGGGCTGCGCGTGCTGCTGCTGCCGAGCGGCCGGCGTGGCAAGACGGTCTCCTATGCGGCGCGGCGCAAGCGGCGCCTGGCGCTGTTCGGCATGGCCGATGCGGGACGCTGGGCGCTGGTGCGGCGGCCCGCGCCGGCGGCGGCGAATCGCGGGGACGAGGGCGTCGAACACATCGTGCGCACGCTGCTGCGCCGCTGGGGCGTGATCTTCTGGAAGCTTCTCGGACGCGAGGCAGACTGGCTGCCTCCCTGGCGCGATCTGCTCATGTGCTGCCGCCGCCTGGAGGCGCGGGGCGAGATTCGCGGCGGGCGCTTCGTCGCGGGCTTCTCGGGCGAGCAATTCGCGACTCCGGAAGCCATTGGACTTCTGCGCGACGTGCGGCGCAGGCCGCCCGCGGAGCAATACGTGTCGCTGTCGGCCGCCGATCCGTTGAATTTGATCGGCATCATCACGCCGGGAGCCAGGCTGGCGTCGCTCGCCGGCAATCGGCTGCTGTACCGCGACGGGTTGCCGGTCGCGACTTTTGCCGCGGACGAAGTTCACTATCTGGGTGATCTCGCGGAGAAGGAGAAGTGGGAGGTGCAGACCGCGCTCTTGCGGCGTCACACCCCACTCGTGCTCGACGACCTGGCGTAGGAGCGGGTCATCACGCCCTTCACCCTCATGGGAGCCATGGCGCCGGTATCTCTGGCGGCGGCCCTCGCACAGCAGAACGCCGAGGCGCTGATGGCGCGGTGGCATGGCGCGATGGCGTGATGGCGTGATCGCGCCATGGCGCGATGGCGCGATGGCGCTGATGGCGCGATGGCGCGATGGCGCGATGGCGCTGATGGCGCGATGGCGCGCTACGGCAAGGGCAATTGGGAGGCGTCCCAACCGCCGCCCACGGCTTCGATCAGCGCCACGCTCGCCTGCAGGCGGCTCGACAGCACGGTGAGCGCGGCCTCTTCCGCGGTCAAGCGGGTGGTCTGTGCCGTGATGACGCTGCTATAGGGCACGGTTCCGGCCTTGTATTGATTGAGCGTGAGCTTTTCCGCCTCTCTGGCCGCGGCCACGGCCGCCTCCTCGACGACGGCCTGCTGCTCGAGCACGCGCAGAGTGACGATCTGGTCCTCGACCTGCTGAAAGCCGCTCAGCACGGTTTGCCGATAGTCATGCACGGCGGCGTCGTAGGCTGCGCGCATTTGATCGACCTGCGCGCTGCGCAAGCCGCCGTCGAACAAGGTCTCCGCGAGCGCCGGACCGAACGACCATACCCGATTCGAGGAGCGGATCAATTCGCTCAAGGGACCGCCAGTGTACTGATCCGAACCGCTCAAGGTCAGGTCGGGGAAGTAGGCCGCCTTGGCGACGCCGATCTGCGCGTTTGCCGCCGCCATGTTGCGTTCCGATTCCGCGACATCCGGCCGTCTCTCGAGCAGAGTGGAGGGGATACCTGCGGGCACCGTCGGCACATCCGCCCGCATGGAGGAGGGGCTCAACGAGAATGACGCCGGCTGCTGACCGATGAGCACGGCAATTGCATGCTCGAGGACGGCGCGCTGGATCCGTGCGTTGATCTGCTGCGCCTGGCTCGAGAGGAGTTGCGCCTCCGCGCTCACGACGTCGGCGCGCGCCGCGACGCCGTATTTGTAGCGGCTTTCGGTGATCTTCAGGGACAGCTGCTCGGCCACCACAGTGTCGTCGAGCAGCCTCTGCAACTGGTCCTGCGCGCGCAATTCGAAATAGTCGGTGGCAAGGTCGGCCTGGGCGGAAAGCCGCGCGGCGGCGAGCGCCGCCGCGCTCGACTGCGCAGAGGCGCGGTCGGCTTCCGTCGTGCGGCGGATCTTGCCCCAGATATCCAGATCCCAACTGGCCGTGAGACCCGCCCCGGTGGTGTTCGTGGTCTCGGTGCCGGAGCCGCCGCGTTGGCGAGAAACGCTGCCTGCGATGGTGGGCCAAAACCCCGCGCGCGCCTGGGCCACCAAGGCCCGCGCCTGATCGAAGGCTGCGGCTGCCGCTTTGACGGTCTCATTCGAAATATCGATGCGGGCTTCGAGCTGGTTCAGGGCGTCATCCTTGAATACTTCCCACCAGGGTCCTCTGTTGAGCGCGTCGCTGGGCTCGCTCGGCTTCCAGCCGGCCGTCTCCTTGTAATCCGCTGCGGTGTCGAACTTCGGCCGATGGTAGTCCGGGCCCACCGCGCAGCCGGCGGCGAGGGCGAATGCCGCGGCCATAGCGATCCATCGAGCGAGACGCCGGTGCGCGGCCGCAGGCCAGAGCCGGATGCGGTGAGAACGCCGCATCAGGTGCCGGCCCCAACGGGGTCGAATCCGCGGCCCGGACTGCGGCCGGCGGCGGCAGCCGGCGGACGCTGGTACCTGCCCTGTTTCAAGTGCTTCCAGTAGCGGTGCACATACAAATAGACCACCGGCGTCGTATAGAGCGTGAGCAGCTGGCTCACGACCAAGCCGCCGACGATGGCTATCCCCAGGGGCCGCCGCATCTCCGTGCCGTCGCCGTAGGCGATGGCCAGGGGCAGCGCTCCGGCAATCGCGGCGCAGGTGGTCATCATGATGGGCCGGAACCGCAAGGAGCAGGCATGAGCGATGGCGGCGCGCGGGTCCATTCCCAGCGTCCGCTCCGCCTCGAGCGCAAAATCAACCATCATGATGGCGTTCTTCTTGACGATGCCGATCAGCAGCAAGATGCCCAGAAAGGCGATCAGGCTGAATTCGGTGCCCGTGGCGAGCAGCGCCAGCAGCGCGCCGACACCCGCGGAAGGCAGGGTGGAGAGAATGGTGAGCGGCTGGCTGTAGCTCTCGTACAGCACGCCCAGCACGACGTAGATCGCGAGCAGCGCGGCGACGAGCATCAGGGGAGTGTTGTTGTTGCTCTGCTGGAACAGGCGTGCGGTCCCATAAGTTCCGCCGACGACGCTGACGGGCACATGGATCCGATTCATCGTGCGGCTGATCGCGGCGAGCGCGACGTCCAGTGTCTCGCCCTCCGGCAAATTGAAGGCGATTGAGGTCGACACGGAAGTTCCGGTGTGATTGACGCTCACCGGCGTCGTGCCGGTGGCGAAGTGACTGAACGCCGAGAACGGCACGACGGTTTCGGCGGCGACGCTGACGGCGGAACCGGTGGAGGTATTGCCGCGGCCGGCGTTCGCCAGGGAATTCGCGGCCAGGTTGCGCGCCGCATCCTCGGCGATCGACGTGCTGGAGGACGTGGTAGATGCGGCCGAATTGAGCACGACGGTTCCCGCCACCGCCTGCGTCGCCTGTGTTCCGGAGACGGCGCCGCCGGACGTGCTCACGTACAGTTCCTTCAACACGTCGGGGTTCTGCCAGAACTCGGGCGCCACTTCCATGACGACGTGGTACTGCTGCGGGCTGAAGGGGTTGTAGATGTTCGACACCTGGGCCTGGGCAAACGCGTCGTCGAGCGCATTGTCGATTTGTATTTCCGTGAGCCCCAGCCGCGATGCGCTGTCGCGGTCGACGATCAGGTCGGCCTCGAGACCGCCGGGCTGCAGATCGGTGTCCACGTCCGTGACCTCGGGCGTCGCCTGAAGCGCGGTCCTAAGCTTCTGCGACCAGGTCTGCAATTCGGTCAGGTCGTCGCCGAGCAAGGTCCACTGATACTGGGCGTTGGCCGGCCGTCCGCCGCCGCCGATGTCCTGCACGGCCTGCAGAAAGGTTGCAACCCCCGTGACCCGGCTCAGTTTCGGCCGCAATCGGGTGATGACCTGGCCCGCGGAAACGCGGCGTTCGGCGAGCGGCTTGAGCGCAATGGTGACGTTGGCGCTGGCGCTGTTGCCGGACGGACCGAAGCCGCCGCCGCCCACCGAACCGGTGACGGTTTTGACGGCCGGATCCGCCTGGATGATGGCCGCGACCTGCTGCAGCTTGCGCTTCATCAGCTGAAACGACGTGGACGCGTCCCCGCGGATGCCGCCCTGCAGCTGGCCGGTATCCTGCTGCGGGAAGAATCCCTTGGGAATCACGATGTACAGATAGATATTCAGGCAGATGGTCGCGAACAGCACCATCATCATGACGCGCCGGTGATTCAGCGCCCAGTCGAGCGTCCTTTCATAGCGGCCGCGCAGGCGCGCGAAGCCGCGCTCGAACACCTCGCCGAAGCGGTTGGGCTTGCGTTTGCCCGCGCGATCGAGCAGCAACGAGCACATCATCGGCGTGGTCGTCAATGAGATCACCAGAGAGATGAGAATGGACACCGACAAGGTGACGGTGAACTCGCGGAATATCAGTCCCACGATCCCGCCGGCGAACATGAAGGGTATGAACACCGCGACCAGCGACAGGCTCATGGACAGAACGGTGAATCCCACCTCGCGGGCGCCCTTGAGGGCGGCGCTGAGGCGCGACATGCCGCCCTCGATGTGCCTCGTGGTATTTTCCATCACGACGATGGCGTCGTCCACCACGAAACCGGTGGCTATGGTGAGCGCCATCAGGGAAAAATTGTCGAGCGTATAGCCGAGCAGATACATCGCCCCGAAGGTGCCGATCAGCGACACCGGCACGACCAGGGCGGGAATCAGCGCCGCGCGAGGGCTGTTCAAGAAGACATACACCACCAGGATGACGAAGGCCACGGCCAGCAGCAGCGTCTGCTCGACCTGGCGCAGCGAGGCGCGAATCGTGATCGAGCGGTCGAAGGTGACCACCAGGTCGATCGTCGGGTCGATCGAGCTCTTGAGGAGCGGCAGCTCCGCCTTGACGGCATCGATCATCTCGATGATGTTGGCGCCGGGCTGCTGAGAGACCTGCACGAACACGGCCGGCTTGCCGTTGTACAGGCCGAAGGTGCGGATGTTCTCGGTGGCGCCGTCCTGCATGTCGAGGACCGTGGCCACGTCGCCGAGCCGCACCGTCGCGGCATTGCGGTTGGCGATGATCAAATTGCGGTAGGGTCCGGCGTCGCGCGCATTGTCGTTGGTGTAGATCTGATAATGCAGCCGGTCGGACTCGATCGCGCCCTTCGGTGCATTGGCGTTGGCATTGGAGATGGCGGCGCGCACATCCTGCAGGCCGATGCCGTACTTCGACAGCGACAGCGGATTGATCTCGACCCGCACGGCGGGAAGCGCGCTGCCGTTGACGTTGACGCCGCCGACGCCGGGAAGCTGCGACAGACGCTGAGAGATCACGGCGTCCGCCGCGTCGTAGATCTGGCCCTGGGTAAGCACGTCGGAGGTCATGGCGATGGCCATGACCGGGAACGAGGCCGTGTTGAGCTTGCGGTATGAAGGATTGCGCGTCAGCGAGCTGGGCAGGTCGGCATGCGCGGCCACGATGGCCGCCTGCACGTCGCGCGCGGCGCCGTCTATGTCGCGGTCGACGCCGAAGGTCAATTGAATGTTCGAAGAGCCCACGCTGCTAGAGGAGGTCATGTCGTCGACATCGGCGATGGCGCCCAGGTGCCGCTCCAGAGGCGTGGCCACGGTGCTCGCCATGACCTCCGGGCTCGCTCCCGGCAGCTGCGCCGAGACGAATATCGCCGGCACGTCGATCCGCGGCAGCGGCGCGACCGGCAGCAGCGTGAAAGCCGCGGCGCCGCACAGCGCGACGCCGGCCGTCAGGAGCGTGGTCGCCACCGGCCGCCGGATGAAGGGCGCCGAAATGTTCACGTGGATCGCTCGGCGGCAAGGCCGCCGTCGCCGGCTGCGGCCTGCGCGGGCCCGCGCAGCCGCGCCGCGACGCGGTCAAACGCCAGGTAAATCACCGGCGTCGTGAACAGGGTCAGCACCTGACTCACGAGCAGGCCGCCGACGATGCTGACGCCGAGCGGGTGGCGCAGTTCGGAGCCCGAGCCGGTGCCGAACATGAGCGGCAAGGCGCCGAAGATCGCCGCAACCGTGGTCATCAGAATGGGGCGAAAGCGCAGCAGGCAGGCCTTGTAGATCGCGTCCCGCGGCGACAGCCCCTCGTCGCGCTGAGCCACCACCGCGAAGTCGATCATCAGGATGGCGTTCTTCTTCACGATGCCGATGAGCAGGATGATGCCGATCAGCGCAATGATGGTCAGATCATCCCCCGCGAGCATCAGGGCGAGCAGCGCGCCGATGCCCGCCGACGGCAGCGTCGAGAGAATCGTGATGGGGTGGATGAAGCTCTCGTAGAGCACGCCGAGAACGATGTACATCACGAGCACCGCGGCCACCAACAGCAGAAGCTCATTGGTCAGGTTGCTGCGGAACGCGAGCGCCGCGCCCTGGAAAGTGGTCCGGATGCTCTCCGGCAGCCCGACGCCGCGCTCCACATCCTCGATGGCCGTCACGGCGGCGCCGAGCGAGGCGCCTTCGCTCAGATTGAAGGACACCGTGGTGGCCGGAAATTGCGCCAGGTGATTGATGAGAAGCGGCCGGGTTTCGACGTCGACTTTGGCGATCGCCGACAGCGGCACCTGGCCGCCGGACGCCGAGGGCACATAGATGGACGCGAGCGAGTCCACCGACCGGTAGGAGGCCGGATCCGCCTCCAGAATCACCCGATATTGGTTCGACTGGGTGAAAATCGTCGAAACGATGCGCTGGCCGAAGGCGTCGTACAGCGCATTGTCGACGGTGCCCACGCTGATGCCGAGCCGCGCCGCGCTGTCGCGGTCGATGGTGACGTAAGCCGCGAGACCGTTGTCCTCCTCGTTGCTGACGACGTCCGCGAGCTGCGGCTGCTGGCGAAGCGCGGCGAGCAGTTTGGGGGTCCACGTGGACAATACGGCGGAGTCCGCGCTCTCCAGGGTGAATTGATACTGGGTGCGGCTCACGGTGTTGTCGAGAGAAAGATCCTGCACCGGCTGCATGTAGAGCGTGATGCCCGGGATGCCGGCGGTCTCGGTCCGCAGCCGCCGGATGACATCGGCGATGCGCATACCGCGCTCGCCGCGCGGTTTCAAATTGATCAGAAAGCGGCCGCTGTTGAGGGTGACATTGTTGCCATCGATGCCGATGTACGAAGACAGGCTGAGCACGTCGGGATCCTTGAGTATCGCGGCGGCGAGCGCCTGCTGCCGGCCGGCCATGGCGGCATAGGACACCGACTCGCCGGCTTCCGAGACTCCCTGAATCAATCCGGTGTCCTGCTCCGGAAAAAATCCCTTCGGAATCAAAATATAGAGGATCGCGGTCAGTGCGACGGTGACCGTCGCCACCCCGAGGGTCAACCGTTGGCGGTCCAGCACCCACGTGAGCCGGCGGCCGTACCACTCGACCACGGCGCTGAACCAGCGCCCCGACTCGAGCGCCGCATGCTCGCCCGGCGGCCGGGCTTTGAGCAGCTTGGCGCACATCATCGGCACGAGGGTCAGGGAGACCACGGCGGATATGAGAATCGTGACCGCCAGGGTGACGGCGAATTCGCGAAACAGGCGTCCGACCACGTCCTGCATGAAGAGCAGCGGAATGAGCACGGCAATGAGCGATACGGTCAGCGAGATGATGGTGAAGCCTATCTGGCCGGCACCCTTGAGCGCGGCCTCGAGCGGCGGCAGCCCGAGTTCGATGTAGCGTGAGATGTTCTCGATCATCACGATGGCGTCGTCGACCACGAACCCCGTCGCGATCGTCAGTGCCATCAGCGACAGATTGTTGAGGCTGAAGTTCGCCAGGTACATCACGGCAAAGGTCCCGATGAGCGACAGCGGCACCGAAAGACTGGGAATGATGGTGGCCGGAACGTTGCGCAGGAATACGTAGATCACCAGCACCACCAGCACGACGGCGAGCACCAGCTCCATCTCGACGTCGGCGACAGAGGCTCTGATGGTCGTGGTGCGGTCAGTGAGTATGGCGAGATCCACGCCCGCGGGCAGCGCGGCCTGCAGCGTGGGCAGCAGCTCGTGGATCCGGTTGACCACGTCAACCACGTTGGCGCCCGGTTGACGCTGCACGTTGAGGATCAGGGCCGGGACGCTGTTCATCCAGCCGCCGAGCTTGTCGTTCTCCGTGCCCGAGACCAGCTCCGCCACGTCCTTGAGCCGCACCGGAGCGCCGTTCTTGTACGCGACGACGACGTCGCCGTAATCCGCGGCGTTTCTGATCTGATCGTTGGTGTTCACCGTATAGGCGCTGCTGGGGCCGTCCAACGTGCCCTTCGGACCGTTCTGATTGGCGTTGCTGATGGTCGTGCGCAGATCATCGAGATTCAGGCCGTAGGCGGCCATGGCGCGCGGGTTTGCCACGACGCGCACCGCCGGCCGCTGCCCGCCTGAGATGCTGACGACGCCGACTCCCTTGATCTGCGAGATCTTCTGGGCGACGCGCGTGTCGGCGAGATCCTCGACTTCCGTGAGCGGCATCACCTTCGAAGTGAGTCCGAGGATCAGCACCGGCGCGTCGGCGGGATTGACCTTGGCGTAGATCGGCGGCGCGGGCAGATCCTGCGGCAGCAGATTCTGCGCACCGCTGATGGCGGCCTGCACCTGCTGCTCGGCCACATCGATCGCGAGGGCCAGGTTGAACGTCAGAGTGATCACTGATGCGCCGGCCGAGCTCGTCGAGGACATTTCACTCAGGCCCGGCATCTGGCCGAATTGCTTCTCCAGGGGCGCCGTGATGGCCGAGGTGATGACCTCGGGACTGGCACCGGGGTAGAACGTCTGCACCTGGATCGTCGGATACGCCACTTCGGGAAGCGCGGACAAGGGCAATTGCAGGTAGGTGATTGCGCCGACGATCAGGATGGCGACCATCAGCAGGGTCGTCGCGACCGGGCGCAGAATGAATATGCGCGAGGGATTCATGGCGTTGCCGCCGAGGCGGCGGTGAGGCACCCACCCGCGAGCGCGGCGGCGGCGGTGAACGCGTCCGCGATCGGCATCATTGCGATGGTTTGGCGCGGGTTCGCGGACGGCGCGAGCCGGAAGTGCCGGGCTGCGCGGCACCGGGCGCGTTCGCGCCCGCGCCGGAAGCGGGCGCCGCGTTCGGCAGCTGGACTTCCGCGCCGTCGCGCAGCCGATCGCCGCCCTCCGTCACCACCTTCTCGCCGGCGCCGAGCCCTTGGGTGACGGCCACGCGCTCGCCGTCGACCACGCCGAGCGTTATCGGGCGCACCGCCGCCTTGCCGTCGGCAGTCACGACATAGACGAAGCTGCTCACCACGCCGTTGGGCGCCCCGCGGCGCACCGCCGAGTTGGGGATGATGATCTGATTCTTCAGTGTGTCTTGGAGCAGCTGGATGTTGACGAACTGATTCGGAAACAGCAAACCGTCGGGATTCTCGAATATCGCGCGCAGTTTGACCGTACCGGTGCTGGTGTCGATTTGATTGTCGATGGTGAGCAGCTTGCCGTCGGCGAGCTTGGCGCTGTTGGTGCGATCGTACGCTTCCACGGACATCGCGCCGGCTTCGTGAAGCCGCCGCATGAGGGCAGAGACGTTGTCCTCGGGAATCGGGAAAATGACGGTGATCGGCTCGAGCTGATTGATCACCACGATGCCGTTCGTGTCGCTCGGCGTGACATAGTTGCCTTGATCGACCTGACGCAATCCGACCCGCCCGGTGACCGGCGCGACGATGTGGGTATAAATCAGATTCACGCTCGCGGTCTTGAGCTGGCCTTCGTCCGATTCGATGGTGCCGATGTACTGGTCCACCAGCGCCTTCTGCGTATCGAGCTGCTGCACGGCGATGGAGTCTTCTTTGACGAGCCCTTCGTAGCGCTTCAGATCGAGCCTCGCGTCCGCCAGCAATGCCTGGTCGCGCTTCAAATTGCCCTGCATCTGCTGCAGAGCCGCCTCGTAGGGACGAGGGTCGATTTGCGCCAGCGGGTCGCCCTGGTGCACGGTTTGACCCTCGGTGAAGAATATCCTCTGCATGATCCCGCTGATCTGCGTCCTGACGGTCACGGTTGCCAGCGGGGTGACGGTGCCCAGAGCGGGAATGCGCAGCTGGATATCGCCGGAAACGGCCGTCGCCACCGTTACCGCGACCGGGCCCTGCTGTCCGGGGCGGCCGGGAGGGCCGGCCGCCGCCGTCTCCTTGTGCTGGCCGAATCTAATCAGCGCAATCAACAGCACCAGGACGACCACCGTGACCAGCAGTGCAATCCAGTGCCGACGGATGAATACCAGGGGACCGCGCTCCGGTGCCGAAATATGCCGATCGTCAGGGTCGTTTATCACTAATTCACCACATACTTGAACCCACGCCCGGACGCGCTGTCAATCGAAGACAGTCGGGCGAATAATGGTCGCAGTATCGCATGCACCATCGTTTGCCGCACAGGCGCCATGGACCGTTCTCGACAGGCCGCAAGGCCCGGAGCGAGAATGTGACAACCCCTATGGGCCGTGGTTCAAGGAGCTTTGATGAAATCACCGAATTGCGCCGCCTTGGCGGCCGTGCTCGCGTTGAGTATTTGCGCAGCGGCGCGCGGCGCGCCCGTGCCGGGAGGCGCACCTGAGTGGACCGAGGGAGTCAATTATTTCTTGATCAGTCCGGTGCGGCCGACGCCGCTGCCCGCGGGCAAGGTGCAGGTCACCGAGGTGTTCTCTTACGCTTGTCCGGCGTGCAACCTGTTCGTGCCCACCATGCACAAGCTCAAGGCGAGCCTGCCGCCGAACGCCGTGCTCGATTATTTGCCGGCGTCATTCAATGCCGGCGAGGACTGGCCCATGTTTCAGCTCGCCTATCTCACCGCTCAGACCCTCGGCGTCGCGGACCAGACCCACGATGCGATGTTCAATGCGGTCTGGCAGAGCGGCGAGCTGGCCGTGATCGATCCGGCGACCCGGGGCTTGAAGAGCCGCCTGCCCACCATCGAGGATGCCGCCAAATTCTACAAGGCCAAGGCCGGCGTACCCATCGACAAATTCCTCGATACCGCGAAGGGCTTCACGGTGGACAGCAAAGTGCGCGCGGCGGAGGATTCTGTTCAGAGATATCGAGTCGACCGTACACCGACCATCGTCGTGAACGGCAAGTACCGGCTGAATGCGGAATCCGCGGGCGGCGCCGACCAGGTGGTGGATCTCGTGAAATGGCTGGTGGCGAAGGAAAGCAAGTAGGACCCGCCTCGGAGGCTGCTGGAAACTTAGAAAACTTCTCGATCGCATAACGTTTCTTGACGTGCTGCGTGGAATCATCGCTGCATGGAATCTGAGCATTCGCCGGGCGAAGATGCGCCCGTGAGCGCCCCGGCGCCCGGCGAACCCCCACCCGCGAAATTCAACCGGCAACGCGCGCTGCGCTGGGCCCTGATCGGCGCCGTTGCCCTGGCGATCGTCGCGCTCATCGTCTACCAGTCGGTCACTTTCATCACGCAGCCGCAGCAGCGCCGCGGACGCTTCCTGGATTCGGGCACCCAGCCGGTGGGAGTGGCGCGGATTCGGCGCGGCGACATTCACCTGACGCTGCGCGCGCTCGGGGCGGTCACCCCGTTGACCACCGTCACCGTCAACACGCAGATCAACGGGCTGCTGATGTCGGTCGGCTTCAAGGAGGGCCAGCTGGTGCGCAAGGGTCAGTTTCTCGCGCAGATCGATCCGCGGCCCTATCAGGTGGCCCTGGAACAGGCAGAGGCGCAGCTGGCCCGCGATGACGCGGCCCTCGAGCAGGCGCAGATGGACCTGACCCGTTACCGGACGCTGGCCCAGCAAACGTCGATTCCGCGCCAGACCTATGAGGATCAGGTGTGGATAGTCAAACAGGACCAGGGAACGGTCGACTACGACAAGGCGCAGATCAAGGCGCAGCAGCTCAATTTGGTCTACTGCCACATCGTCGCTCCGTCGGACGGACGGGTTGGGCTGCGCCTCGTCGATCCCGGCAACTACGTGCAAACCAATTCCAGCACGGGCCTGGTGGTGCTCACGCTGCTCAAGCCGACGACGGTCGAATTCTCCGTGCCGGAGGACAGCCTGCCGCAGATCATGGCGCGCGTGCGCGCGGGCGCCAGGCCGCCCGTCACTGCCTTCGACCGGGCCAATGTGACCCAGCTTGCCACGGGCGAATTTGCCGCGATCGACACCCAGGTCAATACCACCACCGGCACGGTCATGGTGCGCGCCAACTTCGACAATCCGGATGAAAGCCTTTTCCCCAGCCAATTCGTCAATGTGGTCATGCAACTGGACACGCTCAAGGACGTGGTCACGGTGCCGGTGGCCGCCGTGCAGCGCGGTGCGCCCGGAACCTACGTGTACCTGGTCAACGAGAACAACACGGTGTCGGTGCATCCCATCAAACTCGGCGCGCAGGACGGCGACCTGTTTGCCGTCGAATCCGGCTTGTCGCCAGGCGATCGCGTCGTCACAGACGGCGCCGACCGGCTGCGCGATGGGGCGAAGGTCACCATACCGGACAATGCGCATCCGCAGGGAGGCGGGGCGAAAGGGACCGGAGGAAAGCGGGCGCCCGGCGGCGATTCCGGCTCCGCCGACCGGTCCAATCGGCAGCGGCGCCGCCGGCCGCAGCAAGATGGGTCGCCGCCACCGCAAGCACCCGGGCAGCAGCAGGGGACCGGGCAGCAGCAGGGGACGGGACAGCAGCAGCCGACATGAACCCGTCCCGGCTGTTCATCAACCTGCCGGTTGCGACTTCCCTGTTGATGGTCGCGATCCTGCTCAGCGGGCTGTTCGCGTTCAAGTTCCTGCCGCTGTCATCGCTGCCGGAAGTCGATTATCCGACCATCCAGGTACAGACGTTCTATCCCGGCGCCAGCCCGGAGGTCATGACGTCCTCGGTCACGGCGCCGCTCGAGCGGCAGTTCGGGCAGATGCCCGGGTTCAATCAGATGACCTCCGCCAGTTCCGCCGGCGCATCGGTGATCACGCTGCAGTTCAGCCTCGATCTCGGCCTCGACGTGGCGGAACAAGAAGTGCAGGCCGCGATCAATGCGGCCGGCAGCGTGCTGCCCAACGACCTGCCGACGCCGCCGACGTACGCGAAATTCAATCCCGCCGACGCGCCCATCATGACCCTCGCGGTCACTTCGAAAACCCTCGAGCTCACGGATGTCGAGGATCTCAGTTTCACCCGGCTGGCGCAGAAGATATCGCAATTGCCGGGAGTCGGCGTGGTCAGCATCTCCGGCGGCCAGCGGCCGGCCGTGCGCATTCAGTTCAATCCGCGCTCGATGGCGAAGTACGGTCTCAACATCGACGATCTGCGCACGACCATCGCCAATGCCAACAGCAACTCGCCGAAGGGCAGCTTCGACGGTCTTTCACAATCCTCATCGATCAATGCGAACGATCAAATCACCGACATCGAGGGCTATCGGAACATCACGGTCGCCTATCTCAGCGGGTCGCCGGTGCACCTGTCGGACGTCGCCCAGGTGATCATGGCCCCGGAGAACACCAAGCTCGCCGCATGGGCCAACGCCACGCCGTCGCTGATCCTGAACATTCAGCGCCAGCCCGGTGCCAACGTCATCCAAGTGGCGGACGCGGTCAAGAAGCTGCTGCCCAAGGTGCTGGCCGACATGCCGCCGGCATTGGAGATCGGCATATTGAGCGACCGCACGCAGACCATCCGCGCCTCCGTGTCCGACGTGGAATTCGAGCTGATCCTGGCGGTGGTGCTCGTCGTGCTGGTGATCTTCGTATTTCTGCGCAATTTGCCGGCGACCATCATTCCCAGCCTGTCCGTGCCGCTGTCGCTGGTGGGCACCTTCGGCGCCATGTACCTGCTGAAATACAGCTTGGACAATCTATCGCTGATGGCGCTGACCATCTCAACGGGCTTCGTGGTGGACGATGCCATCGTCATGATCGAGAACATCGCCCGTTATATCGAGGCCGGCGACAAACCGATGGCGGCGGCGCTGAAGGGTTCGCAGCAGATCGGATTCACCATCATCTCGCTGACGGTATCGCTGATCGCCGCGCTGATTCCGCTGCTGTTCATGGGCGAGATCGTGGGCCGCCTGTTCCACGAGTTCGCCATCACGCTGGCCGTAACCATCGTGATTTCCGCGGCCGTGTCTCTGACGCTGGTGCCGATGCTGTGCGCGCGCCTGCTGCACCATCGATCGGACGCCAGCCGCAGCGCGTGGGACCTGAGGGCCGAGCGCGGATTCCAATGGATCATCGGCCAATACAGCCGCGCCCTCTCCTGGGTGCTCGCCCGCCAGGGTCTGACGCTGACCGTCGCGGGGATCACCCTGGTGGTGACTTTGCTGCTCTACATATTCATCCCGAAAGGTTTCTTTCCCGTGCAAGACACCGGCGAGATCCAGGGGATCTCCGAGGCGGCGCAGACCATCTCCTATGGCGCCATGGCGCAGCGCCAGCAGGCACTCGCCGCCGCCATTCTCAAGGACCCCGATGTCGTCTCCTTGAGTTCCTTCATCGGCGTCGACGGCGCCAATACGACGCTCAACAGCGGACGCTTCCTGATCAATCTGAAGCCGCATGCGGATCGCAGCTTGACCGCGAGCCAGATCATCCGGCGGCTGCAGCAGGAGACCGCCGGCGTGATCGGAATCACCCTGTACATGCAGCCCATGCAGGACATCACCATCGACTCCGCCGTGAGCCGCACCCAGTACCAGTTCGTCGTCGAGAGCACCGACAACAACGATTTCGCGCTGTGGGTTCCGCGGCTGATGCAGAAGCTGTCGCAGCTGCCGCAGCTCGCCGACGTCGCCAGCGACATGCAGCAGCAGGGCACCGCCACGGATCTCGTGATCGACCGCGCCACCGCGGCGCGCTTCGGTATCACGCCGGCAACGGTCGACAACGTGCTGTACGATTCCTTCGGACAGCGCATTGTCTCGACCATCTATTCGCAGTCCAACCAGTATCGAGTCATCCTCGAGGCGGATCCGTCGATTCAGCGCTCCCTCGCCGGCCTGTCGGAGCTGTACCTGCCGTCTTCCACCTCGAGCAGCAACGGCCAGGTGCCCCTGTCGGCGATCGTGCAGGTCAAACAGCGCGCCGGCCCGCTGCAAATCACTCATCTCGGCCAGTTTCCGGCGACGACGATCTCATTCAATCTGGCGCCGGGATCTTCGCTCGGCGCCGCCGTCGATGCGATCAAACAGGCCGAGAAGGACATCCAGCTGCCGGCGAAGTTCGTCACCGCCTTCCAGGGCACGGCAGCGGCTTTCCAGAACGTGCTGACGAACCAGGCGCTGCTGCTGCTGGCATCGGTGGTCACCATGTACATCGTGCTCGGCGTGCTGTACGAGAGTTTCATTCACCCCATCACGATTCTCTCCACGCTGCCCTCGGCCGGCATCGGCGCCATGCTCGCGCTGATGATCGCCGGCCACGACCTCGACGTGCTCGGCATCATCGGCATCATCCTGCTGATCGGCATCGTCAAGAAAAACGCCATCATGATGATCGACTTTGCGCTCGATGCGGAGCGCAACGGCGGCATGGCACCGCAAGAGGCCATCTACCAGGCCTGTCTGCTGCGCTTCAGACCGATCTTGATGACCACGATGGCGGCGCTGCTCGGTGCCCTGCCGCTGATGCTGAGCTCGGGCGCGGGCTCCGAGCTGCGCCGCCCGCTTGGCGTCGCCATTGTGGGCGGTTTGATCGTGAGCCAGCTGCTCACGCTGTTCACGACACCGGTCATCTATCTGGCGTTTGACCGCGTGGCGCTGCGCCTGCGGCGGCGCCGGCCCGGCGCGGACACGGGCGAGCGCAACGCGGACGCGGCGGCGGGAGGGTCCACGTGAACCTGTCGCGTCCCTTCGTGGAGCGTCCGGTCGCCACGACCCTGCTGACCCTGGGCGTGGCTCTCGCCGGCGCGCTGGCCTATACCCGATTGCCCGTGTCGCCGCTGCCCCAGGTGGACTACCCAACCATTTCGGTGTCCGCCTCGCTGCCCGGAGCCGACCCGGAAACGGTGTCGACCAGCGTGGCGGAACCCTTGGAGCGCTATCTTGGCCAGATCGCCGACATCACCGAGATCACGTCCAGCAGCACCACCGGCAGCACCCGCATCACCCTGCAATTCGATCTCGGCCGCGACATCAACGGCGCGGCACGCGACGTTCAAGCGGCAATCAACGCCGCCGCAGCCGACGTGTCGACCAGCCTGTCCAGCAATCCCACCTATCGGAAGGTGAATCCCGCGGACGCACCCCTGATGATCCTCGCGCTCACATCCAAGACTTTGACCCGCGGCCAGCTGTACGACGCCGCCAGCAACGTCCTGCAGCAGCGCCTCTCGCAGCTCGACGGCATCGGTCAGGTCTCGATCGGCGGCGCCACCTTGCCGGCCGTCCGGGTGGAGCTGAATCCGACCGCGATGTTCAAATACGGCATCGGCTTGGAGGACGTGCGCGCGGCGCTGGCATCGGCCAATGCCAACAGTCCCAAGGGCGCGATCGAGGAGGAAGACCATCGCCTCCAGCTCTACACGAACGATCAGGCGCGTCTCGCCGCCGACTACCGGCCTTTGATCATCGCCTACCGCAACGGCGCCCCCGTGCAGCTCACCGACGTGGCCCAAGTCGAGGATTCGGTTCAGGACCTGCGCAATGAGGGCCGCGCCAACGGCGAACCTTCCGTGCTGGTGATCCTGTCGCGCCAGCCGGGGGCGAACATCATCGACACGGTCGACCAGGTAAAGTCGGAGCTGCCCCAGCTGCAGGCCTCGCTGCCGAGCGACGTGAACCTCACCATCGTCTCCGACCGCAGCGCGACGATCCGTGCGTCGCTCAAGGACACGAAGTGGACGCTGATGTTGGCGGTTGCACTGGTCACGTTCGTGGTGTTTCTGGCCCTCGGTGACGTGCGCGCGGCTCTGGTGCCGGCGATGGTCGTACCGGTGTCCATCATCGGCACGTTCAGCGGCATGTACCTGCTCGGGTTCAGCCTGGACAACCTATCGCTGATGGCGCTCACCGTCGCCACCGGATTCGTGGTCGACGACGCCATCGTCGTGCTCGAGAACATCTCGCGGCATGTCGAGAACGGCATGCCGCGGCGCGAAGCGGCTCTGCGCGGCGCAAAGGAGGTGGGATTCACCGTGGTGTCGATCAGTATCTCGCTGATCGCCGTATTCATTCCTATCTTGGCTATGGGCGGCATCGTCGGCCGTCTGTTCCGCGAGTTCACGGCGACGATGTCGCTGGCCATCATGATCTCCATGGTGATTTCGCTGACCACCACGCCGATGATGTGCGCCTGGCTGCTGCGCCCGCCGACCCATGCCGCGGGACGCGCTCCGCGCCGCACGCTGTTCGATCGCGCACTGAAGACCTATGAGCGCACCCTAGGCTGGTCGCTGCGCCATGGCCGCCTGGTGGTGCTCGCGCTGGCCGCGACGATCGCCCTCAACGTGCTGCTGATCGTGCTCATTCCCAAAGGGTTCTTCCCGCAGGAAGATACCGGGCTGATCACGGGAGGCATCGTCGCCGATCAAAGCATTTCCTTCCAATTGATGAGGGATAAGCTCATCCAGTTGATGAACATCGTGCAGGCGGATCCCGCGGTGCAGAGCGTTGCCGGCTATACGGGCCAAGGCAGCGGCGGCGGGAACGGGCAGACCAACACGGGGTCGGTCTACGTGCTGCTCAAGCCGCTGTCCGTGCGCAAGATATCTGCCGACGATGTGATCGCCAGATTGCGCACCAAACTGGCACAGGTCCCGGGCGGACGGCTGTTCCTGCAGACGGTCCAGGACATTCGGGTCGGCGCGCGCCAGTCGAACGCCGAGTTCCAGTTCACGCTGCAGGCGGACAACATCAACGACCTCAACGAGTGGGGCCCGATGCTGCTGCTCGCCCTGCAGCGAAGCCCCGTGATCGCGGACGTCAATTCGGACCAGCAGCAAAAGGGGCTGGAAACAGAGGTGAACTATGACCGCAGCACCGCGGCGCGGCTGGGCCTGACCGTCGGCCAGATCGACAGCACGCTGTACGATGCGTTCGGGCAGCGCCAGGTCTCGACGATCTACAATGCCTTGAATCAGTACCACGTGGTCATGGAAGTCGCGCCGCGCTACTGGCAGAGCCCGGAGACTCTGAAGGACATCTACGTCAGCACGTCGGCGGGAGCGGCCAGCGGCACGCAGACCACCAATCTTTCGAGCGTCTCGACCAATTCAACTCAGGGCACGAACGGCCAGCCCACGACGGCCGCGACGGCCCACGGCGCGAGTAATTCGGTGCAGAACGCCTTGACCAACGCCATCGCCAACACGGGCCGGGGTGCGGCGTCGAACGGCGCCGCGGTCAGCGCGGCCCAGGAAACCATGGTGCCGTTGCCGGCGGTGAGCAGCTACTCCTATGGAACCACGCGGCTGGCGGTGAACCATCATGGGCTGTTCGCCTCGACCACGATCTCGTTCAACCTTCAGTCCGGCATGTCCCTGAGCGATGCAACCGCCGCCGTCACGCAGGCCATGGAGGAAATCCACATGCCCACGTCCATTCACGGCATCTTTGCCGGCACCGCCGGCACCTTTCAGCAATCCCTTTCCGGCGAATGGCTGCTGATCGCGGCGGCCCTGATCGCTGTGTACATCGTGCTCGGCGTGCTGTACGAGAGTTACATTCATCCCATTACCATCATTTCCACGCTGCCTTCGGCCGGTGTCGGCGCCGTGCTTGCGCTGATGGTCTGGCACACGGAATTCAGCATCATCGCCTTCATCGGCGTCATCCTGCTGATCGGCATCGTGAAGAAGAACGCGATCATGATGATCGATTTCGCGATTCACGCCGAGCGCACCCAGGGAATCGCGCCCCGCGAAGCGATCCATCAGGCCTGCCTGCTGCGTTTTCGCCCCATCATGATGACCACACTGGCGGCGTTGCTCGGCGCCCTGCCTCTGGCTTTCAGTTATGGGAACGGCGGCGAACTGCGCAGACCGCTGGGCATCTCCATTGTGGGCGGTTTGATCGTCAGCCAGATGCTGACCCTGTACACGACGCCCGTGGTTTATGTGTATCTCGATCGCTTGCAGAGCTGGGCGAAGCGGCATTGGCCGCGGCGCTGGCTGGATGCCGGCGCGGTGGAGGCGATCCCGTGAGCGGCCGACAGAGAGAGCGCGCGCGCTTCAGGCGCTGCGCCAGGCTCGGCGGGATGGCGGCTCTGTGCTGCGCGTTGATTGCCTGCAAGGTGGGACCCAATTACCGGCGTCCGGATGCGCCGGTCCCCCCCGCCTACAAGGAATTGCCCGCCGACGCACCCGGCTGGAAACAGAGCACGCCGCAGGACGGCCAGAATCGGGGAGTGTGGTGGGCCATTTACAATGACCCCGAGCTCGATGCACTGGAACGCCAGGTGAATATTTCCAATCAGAACGTCAAGGAGTATGAGGCCGAGTACCGCGACGCCGTTGCGCTGCTCAAGGAGGCACGGGCGCAACTGTTTCCAACGCTGTCCATCAGCGGCGGTGTGCAGCGGGGTGGCGGCGGCGGCGGTACCGCCGCCGTGTCGAGCGCAGTCGGCAGCGGCACGGGTGGAAGCACGCACACCGAATTCACGCTCGAGCCCACCTTATCCTGGCAGCCCGACATCTGGGGAAGCATCCGGCGCCAGGTGGAGAGCCGCAAAGCGGGCGTGCAGGTAAGCGAAGCCGATCTCGCAAACGCGCAATTGTCGGCGCAGGCAACGCTGGCCTCGGATTACTTCGATCTGCGGGCGGCCGATTCGCTGCGCACGCTGCTGGCGCAATCGGTGGCCCTCGATCAGCGGCTGGTGGAAATCACCGAGAATCAGTTGAAGTCCGGAACCGCCAGCAACGGTGATTTGGCTTCTGCGCAGGCGCAGCTGCAGGCCACGCAAGCACAGTTGATCGCGGTGGATCAGCAGCGAGGCACGTATGAGCACGCCATCGCCGTGCTGACCGGGCATCCACCCTCGGCGCTGAGCGTGCCGCCGGCACCGCTGACTTCCACCGTGCCGGACGTCCCCGTCACCCTTCCATCCACGCTGCTGGAGCGCAACCCGGCGATCGCCGCCGCGGAGCGGCAGATGCAGCAGGAAAACGCCCTCATCGGGGTCGCGATCGGCGCGTATTTTCCGACGCTCAGCCTCACCGCCCTCGGCGGCTACGCGGGCGACCAGCTGTCCAAGTTATTCAACGTCGGCAACCGCATCTGGTCGCTGGGCGCATCCGCGAGCGACACGTTGTTCCAGGGGGGCTACCAGGTCGCCGCGGTGGCCGCAGCCCGGGCGAACTACGACCAATATGTGGCCGCGTATCGCCAGGCGGTGCTGTCGGGCTTGCAGCAGGTGGAAGATCAACTGCTGGCGCTGCGCGTCCTGCAGCACGAGGCGCAGCTTCAAGCCGAGGCCGTGAAGTCCGCTCAGTTGGCGGCCGACGTGGCATTGAACGAGTTCAATGCCGGAACGGTCGCCTACACGACCGTCATCACCGCCATACAGACTCTGCTCGCGGACCAGCAAACCGCGCTCACCGTTCAGCAGAACCGATTGGTCGCCACGGTGACCTTGATCGAGGCGCTCGGCGGCGGCTGGGATGCATCGCAGCTGAAATGACGGTTAAACTCCCCGCACTCACGTCAGGGAGCCGCCGACAACATGAACAAGCTCGTGTTCGAACATCCGCGACTGTGGATCTCCGTGGCCGCCGGCTGCGCCATTTTTTTCTTTCTTCCGCAGGGCTGGTCCGGCATCAGCCGCGTGCTCGTGTGCTGGAATTGCGGCGTAGCGTTGTTCCTGGCGTTGATTTTCACCTGGATGACGGGGTTGACGGCCGAGCAGATCTGCTCGCGGTACATCGAAGAAGACGAGACCGCGCCCATCATTCTGGTCGTCGTGACGCTCGCGGCCTTGCTGAGTCTGGTCGCCATCCTTCACCCGCTCGCGACGCTCAAGCAGGTGAGCGGCGCGGAGCGTGCCGCGCACTTCACTCTGGCCGCCGTGACGTTGGTGAACTCCTGGGTCCTGGTGCCGACCATGTTCACGACGCACTACGCCGATGCGTTCTACAGCGCGACGGAGGAGAATCGCCCGCTGCATTTCCCCGGAACTCCCCTGCCCGTGTTCTGGGACTTCGCGTACTTCTCCTTCACCATCGCCGCGGCCTGTCAAACCGCGGATGTCTCGACGAACAATGCCGGCGTGCGCAAGTCGGTCATAGCGCATACGGTCATTTCCTTCCTGTTCAACGCGTCCATCCTGGGATTTGCGATCAACGTGACGGCGGGGCTCATCGGCGGGAACTAGCGCTTCGGAGCGGGGATGTTTGGCGGTACGCAGGGCCCGGCGGGATAGGACGCTGGGAGCGAACGGCGGCAACAGTTCGCTCCCAGCGTCCTATCCCGCCGGGCCGTTGGCAGGCGGCCGCAATACATCAACGCACCGAAGAAGGAGTTCCGCGGTTCCGCGGTGCGTTCTCGAGTCGGTAGCCTCATGCGCCGGTTGGCTTAGTTGGCGGCGCTCGGCCTGTATCTTGTGCGCGGTGAAGTTGACGGGTACGAGCAATCGTCCGGCGGGGGAAGCCGCTGCGCGACAATTCAACCCCGTTGTCGCGCAGCGGCTTCCCCCGCGGGGCGATGCGGTAACAGCTCGAAATCACTGTGCCGAGGTCGGAGCCTGCATGACCGGTTGCACCGCCGGCAGCAGCGCCTCGAGCCGCGGCGGCTCTGCATCGCGCACCCAGGTGAAGGCGACGATGTGCTCCAGGATATGCTGCACATAGCCGCGAGTCTCGGTGTAGGGGATATTTTCGATCCACACGTCGGCGTCCATCGATTGACGCGGCAGCCAGCGCGCGACCGCCATGGGACCGGCATTGTAGGCGGCGAGGCTCATGTCGAGCGCACCGCCGTAGCGATCGAGCAATTCGCGCAGGTACGCGGCGCCGAGCGGGACGGCGACGGATGGGTTGAACAATTCGTCCTTGCGGGGCGGGGGCAGCTGCCAGCGGCGCGCGACGGCGATGGCGGTGGCCGGCAGCATCTGCATCAGGCCGCGCGCATCCGCGCGCGACACCGCGTCTTTGCGAAACAGGCTCTCCTGGCGCATCACGCCCAGGATCCAATCGCCGGACACTCCGGCAAGCGCACTGGCCGCGGCGACGGCGTCCGGGTAGGGGCGCGGATAGCGCAGACGGACATCGTCCCATTCGCCTGCCTGCGCCAACGTGGCAATGGATTCGGCATACCAGCCCCAGCGCGAAGCCAGATGGGCGGCCTGAACCTTGAGCGCGGGGCCGGCTGCGCCCAGCGCCGCGGTCCACTCGGCCGCGGCGTCATCCGGCAAGTCGCAGGCGAATAATTCATGGGCCCTGATCATCCCTGCTTCGGCGGCGAGCCCGGCCTGCGCCGCGGCGTCATCGGGCGACGGCCGCGAATTCAAGTGGTAAGCGCGATGCAGGCGGTCCGCGGCAAGATATCCGTAGTAATCGCGGAGGTCGGCGATCTCGGCGAACAGCGGCGCCGCGGCGTCGGCACCCGCGGTGGCCGCGACGGCGCGCGCGTGCCAATAGCGCCATCGAGGCTGCGCCGCGAGGCCCGCAGGCATGCGCTCGATCCAACCGAGAGCCTTGGCGTAATCGCCGTTCCAGAGCGCTGCGCGAACGCGCCACTCCGCGGCCTGTCCGTCGACGGCGTCCGCGGGCAAGGTGTCGAACACGGGCAGGGCCTTGGGATCGCGGTCATAGGCGGCGCCGAGCGCGGCCGCGCGCTGCAGCCGAGCCTGTACCGCGGGGGGCAGCGCCTGTCGGTCGAGGAACGAGGGCAGCAGGTTCAACGCAGCGGCCGAGTCGGTGTGCGCCAGCTTCTCGAAGGCGGCGGCGAGCGCATCCGGTTCGACGGCCATGCCCGGGCGAGCCGCTAACATCGTCAGCGCCGCTTTGGGGGCCTCGAGCAGATCCGCCCATTGAAAGAGCGCGGCCGCGCGCGCCAACGGTACGTCGAGCGCGGCCTCGCGCGCCAGGCGAGGATTGTCCGCCGCCAGGGCGGCGCGCGCCTTGGCCTCGGCCAGCACGGGAGTCACGAGATTTTGCAGGCGAAGCCATGCAAACACCTCGTCGCACTCCGCCGGCTGTCTCTGCGGCAGGCTCCAGCGCGCGAGCGCGGCGGCGCCCAGCCCCTGCGTGTCTCCCGTGGTCAATCGAGCCTGCAATTGATCGCAGATCAGCAGCGGATCGGTGACGTCGGCGGAGCGCGGCAGGAACCAGTCCCAGCGGCGCCGCTGCGCAAGGCTCACCAGCCAATCGTGCCGCAGGCCATGCGCGACGGGTTGACCTGCGCGGGCCTGCAGAAACGTGTCTATGGCTGCGTCCGCGGCATCGTCGGGATTTTTCTTCAGATCGCGGCGCAACCTCGCGGCAACGAGATAGTCGTGCAGCGGGTAAGCCTCGAGCGCGGGAGAGTCCGGGGTTTCCGGCAGGTTCAGGCGAACCCGCTGCATGGCCTCGACGAAGACCTGACGGATGATTTCCTGGTCCGCCGCGGTCGCCGGTGCCGGATCGGCGGCCGCGGCGAGCTGCATGCAGCGCAGGAATATTGACAGGGCCAGCAGCCATTTTGCGAAGGTCGACATCGATGCAGTCTAAGCGCTCGCGGCGCAGCGTGCGATTCACCCTGCAATCGCCGCGGCCGCGTGGTTGAATACCGGCCATGAAATCCAAGGTGGTGGCGATACTCGAGACCCGCACCGGCGCGCACCTCGGAGAATTGATTGCGCGCCGGGGCGGGATACCCATGCTGGCGCCGGCGCTCGAGGAAGTGCCCGACGTCGACAGCCAGGCCGTGGCCGCGCTGTTCACTCAATGGCGGGACCATCCTTTCGACATCGTCATATTTCAGACGGGCGTGGGCACGCGCGCCTTGTTTCAGGCGACCGATGCGGCGGGTCTGACGGCGGAACTTAAGGCGCACTTGAGTCGTGCGCTGGTGGTGGTGCGTGGACCGAAGCCTGTCGGAGAATTGAACGCGCGGGAAGTGCGCATCGACATCCGGGCCGGCACGCCGTTCACCACGGAGACCGTGCTGGCGGCGCTGTCCGACAGGCCGATGCAGTCCGCGCGGGTGTTGGTGCAGCGCTACGGCGCGGCGAATCAGCTGATGCGCGAGACCCTGGAGAATCGCGGCGCGAGCGTGCACGAGATTGCGACGTACCGGTGGGCGCTGCCGGCGGACACCCGGCCGCTCATCGAGCTCTTGCAGGCGCTGGCGCGGTCGCAGGTGGATGCGGTGGTGTTTACCAGCGCCGTTCAGATCTACAATCTGCATGCGATCGCGGCGACAATGGGCCGCGCCTCGGAACTTGCCGATCAGCTGAGCCGCGTGATCATCGGGTCGATCGGCCCAGTGTGCTCCCGGGCGCTGCGGGAGCACGGAGTCACGCCGTCGTTCGAAGCGAGTCCGCCGAAGCTCGGGCCCCTGGTGGCCGCGCTGGACGAGGCCTTGTCAGTGCAGCGCCGACAATAACTTGGGCGCTCCGCTGACGGCGTGCGCCGCGACGTTTCCCGAAAAAGCCGCCGATGACGGTGTATAAATATGGATTGCGCACCGCCGCACAGGAGAGCAACAATGGACAAGCCGGGCAACAATCCTCAGCCGTTTCTCACCGACATCAAAACGCTGCGCGAACGGGCGCGGAACAACATTGCGAGCGGGGGGGTGACCTTCACGTATCAGGGCGATGTCAAAAAGACCATCGAGATCCTGCAATCCGTGCTCGCCACCGAGATCGTCTGCGTACTGCGCTACACCATGCATGCGGTGGCCGCCAGCGGCATTTCCAGCGAGGGCGTCAAAGCGGAATTCGCGCAGCACGCCAAGGAGGAGGCCGGGCACATGAACGAAGTTGCGGAGCGCATCAATCAACTGGGCGGAAAGCCCGATTTCAATCCAACCGGCCTGGCGTCGCGCGCGGCGTCCGAATACGGCACCGCCGGAAACCTGGTTGAAATGATCAAGGAAAATCTGATAGCCGAACGCATAGCCGTGGATCACTACCGCGAGCTCATTCGCTATTTCGGGAACGACGACCCCGGGACCCGCACCATGCTGGAAGGCATCTTGACGGTCGAAGAGGAGCATGCGAACGACATGCACGACCTGCTGGTGGCGCACGAGGGCCGGCCGATGCTTCCCGGCTGACTAGATCGCGGGCCGGTGAAATTGCCGGCCGGTGAATCCGAACGGTAGGCGAGATCGCCTAATTACTGCCGCCTACCGAGGGCGAGTCGCTGGCGGGAAAGGATTCGTCGAGCGCTTCATCCAAGAGCGCATCGATATGTTGCTGGCTGGCGGCAGCCTGATGTTTGGCCATGTACGCCGCGGCATACGAGCAGGCCGGATTCACGGACCAGCCGGCGGCGCCCGCGACACTCAAGGCCGCGCGCATCAACTCCGCGGCGATGCCCCGGCGGCCGATGGCCTGCGGCACCCGGGTGTGGGTGATGGTCATGACGCCGTCGGCCAGTGTGTAATCGAGCTGTGCGTGGCTGCCCTCGACGTCGGCGCTGAACCGACGCGCAGCCGAATCATGGTTGATCACCGTCATTGCTGTCGCTCGTGCCGGTCTCGCGATCAGTGCTGCTCGGGCTCGCGCGGTTCCGGACGCGCCTTGGGCCCCGGCCGTGGCGGCGCCGCCTTTGCCGGCTCCGCCGGCCGAGCGGGCGCCTGTTCGGCGCGCGGCTCAGCGGCAGGATGCGCCGGTGCCGCAGCGGGATGTGGGGCGGCCGCATGCGGCTCAGCGGCGGGATGAGGCGCTGCCGCAGGGTGCGGCGCGGCGGCCGGGCGCTCTGCTGCCGCAGGGTGCGGCACGGCGGCCGGATGCGCGGCGGCAGCAGGATGCTCTGCTGCCGCAGGGTGTGCTGCTGCGCCCGGATGTGCCGCCGCAGCCGGATGCGCGGCCGCGCTCTCGGCATGCGCCGGTGACACTTTGCCTCCCGCCTTGGCCGCGACGACGCCCGGGCCCGAGAAGGCACCGGGTTTCGCCGTGGCCGCGATCGGCGGCTTGCCCTTGTTGTTGCTGGCGCGCAGCGCGGGGTTGGCGCGTGCGGCTGTTTCGTGTTCGCGCTGCGCCGGCACCGCGGCGATGTGCGGCTCGTGCGCCACCGCGGCTTCCGCGGCGGTCGGCCTGGCTTGGACGCCGCCGGTGCCGCCGTTATAGCTCACGTGAGTCACCGTGACGTTGTTGATCACCGTCTTGTTGTAGACATTGGTGATGTTCACCGAGCCCACGTTGGTCACCGACCGGTTGTAGAACAGATGTCCGCCCTGCCAGTAGCCGCCTTCAAAGCCCGCGCCGCCATAGCCGAACCCGTAGTTCACTCCGCCATAGAATCCGACATGCTCTCCCCAGTAGCCGCCGTTCCAGAGGAATATTCCGTTCTGCCAGCCCCAGTATCCCGGGGTCCAGAGATAGCCCGGCTGCGGCGCGAGAACCCAGGTGCCGGGCACCCAGTAGTAGTCCTGGATGTCGTCACCCCAGGCCCAATAGCCGGGGGTCCAGATGTAGCCGTCGCCGGGAATGGCCGGCTGCTCATAGACCGGCAATTCCGGCGGCGGGACGTTGACGGAGATATTCAGCGATATCTGCGCCATCGACAACACGGGGAATGCCAACAACAGCAGCGTCGCCGGGATGGGCCGACTCCAGAACTTCAATAGCATTTTTCTCGCTCCCTAGGTGCGTGGGATCTCAATGATCCGCGTGTGGCCGGGTCTTATAGTCGCCACTGGTATTGTCAGTATATAGCCCGTTCCTCCGAGGCTTAATCAGTGACCTTCAGCCGTCCTTGTAGGATAAAACCGACGCGGGGGGCTCGATCGGCGGCCTTGTTGTCGGCGCCACCGGAGCTCTGACGACGTTAATGGCGTTGGCTATCGCCCACTGGGGTGCTCACCTGCACTGAATCGGCAGGCCTAGGGCTCAACCCGCATCGCCGCCCGGGGGCTCCTTTGGTGCGGCGATGCTGCGAGTCTGGAGGCGGCGCAATGCCTCCCGCGGCAACTCCTCGAGGCCGGGCTCGCCGTCCTTGAGCAGGCGGGCGAAGAGCTTCTCGCGCATGCGCTTGGTCCAGAATTTATCGATGTGATTGGCGATGCCCGCGAGGGCATCCTCGCGCACGGGCTCGGCCCGGAAGAAGTGGCCGATGTCGTTCGCCATCTTGACCAGGTGCTCGGTTCCCGTATCGTGAGCCGGGCTCCCGGCGGCGTGGTCCGAGCCGCTACTTGGCGGCGAAGACATCGGCGCTCTTGAGCAGGCTTTCCTGCGTGTCCGTGAATTCGCGGAAGCGCTTCTGCCACTCGGAGGGCTGACTGACGCGCGTGGCCTGCACCGCCGTGACCTTGTACTCAGGACAGTTGGTGGCCCAGTCCGAGTTGTCGGTGGTGATCACGTTCGCCCCGGACTCGGGAAAGTGGAAGGTGGTGTAGACCACGCCGGGCTGAACCCGCTCGGTGACCTGGGCGCGCAGCACCGTGTCGCCGGCGCGGCTGGCGATGCCCACCCAGTCGCCCTCGGCAATGCCGCGCTCCTCGGCATCGTGCGGATGGATCTCCAGCCGATCTTCATCGTGCCACCGGTTGTTCTCCGTGCGCCGAGTCTGCGCGCCCACGTTGTACTGGCTCAAGATGCGTCCCGTGGTCAGTATCAGGGGGTAGCGGGCATTGACCTTCTCGGCGGTGGGCACGTACTCGGTGACCAGGAACTTGCCCTTGCCGCGCACGAATTGACCGATGTGCATGGTCGGGGTGCCCTCGGGATGGTCCGCGTTGCAGGGCCACTGGATGCTGCCGAGCTCGTCGAGGCGCGCGTAGCTCACGCCCGTGAATGTCGGGGTCAGCCGCGCGATCTCGTCCATGATCTCGGATGGATGCGAATAATTCATCGGATAGCCGACGGCGTTGGCCAGCAGCTGGGTGATCTCCCAATCCGCGTAGCCGGACTTCGGCTTCATCACTTTGCGGACTCGCGAGATGCGCCGCTCGGCGTTGGTGAACGTGCCGTCCTTCTCCAGGAAGGAGGAACCGGGCAGGAAAACGTGGGCGAACTTCGCCGACTCGTTCAAGAACAAGTCTTGCACGATGACGCACTCCATTGCCGAGAGCGCCGCTGTCACGTGCTGAGTATTGGGATCCGATTGCGCGATGTCCTCGCCCTCGATGTACAGCCCCTTGAATTCGCCGTCGAGCGCGGCCTCGAACATG
>Ga0181534_10000143_pt1 | contig 50561 bp, 44 predicted proteins | sample PEATcosm2014_Bin_37_FD_119758 | JGI IMG/M metagenome (GOLD analysis project Ga0181534, IMG submission 119758) | Peatland microbial communities from MTU Mesocosm Facility, Houghton, MI, USA - PEATcosm2014_Bin17_10_metaG | ecosystem: Environmental > Terrestrial > Soil > Wetlands > Peat | place... | reverse complement strand
CGCCTCTTCATCGCGGGCGATGCAGCCCATGTCCACAGTCCATTCGGTGGTCAGGGAATGAACACCGGACTGCAAGATGCGTGGAATCTGTCGTGGAAGCTCGATCTCGTCTCCCGCGGTCATGGCGGCGAGGTGCTGCTAGACAGCTTCACCGCCGAGCGACGGCCCGTCATCCAACAGGTCATGGAGGGCACGGATTTGTTGACAAAAGCGATGGCCACCCCAAGCCGGGTGGCGCAGACATTGCGCGATGCGCTCATTCCGACCCTGTCGCATGTCGCCCCTTTGCAGCATGCCTTCGTGAACCGGCTTTCGGGTCTGGGAGTGGCCTATCGGGGCAGTCCGATCGTCGAAGGCGCGGGAAAGCGCTTTTTCGACGACATGGTGCGCGGAGGCGAAGGCATTGGGAGCCGGTTTTTATTGGTCTGCGGCCAACGCGACGAGACCGCCACGCGGGACGCGCTGCTCAAGCTGCCAAGCTCGCTGCGCGAACTGCTCGATCTGCGGGTCGGCCGGCGCGAACACACCGCTCTGGTACGGCCCGACGGATACGTCGCGCACTCCGGGCCGCTTCGCACCGTCACCGAGATATCGAGCGCCGTGCGGTCCGCGCTCGGACGCCAAATTCACTAGGGGCCGGGTTCATGCGGCGATCCCGTTCAGTGCGCTGAGCTCCGTTGCTGGAAGCTCGAGCGCGCCCGCACTGAGGTTCTCGCGCAGGTGGGCGGCCGATGAGGTGCCGGGTATCAGCAGAATGTTGGCCGAGCGCCGCAGCAGCCACGCGAGTGCGACCTGCATGGGCGTGGCGCCGAGGCGACCCGCAACCTCCGTCAACGTGGAAGACTGCAGCGGCGTGAAGCCGCCGAGCGGGAAGAACGGCACGTAGGCAATGCCCTCCCGGGCCAATTCATCGATCAAGGCGTCATCGGCCCTTTGCACCAGGTTGTACTGGTTTTGAACGCAATCGATGGCGCAGATCTGCCTGCCCTGCGCGATCTGGGCGCGCGTGACGTTGCTGAGACCGATGTGACGCACCAAGCCCTGGCGCTTGAGATCGGCCAGGGCGGTGAGCGGCGCCTCGAGCGACCCCTCGGCGGGGTGATGAATGTCGAACATGCTGCGCAGATTGACCACGTCGAGCGCCTCAACGCCCAGGTGGCGCAGATTGTCATGCACCGCCTGGGTCAGTTCCGCGCGTGAGAACGCGGGATGCCAGGACCCATCCGGCCCTCGCCGGGCGCCGACCTTGGTCACGATCACCAAGCCCTCGGGATAAGGATGCAGGGCTTCATGAATGATTTGGTTGGTCACATGCGGGCCGTAATAATCGGAGGTGTCGATGTGATTGACGCCGCTCGCGACGGCCGCGCGCAGCACGCCCACCGCCGAATCACGATCCTTGGGCGGGCCGAACACCCGGGGTCCGGCGAGTTGCATCGCCCCATAGCCGAGGCGATTCACGATGCGGCCCCCGAGCTTGAAGGTGCTGGCGGATTTGTCGGCGGGCGGCATGTTCTGTGTCCCTACCCGTCGGAGCCGGCGGGGCAGCTGGTGCGGGTGTCTTTCCGTTACCGATCAGCTGCGGTTGCCGGTCACCGGGGTGAGCGCGGGCTCATCGCCACCGACCCATTTGTAGACCACGCCGGCGAGCGCTGCACCGACGAGCGGCGCCAGCCAGAACAACCACAGCTGCGACAGCGCCCAACCACCCACGAACAGCGCCGGTCCCGTGCTGCGGGCGGGATTGACCGAGGTATTGGTCACCGGAATGCTGATCAGATGGATGAGGGTCAGGCACAGTCCGATGGCGATCGGCGCAAAGCCCTTGGGGGCGCTGCCGTGGGTCGAACCCAAGATCACGAACAAAAAGCCGAAGGTCATCACGATCTCGGTGGTGAGACAGGCGGCCAGACCGTAGCCGCCCGGTGAGTGCTCGCCATAGCCGTTCGAGGCGAAGCCGCCGGCGAGATCGAATCCCGGATGCCCGCTCGCAATCACGTACAGGATCGCCGCGCCCGCGGCTCCGCCGAGCACCTGCGCGACGATGTATGGGATCAGATCCTTGGCCGGGAAACGACCACCCACGCACAACCCCACGGACACCGCGGGATTGAGATGGCAGCCGGACACATGGCCAATCGCATAGGCCATGGTGAGCACCGTCAATCCGAATGCCAGGGATACGCCGGCAAAGCCGATTCCCAGGGCGGGGAATGCCGCCGCCAGCACCGCGCTGCCGCAGCCGCCGAGCACCAGCCACAGGGTGCCGATGAATTCGGCGGTAAATCGCTTGGACATGTTCATGAATCGACCCTCGTTATTATTGCGGGCGACTCTAGGTACAAATGTTAAATGCGTCCATTGGACGTTAGGACAACGAACCCGATGCCGGCCAGCGGCCCGGATGGCTTCAGGGCGTATCAGGCATCCACGGTTCTGCGCACGAGTTCCCGGTGCTCGGCGCACTTGCGGCGACCGACCAGCGAGAATCCGATGCTCGGGTCGCAGATGCTGGCGACCAGCACGTCGCTGTCGCGAAATTGCACCGTGACCCGCTCGCCCACGTCCAGAATCGCGCTCGGCGTCTGGGCGTCGAGCCGTCGCGGCGCATCTTCACGCAATATGCGCCAGCCGGCGCGCAGCGCCGCCGCGCGCACCGCCGCGAAGTTCGACGGCGCATCGGCGGTGGTGCGCAGCAGCGTGAAGCTCAGGTCGCGGCGTTGAGCCTGCCAGAAGACAAACCCCAAGCCGGCCGACAGCAGCAACCCGAACAGTCCGGCGGCCGTCACCGCCACTGCGTTCTGAAGCGTTCGCAGAAAGGTCGAGGTGAAGGTCAGCACCAGGCACAACGTGGCGAGATAAAAGCAGATGGCCGTGGGCAGGTAGTAGCGGGCCCGTTCGACGCCACCGAGATGCAAGCGCTCCGAATTCATGACCGTACTGTACTCCCGCGGTCCGCCCCGGGCGACGGGTTTGCCGACCCATCGAGGGGCCCGGGACGTGTCCTGCGTCACCAAATTGTCATGTCGCGGTCATAGTGTGCTCTGCTTCGGCCGGCAAACCCTTACGAGAAGAGGAACACCCCGTGTTAGCGAGCCTTGGCATCGACTTTCCCACCGCGGTGCTGTTGAGCCTCGCGATCCTGCTCGCGCTGAGCTTCGAGTTCGTCAACGGGTTTCACGACACGGCCAACGCCGTGGCGACCGTCATCTACACCCACACCTTGAAGCCCAGTCAGGCCGTGGTCTGGTCGGGCATGTGGAATTTCATCGGCGTACTGACTTCGAGCGGGGCGGTGGCCTTCGGCATCGTCGCACTGCTGCCGGTGGAATTGGTGATCAACGTGGGCTCGGGCGCCGGTTTTGCCATGGTGTTCGCGCTGCTGCTGTCCTCGATCGTCTGGAATCTCGGCACCTGGTATCTGGGACTGCCGGCCTCCAGTTCCCACACCCTGATCGGCTCGATCGTCGGGGTCGGGCTGATGAACTCCCTGATGAGCCCGAACAGTGCATTCGGCGATGGCGTGAATTGGGCCAAGGTGGCCGACACGGTCAAAGCGCTGGTGTTCTCGCCGCTGCTCGGCTTCGCGGCGGCCGCATTGCTGCTGCTCGCGGCCAAGGCGCTGCTGCGCAATCCCGCTCTGTACAAGGCGCCCGAGGGCGACAAACCGCCGCCGTTTTTCATTCGTGCCCTGCTGGTGCTGACCTGCACGGGGGTGAGTTTCGCCCACGGCTCGAACGATGGGCAGAAAGGCATGGGGTTGATCGTGCTCATCCTGGTCGGCATCGTGCCGACGGTGTTCGCGCTCGATCTTGCGACCTCGACAGCCGATCTGCACCGGGTGGCGGCCGCGGCGAGCGCCTATTCGCGCGCCCTCGAGCAGCTTCCGGGGGTGCAAATGCCGGGCGCCGATGCCCCCGCCGGCGGCGCGGCCGGCGCCAACGCGGCGCACCAGCAACTGACCCAATACCTGCGCTCCGGCAAGCTCACGGCCGCCACCCTGCCGGCGCTCGCCCTGGTGAATGCGAGTGCCGCCGCCGGCCTCGGTCGGGTGGACAGCTTGTCGGCGCTGCCGGCGGCTGACCGGGTCGCGCTGCGCCTCGATGTGTATCTCGTGTCCGAGACCTTGAGTCGACTGCAAAAGGCGAAGCAGCTGCCGGCGGGACTCGATTCCACGACCACCACGGGTTATCAGAAATCCCTGAAGAAACTGACCAACTTCATACCGATGTGGGTGAAGATCGCGGTATCCCTGGCGCTCGGCCTCGGCACCATGATCGGCTGGAAAAGGATCGTGGTGACGGTGGGTGAGAAGATCGGCAAGGCGCATCTGACCTACGCACAAGGCGCATCGGCGGAACTCGTCGCCTTTGCGACCATCGAGGCGGCGGACGTACTCGGTCTGCCGGTGAGCACCACGCATATCCTGTCGTCGGGCATCGCCGGCACGATGGTCGCCAACGGGTCGGGGATCCAAAAAGAGACCGTGCGCAATATCGTGCTCGCGTGGGTGTTGACGCTCCCGGTCTGTGTGCTGCTCGGTGCCGCGTTGTTCGGCGCAGCGCTGTTCTTCGTGCTCAGGGTTCTCGGGGTGCACTAGACCCCACCGGCAACGACACAGGCTGGTCACGACGCGCGAGTTGGGCGAGAATCGCGTTTTGCCCGGCGAACCCATGCCGATCCGATACCCGACGGCGGCGTTTTTTTTCCTGCTGGCACCCCCAGCCCTCGCGCAGGACTCCGCAGCGCCCGCGCAACAGTCGTCCACGCAACAGTCGTCCGCGCAACAGTCGCTCGCGCAACAGGCGAAAAATCCGTTCGCGGACCTGGTCAACCTGCAATTCATTTACGATGCCACGCTGCGGGTGGGGCCGGCGGGCGACACCGAGCAGGTGATCACCATCCAGCCGCTCATTCCATTCAATTTGAACCCGGATTGGTTGGTCATCACGCGCACCATCCTGCCGCTCATTTCGCAGCCGGGCCTGGCGGCGGGGCAGGGCACGGCCGATGGGGCGGGCGATACGCAGTTTTCGACCTTCCTGTCACCGGCGCACCCGGGGTCGTGGGTATGGGGCCTGGGGCCGGTGCTGCAAATCCCGAGCGCGACCAACAGCGCCTTGGGACAGGGGAAGTGGGGAGCAGGTCCGACCGCCGGTGTTCAATGGACCGGCACGCAGTGGACCTTCGGCGCTTTGATCAACAACATTTGGTCCTTTGCGGGCAGCGCCAACCGCGCCGCGGTGAATCAAATGCAGCTGGAGCCGGAAATCAACTACACGTTTCGCAGCAATCCGAACCGCTACTTGAGCTTCATGCCGACCATCAGCGCGAATTGGACGGCGGCGGGGGCTGAGCGATGGACCGTCCCGGTTTCGCTCGGCATGGGTCAACTGGTGAAATTCGGCGCTCAATCCGTCAATTTCCAGGCGACGACGTACTATAATGTCGTCACACCGGCCGACAGCCCACACTGGACGCTCGAACTGCTGGTGCAGTTTTTGTTCCCGCATTGACCCCACGATTCCGGCCGCCGATTTTTCTGTGGCGTTAAGTCACATCGGCGCCGGCAACGTTCCAAAAAAGTGACGCAAGGCATCGCGGGCGCTCCGCGGCCTGCGTCATCGTTGCGTTGGCAACCTCAAGCCTTTTAGACAGGTGGAAGCGATGAAGCAGAGTTCGATGGATGTGAAAGCAATGGCGTTCGGTGTCGGGCTGCTGCTCGCGGCGCTCTCGGCCGGCGCCCAAGATCCGCTGCAGGCCGTGCTGATCGGACAGCGCGTGAATGCTTCCTACCCGGGAAGCCCCATTCTCATCTGTCAATACCGCGGCCCCGATGCGCGCTACGAGATCGTCACCTCGGAGAAGTCCTGCGCCCGTTACTTGAAGCTGAGCGAATTGTCCTGAATTTGATCCCGCGGGGCCGCCCCGCGGAGCGCACTGCGGCGCCGGGTCACGCGATGTCGGCCTCATCGCGGCGACGTTGCCGTTCGGCCGCCTCGCGCCGCTCGTCCTCGATCTGAGTGAGCACGGCATCCACGTCCGGCGCGGTCCGGTCGTGCTCGAAGCGCCCAGTGAGGCGCGACTCCGGCCGCAATTCGCTCGCCTGATAAAGCTTCCACATTTCATGCGCGTACTCGGTGTCAAGCAGTTCCGGCGCCGCGCGACCGAAGGTCGCACGCATGTTGTTGACGTCGCGTTCGAGCATGGCAAATGCATTGTTGTTGCTGGCCGCATTCACGGCCTGGGGCAGGTCGATGATCACCGGGCCATCGACGTCGAGCAGCACGTTGAATTCGGAAAGATCGCCGTGAATCAGCCCGGCACACAGCATGCGCACGATCTGCACGATCATGAAGGCATGCCACTCGCGCGCCTGCTCGGCGCTGAACTCCACGTCGTTGAGGCGCGGCGCCGGGTTGCCGTCGGCGTCGCGCACCAACTCCATCAACAGCACGCCCTCGTGCACCAGATGCGGGGCGGGCACGCGCACACCCACGCGCACCAGTCGGAACAGCGCATCGACCTCGGCGTTCTTCCACTCGGCTTCCTGCACGCTGCGGCCGTGACGGCCGCGCTTGCCCATGGCACGCGCGTCGCGGCTGCTGCGCGTCTTGCGGCCTTCCTGATATTGGGCGAGCTTGTGAAAGCCACGGTGCTCGGCCTCCTTGTAGACCTTGGCGCAGCGCAGTTGATCGCCGCAGGCGACGATGAAGATCGAGGCTTCCTTGCCGCTCTTGAGCCGGCGCACGACCGAGTCGATCATGCCGTCGTCGATGAGGGGCTGCAGGCCCTTGGGGATTTTCATTCGGCAGTGTAGCCCGCCGCGCGGCGCCCGGTCTGTCGATTCGATCCGGAACGCCTTATCATGCCCCCACCTAAAGCAACACAGCATTCGGAGAACTCCATGACGTTGAACCAGCGGCTGCGTACCCGGACGATTCGAGCTGCGGCCGTCGGCCTGACGGTTGCCGCGCTCGGCGCCGGCTTGGCGGTCGGCGGCGCGGCCCGGGCCGCCGCACCCATGCAAAAAACCCAGGCGCCGGGCTATTACCGGATGATGCTCGGGGATTTCGAAGTCACCGCGCTGTGCGATGGCACCATGCCCCTGCCCGCCGGGAAAATCCTCATCCACATCACGCCGCAGCAGCTCGATGCCGCCCTGACGCGCGCGTTCCTCAAGGATCCGGTCGAGACCTCGGTCAACGGATTTCTCATCAACACGGGCAAGAAGCTCGTGCTCATCGACACGGGCGCCGGCGCATTTTTCGGAACCACCCTCGACAAGCTGGTCACCAACCTCAAGGCCGCCGGCTACAGTCCGGAGCAGGTGGATGAGATCTACATCACCCACATGCACGGGGATCACGTTGGCGGGCTGGTCGCCGACGGCAAGATCGTGTTTCCGAATGCCATCGTGCGGGCGGCCCAGGGCGAAGGGGATCATTGGTTGAGCAAGGCGCACATGGAGGCGGCTCCCAAGGAGGCCCAGGAGGCCTATCAAAGCGCGATGACCGCGTTGAACCCGTACGTCGCCGCCGGCAAGTACCAGCCGTTTCGGGGCGATGTGGAACTCGTGCCCGGCATTCGCGCCGTGGCGAGCCCGGGCCACACTCCCGGGCATACGCTCTACCGGGTCGAGAGCCAGGGCCAAACGCTCGTGCTGTGGGGTGACCTGATGCACGTGGCCGCCGCTCAATTTCCGAACCCCGCGGTCGCGATCCGCTTCGACACGGATTCGGCCGCTGCCGCGAGCCAGCGCGCCCAGGTCTTCGCCGATGCCGCGGCGCACGGCTACTGGGTGGGCGGTGCGCATCTGCCGTTCCCGGGCCTCGGGCATCTGCGCGCCGCGGACGGTGGCTACGACTACGTGCCCGCCAACTACAGCGCCGCCCCGGCAGGTGTCGCCCCGCCGCATCCGTAGAGCCCGTGAACCCCGATATCGAGGAAGCCGGCTCGCTCATCACCGCAGGCCTCGCGGCGCGCGAGCTCGATCGCGTGGGCGCCCCGCCGGGGATGCACGGTGAGTCGCCGGCGAAGTGCGCCAATTGCGGCGCGCCGCTCGACGGTCCGTATTGCCGTCAGTGCGGCCAGGCGGCTCATCTGCATCGCACCCTGCTGCACCTGACCGAAGAGGTGCTGCACGGTGTGGTGCATTTCGACGCCAAGGGCTGGCGCACCCTGCCGCTGCTCATCATGCAGCCGGGGCTGCTCACCCGGCGCTATATCGACGGGCAGCGCACCCGCTATGTCTCGCCACTGGCGCTGTTTTTGTTTTGCGTGTTCCTCATGTTCTTCGTCTTCTCGCTGGTGGGCGACGGCGCCCCGGCGACGACACCCGCACGGCGCGCCGAGATCAAGGCACAGCTTGCCGAGGAGATCGCCGGGAGCGACCAGGAGGTGGGGCCCGGCGCGGCGCAGGCGCCGGGCGACACCTGGGAGGCCTACGCGCAGCATCTGCACGTCCATACCGGATTCGCCTCGCTCGACGCCAAGGTGCACCAGGCGCTCGGCAATCCCGATTTGTTCCTCTATAAACTCAAAAATCTGGGGTACAAGTTTTCCTTCCTGCTGATTCCGATCTCCCTGCCGTTCCTGTGGCTGATGTTCATCGGCCACCCGTCCATTGCCGTGTACGATCATGCGGTTTTTTCGCTTTATTCCTTGTCGTTCATGGCGCTGCTCTTCGTGGCGGCCGTCTTGTTGTCGGCCATCGGCCTGGGCGCAATCGGCAGCTTCATGGTGATCGGGGTGCCGCCGCTGCACATGTATCGTCAGTTGCGCGGGACCTACGGGCTGGGAAAGTTTGGCGCCCTGTGGCGGACCGTGCTGCTGATCGGCATCGCGGGCTCCGCGTTCGCGTTGTTTCTACTGTTCATCCTCACGCTCAGTCTGCACTGAGTTGTTTGCGCGCCTCCCGCACCGCGCCGGCGCTCACCGCGGGCGCGGCGTGATCCCAACTGTTGCGAATGTAGGTCGTGACCGCGGCGACTTGGACGTCGGAGAGCTGCCAACCGAACGCCGGCATCGAAGGCGCGGTGGGTTCTTCGCGCGTCGAGACGCTGTCGGCCCCTTCGAGTACGACGCGGATCAGGGTGGTCGGCTCGGAGGATGCCACCGAAGCCGACGCCGCCAGATTCGGAATGAGGTAGGGGACGCCGGTGCCATCGGGTCGATGACAGGCGGAGCACAGGTCGTCGTAAATGGCCGCGCCGGCCGCCATGACCGGGTCAGCGGCGGGTAGCGGACTGCGCCCGGGTGTCGCGCCGGGCTGACTCTTGAGGTAGGCGGCGATGGCCGCGAGGTCCGCATCGCTCATGCGCGAACTCGAATCTGCTACTTCCTCGGCCATGGGCCCTGAGGCCGCCGCGAATTGGTTGTGCCCCTTCTTCAGATACTCCACCAGATCGTTGGCCGACCAGCGGCCGAGCCCGCGGTGCGCATCCTGGGTCAGGTCCGGTGCGAACCAGCCCTGGAGCGAATAGCCGCGCAAGGCGCGCTCGTGGTCATCACCACCCAGCTTGCTTTTCGGTGTGTGGCAGGCGCCGCAATGCCCCGGTCCCTCGACCAAATAAGCACCTCGATTCCAGGCCGGCGATTGCGCGGGGTCGGGTTTGAATTGGCCGGGCGTGAAATACAGGGCATTCCACAGCGCCAGACTCGCGCGGATATTGAATGGAAACGGCAGCTGATCGGACACGACCTCATGGTGCACGGGCGCCACGGTGTTCAAATAGGCCCGAATGGCCAGTACGTCCGCACGCGACATGCGGGTGTAGTAGGGGTACGGCATGGCGGGATAGACATTCTTGCCATCGGGCATTTTCCCTTCGCGCACCACCGCCTCGAACTGCGCGTCGCTTAAGCCGCCGATGCCCGTATCCCGATCCGGCGTGATGTTCGGCGCCACCACCATCCCGAAGGGCGTTTCGATTGGCCGGCCGCCGGCGAAGGGTCGGTCTTGCACCGGGTCGGTGTGGCACGCACCGCAGTCAGCGATCACGGTGAGATACCGCCCGCGTTCGATCTGCCCGAAGTCCTGCGCGGAGCTCGCGCTGTGCGCGTGCGTGCCAAGACCCCCGACGGCCGCAGCGATCGCAAGTACAGTCGCCAACTTGCGCCGGCGCTCAGGCATGCACCAGGGGTCCGGGGTTCGCGAGATAGCGCGTACGGATCGCCTGCGCCGACCAATACGCGAGCGCGGCAAGCGTTCCGGTCGGGTTGTAGCCGGCGTTCTGCGGAAATCCACTGGCGCCCATCACGAACAGGTTGGGCACGTCCCAACTCTGCAGGTAGCGATTCACCGCACTGGTTTTCGGATCGGTGCCCATCACCGCGCCGCCGCACAAATGCGTGGTCTGATACTGGGTGATGTCGTAGGGCGCCTTGCGGTACTGCTTGACCACCTGCTCGGCACCCATGGCGCGGAAGATTTCGGCGAAGCGGTCGGTGAGAAAAGCGTTCTGCTTGAGCTCGTTGGCGTGGAAATCCATGGTGATGCGCACCAGGGGACGGGCAAACCGGTCGCGGTAGGTCGGATCGAGGTCGAGATACACGTCGCGGTAGCTGTACATGCTGCCGTGAACACCGGTGCCGGGCTTGAGCGCGCTCAGATAATTGTCGCGCACGGCGGTCTTCCACTTCGCTCCCCAGCGCGGGGTGCCGGGCGGCACCGGCGTCGTCTCGATCGGCCGACCGTTGGTCTGCACCTGACCCATGTAGCCGCCGCCGACAAAGCCGTGCGGACCGTGATCGAAGTTGTCGCCGTTGAACTCATCGATGCACATGCCGATCGCGCCCGAGGCGATGAATGGATTGAAAATGAACTTCGACCGATCGAAAAACGATTCCACGTCGGAAATGGTTTGATGGGTAAAGTTGCGGCCGATCACGCCGCGGTTGGCGGCGGGCTCATAGGGCGCGCCAATTCCCGACAGCAGCAGCAGCTGCACGTTGAAAATCGTGTAGGCCGAAAGGATCACGAGTTCCGCGGGCTGTTCCCACTCTTCGCCGCTCGAATCGACGAAGGTGACGCCCGTCGCCCGGTGACCCGAGGCGTCGGTGTTGATGCGCGTCACCTCGCATAAATCTCGGGCAAGAAAATTCGGCTTTCGCACCAGCACCGGCAAAATGGTGGTCTGCGGACTCGCCTTCGAGTAGTTGGCGCAGCCGAACCACTCGCAGTAGCCGCAATAGGTGCATGGTCCCATGCGCACACCGAGCGGGTTGGTATAGGCCTGGGACAGATTGCCAGAGGGTTGCGGGAAGGGCTGATAGCCGAGTTCCCGCGCGGCCTTGGCGAACAGCGTGGGGCTGAACGGCTGCGGCTGCGCCGGGGTGGGGTACGGGCGCGAGCGCGGTCCCTCGAAGGGGTTGCCGCCCGCCTGGATCTTGCCGTCGAGATTACCCGCGGTGCCCGATGTTCCGCACAGATACTCGAACCGGTCGTAGTGCGGTTCGAGCTCCTCGTAGGTCACCCCCCAATCCTGGATGGTCGTGTCGGGCGGCAGGAAGCGCGCGCCGTAGCGCTGGGTCAAATGTGTTCGAAGCACGAAGTCCGAGGGCAGGAAGCGCCAGGTTTCCGCGTTCCAGTGCACGCCGCCGCCGCCGACCCCGTTCGGCGGCATGAACGCACCCCAATCGCGAATCGGCAGCGCCGTCTGATCCATCTTATTGCGGAACGTGAACGTGGTCTGTGCGGGCCGCAAGAACAGTTCGTGGCGGATGCGGTAGCGCAGTTCATCCTGCGCCGTGTTCGGCGCGAAATTCGTCGCCGTGTTGCGCCAGGGGCCGCGTTCGATCGCGGCCACATCGAGGCCTGCGTCGGTCAGTTCGTTGGCGAGGATCGATCCGGTCCAGCCGAGGCCGATGATGACGGCATCCTTGGCGGGTAGTTTGCGGGCCACGGCAACCTCCCGCATCAGCCCGTTTTGGGCGTCCAGCCCGGGCGACCGGCAATGCTCACCGGCGGGTGCGGATAGCGTTCGTTGTGACGCGAGACCCACTCGCGGTAATCGTAGTGCGCGCCGGGAAAGCCGATCATTTTCCAAGCGCACATGTCGCGATTGCCGCCGTACAGCGGGTCGGCGAAAAACCCCTGCTTCACGTCCTTGAGGAGCGTTTCGAAGAACATCTTGCCATCGATGCCCTCCAGTTCGACGGTGCCGCCCTCGAGCCCGCTCAAGATGACGTCCTGCCGCTCGGGCGGCATGTCGACCCACGGCTTACCGTCCTGCAGAGAGCGGCAATAGCGCTCGAGCGCGGCGAAGGCCTGGCGGTAGAACTGCGTCGGGCTCATCGCCGATTGCGGCCCTTGCTGCTTCGTACCCGGCTCGAACGGCCCGCTGACATAGAGCCCTTCCCGGCGCCCATACGCGCCGGCCAATTGTCGGTCCAGAAATACCGCGCAGCCGGCGAGCTTGCCGCCGGGAGTCTGCGGATCCGGCGGCACGATCCGGTCCGCAAGTGCTTCGGCCATTGCGCCTTCTTCGGCGGTGAAGAACCGCCACGGACCGGGTTCGGCCGGCGTGGGCGAGTCCGAGGTGTTCGCCGTCCACGGCAGTCGGCCGGAGATGACGCCCGCGCGTCCCACGGTCTCGCCGACGACGACGAGGGCCGTACCCACCAAGAGTTTGCGACGACGAAGATCGGTCATGGACGTCGGGGGCTGTTCTGATTTTTGTGACTCTGGCTAAATATGCTACGGGGCCGGGATGGCGCGCGACTGTAGGCGCGTGCGCCGGAGCAGCGTAGGATCCGACGCCACGATGCAGCCTCAACCGATCGAATCGCTTCCCGCCATCGATACCGCCCGCATGCGCCGCTACCGGCGCGAGCGCGTGCAGCGCGAAATGCGCGCACGGCAGGTGCCGGCGCTGCTGCTGATGAGCCCGCTCAATTTGCGCTACGCCACCGGCGCCAATGTGTCGACCGCCTACAATCTGCATGCGCCGTTTCGCAGCCTGCTGCTGCCGGCCGCACGACCCGGAGTGATCTTCGACTGGGGCGGCGGCAGCACCGAGCGCTTCGATGCCGCCACGGTGGCGCAGGTGCGGCATGCGCCGCTTTGCACCTATTTTCCGGCCGGGCCGCTGTGGCGGATTCGCGCGCGTGAGTTCGCCGCCGAGATCCGCGCCCTGTTGGACGAATGGGGCGCCGAGGCGACGCTCGCGATCGACACCGCACCCCTGGTGCTCATCGAGGCGCTGAGCGAGGCGGGCGTGCGCTGGAGTCCCGCCGAGGAACTCATGCACCACGCGCGCAGCATCAAGAGCGGCGATGAGCTCCGCTGCATCGAGCACTCGATGGGCATCGCCGATGCGGCCATGCGGCAGCTGAAGGACTCGCTCACTCCCGGCAGGACCGAGCGCGAGCTGTGGGCGATCCTCGCGGCCGCCAATGCCGCCGCGGGTGGTGATTTCATCGACTATCCGCTGCTGCTGTCCGGATCCCACATCACGCCCTGGGGTGAGGACGCCACCGATCGGCGGGTGAGTGCCGGGGAGTTCGTCGCCTTCGATGTCGGCATGATGGGTCCGACGGGCTACAAGGTGGACATCTCGCGCACGTTCTTTTGCGAGCCCGCCGTGCCGAGCGTGCAACAGCGTTTGCTGTACCGGCTGGCGCACGAGCAGCTGGTGCACAACCTGGCGCTGGTGCGGCCGGGGGTTGAATTTTGCGATATCGCGCGCGCCTGCTGGCCGATTCCGCGCGGCTATCGCGACAACCGCTACCCGATGATGATCCACGGCGTGGGCTTGAGCAACGAGTGGCCGTCCATCCCGTACGATCTGGACTGGCAGCGCGAGGGCAGCGCCGGTCGGATCGAGGAGCACATGGTGCTCTCGATCGAGAGCCTGGTCGCGCCCGATGCGGGCGGCGAGGGCGTCAAGCTCGAGGACATGGTGGTGGTCGAAGCGGCCGGCTGCCGCCGGCTCTCCGAATTCCCCTTCGAACCGGCGCTACTGGCCTGATTTGGCCGTATAGACCTCGCGCCCGTCGAGGTAGGTCGCGAGCACGCGGGTGGTGTGCAGGTCGAACGGGTCGATCGTGAAAATGTCCCGGTCGAGCACCACGAAATCGGCGCGCTTGCCCGGTTCGAGGCTGCCGGTGGTGTGCTCCTGCTTGAGCGCGAACGCGGCGTTGATGGTGTAGGCATCGACCGCGTCCTGCAGCGAGAGGCTCTGTTCGGGCAGCAGCGCGGGTTGGCCGCGCGCGAGGCTGCGGGTCACTGCGTGTTCCATCGCCATGAACGGATCGAAGCTGCTCACGCCCCAGTCGCTGCCTGCGGCGATCAGCGCACCGGCATCGCGCAGCGAGCGGGCCGGGTAGAGGTAGCGGGAGCGTTGCGCGCCGAGATACGGCAGGGTCGCGCTCTCGATATACGGGTCGCGTTCGGCCCACAAGAGCTGAAAGTTGGCGATCACGCCGAGCTCCTTGAAGCGCGCGAAGTCCTCAGGTTCGATGAGCTCGAGATGCGCGATCTGATCGCGGTTATCGCGCATTCCGTTGAGGCGCCGCGCCTCGGCAAAGGCATCCAGGCTCGAGCGCACCGCGCGATCGCCGATGGCGTGGATGTGCACGGTGAATCCGGCGGCATCCGCGGCGGTGACGATGCGGTTCAATTGCTCCTGCGGGTAATAGGTCGGGCCGCGGTTCTGGGTCGGATGCCCGGCCGCGTCGAGATAGGGGTCGATCAGTGCGGCGGTTTGTGAGGGGAATTCGATGACCCCGTCGGCGAATATCTTGATGGCATCGGCGCGCAGGAAGTCCGGGTCGATGGCCCAGCGCGCGCGAAACTTCACCGCCTCGCCCATCAGCACGTCGGGCGAGCGCATCGTGTCCTTGAGGCCGAAGGTGGCTCGCACACGCATGTTGAGCCGCTTCGTACGGTACAGCTCCTGGTAGAGGCGCATGCGGTGATCATCGGCGTCCGCATCCTGCACCGAGGTGATGCCGACGGCGCGCATCCCGGCGAAGGCCTGGTTCAACTGCGCCACCTGGTGTTCCAGGGTCGGCGCCGGGTTGGCGGCGAGCACGATCTCGGCGGCGGTGTCGCGCAAGGTGCCGGTCGGCTTGCCGGCCGCGTCGTGTTCGATGTGGCCGCCCGCCGGATCCGCGGTCGCGGCATCGATGTGCGAGGCCGCGAGGGCGGTCGAGTTCGCCCACACGGTGTGGCCATCCGAGCCCTCGAGCAACAGCCCCCGGCCGGCCTGCAGGCCGTCGAGATCGGCGAGCGTGAGCACGAGCTGCGAGGGGTTCACCTGCACGACCTCGAACCACATTTTCGGGTCCCCGGGCTGCGCCGCCAGGCACGCGCTGACCTTTTGCTTGATCTGCGGCGCCGTGAGCAGCTTGTCATCGAGGCTGCACTTGCCGATGTCCTGGGCGCTCTCCGCCGGATGCGTGTGGGCATCGATGATGCCGGGCAGCACCACCCGGCCGTGCAGATCGACGCTGCGTGTGTGCGGGCCGATCAACGCAGAGATCCGCGCATCGCTGCCGACCGCGACGATGCCGTTGCCGCGCACGGCAAGCGCCTCGACGACGCTGCGGCCGGCATCCTGGGTGTGAATGCGTCCGTGGAGCAAAACCAGGTCCGCTGCGGCGGGCGCCGGGCTGGACGAGGCGGCGTCCGCGGCGCCCAGGGCGCCCACGGCGAACATGCAGCACGCGAGATACGGGTTGAAGTTTCTCATAGCAACGCCGCCTCGCTGTCGAGCACGCATCCGGCACCGGACCTGACGATCTGCGCGAGCCCCGTCCCCTGCGGCAGAATCTGCTGCGCATAGAAACGCGACGTGTCGAGCTTGGCTTGCATGAAATTACGCTCCGCGGGGTGGGTTGCGAGAAGGGCGCTGGCCCGAGATGCCGCGCGCGCCTGCAGCCAGCCGCCGAAGGTCAGGCCGGCGAGACGCAGCAGCGGAACGGCCACCGCGGCGCCGATGGCGGGATTGGCGGCGATGTCCGCGAGCAGGTGGCGAACCGTCTCGTCGAGCCGCTGCACGGCTTCGTCGGCCGCGCGAATCACGGGCTCGACCGCGGGCGTCGCGCGCCGGCACGCCTCGAGTTCACGATGGATATCGGCGATGAGCAGCGCGAGCGCGGCACCGCCGTCGCGCCCGAGCTTGCGGCCGATCAGATCGGCGGCCTGGATGCCGGTGGTGCCCTCGTAGATCGGACTGATGCGCGCGTCGCGCAGCATCTGCGCGGCGCCGGTCTCTTCGATGAATCCCATGCCGCCATGCACCTGGATGCCGAGCGAGGCGATCTCGACGCCGGTCTCGGTGCTCCAACCTTTGACGATGGGAATCAGAAGTTCGCCGCGTGCCTTGGCCGCTAGCCGCACCGCCGGGTCGGTGTGATGCGCGCCCAGGTCGAGTTGGCTCGCGGCATAGAGCGCCAGATAGCGCATCGCCTCGATCTGGCACTTCATGGTGAGCAGCATGCGCTTCACGTCGGGATGGTGCAGGATCGGCAACGCCGCGGCCGTTGGCGCCCCGGCGGGCCGGCCCTGAATGCGCGTGCGCGCCCACTCGAGGGCACGCTGATAGGCTCGCTCCGCCACCGCGTAGCCTTCCACGCCCACGCTGAGACGCGCCGCATTCATCATCACGAACATGTACTCGAGACCGCGGTTCGCCTCACCCAACAGGTAGCCGATCGCGCCCTCCGTCTGTCCGTAGACCATGGTGCAGGTGGGGCTGCCGCGAATTCCGAGCTTGTGCTCGATCGAGATGCACTGCAGATCGTTGCGCGCACCCAGGGTGCCATCCTCGTTGATGAGAAACTTGGGCACGATGAACAGCGAAATGCCCTTGACGCCGGCCGGCGCGCCCTCGATGCGCGCCAACACCAGATGCACGATGTTGGCGGCAAGGTCGTGCTCGCCAAATGTGATGAAGATTTTCTGTCCATGGATGCGGTAATGATCGCCGTTGGGGAGCGCACGCGTGCGCACCTGGGACAGATCCGAACCCGCCTGCGGTTCGGTGAGGTTCATGGTGCCGGTCCATTCGCCGCGTACCATCGCCGGCAGATAGCGGCGCTTTTGTTCCTCGGAGCCGCAGTGCGCGATCGCTTCGGTGGCGCCCTGGGTCAGCATCGGACAGAGCCGAAAGGCGAGATTCGCCGAGGCGAACAACTCTTCCACCGCGGTGACCAGCACCGCCGGCATGCCCTGGCCCCCGTACGCCGCCGCCGCGCGCAGTTGCGGCCAGCCGCCCGCCACGAACTCCCGGTAGGCCGCCTTGAAACCGGCCGGCGTCCGCACCCCGTCGGCGGACCATTGCGCGCCCTCGCGATCGGCGCTGCCGTACAGCGGGTCGAGCACCCCCTCGGCGAGCCGGGCAGCCTCCTCGAGCACGCTTGCCGCGAGATCGGGCGTGAAATCGGCAAACGGCGGGCAGCCGGCGAGGGCATCGGACCCGAGCACATGATCGAGTGCGAAAGCAAGGTCCTGGAGCGGCGCGCGATACATGGGGTGATACCTTATAAGGACCGGGACGAGCGGGGTAGTATTATGCCGCGCCGCCACACTTGCCGCTAACACCACTTCATGCCAATACACTCAACGCCGCCGGGGAACTGATCATGGCCGCACCTCGACCGCCCGGCTTCGACACCTTGAGCCTGCATGCCGGACATCATCCGGATCCGCTGACCGGCGCCCGTGCCGTGCCAATTTATCAGACCACCTCGTTCGTGTTCGAGGACACCGATCAGGCCGCCTCGCTGTTCAACCTGGAGCGGCCGGGCCATGTCTACAGCCGCATCTCCAATCCGACCGTGGCGGTGCTCGAAGAGCGCCTCGCGGCGCTCGAGGGCGGGGTGGGCGCGGTGTGCACCTCGAGCGGCATGGCGGCCATGCACATCGGCATCGCAACCCTGCTCGGCGCCGGCGATCACATCGTCGCCTCGGCCTCGCTTTACGGCGGCACCATCAATCTGCTGGCGCACACGCTGCCGCGTTTCGGTATCACCACGACCTTCGTCAAGCCGCGCGATCTCGCGGGCTTTCGCGCCGCCGTGCAGGACAACACCCGGCTCGTGATCGGGGAAACCATCGGCAATCCCGGCCTCGAGGTGCTCGATATTCCGGCGGTGGCCGAGATCGCGCATGGCGCCGGCGTGCCGCTGCTCATCGACAGCACGTTCGCCACGCCCTATCTGTGCCGCCCGCTCGATCTCGGCGCCGATCTCGTCATGCACTCGATCACCAAATGGATCGGCGGCCACGGCATTGCCATCGGCGGCGCGCTGATCGACGGCGGCCGCTTCGACTGGGAGGCCTCCGGCAAGTATCCGACCCTCACGCAACCGGTCGCCGGCTATCAGGGAATCGTCTTCAGCGAGCAGTTCGGTCCGGCCGCCTTCGTGATGCGGGCGCGCACCGAAGGGCTGCGTCAGTTCGGGGTGTGCCTCTCGCCGATGAACGCCTTTCACCTGCTGCAGGGCATTGAAACGTTGAGCCTGCGAGTCGAGCGGCACGTGCAAAACACCGCGGCGGTGCTCGAATTTCTCACGCACCACGAGGCCGTCGCCTGGGTGCTGCACCCGGGCCTCGAGTCGCATCCGGATTACGAACTCGCACGCCGGCTGCTGCCGCGCGGTGCCGGCTCGATGATCAGCTTCGGCATCAAGGGCGGCCGCGCGGCCGGCGCCAAATTCATCGAGACGCTCAAGCTCGCGAGTCATCTGGCGAACGTCGGCGATGCCAAGACCCTGGTGATTCACCCGGCCAGCACCACCCATCAGCAGATGAGCGCGGCGCAGCTGCTTGCGGCGGGCATCGGCGAGGACATGGTGCGTCTGTCGGTCGGGATCGAATCGGTCGAGGACATCATCGGCGATCTCGGCCAGGCCCTGCGGGCCGCGCTCAAGGGTTGACGGGAGCGTCGCCGATGCAACTCACCATTCAGGGACAGGAAGTTTTTGCCGCGACCGGGGGCGTTGCGCACCGGACCGGGCGCCCGCTGGCGGTGTTCGTGCATGGCGCCGGACTCGATCATACGGTGTGGGCCTTGCAGAGCCGCTGGCTCGCCTTTCATGGCTGGAACGTGCTCGCGCTCGATCTGCCCGGCCACGGCCGGTCGGCGGGCGCGCCGCTGCCGACCATCGAAGACCAGGCGCAGTGGCTTCAGGCGCTGATCGCCGCCGTTTGCGAGCCCGGCGTAGCGACGCCGTCTGCGCCGACGCCCGTTGCGCTGATCGGCCACTCGATGGGTTCATTGATTGCGCTCGAGGCCGCCGCGCGCGTTCCCGCGAGCGTGCAGCACCTGGTGCTCATCGGCACGGCGCTCGCCATGCCGGTGCATCCGGATCTACTCGCCGCGGCCGCCGCCAATGAGCATGCCGCGATCGACATGGTGAATCTGTGGGGCTACGGCGCGAGCGCGGGGCTCGGCGGCAGCCGCGCCCCCGGGGTTTGGATGGTCGGTGCCGGGGAGCGCATTCTCGAGAAAGCCCGACCCGGCGTGCTGCACAACGATCTCGCCGCCTGCCAGGGGTATCGCGGCGCCGCCGCCGCGGCGGCACAGGTGACGGCACCGACCTTGTTGATCTGCGGGGAGCGCGACCTGATGACGCCGCTCAAGAGTGCGCGGGCGCTGGCGGCGAATTTGAGCAAGGCCACGCTCACCGTGCTCGCGCAGGCCGGTCACATGCTCCCTGCCGAGCGGCCCTACGAAGTGATGGACGCGATCGGCGCGCATTTGGCGGTCAAGCGCTCGCGCGCGGCCTAGGAGGTCATGGACTATGTTCGGCATTACACCGTCGGCGCGGCTGCGCCCCTCTCCGTATTACGAAGCCACGCTGGCCGCCGGGGTCACCGCCTTCACGACTTACAACCACATGCTCATGCCGACGAGCTACGGTTCGCCCGAGGCGGAGTACGAGCGGCTGCTCACGGGCGTTTCGCAGTGGGACGTGGCCTGCGAGCGGCAGGTGGAACTCAAGGGCCGCGATGCGGGCCGGCTCGCGCAGATCCTGTGCCCGCGCGATCTGGCGCGCTGCCAGGTCGGACAGGGTAAGTACGTGCCGCTGTGCAATCACGCCGGCGTCCTCATCAACGATCCGATCCTGCTCAAGCTCGCCGAGGATCGCTATTGGCTGTCGATCGCGGATTCGAACATCTGGTTCTGGGCGCGCGCGATTGCCGCAGAGCGCGGTCTGAACGTCGAGATCTCGGAACCGGATGTCTCGCCGCTCGCCGTGCAGGGGCCGAAAGCCGAGGCGGTCGTCGCCGCCCTGTTCGGCGACTGGGTGCGTGAATTGAAGTATTTCTGGTTCCGGGAGACCACGCTCGAGGGCATTCCGCTCGTGCTCGCACGCTCGGGTTGGTCGAAGCAGGGGGGCTTCGAGCTCTATTTAATGGACGGCGCCCAGGGGACCCGGCTGTGGGACATCGTGCGCGAGGGCGGCAAGCCGTGGGGCATCGGCCCGGGCAACCCCGACTATTGCGAGCGTGTGGAAAGCGGACTGCTCTCCTACGGCGGCGACACCGATGCCGCCACGAACCCGTTCGAGGTGCGCCTGGCGAAGTACATCGACCTTGAGGTGGCGGATGATGTCGTTGGCATTGCTGCTTTGCGGAGCATCCACGCTGCGGGGCCCGCACGGCAGCAGTTGGGGGTGGTGCTTGCGGGCGATGAGCCCACCACGCTCGGGTTTCGGTGGCACCCGATCTGGCGCGACGGGCACAAGCTCGGCGATCTGACCAACTGCGTATGGTCGCGGCGCCTGCAGCGGAATATTGGTTTTGCCCTGATTTCGTCAGCCTGCCGCCCCGGGGAGAGCGTCGAGGTGATCAAGGACGGGCATCGGCTCACCGGGACCCTGACCACCCTGCCGTTCGTTTAGACGCCGATTCGACCGGCCGGCCGCCGCCCGGCCGAGGGGTCAGAACGGGTTGCGGGCGCGCAGAATGTCGGCGAAATTCACCGGCGTTTGCATCTGACGAATCACGGCCTGCCAGCGCTCGGCGCCGGTGGTGCACAGCTTGCCGAGCGCATCGGTCGAAGCCTGCCACCCATGGACCAGCCCATCGACGCCGCTGGCGATCAAGGATTCGCCGAGCGCGAGATGGTCGAGCGGGTTTTCGAGCCAGTGATTCATGAAGCCTCTCCTACTACGTCCCCGTGTGATCCGGATGAAAGTTTAAAACCATATAACTTAACGCGGCAATTGTCGTCATCTCGAGACATCCACCGCTTTCGATACGCTTGGACACGCGCGCGCCTCATCGGTTCACGTCCACCACCACGCGCCCGCGAATTTTTCCTTCCAGGAGCTGCGCCGCGATCGCCGGCACCTGCGCGAGCGGCACCACCGTGCTGAGCGCGGCGAGCTTGTCGTGCGGCAGATCGGTTCCGAGCCGCTGCCAGGCCGCCATGCGCCGTTGCATCGGACACATCACCGAATCGATGCCCAGCAGATTCACGCCGCGCAGCAAAAACGGGATCACCGTGTGCTCGAGCTTGCTGCCGCCCGCGAGGCCCACCGCGGCCACCGAGCCTGCGTACCGGGTCTGCGCCAGCACCCGCGCCAGCGTATTGCCGCCGACCGCATCGATGCACGCCGCCCAGCGCTCGGCCTCGAGCGGGCGCTTTGCCGGCTCCGCAAATGCCGAGCGATCGATGACCTGCGCCGCGCCGAGAGACTTGAGGTAGTCGTGGGTGTCGGCGCGCCCCGTCGAGGCGATGACCGTGTAGCCGCGCTGGGCGAGCAGGGCGATGGCGGCCGAGCCGACGCCGCCCGCGGCCCCGGTGATGAGCACCTCGCCACCGTTCGGCGTCAGCCCCTGTGCCTCGAGCGCGATCACCGCAAGCATCGCCGTGAAGCCGGCGGTGCCGATCGCCATCGCCTGCCGGGTGCTCATGCCCGCAGGCAGGGGCACCAACCAATCGCCGCTGACCGAAGCCTTCTGCGCGAGACCGCCCCACTGCAGTTCGCCCACGCGCCAGCCGGTGAGCACGACCGCATCGCCGGGCTGGTATGCGGCGTGCCGGCTTTCGAGCACGCGCCCCGCGAAATCTATTCCAGGCACATGCGGGTAGCGCTTCACCAATCCGCCCGCGCCGGTCACCACCAGGCCGTCCTTGTAATTGACGGTCGAATACTCGACCGCCACCGTGACGTCGCCCGCCGGCAAGCTTGCCTCGTCCAGGCTTTGCACACCGGCGGTCACCTTGCCCGCGTCGTTCTCGATGACCAATGCCTTGAACATGCCGTAACCCTTTAAAAGACCGGCCCCGCCGTCCGCTCGCAATTATTCCGCATTTGTGTGATGTTGGACGCCATTTTTTGGCGGCGAGACATTCTGCCCTCGAACCCCATGATGAGCGCAATAGGTAATTCCCGCGCCGCGACGCGGCTGGTGCTCCTGGTCACGGCCGCGGTGTTCATCAACTACATCGACCGGGGCAACCTCGCGACGGCGGCGCCCTTGATGCAGGACCAGCTGCGCTTGAGCGCCACCCAACTGGGCGTGCTGTTCTCGGCGTTCTATTACGGCTACGTGCTGTGCATGCCGGGCATGGGCTGGCTTGCGGAGCGCTATGGCGCCAAGCGCGTCCTCGGGGCGGGCGTGGCGGTGTGGTCGCTCGCCACCTTCCTGACCGGCTTTGCGGGCAGTTTCGCCACGCTGCTGGCGTTGCGGGTGCTGCTCGGCATCGGCGAGAGCGCGGCGTTTCCGTGCGCATCGAAGGTTCTGGCGCATGCGGTCGAGGTCAGCCGCTTGGGGCTCGCCAACGGGGTGTTGAGCTTCGGCTACCTGGTGGGTCCCGCAGTGGGGACACTGCTCGGCGGGTATCTCATGACGGTATTCGGTTGGCGGCCGGTGTTCCTGGTATTCGGCGCCCTGTCCATTCTGTGGCTGCTGCCCTGGCGCAAGGTGGTGATGGGACCCCCGGTGAGCGTGGAGGCCAGCGGCGACCCCCAGCCCTCGTTGGCGCAAATCCTGCGCTGCCGGGCGTTGTGGGGCGCTGCCATGGGGCATTTCGCCTCGAACTACACCTATTACTTCATCATTTCGTGGCTGCCGTTCTATCTGGTCAAATCGCGCGGATTCTCGATCGGCACGATGGTGGCCATCGCCTCGTGGGCCTATGCGCTCAATGCCTTGAGCGCATTGCTGATGGGGTGGGCGGCGGATCGCTGGATTCGCGCGGGGCGCAGCACCACGCTCGTTTACAAAGGCATCATGGCGGCAAACCACATCGCCGCGTTCGTTTGCATGGCCGCGATGGTCACGCTGCCGGCGGCCGGGTCGATCGCCGCACTGATGGTGTTCGAGATCGTCAGCGGATTTTCCTATCCGGGTTTGTTCGCCATTCCGCAGATCATCGCCGGGCCCGGGGCCACGGGTCGCTGGGTTGGGATTCAAAACGCCGTCGGCAATCTCGCCGGCTTCATCGCCCCGACGATCACCGGGGTGCTGGTCGATCAAACCGGCCTTTTCGATGTGGCGTTCGCGCTCGCCGCCGTGGTGAACGTGCTCGGATTGGTCGGCTGGGTGTTCGTGCTGCCGAAGATCGTCCCGCTGGGCTGGGCACCTGCCGCGCCGGGTGCCGGCGCGGCAGGTGCCGGCGCATCGGGTGATGCCGCGCCCTTGGCCGTGGCGCCCGGCACGAGCGCGCCGTGAGTGCACAAGCGGCACTCGAGTTCCGGCTGCAGGGCCGTCTCGCCCTCGTGACCGGCAGCGCATCGGGCATCGGACTCGCGACCGCGACACGCCTCGCCCGCAGCGGCGCGCGGGTGGCCATGAACGATGTCTCCGCGGCGGCGCTCGCGCCCGCATTGGCGCGGCTGCAGGGCGAGGGACTCAAGGTCGAGGCGGTTCCCGGTGATCTTGGCGACTCGGGCGCCGCGCGCGCGGTCGCGCAGCAGGCGCTCGAGCGGCTGGGCGGACTCGACTATCTCATCAACAATGCGGGCGCACCGGGCACTCGCACGCCGATTCCCCCCTCGGACTTAGAGGCGCTGACCGATGATTTCTGGGACCGGATGCTGCGCATCAACCTGCTCAGTGCTTTTTGGATGACCAAGGCGCTTGCGCCGGCACTCATCGCCTCACGCGGCGCGGTGGTCAATACGGTTTCCGTGTCGGCGTTCGGCGGCGGCGCGAGCAGCACGGCGTATGCCACCGCCAAGGCGGGACTCGTCGGCCTCACGCGCGAACTCGCGCGTGGCCTCGCGCCGGCCGTGCGCGTGAACGGCATCGCGCCCGGCTTGGTGAATTCGAACTGGCAGTGCTCGTTCGGCGATCTCGACGCGGTCGCGAAAGCGAGCGTTCCCCTGGGGCGTGTCGGTGAGCCCGACGACTACGCCGAGGTGATCCTGTTCCTGTGCGCCGGCGGCGCCTACATCACGGGCGAAGTCATTCCGGTCACCGGCGGCTCGCGGCTGTAACGGCAAGCCGCGCGATGAGCATCGCAGAAACCTTGGAGCTGGCCCGCGCGCGGGTTCGTCGAGGCGACGATGCGGCGGCTCAGCAGGCCTACATCGAGGTGCTGCGCGAAGATCCGAGCAATTTTTTTGCGCTCAATGAACTTGGCACGCTCGCGCTGGCGGGCGGCTACCGGGCGGCTGCGCGCACGGCATATGCACAGGCTGTCGAGCACCACCCGGACAACAACATCGCGCGCATCAATCTCGCCAACGTGCTGCGCGAGGAGAACGACGTCGAGGGCGCCCGGCGCCATTATCTCGCGGCGCTCGCGGTCGATCCGCAGATGCCCGAAGCGCATCAAGGCATGGCGTGGGTGCTCGAGGAACTTCAACTCGACGGTGCGGAAGCGCATCGCGAGCGTGGCTATACCGGCAGCTCGCTGGTCACGAAGCCGTACCGCGGCACCGGCAGCGCAGTCCCCATCCTGCTGCTGGTCTCGGCGCGGGGCGGCAACATCCCCACCCAGCTGTGGATCGACGACAAGCGCTTCACCGTGCACGCGATCTACGCCGATTATCACGACGTCGAGGCACCGCTGCCGCCGCATGCGCTCATCATGAATGCCATCGGTGATGCGGATCTGTGCGCGCGCGCGCTCACCCGGGCGGAGCAGCTCGTGGCGCGCAGCACGGCGCCGGTGATCAACCGGCCGGAACGGGTGAGCCGCACCGGGCGGGTCGACAACGCGCGCCGCCTCGCCGGGCTTCCTGGCCTCATCGTGCCCCGGATCGGCGCGATGTCGCGCAGCGCGCTGCTCGCGGCCGAGGAGTTGTCCTATCCGCTGTTGTTGCGCAGCCCGGGCTTTCACACCGGCCGCCACTTCGTGTTGGTCGAAAATCGCGGGCACCTGCCCGCGGCCCTGGCAGCCCTTGCCGGGGAGGAGGTGCTGGTGATCCAGTATCTCGATGCCCGCGGCGCCGATGGCATGGCGCGCAAATACCGGGTCATGTTCATCGACGGGGTGACCTATCCGGTGCATCTGGCGATCGGTGGCGATTGGAAGGTGCACTATTTCAGCGCCGACATGGCGCGCACTCCGGCATTTCGGGAGGAAGAGCGGTTGTTCCTCAAGGACATGCCCGCCATGCTCGGCGCGCGTGCGATGGTCGCGCTCGAGGCGGTGCGGTCGACGCTCGGACTGGACTATGCCGGCATCGATTTTGCGCTGGCGCCCGACGGCTCGGTGTTGATGTTCGAGGCCAATGCCACCATGGTGATCTGCCCGCCGGGTCCCGATCCGATGTGGAACTACCGCCGCCCGGCCATCGAGGCGGCGCTCGCCGCGGCCACCCGCATGCTCCTGCGGCATGCGCAGCGTGCCGGGCGTGCGGCCGACGTCTGAACTGACAAGGAACTTCAAGGACTGACAAGATCTGCGAGCCGCGGTTTGGCGCCGGGTGCGCTCTGGTAGACTTCCGATCCGGCGAACCCGCATCGCCGCCATTCGGGAGTTTGGGATGACTGCACGTTTTGCCGCATTCGGCGCTGTGGCGCTGCTCACGGCCATGGCCGCCTCCTCGGCGGTTTCCCCGTCGCGCTTGAACGCCTTGCGCTCCCAGGCGACGCCCGGCGCGGCGCACCTATACGCCATCGGCACCCGCAGCGCCGAGCAGCGCGGAAGTCCGACCGCGGCCAAAATGGATGCGGTGCTCGCCGATCTTTCGCGCCACGCCGCGCGCGCCCGCGAAGGCCGCGTGCTTGCCGACCTGCATGCGTTGAGTCCGGCCGCGCGCTTCAGCCGCGACGCTGCGACCGGCGCCCCGCTGGTGCTCGTCGATGCCGTCACCCGCGGCGATCCGGAGCAATTGAAAGCCTCCCTCGTGGGCTTGGGCCTGCAGCACGCAGCGCTCTACGCCAACGACGTCGGCGGCTGGCTGCCGGTCGATCAATTGAGCGCCGCGGCCGCGCGCGGCGAAGTGGCTGCGATCCGCGCCGCCATGCCGCGCAAGCGCAGCACCGGCCCCGTCGCCCTGCAGGGCGATTATGCCCAGCGCAGCGATGTGATTCGCACCAACTACCCGGCGCTCACCGGGGCCGGTGTCACCATCGGCGTGCTCTCCGACAGCTTCGATTGCTATTCGGTCTATGCGCAGCCGGGCAGCGGCGTGCCGGTGTCGGGCTACTCCGGCTATGCCTTCAACGGCTTCACCGCCGATTATGCCGCAGACGTCGCCAGCGCCGCGCTGCCCTCGGGTGTGAACGTGCTTGGAGAGGCCGATTGTTTGAACTACGGCGCGCCCGATCAAGTGCCTTTCGGCGATGAAGGTCGCTCGATGCTGCAGATCGTGCACGCCATTGCGCCCGGCGCCGCGCTCGCCTTCTATACGGCCTACAACAGTGAGGCGGATTTTGCGGCCGGCATCGGCAAACTCGCCAGCGCGGGCGCCAAGGTCATCGCGGACGATGCCGGCTATTTCGACGAGCCGTTCTATCAGGACGGCATCGTGGCGCAGGCCATCGATGCGGCCGCCGCGCAGGGCGTCGCCTACTTCTCGGCCGCCGGCAACGACGGCACGCATGCGTACGAGAACACCGCCCCGATCTTCACGAAGCTGTCGACGAGCGCACCGAACATGGGCGAACTGCTGCTCAATTTCGACACCACCGACGCCACCTACACGACCACGCTATCGGTGACCATACCGCCCATTCCGCCGGGCGACTTCGTGCCGGTCGTGGTCGAATGGGACCAACCCTACGTCACCGGCTGCACGGCGACGCCCTCGAGCCTGTGCACGGGCGCGACCAGCCAGCTCGACGTGTGTGTGACCGGCGGCGATGGCAGCGCCATGATCATCGATTACGACGGCAACGCCGTCAGCTGCACCGGCCCCAACGCGATTGGCGTCGATTCCTACCAGATCATGATCGTCGGCAATCCGGCAAGTGCGACCGCCAATACCACGACGCAGAACCTCAGCATCATGGTCGGTGTTGCGAACGGCACCGCCCCGCCCGGACGGGTCATCGTCGCGGTCGAGGACAACGGCCTCGGCATCTCGATCAATCAATTCGCCACAAACAGTGCCACCGTGCAGGGACACCCGGGCGCCGCCGGGGCGGCGGCGGTGGGCGCGGCGTTCTACTTCGATACGCCGCGCTGCGGCACCACACCCGCGACCCTGGAACCTTATTCCTCGCAGGGCGGCGGCCCGATTCTGTTCTCCACCGCCGGCGTGCGGCTCGCAACGCCCACGGTTCGCCAGAAACCGGACTTCGTCGGCCCGGATGGCGTGAACGATACGTTCCTGGGGTTCACGCTTGCCAATGGCGGCTACACCGGGGCCGATGGCCTGCTCAATACCTCCATCAGCGAGTGCCAGAACGATCCCAGCTATCCGAACTTTTTCGGCACCTCGGCGGCGACCCCGCACGCCGCGGCTATCGCGGCGTTGATGCTGCAGGCGAACAGCGCAATCACCCCGACGCAGATTGTCAGTGCCCTGCAGTCGAGCGCGCTGGCGGTGATGGGCAGCAAACCGAACTTCAATTCCGGCTACGGATTCATTCAGGCGGACGCGGCGCTTGCGCAGCTCGGACAGTACGCGCCCGGCGCGCCGATGCTCACGCTGACGGCTTCTTCGATCACGGTGGGCAGCTCGGCCACGCTCACCTGGTCGTCGGTGAACACCACGGGCTGTGCGGGCTCGGGAGGCTGGAGCGGCGCACTCGCTGCCAGCGGCAGCCAGACGGTGACGCCCGCGGCGGCCGGCGCCGTGACCTATTCGCTGACATGCAGCAACGCGGCCGGCACTTCTCCCGCGAGCACGGTCACCCTGACCGCAACGCCTCCGGCGGGCGGTGGCGGCGGCGGAGGCGCGCTCGGCGGTGCGGCGCTGCTCGGGCTCGCGGCCTTGGGCGCCACGCGCCTGCGGCGGGCGCGCAGCCGTTGAGCGGCTGAGGGCCGCTGGTCTAATCCGGGATGAACATGCGCACGGCGGCGAAGCCCATCACCGCCGTGGCGATCCATCCCAACAGGATCAGCGGCCGACTCGCCGTGAATGCGCCCATCACGGATTTTTTCGACACCAGCAGGATGATGATCACCATGAGCGGCACGGCCACCAGCCCGTTGATCACCGCGCTCCAGAACAGCGCCTTCATCGGGCTGATCGGCGAGTACTGGATGACGAGGCCGGCCAGTACGCTGATGGCAATGACGCCGTAGAAGCCGCGCGCGTCGCGCGCCTTGCGCTCGAGCCCGAACTGCCAACCCATCGCCTCGGAGAGCGCATACGCGCCCGATCCTGCAAGCACCGGCACGCCGATCAGGCCGACCCCGATGATGCCGAGCGAGAACAACATGAAGGCGAAATTACCGGCGAGCGGCCTCAAGGCGCCGGCGGCCTGCGCGGCGGTTTGGATATCGGTGATGCCGGCGACGTGCAGCGTGACGGCCGTGGCCAGCACGATGAAGTACGCGGTGAGGTCGGAGTAGAACATGCCGGTCCAGGTATCCCAGCGGATGCGGCTGAGCTCCTGGCGCGCCGGCGCCGGGTCGTGCAGCAACCCGACGGCACCCGTGGCCTGCATGTCCTCGACTTCTTCGGATGCCTGCCAAAAAAACAGATACGGACTGATGGTCGTGCCGAACACCCCGACGATGACGGCCGCGGCGGCGGCGTTGGGCGTGAACGCGGGCCACACCGTGTGCAGCGCCACCTGCCGCCACGGCACGTGCACGGTGAACAGCACCGCGGCATAGGCGAGCAGCGAGAGGGTCAGCCATTTCAGAAAGGCCACGTAGCGGTGGTAGGGCACGAAAATCTGCAGCACCAGGGTCACGAACACGAAGCAACCCGTCATCAAATGCCGGCTGATACCGCTGATGAGCTCGGCCGCTTCGCCCATGGCGGCGACATCCGCGGCAATATTGAGCGTGTTGGCGATCAGCAGCAGCAAGACCACCGCCTTCAAAACCACCGGCGGAAAGGCGGTGCGTATGTTGGCCGCGAGCCCCTGGCCGGTGGTGCGGCCGATGAAGCCGCACATCGACTGGATGGCGGACATCAGCGGGTAGGCGAGCGGCATGGTCCACAACATGTTGAGGCCAAATTGCGCGCCGGCCTGCGAGTAGGTCGCGATGCCGCTCGGGTCGTCGTCCGCCACGCCGGTGATGAGGCCGGGGCCGATGCGCGCCAGCGGATGCCGTTTGGCGCGCGCCCACAGCGCTTTCAGCGCCGCTTTGCGCCGCGAAGCGCTCGATTCGTTTCGAATGTGGGCCACCGACATATTTTCACCCCAATGCGCCGCAGTCTGTATTGTAGGTTGATTGGAATTCAAGCGTGCTACGCGATGCCGCGCTCTCCCGGAGGCGATCCCATGCCACAGCCGATTACGCCACCCTCGCTGCTTGCCACCGACGAGCCCTCACCGGTCATCGAGTCAGGCTCCCTGCTCAGCTCGAATTTTCTCATCGTGGTCGATCATGCAAGCGCCCGCATTCCGCGACGTCTCGGCACTCTCGGCCTGCCGGGGGCCGAACTTAAGCGTCACATCGCCTGGGACATCGGCGCGCTCGCCGTGGCGCGAGAGGTCGCGGCGGCGCTCGACGCGCCGTTGGTGGCGCAGAACTACTCGCGGCTGGTGATCGACTGCAATCGCGATCCCGGCGTCGAGAGTTCCATACCGCGCCTCGGCGAGTCGATCGAAATCCCCGGAAACATCGGGCTGACCGCCGCCGAGATCGCCGCCCGCCGCGCCGAGATCTTCGCGCCTTATCATGAGCGGATCGCCGCCGTGCTCGATGCGCGGCAGGCCGCGGGACGCACCACCATCCTGATTGCGCAGCACAGCATGACCGATGTGTTCAAAGGCGTTGCGCGCCGCATGCACGGCGCCGTGCTCTACAATCGCGACCGTCGTTTCGCCGGACTGCTGCTCGACATCCTTCGGCGCGAGCCGGGGCTCATCATGGCCGACAACGAACCGTATTTCGTCAGCGACGCGACCGACTACAGCATTCCCCACCATGCCGAAAGCCGCGGTCTGCCGCATGTGGAGATCGAAATCCGCCAGGATCTGATCAGCGATGCCGCCGGACAGGCGCAGTGGGCGGAGCGCCTCGGCGCGGCGCTGCGCGCCGCCGAACGTGCCTTCTTGGACGAATCCTAGTTTCGATGCCTGCCCGCGTCACGGCACGGGCTCGCCCCGCCAGCGGATCTCGGCGTGGCGCTCCAAGGGTGCCTCGGGCGCGGCCCGGGGTTCGAGCAAACCCGCCCGTGTGCGGCAGGCCCGGCAAATGCACACGCCGTGCGTGTCATAGCAGGACCGATCGGACCCCGTATTGACCGCGCGAGAGCAGCGCGTGCAGTAGTCGACCATCGTGTTCCCTCGCAAGGAGAAAAGCGCGCCGCCCAAGTGTTACCGCGGCTTCCCGGCCAAGAGACTCGTTTATAGCAGGGCATTGTTACCGGCCAATTGCAGGCGGCCGGTCAGCGGGCCCCGAGCGCCTGGTCGAGGTCCGCGATGAGATCGGCGGCGTCCTCGATGCCCGCCGAGTAGCGGATGAGATTCTCGGGAATGCCCGCGCGCGCACGCTCCTCCGCGGTGAGTTCGACGTGGCTCGTGACCTGCGGCGGTCCGGCCGTGGTCGCGACACCGCCCAGGTGGGCCGCGCGCTGCACGAGTTGCAACCGGTCGAGCAGTGCGCGAACTGCCTCGAAACCGCCGCGTGGGCTGAATGACAGCACGCCACCGAAGCCGCGCATCTGGCGGGCCGCGATCGCATGACCGGTATGCTGAACGAGGCCCGGGTAATACACCGCCTCGATGCCGGCATGCGCGGCGAGATGCCGGGCGATCGCGAGCGCGTTGGCATTGTGGCGCTCCATGCGCAGCGCCAGGGTCTTCATGCCGCGCAGGATGGCGTACGCGGCATCGGCATGCAGCGTGGCGCCGGCGATTTCGCGAAAATGATGAATTTTCTTGATGAGATCTGCGCGGCCGGAGACCAGTCCGCCCATGACGTCGGAGTGGCCGGCGAGAAATTTGGTGGCGCTGTGCACGACGAGATCCGCGCCCAGAGCCGCCGGCCGCTGATTGAACGGCGTGGCAAAGGTGTTATCGGTCACCACCACGGCGCCGCTGCGTTTGGCGGCCAGTGCGAGCCGCGCGATGTCGAGCACCTTGAGCGTCGGATTGGTGGGTGTCTCCAAGTACACGACTGCGCAGCCGCGCGCGATCTGTGCCTCGATGGCCGCGTGATCCTCGGTGTCGCACAGCGTCGCTTCAATGTGGAAGCGCGGCAGGAATTCCTCGAACAGCACATTGGTCCCACCGTACGAGTCCTTGATGCTCACCACCCGCTCGCCGGGCGAGAGCAGCGCGAACAGCGTCGAACTGATGGCTGCCATGCCGGTGGAAAAGGCGCACGCCGCGGCGGTGCCGTCGAGCGCGGCCATCTTGGCTTCGAGCACCGCCACCGTCGGGTTGGAATTGCGCGAATAGATGTGACCGCCCGTGCGTCCGGTCGCCACCTGTTGCCAGCTTGCGAGGTCCGGATACGCGAAAGTCGCCGCCTGCACGACCGGCATCACGGCGGCGCCGAACGGAAAGGGTCCCTCTTCGGCCGCCCACACGGCCTGGGTGCCGTCACCCCGCTGCTTTGGCTCATCTGCGCTCATCGGGTTCAAGCTCCTCGAGGGTTCGTGATAATTTGCCGCGGCCGGCCCGTGCGCCGTCGCCCGGCGATCTTGCCACGACACCGGGCGGGGCCGGGGAGTTTCGGGCGTCGAGGCCGGGCGTCGCGGTCCGCATCACTGACAGGAGATCTGTGCCATGTTCAACTCGCTAGCCGGCCGCAGCGTCATCGTCACCGGCGCCAGCAAGGGGATCGGTCGCGGCATTGCGCTGCGTTTCGGGCGCGCAGGTTGCAAGGTGTTGGTGGTCTCCCGCCGGCTCGCCGAAGCGAATGCAGTGGCCGCCGAGATTCTCGCGCACGGCGGCACCGCCCGCGGGTTCGCGGCGGACGTGACGCGCCAGCCGGACATGCAGGCGATGGCGGCGGCGGCTCTCGATGCGCATGGTGCCATCGATGTGCTGTGCGCCAACGCCGGGATCTTTCCGGCGGCCAAGCTCGACGAGATGACCGAGGCGCAATTCGACGCGGTCATCGGCACGAACCTCAAGGGTACGTTCCTGTCGGTCAGCGCCTGTCTGCCCGCGATGAAGGCCCGGCAATTCGGACGCATCGTGCTCACCTCCTCGATCACCGGACCGTTCACCGGCCTGCCGGGCTGGGCGCACTACGGGGCGAGCAAGGCGGGGCAGCTCGGTTTCATGCGCACCGCGGCGGTCGAACTTGCCACGCACGGCATCACCGTCAACGCGGTGTTGCCCGGCAACATCGTCACCGAGGGACTGGCCGACATCGGGGAGGCGTATGTGCGCGCCATGACCGCCTCGGTGCCGATGCGCCGCCTCGGTTCCGTGGACGACATCGCCAACGCCGCGCTATTTTTTGCGAGCGAGGAGGCCGGCTACATCACCGGCCAGAGCCTGGTCATCGACGGCGGACAGATCCTGCCCGAGTCGCTCGTCGCGTTCGAGCTCTAGCGTTCGGACACCTTATTGGGAGGGGCTGCGATAGCGTTGCAGCGCGCCATCGGCGCGGACCCGGTCGCCGGGTTTCATGCCGGGCGGGCATTGACCGAGATACTTTTGATCCTGGATCATCGTCTCGTCCGTCTTGCCCTCCAGGGCGGGCTCATAGGTCGCGTAGGATTCCGAACGGGTGGAGGTGCTGCTTTCGTAGGTATACGTGCCCTTCGAGACGATGAGGGTGCCTGACACGCTGCAACTCGACGCCGACGTAAAACGGCCGCCGCCGAGGGCGTCGAAGGAGGTGGTGCAATCCTTCACGTGTTTGACCAGCGCATCCATGGCCTGATCGTAGGCATGATTGCGGCACAAACGGTAGACGAAGTCGGTCTTCTTGTTGCCGGGGTTGGCGATGCTTTGCCCGCGGATTTCCCACAGGCCTTCCTGCAGCGGCGGCGGATCGGCGGCGCGCGCGATCGACAGCAGCAGCACCGCGGCCGACAGGCTCAGAACTCTTTTCATGAGCCTCAGCATACCGTCCGCGCCGCCCTATGCAAATTTGCGGGGGAAATGGGAATAAACTCAAGGCGCCGGGAGTCTATGACATGGCTGAACATTGCCGGGACGCCACGGGGGCGAGTTGACCGCATCGAAGGATGACAGGCGTGCTCGATTCGACGCGCAGGTATTGCCGCATCTCGATGCCGCGTACCGCTTTGCGCGCTGGTTGGCGCGCGCTCCAGGCGATGCCGACGATGTCCTGCAGGAGGCGATGCTGCGGGCGTTTCGCGCCTTCGACGAGTTGCGCGCGTCCGATGCCAAAGCCTGGCTGCTCGCCATCGTCAGGAATTGCCATCTCACGATGGCGGCGCAACGGCGGCGCCGCGGTTTCGTGGCGCTGCCCGACGAGCATGACCCGCAGGATGGGCATCACATGATGGCGACCGCACCCGACCCGGAATGCGCTTCGATCCAACGCGATCACGAACGCATCCTGGAGCGGCTGCTGGCGGCGTTGCCGGACGAGCAACGGGAGATTTTGATGCTGCGCGAGATCGCCGAATTGGGTTACCGCGAGATCGCAAGCGTCACGCAGCTGCCGATCGGCACCGTGATGTCGCGCCTGGCCCGCGCCCGGGCCGCACTCAAGGTGCGCTGGTTCCAGGACACCGGGGGGAAGCCGCGTGCCGTGCGCTGAATCACCGCAACTCGAAGCGTATTTCGACGGCGAATTGGATGCGCTCGACGCTGCCGCCCTCGAGCGCCACGCCGCGCGGTGCGGCGAGTGCCGCGCCGGTCTTGCGGAGCTCGAGCGGGTGCGCAGCGCCCTGCGGCGCGATCTGCCCTATGAGTCGACACCGCCCGAATTGCGCGCGCGCATCCTGCAGGCGCTCGAGCGGGAGGGCGCGTCGCCCGCGCCGCCGCCGTCGCCGATGTCAAGCGCGGGGTGGCGCACGCGCCTCGCCGCGAGCCGGCGCCCGGGATTCTGGGCGGGAGCGGTCGGTGGCTTCGGCGCCGCGGCGTTTGCCGCGGCCGCGGTTTTTTTGTTGTGGACACCGGTGGGCGGCGGGGTGGTGCTCGATGAGCTGGTGAATGCGCACGTGCGCTCGCTGATGCCGGACCATCTGATCGACGTGGTCTCGAGCGACCGGCACACCGTCAAGCCGTGGTTCGCCGGTCACGCGGATGTCTCTCCGGTGGTGGCGGATTTCGCGCCGGCGGGGTACCCCCTCATCGGCGGCCGCGCGGACTATCTCGAACATCAGCGCGCCGCCGTGGTCGTCTACCAGCACGGTGCGCACCTCATCAACGTGTTCAGCTGGCGTCGCGGCGCAGCCCGCAGCCGCCTGCCGCGTGATGCCAGCCGCAGCGGGTACCACATCATGTGCTGGGCCGCGGGTGACCTCGATTATTGCGCACTCTCCGATGCCGGCTGGGAGGAACTGCAGGGCCTGGTGCGATTGCTCGAGACGCTGTCAGCCGCCGACAGCCGCGCCCCTTAGGTCAAGGCTGCGGTGGGGTCAAGGCGGCGGCGCGGACTCGAGCGCAGCCTCCGAAGGCGCGAGCCCGCGCAACCGAAACGCGGTTTGTTCGGCGCCCGCCATCACCCGCAGCACGTTCTCGCCCGCCAATTGTGCCACCTCGCCGTTGCTCCAGCCGCGGTGCATGAGCTCGGCGAGCAACGCCGGGAAGCGTGCCACGTTTTCAAGACCTTGGGGCGCATCGGGGATGCCGTCAAAGTCGGATCCCAAGCCGACGTGATCGATGCCGGCGACCTCGCGCACGTGCTCGATGTGGTCCGCCACTTGGGCGAGGGTCGCGACCGGCCGCGGATGCTCGCTGTCCCAGCGGTCGAGCGCTGCTTTGGCGCGTTCCGGCTGGCCGATGTACAGGCCGCCGGAGGGCGGACTCGAATAGCGCGCCGTCTCCGCCGCGCGGTCCGCGTCCCATTGGTTGCGGGCGGCCGATATGTAGGCCGAATAGAAATTCACCATCACCACGCCGCCGTTTTTTGCCACCAGCCGCAGGATGTCGTCGGGAACGTCGCGCGGATGATCGACCAACGCCCGGGCCGAGGAGTGGGAGAAAATCACCGGCGCCTCACTCACCGCCAGCGCCGAGCGCATGGTTTCGGGCGACACGTGGCTGAGATCGACCAGCATGCCGAGCCGATTCATCTCGCGCACCACTTCGACGCCGAAGGCGGTCAATCCATGGTGTGCGGGCGCTTCGGTGGCGGAGTCGGCCCACTCGGTATTACGCATGTGGGTCAAGGTCATGTAACGCGCCCCGAGGGCGTACATCTGGCGCAACACGCCCAGCGAGTGGTCGATCTGATGGCCGCCTTCGATGCCGATCAGCGCGGCGATCCGTCCCGCGTGGTGGATCCGGCGCACATCGGCGGCCGTGTACGCCATTTCGAAATCCGCCGGGTACTTGGCGGCCATGCGTTTGACCAGGTCGATCTGTTCGATGGTGAGTTCAACCGCTTCCGGGCCCTTCAGATCGTAGGGGACCCACACCGACCAGAATTGGCCGCCGACCCGGCCCGCGCGCAGGCGCGGAATGTCGCTCATCAGCGCCGCCTCGCCGGGCGGCGGTGCGATCTTCGAGGTGTCGGCGGCGAGGTCGATCCCGCTCAACCGGCCCTTGAAGCGGACGCGCAGCTCCCAGGGTAAGTCGTTGTGCCCGTCGATCAGCGGCATGTGCTCGAGCACGCGTGCGACCCGCGCCAGATCGTCCGCTTCGCCGGCCGCGGCCGGCGGGGCGAGTGCCGCACCGAGCACCGCGCCAAGCACCGCGACGAGCGCGGCCATGGCGCCGCTGGCGGCGCCCCACCCCAAGGCGCCGCTGGCGCGTTTCCTCGGCTTGATGCCCATCGTCATGGTCCTGGCTCCCCGGTCGATGTGAATAATCCGCCATAGCGCTCGCGCAGCACGGCTTTTTGGACCTTACCGGTGCCCCCGACCGGCATGGCGTCGAGAAAAATCACCTCATCCGGCAGCCACCACCGCGCGACGCGCGCCGCCAAAAACTCCAGGATCTGCTCGCGCTCGAGCGCCTGCGCGGTCTTGCGCACGATGAACAATACCGGCCGCTCATCCCAGCGGGGGTGTCTGACACCGATGACGGCGGCCATCGCGACCGCCGGATGCCCGGCGGCGGCGTTCTCGAGATCGATGGAACTGATCCATTCGCCGCCGGTTTTGATCAGGTCCTTGGCCCGGTCGCGGATCTGCATGATGCCGTGGGCATCGATGGTGGCGATATCGCCCGTGGGAAACCAACCGTCGATGAGCGCGCTGCCCACCTTGTAATAGCTCTCGATGATCCATTGACCGCGCACCAGAAGCTCGCCCTGGGCGATGCCGTCGCGGGGCAGCGTGGCACCGGCCGAATCGATGATCTTGATCTCGACACCGAACGCCGATTTGCCCTGCCGCGCCACGTGGGCATGCCGCTGCTCGGGCGGCAGATCACGTTCCGGCGGACCGAGACAGCTCATGGTCGCCACGGCGACCGTCTCGGTCATGCCCCATCCCTGGCGCATCTCCACGCCGTAGTCGTCGGTGTAGCGGGCGATGAGGGCGGCCGGCAGCGCCGAACCGCCGACGATGATGCGTTCGAGCGTTGAAAAGCGCCGACCCGTCTCCTCCAGGTGGCGCAGCACCCCGTGCCAGATGGTCGGCACACCGGCGCTCGCCGTGACGCCCTCCGACTCGATCAACTCGTACAGGCTGGCGCCGTCGAGGTACTGACCGGGCAGCACCAGCTTGGCGCCCCCGATCGGCGCCGCGTACGGCATGCACCAGCCGTTGACGTGAAACATCGGCACCGCCGGCAGGATGGCATCGCGCGGCGAGACCGAAAACATGCCCGGCATGCACACGGTCATCGCATTGAGCACCATCGAGCGATGCGAATACATCACGCCTTTCGGGTGCCCGGTCGTGCCCGAGGTGTAGCACAGCGCCGCCGCCGTGCGTTCATCGAACCGCGGCCAATCGAATGCATCGCTGTGCGGGGCGATCCACTGCTCGTGGCAGAGAAGATTTGCGACGCCCTCGACCGGCGGCATATTTTCAGGCTCGGTCAGGCAGATCCACGCGGTGACGGCGGGGCAGTGGGGCGCAATGGCGCTCACGATCGGTGCGAACTGCCGGTCGAACAGCATGGCGCGGTCTTCGGCGTGATTGACGATATAGATCAACTGATCCACATGCAGTCGCGGGTTGCAGGTGTGAATGACGAGTCCGCTGCCGGAGACGGCGAAATACGCCTCGAGGTGGCGGTGATCGTTCCAGGCGAGGGTGCCGACCGCATGGCCGGGTTCGATGCCCGCGCGGCGCAGTGCATTGGCAAGCCGGCGCGCGCGCGACGCGCATTCGGCATAGGTATAGCGAAACAGCCCGGACGCTCCGCGCGAGACGATGGGCACCGCGCCGAACTGACCGGCGGCGTGTTCGATCACGTCCGAGATCAACAGCGGTCGATCCATCATGAGGCCGGGTTGCGGCATGTGGCCGGGCCCCCTCGGCGCGGACTTGTCATATTTCGGTGGCGACATATTTTAACTTGCGGGTGATTCTAAGCTGTGATCAAGTGCGGGCACTGGAAATGTGAACTGTTCGCTTGTACCGCACCGTTCAATGCAGGCTGCGGGACCCGCGATCCGTACACCGACCATCGCAAAAAAGAACCGTGGGATGACCCTCCTTCAGAAATCTTGCCGGCAACGGCACGACGTCGATGCGCTCACCCCACCGCTTTTACATTTACTAAACAAGGGGATGTCTGGTGTTTAAGAATTCCAAGACTCGATGGATAGTCGGCGGCGTGATGAGCGCCGTAGTCGCCTGTACCGCGCCGGCGATGATCGCTTCGGCGGCCGGCAATGTCGCGGGCTGGGTCAAGAATGCGACCAAGCTCGGCGCCGCCTCCGGGTCACAAAAAGTGACGATCGCCCTGCACCTGCAACTCAGGGACACGGCCGCCTTGAAGAAGCTGGCAACGGAGGTTTCCACGCCCACCAGCAAGGAATATGGCCGCTACCTCACGGTGGCGCAATTCGGCGCGCGCTTCGCGCCGTCCGCCGCGGACGTGCAAGCCGCCAAGGTGCTGCTCGAGCGGGCCGGCATGACCGACGTGACGGTCGGTCCCCACGGCGTGTACGTTTCCGCGGTGGCCACCGTGGACCAACTGCGTAGCACGTTCAAAGTCACCCAGAATGTCTACTCCTACAAGGGCATGAAGCTGCGGGCCAATACCGATGAGCCGACGCTGCCGGCGGCGCTCGCCGCGAAGGTCGTGTTCATCGAGGGTCTCGACGACTCCACGCTGATGCGCACGCCGCAGCACCACTCGGCCACCATGGGCGCGCTGTCGGCACCGGCTGCGATGACCAAGTCGGCCACGGCGCCGGCCGTGACCCCCCCGCCGGTGGCCGCGAACCTGCCCTCTCCGTATTGCAATACGAGTTACGGCGCCGATGCGCTGGTGGGCACGCTGAGCACCCCCGCGGATGTGTACGGTGCCGCCATTCCCTGGTTGAACTGCGGCTATACGCCCCAGCAAATCCAGGCCGCCTACGGCCTCAACAAGGTCAAATACGACGGCAAGGGCGTGACGGTCGCGATCATCGATGCCTATGCCTCGCCGACGCTGCTGGCCGATTCGAATCGTTATGCCCACAATCACAAATTGCCGCACCTGACGCTTGGGCAGAATTTCTCGCAGATCATCCCGGCCGGCATCTATGATGTGTCTCCCGATGAATCCTGCGGTCCCTACGGCTGGTGGGGCGAGCAGTCGCTCGACATGGCGGCGGTCCACGGGGCTGCGCCGGGCGCCAACATCCTGTTCATCGGTTCACGCGATTGCGGCACCTCGCTCGACATCGCGCTGTACAACGCGCTCTATAATCATCTCGCCGATGTGGTCACCAACAGCTGGGGCGATAACGGTGAGGCCATCGCGCCCGGTCAGGCCGCTGCGGACGATGCGGCTTTGATGGCCGGTGCGGTGCAGGGGATGACGGTGCTGTTCAGCTCCGGCGATGACGGCGACCTGTCGCAGCTCAACGGCGTTGCCGGCGGCGCCTGGCCGGCGACCAGCGCCTGGGTCACCGGCGTCGGCGGTACCTCACTCGAACTCGGCGCCGGCGGTGCGCTCAAGGCAGAATATGGCTGGGGCACGTATCGGGCCTATCTCGCGGATGCGACCGTGAACAGCGCGACCCTGGTGACGACCTCGGGCATCGCGCAGACCTCGGCTTATGGCTATACATTCGATGATTTCTCGTTCTACTCCGGCTCGGGCGGCGGCATCAGCCTGCTCGAGGCGCAGCCTGCCTACCAAGCCACGGCGGTCCCTGCCTATCTCGCCACCTCCCTTAACCTCGCGAACCAGGAGGTTGTGACGCTGCCCGCGCCGCAGCGCGTGAGCCCGGACGTCGCCATGGTGGCCGATCCGTATACGGGATATCTGTACGGCGAAACGTTCACCATCGCCGGGGACCCGGTCAGCGATGCGGGTTGCACGCCGATCTCCAAGACCGAGGAGTATTGCGAGGGCGGCATCGGTGGGACGAGCCTGGCCTCGCCGCTGTTCGCGGGTGTCGTGGCGGTGATGAACCAGAAGCGCAATGCAGCGGGCGAACCGTTGGTCGGCTTTGCGAATCCCTTGCTGTACAGCACGGGCAGCCGCGGGAATGGGGTGACCTTCACCCATGCGCTCAATCAGATCGTTGCGCCGGCCGAGCCGGTGTCGGTGCTGCGCGGCTACGCCGGTGATCCGACCAGAATCCGGGTCGTTACAATCAACTCGGTGCCGTTCTTGATCGCCACCACCACCCCGTTTGCGGTGCAAGTGTGCGGCCTCGCGATCTGCGAAGGGCTCGACGATCTGTTCAACTGGGTATCCTTGGCCGCCGCCAGCATTCCGCCGACGCCGGCCGGCTACAACGACGTCACCGGGCTCGGCGTGCCGTACGTGCCGAAGCTCATCAACGAAGAGTGACCCACGGACAATAACAACTGAAGCGCCTCGCAACCTCACGGCGCCCCGCACTTTAAAAAGGGCGGGGCGCCGTTTTTATGCGGGCGACCCCACAAGCACGCACCGAGCGGGCGCCGTAGGCGGACGCCGACGCCCGCTGCCCCCGGCCGGGTGATTACGCTGCGTTCACCCGAGGGCTTAAATGGGAGCCAAAGGAGCATCCCATGATCCGATTGTTGGTGGTTTGCGGTGCGATGGGGTTGGTTTGCGGGCTCGCCGGTCCGGTCGCGGCGGACGATTCGATGGCGCGCGCCACGCCCACCGATCATCAAATGCTGAAGGACTGCATCGAGAAGCAGAAGTCGAAGAATGTCACGATGTCAAAGGCGGAAATGAAGCGCTTCTGCAAGGACGAGCTCAAGCGGCAGAAGGACACCGGCGCCATGCCGAACCCGCCGCCCGCCGATGAACCCCGCCCGTAGCGGGTTAAAAGCGCTTCGCCGGGCCTGCGGCCGGGCCAATTGGCGTAAAAGCTCCACATCGAGCCCGTGCGTCGGCTAGAATCCCGCGCCCGCGCGGCCCACCCGCCGCCTGTCGTCGCAACACTGGATTCTCATGCTCTCTACGTCCAACGTCGCCATTCAGTTTGGCGCGAAACCACTCTTTGAACAGGTCACGGTCAAGTTCTGTGACGGCAATCGCTATGGGCTGATCGGCGCCAACGGCTGCGGCAAATCCACCCTGATGAAAATCCTCGGCGGCGAACTCGAACCGAGCGCCGGCGATGTCATGTTGCAGGCCGGCATGCGCCTCGGCAAATTGAATCAGAACCAGTTCGCCTATGAAGATGAACGGGTGCTCGATGTGGTGATGCGCGGTCACAATGAGCTGTGGAACGCGATGCAGGAGCGCGACCGCATCTATGCGGACCCGAACGCCACGGACGCCGATTTCATGCGCGCGGCCGAACTCGAGGGCGTGTTCGCCGAATACGGCGGCTACGACGCGGAGGCTCGCGCCGGCAGTATTCTCACCGATGCCGGCATCGCGGAGTCCTGCCACAACGGACCCATGCGCGAGGTGCCTCCGGGGCTCAAGCTGCGCGTGCTGCTGGCGCAGGCGCTGTTCTCCAAGCCGGACGTGCTGCTGCTCGATGAGCCGACCAACAATCTCGACATTCATTCGATCGGCTGGCTCGAGGCGACGCTCAACAACTACGACGCCACGATGGTGATCATCAGCCACGATCGGCATTTTCTCAATCAGGTGTGCACGCACGTGGCGGACCTCGATTTTCAGCACCTGAAGATCTATCCCGGCAACTATGATGATTTCATGCTGGCCTCGGTGCAGGCGCGGGCTCGGGTCGAAGCGGCGAACGCCAAAGCCAAGGACCGCATTTCCGATTTGCAGGAGTTCGTGCGGCGTTTCTCCGCCAATGCCTCCAAGGCACGGCAGGCGACCTCGCGCAAGAAGGCGCTGGAGAAGATCAAGATCGAGGAGATCAAACCCTCGTCACGCCAAAACCCGTACATCCGCTTCGAGCAGGGCAAGAAACTGTATCGCTCGGCGCTGTCGGTCGACAAATTGAGCTTCTCGTATCCCGGCTCGAGCGAGCGGGTGCTCGACAATCTCACCTTGAATATCGAGGCCGGCGAGCGCATTGCCATCATCGGCCCGAACGGGGCCGGGAAGACGACGCTGATGCGCTGTCTCGCCGGCGAACTCACCCCCACCTCGGGACGTATCGTGTGGGTGGAAAATGCGCAGCCCGGCTACATGCCGCAGGATCCGCAGGCCGAGTTCGAACCGAAGTGCGATCTGTTCACCTGGATGTCGCAATACACCGGCAAAGCCGACGACGATCAGCTGATTCGCGCGACCCTGGGCCGTCTGCTGTTCTCCGGCGATGAAACCAAAAAGTCCGTGGGCGTGCTGTCGGGCGGCGAAAAAGGCCGCATGATCTACGGCAAGTTGATGCTGACCAAGCCCAACGTGCTGCTCATGGACGAGCCCACCAACCACATGGACATGGAAACCATCGAGTCGCTGCAGATCGGACTCGAGCACTACGCCGGTACCCTGGTGTTCGTCTCGCACGACCGGGAATTCGTCGGCGGCCTTGCGACCCGCATCATCGAACTCAAGCCCGGCGTGGGCGTCACGGATTTCCGCGGCACCTACGACGAATACTTGAAGGAACAGGGAGTGGCGGCCTAGGTTTGATCGAGGGAATCGAGCAGCGCGCGCAGCAGCGGCTGGGGTCGGAAGTTCAGGCGCGCCGGGGTCAATCCTAAGCGCACCACCACCAAGGCGCGCGAGGGAATGATGGCGATGAACTGGCCATCATGCCCCTCCATCCAATAGGTGTCCGGTGGGATGCCGTAGGCGGTGTCCGGATTCTCGCCGGGCGTGGTCGGATCCGAACCCCACAGCCACACGGGTCCCTGGCCATACTGGCCCCGCGATGCGGCGCCCGGAGCGTGCAACATCGCCACGTAGCCTGGCGGCAGCAGCTGGCGACCCTGCCACATTCCGTCCTGCAGCAGGAACTGGCCATAGCGCGCCCAGTCGCGGGCGGTGGCGTACATGTAAGAGGAGCCCACCGGTGTCCCGTGGGCATCGGTCTCGATCAGCGCACTCGTCATCCCCAGCGGGGCGAACAGCCGGTCATGCGCGAAGTCGCGAGCCGTCGGCCCGGCGGATTGCTGCACCAACTGGGCGAGCAACACGGCGCTGCCACTCGAGTAGCTCCAGACGCTGCCCACGGGATGTTCGAGCGGTTGAGCGCGCACGAAGGCCGCCATGTCGGGCTCGAGGAAGAGCATGCGGGTGACGTCCGAAATCGCGCCGTAGCCTTCATTGAAGTGCAGCCCGCTGCTCATGGACAGCAAATCGGCGATCCTGACGGCGCCGCGCGCGTCATCCGCCGGCCACCCCGCGGGTTGTGCCAGCGCGAGCCGGCCAGCCTCGATCTGGATGCCGATGAGCGCCGCGGTGACCGTCTTGGTGAGCGACCAGCCGAGCTGCCGGGTGCGCGGGCCAAAGCCTGCACCGTAACGCTCGGCCACCAAGTGTCCGCGATGCACCACCAGCACCGCGCGCGTGCCGAGGCCGGTCAACCCGTCATCGGCGATGATGCGCTCGAGCGCCGCCTCGGGCTCGGCGTCGTCGCCCGCAGGCCACGGCTGCCGGTTCGGAACGTTTTTGGCGCTCGCGACCGCAGTCCGCCACGGTTCGTGCGGCCATCCTGGCGGCAGCACCGCGCACCCCACGCCGGGCCGCGCCACGGCAAGACCGTCGCCGATGAATCCACCCAATCCGGCGCGCACGATGCCGTGCTCGCGGTCGACCGAAACCCGCATCAAGCGCAGCAGCGCGGCCCCGGGCGCTTGTACGTCGTCGCGCAGCACCTCGTCCGGGTCGCGGCCGGCCAGGAACACATTGGAGCACACCATCTTTGCGGCATAGTTGGCGCCGATGCGCAGCAGTTGCGGCGGTTCGAGCCACAGACCGAGGAGCAGTGCGAGACCGAGTGCGGCCAGCACCGCGGTGCCGCACAGCGTGCGCGTCAACTCGTCCCCGCGCTGCCGATCGGCAGGGTGCCGAGTAATTCCGCGGCGCCGTTCCAGAACACCTGGATGCCGATGCAGAACAGCAAGAATGCGGACAGACGCACGATGATGGTGGTGCCGGTGCCGCCGATCAGGTCGGCGAGCCGCGCCGAATTGCGGTACAGCCCGTAGACCAGGAGCGCCAGCACCACCACGGCCAGCAAGGTTTCCACGAAAAACTCGAGCGAGGCGGCGTGAAAGCCGCTCGGGCGTCCCGCCCCGATCGAAATGGCGACGGAAATGGTGCCGGGGCCCGTGGTGAGGGGCATGGTCAGCGGATAGAACGCGAGACGCGCCGGCGGCACGTCGATGATTCGCGGGTAGGGCGCCTCGCTGCGGCGCTGCTCGGTGGCATCGGGCTCGGTGAGCATGCGCCAACCGGACATCGACACGATGATGCCGCCGGCGACGCGCAGCACCGGGATCGAGATGCCGAAGAAGCTCAGCACGTAGGCGCCGACATACAGCGATGCGCTCACGATGCAAAAGGCATAGATGGCCACCCAGCGCGACACGTGGGCACGCACCTTCGGATCGAGACCCTGGGTCGCGCCGAAAAAGATGAAAGCGCCAGAAAAAGGATTGACGATCGAGAAGAGCGCGCCGAAAGCGAGCAGGAAGGTGGCCACGTCCGAGCTCAGTGCAGAGTCGCGCCGCCGCGCGCATGCTCGTGCGTCGGCACGATGCGCTGAGCGGAGGCCGGCTCGGTCTGCAGAATCTGCTCGAGAATCCGCGGGATCTCGAACACGGCACGATTTTGAATGTGCGAGATGCTGCCACGGAACTCATCGAGCCGCGCGATGAGTTCGGCAACGCCTGCGCGAATACCGCGATAAGAATCCATGACGATCCCCGCCTGGTTTTCCCTGACCCAGTCGGTATTGTAGCGTTCCTGCGGCATCGTCCAGGTATTGCGCACCACCGCGACCGGCAGGCCTTGCTGGACCGCTTCGCTGATGCTGCCCGGGCCAGGCTTGCCGATGAAGAAGTCGCTCAACTGCATGTAGCGGCGAATCTCGGAAGTGAACCCGAGCACCAGCCGCGGCGCCTCCGCGCTCATCTCATTGAGGCGTTGCGCCAGCGAGGCGTTGTGCCCGCAAATCAAAATGAGCTGGGTGTCGCCGAGGCGGCGGGCGATGCTTTGCATGACGCGCGATCCATGTCCGCCGAACATGACGATCCCCGTGGGCCGGTCCGGATCGAGCCCGAGCGAGCGGCGCTCGGCGCGCCGATCGAGCGGCAAATCGCGGTAAAAGTCCGGCCTGATGATCATGCCGGAGGTGGCATGAATCCGCGCCTGCGCGTATCCCATGGCGCGCACCTGCGCCACCGCGTGCGGCGTGCCGCACACGAAGTGCTGGTCCTGGCGCGGCTCGACCCAAAAGTGCGGCGGAAAATCCGCGAAATCAGTCATGATGGTCACGTACGGCGCCTGCGGCCGGGCGATGCGCAGCGCCTCGTACATGGGCCGGTTGAAATTCGGAATGAGCGAAACCACCATGTCCGGTCGGGTCCGGCGCCAGTGCCGGCGCAGCCGCCCCGTCACCGACTTATGGCTCAGACGGATCAGAGCCTGCAGCAGCTTCAGCTCCTGCGCGAGCCCGACGCTCCAGCCGCGCGCAAGGCGTGAATTGTAGATGTCCTCCCAGTTCATGCCGGTGGTCTTCAGAAATACATCCTTGGGATCGAGGATTTTCATGAAGTTGACCAGGCGCACCTGCCAGGGCCGGCCCTGCTCGCGAATGACCGCTTCGAGCGCCGTTGCCGCGGCGCGATGGCCGCCGCCGGCATTGAAATACACCAGGTCGATGGTTTTGCGGTCGAGTGGCTGGTTCATTCTTGGTTTCGGCTCCAGGCGCGGATAGTGCGCAGTGTATGTGAACCTTGCGTGAAAGGCGCCAATCCGCGGGCTCGCGGGGTGGAATCGGAAATGTTACAGTTTTGACAGGATCACCTTCACCGATAGCCGCGAGGCCGTGTCATGAGTGCGACGCTGAAGTCCGTGCAAACCCAATCCGAAGCCGAGCGGCAGGCGCGGATCGATCTGGCGGCCTGCTATCGGTTGGCGGCGCATTTCGGCCTGAACGAAGGGATCGACAACCACCTCACCTTGCTCGTCCCGGGTCACGCCGACCGCTTTTTGCTTGCACCCTTCGGTCTGCATTGGTCCGAGGTGAAGGCGAGTGACTTCCTGGTGATCGATTTCGACGGCCGGCTCGTCAGTGGCCGCGGCTCCATCGAGGATACCGCCCTGTACATACACCTGCCGGTTCACCGGCTGGCGCCACGGGCACGCTGCGTGCTGCATACCCACATGCCGTACGCCTCGGCGCTGTGCATGCTCGAGAATCCGCGCTTGGAGATGGCCATACAAAGCGCGCTGACGTTTTACGACGACGTCGCCTACGATGCCAGTTACAACGGCCTGGCCTTCGATCACACCGAAGGCGAACGCCTGGCCCGGGCGCTCGGAACGAAGTCGGTGTTGATGATGGGCAATCACGGCGTGCTGGTCGTCGGTGAAACGGTGCCGCAGGCCTTCGAGCGGCTGTATTTCCTGGAGCGTGCCAGTCAGGCCCAGGTTCTCGCGCTCTCGACCGGTCGGCCGCTCAAGCCCATCCCGGAGGCCATCGTCAAATCGACGGTCGCGCAATTCGCCACCGGCGGCTCGGTGGGCGGGCGTGACCGGGCGGAGCTGCATTTCGATGCCTTGAAGCGGCTGCTCGATCGAGCGCTCGCGGACTACGCGAGCTGAATTCCGTCGCACTTCCGGCGAGCGACAAGGCGCGCCTGACGCGCCCGATGCTCGTGGTGGTGATGCTGGCGGTCGTGCTGTTCATCAACTACGTGGACCGCGGGGCCGTGCCGACCGCCGTCCCGCTGATCCAGCACGACCTCAGTCTCGACAATGAACAGGTCGGCCGATTGCTCTCGGCGTTTTTCTGGGTCTACGCCCTCATTCAGATCCCGGTCGGCTGGCTGGCCGAGCGCTACGGGGCGCAGCGCGTGCTCGCCGCCGGACTCGTCATCTGGGCTTCGGCGACCATGCTCATGGGCATCACCAGCAGCTTCGTCATGTTGATCGCGCTGCGCATGCTGCTCGGGCTCGGCGAGAGCGCGGGGTTTCCCTGTGTCTCGAAGCTCTTAGCTTCGGTGGTTCCGGTCGAAGGCCTCGGCAAGGCGAACGGCATCGTGGCGTTCGGCTATCTGATCGGTCCCGGCGCCGGCATCTTCGCCGCCGGACTGCTGATCGATCACGTGGGTTGGCGCGGCACCTTCCTCACCTTCGGCGTCTTGTCGCTCCTCTGGCTCCTGCCCTGGTCCGTGGTCAGACTGCCGGCGCTCGCCACGGCACGCAGTGATGCCGCGACGCCGACCTGGTCAATGGTGCTGCGGCAGCGCGGGCTCTGGGGGACGAGCCTCGGGCTCTTCTCCAGCAACTACATGTGGTATTTCATTCTCAGCTGGTTGCCGGGTTACCTCGTGAAGGAGCGCGGCTTCTCCATGCATGAAATGGAGCATGTCACCACGCTCGGCTACCTGATCAACGGCTCCAGTGCGTTGCTGGTCGGATGGAGCATCGACCGCTTCGTGGCGCGGCGCGGGTCGGCGAATTTCGCCTACAAGCTGGTGATGATCGTCGCGCACACGGGCTCGGTGGTGTGCATGCTCTCGATGGCGTTGGGCTCGCAGTCCACCGCGATCGCCGGCATGTTCGGATTTCAAGTGCTGATGGGGGCGTCCTCCCCCGGTGTGTATGCGATGTCGCAGATACTCGCCGGCGCGCGCGCGTCGGGCCGCTGGGTCGGCATTCAAAACTCGATCGGCAATCTATCGGGCTCGATCTCGCCCTGGGTCACCGGCATCATCGTCGACCGCACCGGGCATTTCACGCTTGCCTTCATCGCCGCCGCGATCGTGAGCGCCTTGGGGATGGTCGGCTGGATCGGCATGGTGCCGAAGCTCGTGCCCCTCAAATGGGGCGGTGCGGCCGCGCCGCCCGTCATGGAGCGGGCTGGTAAGACTCCAATTCATCCGTGAAGCGCTCGTTGCGGGCGCCGTTGGTGTCGAAGTATTCCTCGACGCTCTTCACCGGGCGTTTGACCTCGGGAACGTACCAGAACGCCTTGTAGATGCGTCCGGTCACGGTTTCGGCGGTGACTTTCAGAGTTTGCGCGGTGGCGGTGGTGCCCTGTGCGCTGGCTTGGGTCGCGACGACAGCGGAAACCTTGGGCGCGACCTCCGCAATCCAGGTGCCGTCGGCTTCGACCTTGAGCGCGTGAAACGTGCCGGCCGGCACTTCGATGTCCTCCCAGCCGACCACCCGGTAGTGGGTGTCGTACTTTTCTGATTTGTGCGCGGTGTTGCCCGGCCGATCGTCGGTGTATTGCAGGTCCCAGGTCTTCCCCGGCTTCAAGGGAAAGGCGAATGGGCGATTGACCACGGTCTCGCGGCCATCGACGCTGCGAAAGCGGCTCCAATCCGAGCCCATCAGCTGCTCGCGCGGCGGGTTCGGGGAGCCGACCTCCTGGGTTCTGATCAACACGTCGCTGCCGCTGTTGCGCAGCACCGCACTGTCCGTATGGGTCTGGCGCCACACGTCCGGGCGCCGCTCGACGGTGGTGCGATATGTCCAATGATCCTGCGGCTTGAGGACGGGCTGTACGACGTCCGGTGCACCCACGGCCGAGCCCGCCCACGCGCAAACGACGAGGATTACGATCAGCTTCACGGCAACTCTCCCTGTGACCCTGTGTAACTTAACGGATCAATCGGCCCAGCAGACCGCCGGTTGCCGCCCTGCCGGCATTCGGCTGTCGCCTGGCGCCCACGTCGCCACCCGCAGACATTCCGACCCCGTCACCCGAACCCTACCATGGCCGCGGGAACATTCCATCGTGGGTCAGACCAGCGTGCTCAACAAGTTGACGCAATCCGCCGAGGCCGCCTCCAGCAAGACGCTGGATGCGTTCGCCGAGGTCATCCGGGCGCTGGCCCCGGAGGTGTGCAGCGTGTCGTTTCACGATTGCGTCGCGGACACGTTGTTGCTGAGCGAGGATTTCCTGCTCCCCGAGGATCATCAATTGGTCGAGGAGTGCCTGTCGAGCGATGTGGATGGCACGTCGACCATCCAGTACGGCACCCGCGAGGGCACGCGCTACTCGGTCGCCATCCCCGTGCGCGATGCGCGCGGCGAGGTCAACGGGGCCGTGCGCCTCAGCATCGATTCGCAAATCACCGATCCTCGCACGACGGAACCTCTCGAACAGCGCCTCGCGCCCGTCATGGTGTGCCTCGCGGCGGAGTTCGAGCGGCGCGGTGCGGTGTCGATGCTGCCGGCAACACATGACATCCAATCGATCGAAATCGACCGGGCGCTCGACGCGGAGCGCTTCGAACTGTTCCTGCAACCCATTTGTTCGCTGCATTCGGGCACCGCCCTCGGGCATTACGAGGTCCTGTTGCGCTTGCGCACGGCGCCGGGGGTGCTGCTCGAGCCCGCGCAATTCCTGGGGATGGCCGCTCAGCGGCATCTCATGCCGGCGATCGATCGCTGGGTGGTGCGCACGCTGCTGCTCTGGCTGGTGGCCAACCGCAAATTGTGGGCGCGGATCCCGGCGGTGTTTTGCGTCAACCTCGCGGCGCAGTCGATGACCGATGATCACTTCATCAGCTATGTCGAATCCCAGGTGCTGAAAAGCGGACTGCCGCCCCAGGCGCTGTGCTTCGAGATCACCGAACGTTTCGCCGCCTCGGGCAGCATCAGTGTCGCGGAGTCGATGCGCCGGCTCGAGGCGCTCGGCTGCGAAGTGGCGCTGGACGATTTTGGCGCCAACGCACCCTCCTACGGGTACCTGCGCTCGATTCCCGCGAACTATTTCAAGATCGACGGATCCTTGGTGGTGGCCGCACCCACCGACCGGGTGGCGCGTGCCGTCATCTCCTCCATCGTGCGCATGGCGAGCGATCTCGGGATTCAAACGGTGGCCGAATCGGTCGAATCGGACCTCGAGCTCAAAGCCGTACGCGATTTGGGCGTCGACTTTGCGCAGGGGTTCCTCATGGGCAAGCCGCGCTCCCTGTCGGGTTACGACTTCCCGGCCGGCGAGGCCAATTAGTCAGAAGTGCGGGTTGGGCAGCGCGCTGAAAACTTCCTGCAGCGCGAAGCCCCAGCGGGTGCGGATCATCTTGAAATACTCATCCTCGAGATCGATGCTGATGTGCGTCGCGAGCTTGAACTCATCCCGGCGGATGATGGCCAGATCGAGCGGCGGACCCACCGAGAGGTTCGAGCGGATGGTAGAGTCCATGGAAATCAAGGCGCACTTGGCGGCCTGTGCCAGGCTGCTCGAGCGCGTGATCACCCGATCGATGATGGGCTTGCCGTATTTGGACTCGCCAATCTGAAAATATGGGGTATCGGCGCTGGACTCGACGAAGTTGCCGGCCGAGTAGATGTG
>Ga0181534_10000142_pt1 | contig 50648 bp, 48 predicted proteins | sample PEATcosm2014_Bin_37_FD_119758 | JGI IMG/M metagenome (GOLD analysis project Ga0181534, IMG submission 119758) | Peatland microbial communities from MTU Mesocosm Facility, Houghton, MI, USA - PEATcosm2014_Bin17_10_metaG | ecosystem: Environmental > Terrestrial > Soil > Wetlands > Peat | place... | reverse complement strand
TGCCGGCTACATGCACATCAAGTACGCCAATCCGCAGAACCCGTTGAGCGCCGGATTCAGCGACATCGGCGGCTACGTTCTCGCGTTCGTCACCAACAACGCCTATAACGATGCGAAAGCCGTTCAGGTGTATTGGACCGGAGTTCGCTATACGGTGGTTCACGGCCTCGATCTCACCGCGGCGTACTACGGCTATCAACAGAACGCCTACGGCACCGGCAAGCAGGCGGGTTGCTCGACGACGGCGCACAGCACCTGCAGCGGCAGCTTGGAGGCCTTTTCCTTCGATGCCGACTACCGGTTCAACAAGCACTTCGACGCCTACGCAGGCGCCATGTACAGCGGCGTGCACGACGGCGTGGCCAGCGGCTATTTCTTCTCGACCAACATCAATCCGACGATCGGCGCGCGCTACCGGTTTTAGAACTTGCCGCTGAAGTTCAAGTCATAGCCGCGGGGCGGCACCGCCTGTGCCCGGTGCCGCCATGGCTGCGATAAATTGGGGCGCTCGCGCGAATCTCGCGCCGAGTCGGGGCACGAATCGTCGTCGGATCATTGACACTGGGTCACGCGCGCGCCGATCATCGTGCGCGTGAGTTCCTCCATTCCGCCCGATCGCGCATTTCTCGCAACGGCGCTGCATACGCCCGAGCGCGGGCGGCTTGAAGTGCTCAGAGACACGCTCATCGTGGCCGGCGGCGACGGCAGGATCCAGGAGATTCATCCCGCCAGGTCGCCGCAGACCGGCGCGTTGATCCGGCGTTTCGCGTCGGCCGGCACTTTGGTGACGCTTGGGCCGGGACAATATCTGCTGCCCGGCCTGGTCGACCTGCACGTCCACGCGCCGCAGTGGCCGCAGCTCGGAAGGGCGCTCGATCTGCCTTTGGAGGAGTGGCTGCAGGCCCACACCTTTCCGCTGGAAGCCCGCTATGCGGACCTGGGCTATGCCGACAGCATGTATGAATCGCTGGTCGAGGCCCTGCTCGCCAATGGAACGACGACCGCCCTGTATTTCGGCACGATTCACTTGCCGGCGACGCAAAGGCTCGCCGATATCTGTCTGCGCAAGTCGCAGCGCGCTCTGATCGGGCGCGTCGCCATGGACGACCCGGCCCAGTGTCCCGCTTATTATCGCGACGCCTCCGCCCAGAGTGCCGAGGCGCAAACGCGCGCCTTCATTGCCTACGTGCAATCGATGCCCGGCAATCGGGGGGGATTGATCAGGCCCGTGATCACGCCGCGCTTCATTCCCTCCTGCTCGGATGATTTGTTGAGCAGGCTTGGGGCGCTAGCGCGGGAGACCGGGTGTCACGTGCAGACGCACTGCTCGGAGAGCGACTGGGAGCATCGCTACGTGCTCGAGCGCTGCGGCATCACCGATACCGCGGCGCTCGAGCGGTTCGGGCTGCTGACGCGGCGCACGATCCTGGCCCACGGCAATTTCGTGGACGCCGGCGACATCGCGCTCATCGCGAATCACGGCGCCGGCATTGCTCATTGTCCCTTGTCGAACGTGTATTTCTCAGACGCCGTCTTTCCCTTGCAGCGAGTTCTGCAGCAGGGGGTGCATGTCGGCCTGGGCTCGGACATCGCCGGCGGCGGGAGTCCGTCGATTCTGGACAATGCCCGGATCGCGGTGATGGTCTCGCGGCTGCTGGAATCGGGGGTCGACCCCGCACTGACCCGGCCCCAGCGACGGCGGCCCGGCGCGCGCATCGACGCCGTCACGGCATTTTGGCTGGCCACTGCCGGCGGCGGCATGGCGCTCGAGCTGGACGTGGGTGTTTTTCGTGAAGGATTTCAGTTCGACGCCATGGTGATCGACGCCGGCGTGCCGAACAGCAATCTGCGCCTCGATCCGGCCGATACGCCGGAGGAAATCTTGCAGAAAATCATCTACCTTGCCGGGCGCGCCAATATCCGCGAGGTGTGGGTGGCGAACCGGCGGGTCCATGCGCAGGACACAGCGCCGCGCGGAGGCCCCCTCTGATCCCCAACGGGTCGGCTGGGCAAGCGCTCCACTGCGGTGCGAAGGACATGTATCCGCGCACTGTGATGGCGCGAGCGCCGTCACCCCGCGGCGGTCCCCAAGGCGTAAGCCTCGATGGCCGCGAACCAGCGTCGCTTGGCGGCATCGTCCAGAAACGAGGCCTCGATGGAATTGCGCGCGAGCGCGACCAGCTGGCTGCGTGACAGATCGAGAGCGTGCTGGACCGCGAGGTAATTCTCCGCCACGTAGCCGCCAAAATAGGCCGGATCGTCTGAGTTCACGGTGACGCACACTCCGCGCTCGAGCAGCCGCTTGAGATTATGGTTCTCGATCCGTGCGAACACCTTGAGTTTCACATTGGACAGCGGGCACATGGTCAACGGCATGCGCTCGCGCACCAGCCGCCCGATCAGATCGGGAGCCTCCTCGCAGCGCACGCCGTGGTCGATGCGGCGCACCTTGAGGATGTCCATGGCCTCGTAGATATACGAAGGCGGCCCTTCCTCGCCGGCATGCGCCACCGCCCATAGACCCTCGCGCCGGGCGCGCGCAAAGACGTCGGCAAATTTGCCCGGCGGGTGGCCCGACTCGGACGAATCAAGGCCAACGGCGGCAATGGCATCCTTGTAGGGGAGCGCTTCCTCCAGCGTGCGCATCGCCTCATCGGCACTCAAATGACGCAGGAAGCACAGGATCAGGCGGCAAGTGATGCCGAGGTCGCGCTGCGCTTCGGTGAGCGCGCGCCGCAGCCCCTCGAGCACCGTGGCGAGGGAGATGCCTCGCGAGGTGTGGGTTTGTGGATCGAAGAACATCTCCACGTGAACGACCCCCTGTGCATGGGCTTTGCGCAGGTACGCCTGGGCCAGGGCGTGAAAATCATCCGCGTCGCGCAGCACGTTCGCGCCGGCGTAGTAGATGTCGAGAAAGGACTGCAGATCCGCGAACCGGTAGGCCCCGCGCAGCTCCTCGACCGTGGCATGCGGAAGCACGATTCCATGTTTTTTGGCCAGCTGGAACGCCAGCTCGGGCTCCAGCGTGCCCTCGATGTGCACGTGCAACTCCGCTTTGGGGAGCCCCCGGATGTACTCATACGCTGACTGCATCACACGACGATCTCCCGATGTCACGATCGCCAATGTAGCTGAAATATATCGGTCAATGTTTGCATCGGACTCCCGATCGTCGTTAGCATCGGCAGCAATGGGCCAACTAACGACTCACGTCCTCGATATCAGCGCGGGCTTGCCAGCCGCGGGGATGCGCATCGAGCTGCACCAATTGAGCGCGGCGCCGCCAAGCCTGATCGCGTCCACCACGACCGGCGCGGATGGCCGATGCGCGGCGCCGCTGCTCGCGGGCGCCGCTTTTCGCGCCGGGCGCTACGCAATAACCTACTATGTGGCGGAATATTTCCGTGTCCGCGGACTGGTTTTGCCGGAGCCGGCGTTCATCGAGGAGGTGCTGGTTCGAATCGGCATCGCGCACCCCGAACAGCACTACCACGTGCCGCTCCTGGTCTCGCCGTGGAATTACTCCGTCTATCGAGGAGGATAGGCGCGAAATGGCGCCGCCTCTACACGGCAAAATGGCAATTCCAAAGGCATCCCGATGAACAGCGATCCCAAGCTCCCGAGCCCCTGCAGTTTCGACCCCGGCGACTGGCAGATCCTGGCCCGCTGCTGGCACCCCATCGCTTATTCGGCCGAAGTCGGCGCGGCGCCCTACAAGGCGATGCTGCTCGATGAGCAGCTGGTCGCTTACCGGGTGCAAGGCGAGTTGGTCGTCGCCCGCGATGTGTGTCCCCACCGCGGCGTGCCCTTGAGCCTCGGCACGCATGACGAGGAGGGAATCGTCTGTGCCTATCACGGGCTGCGTTACGGCTCGCAAGGGCGCTGCAACCGCATTCCGTCCGCCCCCGGGCAGCGGATTCCGGCCAGGCTGAAACTGAACACATATCCCGCGGTTGAGCGCTACGGAGTCATCTGGACGTGTTTGCTCCCCACCGAGGGAGCGGCGCCCGACCTGCCGGCCATGCCGCACTGGGATGAACCGCAATTTCAGCACATTCTCTGTCCGACCTTCGACATCGGCGGCTTCGCCGGCCGCCAGGTCGAGGGATTCATCGACGTCGCGCATTTTGCATGGATACACACCGCGACGTTTGCGGACCCGAACAAACCCGGGGTGGAGAGCTATTCCACCGTGGAGACGCCGCAGGGCTTCTACGCTGATTATTTCAGCCGCATCGGCAACTACCCGATCGGCGTCGACGGCAGGGCGCCCGAGGGGTTCGTCTGGCTGCGTCATTTCGAGGTGCATCTACCGTTCACGGCGACGCTCACCATTCACTTTCCCGACGACGGACGATTGGTCATCATGAATGCCGCTTCTCCGGTGTCCGCGCGCAAGACGCGGCTGTTTGCGCCGATCGCCCGCAATTTCGACAAGCACCTGCCCGTCGAAGACGCACATGCGTTCAACCTGCGGATCTTCGAAGAGGACCGGCGCATCGTCGAATCCCAGCGGCCCGAACGGCTGCCGCTGGACCCCGCGGTCGACATGCATATTCCCGCGGACGCGAGTTCGATTGCGTATCGGCGCGGGCTGAAGCGCATGGGACTCGGGAGATTTTTTCCTTGAGCGCGTATCTGCTCGATTGGTGCGCGCTGCTCGTGCGCTGGCTGCACCTGGTCGCCGGCGTCGCATGGATCGGCGCGTCATTTTACTTTGTTTGGCTCGACAACCACTTGGTGCCGCCGGCCGACGATGAGCGTGCCGATCCCGGCGTCGCGGGAGAATTGTGGGCGGTGCACGGCGGCGGCTTCTATCGTTCGCGCAAATACCGCCTAGCGCCGTCGCGCCTGCCGCCGACGCTACACTGGTTCTATTGGGAGGCCTATACCACGTGGCTGTCGGGATTCGCGCTGCTCTGCTTGCTGTATTTTCTGCGCGCGGAGGCCTACCTCATCGATCCGGCCGTTGCCGCGTTGAGCAAACCGGCGGCCATCGCGATTGCGCTGGCGTTTCTCATCGCCGGCTGGCTGATCTACGACGGCTTGTGCCGCTCCCCGCTCGGCCGCCGCGTGGGCGCGCTCACGGCGGTCTTAGCAGCGCTGATCGCAGCCGAGGCGTGGGCCCTGTGTCACCTGTTCAGCGGCCGCGGCGCCTTCATGGTGTTCGGCTCGGCGCTCGGCACGCTCATGGTGGCCAACGTCCTGTTCGTGATCATTCCCGGCCAGCGCGAACTCGTTCACGCGAAGCAGCAGGGCCGCGAACCCGATGCGGCGCCCGGCCTCAAGGGCAAGCAGCGTTCCGTGCACAACACGTATTTCACGCTGCCGGTCCTGTTCGTCATGATCAGCAATCACTATGCAGTGACCTATGGGGCGCGCCACAACTGGCTGGTGCTGATCGCGGTGAGTTTCGCCGGCGCCTGCATCCGCGCCTGGTTCGTCGCCCGCCACAAGCCGCAGGAGCGGAGCGGCTACCTCACGGCCGTGCCCGCCGTGCTCGGCGTGCTGACGCTTGCCGCCGTGGTGCTCGCGCTCGCGCCGGCGCTCGATGCGCGGCGCGAGCGTGCTCACGCCGCGGGGCCGGCGGTCGAAGGCGCGCGCGTGCAAGTCATCGTCGAGGAGCGCTGCGCGCCCTGCCATGCGGCGAACCCGACAGAGCCGGGCTTCAACGCGCCGCCCAACGGCATCGTCCTGCAGAGCATCGACCAGGTGCTGGCGCATCTTCCGCAGGTGCAGCAACAGCTTGCCATGCGGACCATGCCGCTCGGCAATCTGACCGGCATGACGGATGAGGAGCGGGCAACCGTGTTGATGTGGATAGGCCATGGGGCCGGGCGATGAACGCCGGCTATCCGCGCGACCTCAGGGGCTACGGGCGCGATCCGCCGCATCCGCGCTGGCCGGGCAATGCACGCATCGCCCTGCAGTTCGTGCTGAACTTCGAGGAAGGCGCGGAGAATTGCGTGCTCGACGGCGACCCCGCGTCGGAGGTATTCCTGTCGGAGATCATCGGCGCCGAGGCGTTCCCCATGCGGCACATGAGCATGGAGTCTCTGTACGAATACGGCGCGCGCGCCGGCCTGTGGAGAGTGCTGCGCGCGTTCGAGCGCCACCGGCTGCCGCTCACCGTCTTTGCGGTGGCCGCGGCGGTGCACCGCCACCCCGACGCGGCGGCTGCGTTCACGGAACTCAAGCATGAGATCGCCTGTCACGGGTTGCGCTGGATCAGCTACCAGCAGGTCGATCCCGACACCGAGCGCGCGCACATGGCGCAGGCCATCGCCATCCTGAGCGCCGCCTTCGGTGCGGCCCCGCTCGGCTGGTACACGGGACGCGACAGTCCGCAGACACGGCGCCTGTTGGTCGAGCATGGCGGCTTTTTATACGACTCGGATTCGTACGCCGATGATTTGCCATACTGGACCGAAGTGACGGCCGGCCAGGGAGCCGACGCGAGGGTCCTGCCGCACTTGATAGTCCCCTATGCGCTCGATACCAACGACATGCGCTTCGCGACCGCCCAGGGCTTCAATTCAGGCACTCAGTTTTTCGACTATCTCACCGCCGCCTTCGATACGCTGTATCGGGAGGGCGATCCGAATGGGCTCGATCGGCCCAAGATGCTGTCCGTCGGTCTGCACTGCCGGCTCGCCGGCCGCCCGGGACGCATCGCGGCGCTGGAGCGCTTCCTCGAATACGTTCTGCAACGCCAGCATGTGTGGATCTGCCGGCGGATCGATATCGCGCGGCACTGGGCGGCGACGCACCCCTTCGGGCGGCCGACGTGATCGCCCTCGCGGAGTTGAACGCGCTGCCTGCGCAGCAGTTCGTGATGCGGCTTGCGGGGATCTTCGAGCATTCACCCTGGGTGGCGCAGCGCGTCGCGGCGGCGCGGCCGTTCGACTCGCGGGAGCAATTGCTCGATGCGATGCGAACGGCCGTCGAGCAGGCGACGCCCCAAGAGCAGCTGACGCTGATTCGAGCCCATCCGCGGCTCAAGGTCAGCGGTCGCGCGCGCGAGCAGCTTACCGCGGCATCGTCGCGCGAGCAGCGCGGCGCGGGACTCGAGGCATGCACGCCCGGCGAGGCGGCGCGGCTCGATGAACTCAATGCGGCCTATGCGGAGAAATTCTCGATGCCGTTCATTCTGGCCGTGCGGGGCCATACTCCGCAGTCCATCATCGCGGCGTGCGAGCGGCGCCTCGGCAGCGATGCCTCGAGCGAACGGCGCGCGGCATTGCGCGAGATCGGATTGATTGCGGGATATCGCCTGGCCGACGCGGTCTCTGAAGTCGTCAGATCGCCCGGGTAGCGGCGGCGAGCAGATCGGTTTCCGCGGCATGCGGCCTGTTAATTTGGAGACCTCATGGCACGAAGCGTATTTCTGGCATTGCTGTTGATTGCCTTTGGCGCGGCAGCGTCTGCGCCGGACGCGGCGCCAAAGCGCCTGGTGCTGGTCGACCAGGACGGATCGGGGCCCGGCGGTTCGAACCAAATGGCGATGATGGTGCTGCTGCAGGCGCCCGGCGTCGAGGTTCTCGGCATCACCATGGTCACGGGCAATGCGTGGCGCGATGACGAGGCGCGGCACACGCTGCGCATGCTGGAACTGATTGGACGCACGGATGTTCCGGTCGCGCTGGGGGCTGTGTTTCCCTTGGTCCGCACGCAACAAGAGACACGGCTGAATGCGGCCTTGGTGGGGCAGGTCGCGTGGCTCGGTGCCTGGGGACAGAAGCTTCCCGCCTTGAGCGCCGCTTCCGGCGATGCGGGCAGTATCCCGACCGCTCAGCCGTCGCTTCCCGGGCCCTGGGACATTACGCCGCTCGAGGAAGGGCAGCCCCATACCGCGCCGATCGCCGAAGATGCGGCGCATTTCATGATCCGCCAGGTGCATGCGCATCCGCACCAGGTCACGGTCTATGCCGCCGGGCCGCTCACCAATGTGGCCATCGCGCTCGCCATCGACCCGCACTTCGCCGAGCTCGCGCGGGGGCTCGTGGTGATGGGGGGAAGTTTGAATCCGCACACGCAGGATCCGGAGTTCGCCACCAGTCCGCGGCATGAATTCAATTTCTGGTTCGATCCGGAAGCCGCGCGCATGGCGCTGCGGGCGCACTGGCCGCGCATCGACGTGACTACCGTCGATGTGTCGATCAAGGCGATGTTCACCCAGGCAATGCTGGATGAGATTGCAAAGTCGCCGAACCCCGCGGCTCGGTATGTCGCGAAGTACTCCCAGGAGCGCTACTACCTGTGGGACGAGCTGGCCGCCTGTGCCTGGCTCGATCCCAGCATCATCACCCAGGTGCGGCCGCTGTACATGGATGTCGATGTCAGCCACGGACCGGCCTATGGCGAGACTTTGACGTGGAGCGAGGCGCTGAAGCCCGCGGTCGATCTGCAAATCGCGCAGGCGCAGGTCGATCTGGATCTGCCGAAATTCACCAGGATGTTCGTCGACCTGATGTCCGCACCGACCCCGCGCGCGAATCGAGGGGTGGCGAAACCCTAGACCTAGGCGCGGCCAGCGCGACGGCTAGATCGGGCGCATGCGGATCGCGCCACCGTCATCGCTCGAGGCGCGCTCGAATTCCTCGAGCTGCGGGTAAGAGGCTTGCGCGCCGCGCCGCGTGGTGGACAGCGCGGAGTAGAGTACGGCGCGGGCAATGGCCTCGTCGCGCGGCCGTCCGGCCGCGAGAGCGGCGGCGAGGCAGCCCACGAACGCGTCGCCCGCTCCGGTGGTATCGATGGCGGCCACCCGGTGCCCTGCAAAGTGGCGAGCCGATCGGTCATCGACGGCCACGCAGCCCTTCTCCCCCAAGGTGATGATGACGCATTCGATGCCCTGCGCATGCAGCCAGGCGCCGCATTCCCTGGCCTGGTCTACCGTGTCGACGGGGCGCCCGCCGATCTGCGAGGCCTCCGTTTCGTTCGGAACCAGGTAGGTCACCGCGCGGGCTATGCGGCCCAAGTCCAGGCCGCAATACGGCGCAGGATTCAGAATGACCGGCTTGCCGCACTCGGCGCCCAAATCGATGGCGCGATAGACCGTGTCCATGGGGATTTCGCACTGCAGGACCAGGGCCGAAGAATTTCGGATCTGCGGCTCGAGCGCCTCCACGTCGGCGGGGGTCAGACGTGCATTCGCGCCCGGAACGACGATGATGCAGTTCCTCCCGGAATCATCGACCCCGATCGTGGCAACCCCGGTGGCCACACCGCCGAGCGCCTTGAGCTCCTCGACGATCACCCCACGTCCGCGCAATCCCTCCGTCACCATGCGGCCGAAGGCATCGTCGCCGACCCGGCCGACGAAGTACGTGCCGACACCGCAGGCCGCCGAGGCCGCCGCCTGGTTCGCGCCCTTTCCGCCCAGGGAAATGAAGGAGTCTTTGCCGATGACCGTCTCCCCGGGCCGGGGCAGCGAGGCGGTGCTCACCGAGACGTCGACGTTTGCGCTGCCGATCACCAGAACCTGGGGTGAGCCCGCGCGCGAAGAGTTCGCCGTGGTCGTCATGATCGGGCGGCGCGCGACAGAAAGCCGATCGACGCCGGGTAGATCATGCTGAGGATCATCAGCGGCCAGGCAAGTCCGGGTGACAGCGGCATATGCAGACTCCACGAAAAGCGACAACATCCTGCAGCGGCGGGCCGATCATCCGGGTAGCCGACAGCGATTTCCCTTTACAGGGTGAAACGGCGTAGGTAGTGTAACTTTTAGCCAGCGGGTTACAACGATCCGCGGTGCGAACGAGTGCGCGGCGTGGGGGAATGAGCACGCTCGAGTACTCGCTACGGCGTTCGGAGGGATGAGGATGCAAACAAACGGCCGGCGCGTCATCGGCGCAAAGTGTTGAATCGTTTCTTCGGTCTCGCCGCGCACGGCTCATCGGTGCGCATCGAGCTTTTTGCGGGTGTGACCACCTTCATGACGATGGCGTACATCGTCGTGGTCAATCCGCTGATCCTGGGCGCCGCCGGCATGCCCGTGGCCGCGGTGGCTGCCTCGACCTGTCTCGCCGCCGGCTTCGGCAGCATTCTGATGGGACTCATCTCCAATTATCCGCTGGCGCTGGCACCGGGAATGGGGCTGAACGCGTACTTCACCTACACCGTCGTTCTGGGCATGGGGTTGCCGTGGCCGACTGCGCTCGGTTGCGTGTTCCTGTCGGGTGTCGCCTTCATGCTGTTGACGGTTGCGGGCGTACGTCAGCTCATCATCAGGGCGCTTCCTCGCTCTCTGTTCGCGGCGGTGGGCGGCGGGATCGGGCTGTTCATCGCCTTCATCGGCCTGCGCGATGCCGGAATCATCGTCGCCAAGCCCGGCACCCTGGTGGGCCTCGGCGATTTGACGGCGCCCACGCCGGCACTCTCCATGCTGGGCTTGCTGGTGATCGCCGCGTTGCAGGCGAGGGGAGTCAAAGGGGCGATGCTCATTGGCATCCTCTCCACCGCCGCCATCGCGTGGATCTTCGGACTGGCTCATATGGCACCCGGCGCGTACACCCTGCACGACCTGTCCGCGACCGCCTTCAGGCTCGACATACGGGCGGCTTTGAGTCTCAAGGGCGGGATCGGCCTGTCGCTGCTCGAGATCGTCTTCGTCTTTCTGTTCGTCGATATGTTCGATAACATCGGCACCCTGGTGGCGGTCACCAAACGCGCCGGGTTGGTGGCCGATGATGGTTCGATTCCGCGTTTGAACCGCATTTTGCTGGCCGATTCCGCATCGATGCTGGTGGGCGCCGTGGCGGGCACGAGCCCGGTCACCAGCTACATCGAGAGTGCGGCGGGCGTGGCGGTGGGCGGACGCACCGGCCTGACGAGCGTCGTGGTCGGCATTTTGTTTCTCTGTACGCTGTTCTTTGCACCTCTGGTGCAGGCCATTCCGGCCGCCGCGACCGCGCCGGCGCTTGTTCTGGTGGGTGCCTTGATGATGGGCGCGCTCGCCGAGGTGGAGTGGGCCGACCCCGGGGCGTCCATTCCGGCGTTTCTCACCGTGATCATGATTCCGCTGACCTATTCCATCGCCAACGGACTTGCCTTCGGCATCACCAGCCACGCGGTGCTGAAGCTGGTGCGGGGACAGGCGGCCTCGAGCGATTGGCTGGTCTACGTTCTGGCGGCGCTGTGCATCGCCCGTTTCATTTATCTGGCGTGAGAGCGGGGACACAGGCCTCAATGAGACTATTCATGGTTCTGATCCTCGCGAGCACCTTCCTTTCGCGGATCGTGGACGCGCAGCCCGCCACGGGCTCGGGCGCCGGCTCCGCGGCGGCGGTGCCGTCGCCCCCGCTCGAGGTGAAAGTGCTGATCGTCAACATGTTCAGCCTCGAGGCGGCGCCCTGGCTCGAGGCGCTGCGTCCGACCCGGGAGATCCGGGTGCCCGGTCTGTCCAGCGACTATCCGTTCGTCAAGTGCCGCGCGGATGCGGTCTGCGAAATGACCACCGGCATGGGGCACGCCAGTGCGGCGGCATCGATGATGGCGGTGATGTACAGCGGTGCGTTCGATTTGCGCAGGACTTATTTTATCGTGGCCGGCATTGCCGGCATCGATCCGAAGCGCGGCACCTTGGGCTCGGTGGCCTGGGCGCGTTATCTCGTCGACAGCGGCATTGCGCACGAAATCGATGCGCGGGAAATGCCGCGCGGCTGGCAGAGCGGGTATTTCGGCATTCTGACCGACGGACCGGGACAGGTGCCGAGATTCGATTATCGCACCGAGGTGTTTCGCCTCGACGAAGCGCTGCTGCAGAAGGCGCTCTCATTGTCGGCCTCGGCGGCGCTCGAGGACAGCGAGGATTTGCGCGCGTACCGGCGGCATTACCCTGAAGCTCCGGCCAACCAGCCGCCCAGCGTCATTCAGTGCGATACACTCTCGGCCGATACCTGGTGGTCGGGCAATCTCTTGGGCGAGCACGCGCGCCGCTGGACCCGGCTGCTGACCGGGGGTAAGGGTGTCTACTGCAACTCGCAGCAAGAGGACAATGCCACGCTGAATGCGATCACGCGCGGTTCGCAGTCGGGGCTGGTCGATCTCGAGCGAATTGCGGTGCTGCGCAGCGGTTCGGATTTCGATCGGCCCTATCCGCGCCAGGGGGTGCTCGAGTCGCTGCGGGCGCAGCGCGCGCTGCCTGGGGCCGCGCGCGTGTCGGCCGTCAATCTGGTGCACGCGGGGATGCCGCTGGTCGAGGCGATCGCGCAGCATTGGGAGGTGTGGCGGGAGGGCGTGCCGGGTGCCGGCACTATGACGGACCCGCACTGATGGCGGGTTGCAGCAGAAGATCCAGGCCGTCGGGGGAGTACGGGGGTCGAAGAGTCAGGTTTGATCGAAGAAATTCTCGCCCACCGGCTTGTGCTCGAGGATTTCCTCGCGAGTCAAGCCTTGAATCTCGTGCGGGAACACCAGCCAGCTGTCGGTATCCCGGACGTAGTAGTCCGGTACGAGCGCGCTGCGATTTCTGGCCGGCTTGTAATACACGGTCGCGATGCGGATGCTTTCCGGCAAGTTGCGCCGGCAGCGCCGCCGCAGCTCCGCGATGACGGCTTCAAGACTGCGCCCCGAGTCGAATACATCATCGACCAGCAGCAACTCATCCTCGGCCGATAAACGCGACACCAGATAGTCCAGGGCATGGACTCGCACCGTCTTCGGTTGATTGCCGATGCCGGTATAAGAGGAGGTGCGAATCGCGATGTGGTCGGCATGGATGGAGTGGTACTCGAGGACCTCCTGCACCGCGATCCCGATCGGTGCGCCGCCGCGCCACATGGCCACCAGGAAGGTGGGGCGAAAGCCGCTGCGCACGATGCGTCTCGCCAGTTCAATCGAGTCTCGAAGCAACTCATTGGCTGAGACAAAGAGCTTATCCATGGGGGTGGGATGCTGCGCCATGCGCCGTGCATTGCGCAAGCGCTCGTCGGACCGGCTGAATGAGATCTGCGCGGATCAGTAGGGGTGCATGAGGGGGCGCCGCCGGCATTGAGATTTTGGTGGGGAGCCGAACTAGCGGTTGTCGATTCCTCAGGCGAAACCGCGGAAGCTCGCGAACTCCTCGACCGGCGCGCGCTCCGAGCGAAGCGAGTTCACCGCCGCGGTCTCGTCGGCATACCCCAATGCCATTCCGCAATACACGAGTTCATTCTCATCGAGCGCAAAGTGACTTTTAAGGCTCGACCGCAGCGAGGCCCACGCCTCTTGCATGCAGGAGCTTACGCCGCGCTCCAGCGCCGCGAGGGCGATCGACTGCATGAACATGCCTAGATGGGCCCATTGGGCGTGCCCCATGCGGTTGTCAATGATAAAGAACAGCTCCACCGGGGCGCCGAACATTGCGTAATTACGGGCGAATCGCGCGAGGCGTCCCGGCCGGTCGGACCGCGGAATGCCCAACAGAGCGTACATGTCCTCACCCTGCTTGAACCGGCGCGTGCGATAGGGCTCCCAGAGATTGGGCGGATACACCGGCCGGCCGGCACTCTCATCGGCGCCGTCGGCGCCGACAGCGGCGTGCGTACGCCGTGCGAGATCGATGATGGCCTCCCGTTCGGCGCCGGCCACGGCGATGACCTTCCAGGGCTGTAGATTGCCTCCCGACGGCGACCAGCGCGCTACATCGAGAATCTCGCGCACCAGACTCTCCGCCAGCGGCTCCGGTCGAAATTCGCGGATGGAAATCCGCTTCTTGAGCGCTTCGGTCACTGTGAGCATCGACACCTCTGTTGCGGACGCGAAAACCTAGCACGATGACGAAGCTTCCGCGATACTTTGTACAGCGCGCGCCGCTCTTGCAATTGGCCGCCGCGTTGCGCAGAGTGTTCAGGACGTATGAACCCCAGACCCATGAGCGTTGAATTCGTCCGGCCATCGATTCTGTTGGCGCTGGCGGTCAGCGGTCTCATCGGGGCGGCCGCTCACGCAGATGAGATTGCGGCCTCCGCGCCCTTGAGCGCCGAGCAGGCACAAGCACGGCAGTTCGGGATATTCTTCGGCGGGACGGCTTCCCAGTACGATCTTTGCGTCAAAAAGGGGTTCCTTGGCAAAGGCGATCAAAGCGCCGAGGAGACCGCCAAGTCCATTCTGGCGAAGGCCCGCGCGCTCAATAACGGAGCTGACCTGTCCGTTTATATTCAGGATGGTTGGGACATGATGAAAAAGGAGATCTCCGAACACGAATCGTTCTACACGAAGGAGAAGTGCGCGGCCGTGGGCAAGGAGTGGGCGAAGATGATTGCGACGATGGCCTCGAAATAGAGGACCCTGCAACAACCCGGCCGCGCTCGGCATCAATTCTGCTCGCCTCGAGCCGATACCGCGGTGACCGCCGGATTCTAGTGGAACCGATATTTCGCCTGAAAGCCGACGGTGAACGGCAGATGGTCGGAAGGGATGGGCGGAATCAGGATGAAATTTACGGCGAACCGCCCAAACTGGGTGGTCGCGGTCGGGGCAAGCACCGGTCCCGTGCGATTGTCGCGCCCGAGGCCAATCTGGCCCGCCATGGACCTGCATGGCCATCGCCGCCGCCAACACCCATACGTGCACGACAGATTTCACGCGGCGCAGAATGACTCGGGCTTGCGGAGATTACCAATCCTATTGGCGTGAAGGAGATCACGATTATTGCAGTCAACAGGACGAGACTACAGCGTGAAGTGGCGCGAAGCCTCGGGCGGCAAGGGCGGCGATTCCGGCATCGTCGGCAGCGGCAGCTGAGGCGAGTGGGCGACGTCATTCGACGTGATCAACCACGCATAAACCTTGGTCGTTTCGGCGCCGAACTCGCACCACTCGAGGCCTACGCCCGTCGCCGTGCAGCGAGCAACGGTCGCCGCGATACGTCCCGGAGCATCCTGTCCGGAGACAGGGTCCGCGGGCTCCAAGTACACCAGCGAAAGAGGCCGCAACGGCAGCTGCGTTTCCATGAATGCTCCGCTGGAGCTGATATTGAGCAAGCGGCCGACTCCGCGCATGGCCGGCCGCGTGAAGAATTGCACCGCGATGTTGGTCGGGCGGCGTAGTCCTCGGTGATGTTCCATGATGCCCTCCGGAATCAGGCGTTCTTGTCGATGGTCCAGGGTGCCCTTGCGCTCGCCGCAACTGGCACCGCCGCGCCTCCACACCGACCGGATTCTACTCGCTCGCCCGGCGATACTGTATGGGTATCGCGGTAGACGCCGGCTCTAAAAGCGACAGCAGTCCGAACCGTGTGCCGCGCGGATACTTTGATCGGCGTCAGCGCAACTGGCTGTCCTTGCTTCCGCGCCGGTTATAGCCCGCGAACTTGGCCGCTTCGCGGTCATGAACGTCCTGGCAGGGGACGCACAGCCGAACACCGGCGAACGCGTTTCGCCGCGCCTCGGGGATGTCGTTCCCGCACTCCGCGCAGTGGCTCAGCGAGGGTCCTTTAGGCAATTGACTTTGCGCGCGCCGCACACCGTCCTTGACCGTCGCGTCGATCTGATCCTGTACCGCACCGTCGCCCGCCCAACCTGTCGCCACGATCCACTCCTAGTCGAGATGCCTCGATGGCTAATGCCCCGCCACCAGACACAATGGACATCCACCGCTTATATAGACTCGAATCCCTCATTTGCAACCAAGCGGCGTCCGTCCAATCCCCATTGATGCAATATAACTATATAAATCATTGCATTGCCATATAAATATAATCTGGCTTGGCAGAACTGCTGTAGAACTGCTGTAGAACTGCTGTAACACTGTTGTAGAACTGTTTTAGAGCTGTTTCAGAACGGTTGCAGAACTGTATTTTGCCGATTGCCCGTCCCGCGCGGCGAGGTTCACGAGCGGCCGCTCTCATTGCCGGCAAACCGCCGGTTCGCGTGCGCGAACCGGCGGCCAATCGGCACTCGCTGGGGAGCCCCGGCGGGCTCACGGCTCAGCCCAGGGGCACGGGAACGAACAAACGACTGTCACCGCGCTGAATCAGCAGCGCGATGAGCTTGTCGTGATCCTGCACCATCTTGCGCAGTTGATCCGCGCTTTGCACCGGTGTGCCGTCCACGGACAGCACCACATCGCCCGGCTGAATACCGGCGTCGGCGGCGTGGCCTTGCGCATCCTCGACGACCAGGCCTCCTTCGACTCCGGCCTTGAGACGCTCGGCCGGATTCAGCGGCCGCACGGCCAAGCCCAGCCGGCCCCGTGCGGCTGCGCCGCCACCGCCGCCGGCTTCGTCCGAAGCCAGTTGTGCCGCGGAGCCGATCGTCGCGGTGAGCGACACGGTCTTGCCGGCGCGCCACACTTCGAGGCTCGCCTTTTCGCCCGGCGCTACGACGCCGACCCGTGCGGACAACTGTCCGGCATCGACGATCGGACTGCCGTTGAACTTAAGGACGACATCGCCCACCTGCACGCCCGCACGAGCGGCCGCGCTGTCGGGCGTGACCTTGGCCACCAACGCGCCGTTGGGCGTCGGCAACTTGAAGGAATCGGCCAGCGCCTGATCAAGCGTTTGCACTTCCACGCCGAGCAGCGAATGGGCAACTCTGCCCGTCTTGACGATCTGATCCTTGATCTGCACCGCCAGATTGATCGGAATGGCGAAGGACACGCCCTGATAACCGCCCGAATTGGTGTAGATCTGGGCGTTGATGCCGACCACGGTGCCGTTGGCGTCGAACAGAGGACCGCCGGAATTGCCGGGGTTGACGGCCGCATCGGTTTGAATGAAGGGCACATAGCCTTCGCCGGGCAGCGAACGCCCCTTGGCGCTCACGATTCCCGCGGTCGCCGTCTCCTCGAGGCCGAAAGGTTCGCCGATGGCGAGCACGTAGTCGCCGACGCCCAGCTGGTCCGAATCCCCGATTCGCACCGTTGGCAGGTCATGTGCGTCGATTTTCAGCACGGCGATGTCGCTGCTGCGGTCGGCGCCGAGTACTTTCGCCTTGAATTCGCGGTGATCGGAGAGTTTGACCGTAACCGTCTTCGCCCCTTCGACCACGTGGGCGTTGGTCAGCACCAGCCCGTCGGCCGAGATGAGAAAGCCCGAACCCTGAGCGTGCTGCATGCCGCGCTGCCGCGGCATCTGCGGTCCATGAAAGAACTGACTGAGAGGATTATCGTCGTCGCCGTTGGGGCCGCCGAAGCTGAAACCTTGCGGCAGCGCCGTCTTCATCTCGCCGGCGGTCGTGATGCCGACCACGGCGGCCTGATTGCGCGCGACGATGGCGCGGTAGTTCGGCGCGGTGATCAGCGGTATCGTCGCCGGCGGCCCGGCCGATTCGCTGGAGGCGACGCCGCTCGCCGGCGCGGCGGCGGATTGTAACAGGGCGGGCGCGGACAGGCCCGTCGCGGTGCCGACGGCGAACAGGCCTGCCGCCGACCATACCAGCGTTCTGCTGCGAATTTGCATGTGATCTCCTTGAGGATGAAAGGCAAAGCCATTGCTCGGAGGGCAGCATCGCACGGGTTCCTTAAGGGAATCTTAAGAGGGCGGGGGGAAGCGGATGACGACCCTCAATCCGCCCCCCGGCGCGTCATCGAGCTGCACGTGCGCACCGTGGCGTTCGGCGATTGCCTTGACGATGGCAAGGCCGAGCCCGGTGCCGCTTTCCAGTGCCGCTGCCCGCCGGTAGAAGCGGTCGAACACCCGTTCGCGATCGGCGGCTGCGATGCCGGGACCCGTGTCGCTGACCTCGAGCAGCGGGCCCTCGGCACTGGCGCGGCAGCTGACCTTCACCGATCCGCCCGATGGCGTGTAACGCACCGCATTGTCGACCAGATTACGCACCAAAGTGCGCAGCGCCTCGGCATCCCCCATGAGCGCAACCGGGGGCACCGATTCGAGACTGAGGTCGATGTGGCGCGCGGCGGCCAAATCGCGGGTGTCGGTGATTCCCAGCGCGGCGGCGGCGGCGAGATCCACGGGCGCGAAGTCGGCGGCCGTCTCGCGCGGATCGCTGCGGGCGAGCGTCAGCAGCTGCTCCACCAAATGAATGGCGCGCCCGATCGCCGCGCCCAACCGGCCGCGCGCTTCGAGCCGTGCCGCCTCGTCCGGCGCGCGTTCGAGCAATTGCAGCTGCAGCCGCAGCACCGTAAGAGGCGACCGCAGCTCGTGGGCGGCATCGGAGATGAAGGCGCGCTGCGCGTCGAACGCCTCGCGCAGTCGCGCCAGCAGACGGTTGAGCTCGCCGACCAGGGGTTCGATTTCGCGCGGCAGGTTTCCCGCGCCGAGCGGCGCCAGACTGCGCACATCGCGGCGCTGCACTTCGGCGGTGACATACCGCAGAGGCAGCAAGCCGCGGCTGACGATCCAGGCGGCCGCCGCGATCATGATGGGCAGCAGCAGGATGAGCGGAATCACCACCCGCTCCGCCGCGGCCCGCGCGAGCGCCTCGCGCACCCGGACGGGCTGCGCGATCTGAATCACGCCGGCGTCCGTTTGCAGTCCGTACGCGCGCCACGCCTCGCCATGCAGCGATAGATCCGCGTAGCCGAGCACCGTCTGATTGATCATGGGAAGGCCGGGCCGCGACAAATAGGTGCGGGCGCCGAAGATGTCCCAGATCTGTATGACGAAATCCGTGTCGCCCTGTTCCGGCGGCACCTCGATTCGCGGTGCCAGCGACACCTGACCGCGCAGCGACAGCGCCATCTGGCGCAGCTGGTAGTCGAACAGAGTCGACGTCTCGCTCAAGACACGCCGATAGGTGACCGCGGCCGCGAGCAGCGAGACCAGCGCCACGAGAATGATCAAGGCGATCTGCAGGCGCGCACGAATCGATTTCATGATTTAGGTATGAAGTAGCCGACGCCGCGCAGGGTCCGGATGGCATCGGCGCCGAGCTTGCGGCGAAGTCCGTGGATGTACACTTCGACGGCGTTGCTGCCGATCGGTTCAGTCCAGCCGTACAGCCGGTCCTCGAGCTGGGCTCGCGACAGCACCGCGCCCGGCCGCTGCAGCAGCGCTTCGAGGACCGCGTATTCGTGGGCCGATACATTGACCGGAGCGCCGCCGCGCTCGATCGTGCGGGTCACCGGATCCAGGCGCAGGTTGCCGTGCTGGATGCTGGAATCGCCCCGTCCGGCGGCGCGGCGCAGCACCGAGCGCAGCCTCGCCATGACTTCATCCAGGTCGAAGGGCTTGACGATGTAGTCGTCGGCGCCTGCATCGAGGCCCGCCACGCGGTGCTGGATCTCATCCCGGGCGGTGAGCACGATGACCGGCGTGGCGTCGCCGCGCTTGCGCAGCTCGCGCAGCACATCGATGCCGTCACGGTGCGGCAGTCCAAGGTCGAGCAGTACGGCATCGAAGACCGGGGACTGCAAGGCCGCGGCGGCGCTCTTGCCGTCGCGCATCCAATCGACGGTGAAGGCCGCCTGACGAAGCGCGGTTTGCAGGCCCTGCGCAATCATCTCATCGTCCTCAACGAGCAATACGCGCATGCCGGGCGATTCCTTGGCCGCAGACGGCGCGCCGCTACCGGGGGCCCATTTATCCGGGAATGGTCGGCATGTCGATGAAGCGTTGAAGTCGCCTGTATGATGCGGCGCTCCTGGTTGCCGCGGTTCGACGCCGGTTTTTCATGGGGCCTCTCCGATGCTGAGAATAGCGCGGTGCGGAGGATAGCGCATTTGCGCCGCAGTCGGCACCGGCGTTTGACAAGCGCCGCCTCGTGTGCAAGGTTAAACATCGCGCCAGCCAGCCTCGAGAATCGTTGCCCGGACTCCATGGTGATCAAAGGTTCCCATTTGCTGGTGGCGGCGCTGGAGAACGAAGGTGTCTCCCGCATCTACGGGATACCGGGCGAGGAGAATCTCGACGTCGTCGATGCCATTCGCACCTCTTCCATTGAACTCGTCCTGACGCGCCACGAACAGGCGGCCGCGTTCATGGCGGCCACCTACGGCCGCCTCACCGGCAAACCCGGCGTGTGCATCACCACTCTCGGGCCGGGCGCATTGAACCTCGCGACCGGCGCGGCGTACGCGCTGCTGGGCGCCATGCCCATGATCATGATCACCGGTCAAAAAGGCATCCTGTCATCGCGCCAGGGGCGCTTTCAAATCGTCGATGTGGTGGCGGCGATGAGGCCGTTGACGAAGCTGTCGCGCCAGATCGTCTCTCCGAGAATGATCCCGACCCTGGTGCGCGAAGCCTTTCGCGTCGCGGAGGAAGAGCGTCCGGGCCCCGTTCACCTGGAGCTTCCCGAAGACATTGCCGCCGAGACCTGCGAAGGCGTCTCATTGATACCGCCCCATCCCGTCGAGCTGCCCGTGGCCGGTTCTGACGCGCTGAACCGCGCCGCCCGATTGATCATCGCCGCCGAGCGGCCTCTGGTGATGCTGGGTGCGGCCGCCTCGCGGCCGCGCTCGAGCTCCGACCTCGCGCGCTTCGTGCTGCGCACCGGGATTCCCTACTTCACCACGCAGATGGGCAAGGGAACGGTGCCCGGCGGCACGGAGCTGTACTTGGGCACTGCGGCGCTGTCGGAGCGCGACTACGTGCACGAGGCCATCGATCGCGCCGATCTCATCGTCACGATCGGCCATGACACCATCGAGAAGCCTCCCTTCATCATGGGGCCTCACGGTCCCCAGGTGGTACACGTGGCCTATCAGCCGGCGAATGTGGAGCAGATCTACTTCCCGCAGACGGAATTGATCGGCGACATGGGTCCCTCGCTGCGGCTCCTGGCCGATCGGGTGGAGGGACGGATTCCCAATGCCGCCGCCCTGCTGCCTTTGCGCGAAGGGATTCTGCGCCGCATCGAGGCCCGCGCCACGGAAGCCCGCTTTACCCCGCAGCGTCTGGTGCACGACATCCGTAATGTCATCCCCCCGGACGGCATCGTTGCGCTCGACAATGGGATGTACAAGATATGGTTTGCGCGAAATTATCGCACCCGCGCCGCCAACACCCTGCTGCTCGACAACGCCCTCGCCACCATGGGCGCGGGACTACCCTCGGCGATGGCGGCCGCGATGCTTTATCCGAAGCGGCGGGTGATGGCGGTCTGCGGCGACGGCGGCTTCATGATGAACAGTCAGGAGATGGAGACCGCCGTCCGGTTGAAGCTGAACCTGGTGGTGCTGGTGCTCGAAGACGGCGCCTACGGCATGATCCGTTGGAAACAGGCCGTGGATCGGTTTCCGGATTTCGGCATGACCTTCAACAACCCGGATTTCGTGAAGTACGCCGAGGCCTACGGCGCCCGGGGGACGAGGGTGGATGCGATTGAGGAGTTCGCACCGACGCTGGAACGGGCCTTCGCCCTGGGCGGTGTGCATCTGGTCGCCGTGCCGATCGATTACTCCGAGAACACCCGGGTTCTCGTCGACGAACTGCGTGAGCGGCTGCCGGTGGTCTGATCCGCTGCGCGCCCGCCTTCCTTGGCGGCCCGCGGGCTCGCGCCGCCCCCTGTCCCGCGTCAAGCTATCAGAATCGTCTGACGTCACCGCGCGTGTGCCGGTGACAGCCTTTCGAGCAAATGGCGGGAATACTGTGCGGCGATCTGACCTGGTACAACACAAGGAATTCTCATGATGCTGCGAAAGAATGCCGTAATCTCCCTAATGGCGCTGTTTGTGCTCACGCTGGGCGCGAGCGTCGCGGCGCGCGCTGAGTCGCAACAGGAAATCGATGTGGGGGTGTCCGATACCTTGCAGCGTTTCACGGCCGCCAACCCGGCCCACGCCGAACTGCTGCGCAAAGCCGCGGGGGTTCTGATCTTTCCCCGCATCACCAAAGCGGGCGCCGGCATCGGCGGTGAGCACGGCAATGGCGCCTTGCAGAAAGCCGGAGTGACCGCGGGCTACTACAGTCTCGGATCGGCATCGCTGGGCCTGACCTTGGGCGCGGGGCAGCGCAGCGAGGTCGTGCTGTTCATGACCCATCATGCGCTGGCGAAATTCGAGGCCAGCAACCACTACAACTTCGGCGTCGATGCGCAGGTGGCGGTGGTATCCAAAGGTGCCGGCGACGAGTACGACAGCGAAACCATGAAAAAGCCGATCCTCGCCTTCGTGTTCGACGAGAAGGGCCTGATCGGCGACGTCTCGGTGAAGGGCTCGAAGATCAAGAAGATCCAGCCCAACTGAAGATCGAGACCGCTCGAGTCGAAGGCCCGTCCCGCCTCATGGCGCGACGGGCCTCATCGCCATCAGGAGCGCCGATCTCAGGTCGCGGGGCTGCCCTCGACCTGGATCTGCAACTTCACCTCCTGCTTGAACCCGAACTTGTCGCCGAAGCTCACGCCGAAATCACTGCGGTTGAAGGTGGCCGATGCGTCAGCGCCGCAAACCTCCTTGTGGGACATCGGATTCTGCTTGCAGAGAAAGGAATTGATCGACAGGGTAAGCGGCTTGCTCACGCCGTGCAGGGTGAAAGTCCCCTGAGCTTCTGTGGGTGAGGCGCCGTCGAACTTGGTAAATTTGCCGCTGAAGGTGGCCGTGGGATACTTGGCCGCATCGAAGATCTCGGCCGACCTCGCATGCTCGTCCAATTTCGCGTTGCCGAAATCGACCGAGCTCACGTTCACGGTGACCTCGATGGAGCCGCTCTTCGCGTCCTTGTCGTACACGACCTTGCCCGAGGACGAGGTGAATTTGCCGCGCCACACCGACAAGCCACCCATGTGGTCCGCTTCGAAACTCGGATAGGTGTGCGAGGGATCGAGGGTGTAGGTGACCGGCACTGCGAACGCGCTCGCGCTCAGCAGCGCGGCCATCGACGCCAAAACAATACGGTTCATGGAAGGCTCCTTGGAGACTGTGGGTATAATTGCGAGACGCCGCCACCCGGCGATCTCGGGCGCAAATCATAGCCGATATGCGCCCCGCCGGGTCTTAATCTCTGAGTCATCAACTTCAAGGACCCTACGATGGAATTACTTGCCGCCATCCAGACTCGCGCTTCCGCCGGCCGCCTGGGCGACCCGGGACCGGGTGTCGCGGACATCGAGAGTCTGCTCGAGGCGGCGGCGCGAGCGCCGGACCACGGCCGCCTCAAGCCCTGGAGATTGATCGTTCTGACGGACGCCTTGCGGGAGGCCTTCACCGCGGCGGCGGCCGAAGCCAAGCGTGCACGGCTGCCGGCCATGACCGAGGAGCAGCTCGCCGCGGAGCGCGAGAAAATGAACCGCTCGCCGGCGATCGTGGTCGTCGGCTGTGCGGTGGATCGCACCCAGTCCAAGATTCCCGAGATCGAGCAGGTGGTGGCGGTGGGCGCCGCGGCGCAAAACCTGTTTCTCGCCGCCCATGATCTGGGATACGGGGTGATGTGGAAAACCGGGCCCGCGGCCTATGATCCCAAGGTCAAGGCGGTGGTCGGCCTGCGGCCCGACGACCACATCGTGGGCATCATGCATCTGGGCGCGCGGGTGAAATAGCGGGCGCCGCCGCGAAGGAGTGGTGGCGCAGAGAGACGGCCTTCACCAGCGCCCAGACGGGCAGGCCCGGCTCGAGTGCGAGTTCGCGCGTGGCCGCCTTGGTCACCCGCGCCATGATGGTCTCCCCGCCGATATCGATGGCCACCAAGTCCGAATCGGCATCGTCGCCGGTGATATTCGTGACCACGCCGGCGAGAATATTGCGCACGCTCAACTTCTGCGGAATCTGCGTGGCCACGATCAGATCCCGCGCCAGCAGCTGCACGCGCAATTTGGCGCCGACCGCGGCATATGGGGCTTGCACCTTCAATTCACCGTGCCCCACCTTGACACGCAGCAGTCCGCTCCCCGCTTCGACGCCGAGAATCGCGCCGTCGACGACGGCGCCCACGGCCTCGGCGCCGATGATCGACCGCAGGTCCCTGTTCAGGCTCATGTCGCCCATGGCGCCCTGCGCCACGACCTTGCCCGAGTCGATCAGAACGAGGTAAGTGGCGAGCCTCAACACCTCATCGAAGTCATGGCTGACGTAGACCATCGGCACCGCCAATCGATCCCGGAGTATCTCGAGATACGGCAGCACTTCGGCGCGCCGCGCGGCATCGAGCGAGGCCAAGGGCTCGTCCAAGAGCAAAAGGCTCGGCTGAGACAGCAGGGCCCGGCCGATGGCGACGCGCTGCCGTTCGCCGCCCGACAGTTGCTGCGTGCGCCGGTCCATCAGCGAGCCGAGACCCAGCAGCCCGGCGACGCCGTCGAGATTCGCATATTGGGAGGAGGGCGCGCGGCTCGCGCCGTAGCGAAGGTTGGCGGCTACGCTCATGTGCGGAAACAAGCGCGCGTCCTGGAATACATAGCCGATGCGGCGGCGCTCGGGCGGGACATTGAACCGCCGTGCGGTATCGAACAAGACGCGGTCATTGAGCGCCACGTGTCCGGCGTCGGCGTCCAGCAGGCCGGCGATGACGTTGACGAGGGTGCTCTTGCCGCAGCCCGAGCGGCCGAACAGGGCCACGACTCCCGGGGTCGGCAGCTCGAAGTGCACGTCGAGCGAAAAGGATCCGCGGCGTTTCTTGACGGCGACGCTCAGCATCAATGGCCCAGCAAGCGGCGTACGCGACGCGCGAACCACTCCGACAGCAACAGACCGCCAAAACCCAGCAGCAGCGAGAGGCAGGCCAGGCGCGCTGCCTCCGTATCGCCATCGGGCGTCTGCAGTGCCGTGTAAAGCGCGAGGGGCAGGGTGCGCGTCTCGCCGGGAATATTCGAGACGAAGGTAATCACGGCGCCGAACTCGCCCAGCGCCGCCGAGAACGCGGTGATGGCTCCCGCCAGCACGCCCGGCAGCATCAGGGGCAGGGTAATGGTGGCGAAGCGGTCGATGGCGCCGGCGCCCAGGGTACGCGCCGCCTCCTCCAGGCCGCGGTCGACGCTTTCGAGAGAAATGCGCATGGCGCGAACCATGAGCGGAAACGACATCACGGCCGTCGCGAGCGCCGCGCCGTTGCGTGTGAAGATGAGTTCGACGCCGAATTCGCGCTCGAGCCACGCGCCGATGGGACCGCGGGTACCGAACAACAGCAGCAGCAGATATCCCACCACCACCGGCGGCAGCACCAGAGGCAGATGCACGAACGCATCGAGAAGCGTATGCCCCACGAAGCGGCGCCGGGTCAGCACCCACGCGAGCACGATGCCCGCTGGCAGACTGACAGCGACGCTGCGCGCGGCCACGCTCAAGCTCAAGTGCAGCGCCTCGCTTTCACTCGGGCTCAGCCACGTCATGATGGGCGATACGCGCTGCGGGGCTTCATTGGTCACGCAGTATACTGTGAGGTTCAAGCTCAAGGACTCGAACAATGGCCTACTATCGCGCCGCCTCGCAGGCGGCAGCGTCGACAGCGGAACGCATTGGCCTATTGGTCGTCAATTTAGGCACGCCGGACCGCCCGTCCTATGCCGCGGTTCAGCGGTATCTGAGCGAATTCCTGAGCGATCGGCGCGTCATCAACACCCCCCGCGCGCTGTGGCTTCCCTTGCTGTACGCGCTGATATTGCCGTTTCGCCCGCTTCGCACGGTGCGCAAGTACCGCAAGATCTGGCTGCCCGAGGGTTCGCCCCTGACGGTTTATTCCAGTCGCCTGACCGGCAAGCTCGGCGCGCTGCTCAAGGCCGGATGCGGCGAGCGGCTGCGCGTCGAGCTTGCCATGACCTATGGCAATCCAAGCATTGCCCACGCCCTCGAGGTCCTGGCGGGGCACAACGTCAGGAAGCTGCTGGTCCTGCCCCTGTACCCACAATACTGTTCGTCGACGACGGGATCGGTGTTCGATCGCACGAGCCGCGCCCTGGGGCGTTGGCGTTGGCTGCCGGAAACCCGCTTCATCAATGACTACTGCCAGGACGCGGGGTACCTCGATGCGCTGGCGGCGAGTATCCTCCAGCACTGGACCCAAGCCGGCGGGCGCTCGCATCTCGTATTTTCCTATCACGGAATTCCGGCCGCCTACGTCGGCGGTGGCGATCCCTATCAGGCCCAGTCCGAGGCGACGACTGCCGCGGTGGCGGCGCGCCTCGGGCTGGCGCCGGGAGAGTGGTCGCATTGCTATCAATCGCGATTCGGACGGGTCGAATGGCTGCAGCCCTACACGGAGGAGACGCTCAAGGTCCTGGCCCGCCGGGGCGTTCGCCAGCTGACCGTCGTGTCGCCCTCATTTGCCGTGGACTGTCTGGAGACCTTGGAAGAGATCGGCATCGAGTACCGCGACAGGTTCCGGCAGCTGGGGGGAGAGCGATTGACGCTGGTGCCGGCTCTGAACGACGGCGACCGCCACGCGCAGGCGCTGGCGGAGATAGTGAAAAAACACCTTCAGGATTGGACGGCGGGGGATGTGCGATGAACCAACGCACGGGTGTTCGTGCAGAGATTCGCCCGATAAGGAACCTATCGACCTGATCTGGGTAACGCTCAAGAAGTAGCGCCGGCGACGGTAGCGCAGATGGCGCCGGCACGCCCCGCAAGCGAGCGGGCTATTCGATCCAGGCGCGATCGATGATCGCGTCGACGTCGAGTGCCGCGCCGCCGGCTCCGAACACCGCGCCCCAGCCGGCCTCGGGGGCCAGGCGGGTCGCGCAGAATCCGTCCGCAACCGCGCTCGCCCCGGGGCCGGCCGCGGCGGTCAGCAGCAGGCTACCCTGCGCCAGAGTGACGAACATTTGCGTGAAGCGGCGCGCATGGGCTTCGCTGAGCGCGGGCGCGCCGACGGCCGACGCGAAGCGCTCGAATGCCGCATCGTAGTTTCGATGGCGGCCGCGGGCCTGGGCGAGCTCCCGCAGCACGGCATCGCGCGTGGCGGCGGATTTGCCGAAGGCACGCAGCACGTCCAGGCACATGATGTTCCCGGAACCCTCCCAGATCGAATTGACGGGCATTTCGCGGGCCATGCGGGCGAGGGGAAGCTCTTCGGTGTAGCCGTTGCCGCCCAGCACTTCCATCGCCTCCGCGGCCAGCTCGCAGCCGCGTTTGCACACCCAGAATTTCGCGGCCGAGGTGAGCGCGCGGCGCAACGCGATTTCATCGCCCGCATCGCTGTCGAAGGCGCGTGCGAGCCGCATCGCCAGTGCGGTGGCGGCCTCCGATTCAATGGCAAGATCGGCGAGCACGCTTTGCATCAGCGGCTGATGGATCAGCAGATCGCCGAATGCCCTGCGGTGTCGGGCATGGTGAATGCCCTGCACGACCGCTTGGCGCATCATTCCCGCGGTGCCGGTGACGCAGTCGAGGCGGGTGTACGTGCCCATTTCGAGGATGGTGGGAATTCCGCGGCCTTCTTCGCCCATGAGGTACGCCCTAGCGTCTACGAATTCGACTTCGGAGGAAGCGTTGGAGCGGTTGCCGAGCTTGTCCTTCAAGCGCTGGATGTAGATGCCGTTGCGCCCGCCGTCCGGCAGCCGGCGCGGCATGAACAGACAGGACAGGCCTCGCTCGGTCTGCGCAAGCACCAGGTGCGCATCGCACTGCGGCGCCGAGAAGAACCACTTATGGCCGGTGACGCGATAGGACCCGTCAGCCGATCGAAGCGCGCGCGAGGTGTTGGCGCGCACATCCGAGCCGCCCTGCTTCTCCGTCATGCCCATGCCGATCAAGCCGCCGCGCTTGCGCTCGATGGGGATGTCGCGCGGATCGTAGCCGCGCGTGAGCAGCCGCGGCACCCAGTCACGTTCCAGCCAGGTGTCGCGGCGCATGGCCGCAATGGCTCCGTAGGTCATGGTGGTAGGGCAGAGCGTGCCGCACTCCACCTGCGCCTGCATCAGGTAGCCCGCGGCCCGCGCCACATGGGCGCCGGGGACGGCGCGCCCGCCGACGCGGACCCACGGTGCGCTGTGATAGCCGCGTGCCGCGATGCCCTGCATCAGCACATGCCAGGAGGGATGGAACTCGATCGAGTCGATGCGCTCGCCCTGCACGTCGAAACCATGCAACACCGGCGCATTGCGGTTGGCGAGGCGCGCGTGCTCCAGATTCTCAGCCGTGCCGATCGCCGCGCCTGCCTCGGCCAGCTCCGAGGCCGCGGCGCCCGCACCCTCGCGCCGCACGGCTTCCTGCAGCGCCGGATCGGTCGTGAAGAGGTTGTAGTCCGAGAGCGTCGGCGTCTGGTTGAGCGGCATGGTACCTCGACCCCCAAGATTATGACCCGTTCGCAGACCGTTCACATGGGCGGACGTACATCACCGATCGGCTGAAGCATTTCGGGCGCCCATTGCGTCGTGGTGTTGATCGGTACGAGAATTCGCCAGGCAGGCCAAGGCTGCTGCCCGGCAACTGCGCCCCGTTGCCGGGCAGCGGCTTTGGCCCGCCGTCTGCCAGGGCCGGCTAATAGCCCATGACGCGCCGCTATTGCGCCGGGGCCCGCAGCAGTGCTAGATTCTGCCGCAATGTGCGCCTCCCACTGCAAGCATCTCCAAACCCCCCGCGGCTTTGCGCTGCCGCGCTCGCTTGCGCTGCTGCTGCGCCGCTAGGCGCACTCACCCCCGCGCCATCGGTCGGCGCTTACAAGACCGGAACGATCCCTCAAATGCGCTCCTTGCAAGGGCGATCAATATAGTCCCGCGCTCCGCGCGGTTGAGAGAACACCATGTTGCGTGATCCGTCGACCAAGTATCGTGCCTTTTCCCCCGTCCTCATCCCGGATCGAACCTGGCCGGGACGCGTCATCGACGCGCCGCCGTCATGGTGCAGCGTGGATCTGCGCGACGGCAATCAGGCGCTGATCGAACCCATGGATGCCCAGCGCAAGCGCCGCATGTTCGACATGCTGGTGAAAATCGGCTTCAAGGAAATCGAAGTCGGATTTCCCGCGGCCTCGCAGACGGATTTCGACTTCGTGCGCGAAATCATCGAGCAAAATCTGGTGCCGGACGATGTCACGATTCAGGTACTCACGCAGGCCCGGCCCGAGCTCATTGCACGCACCTACGAATCGTTGAAGGGCGCGCGCCGCGCCATCGTGCACGTGTACAACTCCACCTCGGCGGCGCAGCGGCGCGTGGTATTTCGGTTGGACCGGGCCGGCATCGTCGACATCGCCGTACGAGGCGCCGAGGCCGTGCGCGAGCATGCGCTGCGCGAGCGCGGCACGGAGTGGGTATTTCAATACAGTCCGGAGAGCTTTACGGGCACTGAACTCGAGTTTGCGGTCGAGATTTGCGACGCCGTGAATGCCGTCTGGGAACCGACTCCTCGGCACAGGTCCGTCCTGAATCTGCCGGCCACGGTGGAAATGGCGACCCCGAACGTCTACGCGGACCAGATCGAATGGTTTCTGCGGCACGTGGCCCGGCGTGACTCGCTGATATTGAGCGTGCATCCACACAACGATCGCGGCACGGCGGTGGCTGCGGCGGAGCTGGCCGTCATGGCCGGCGCGGAGCGAATCGAGGGGACCCTGTTCGGCAACGGCGAGCGTACCGGCAATGTCGACATCGTGACCTTGGCTCTTAATCTTTACTCCCAAGGTATTGATCCGAAATTAGATTTTTCAAACATCAACGAGGCGGCACGCTGCGCCGAGGCCTGCAATCAATTGCCCATTCATCCGCGCCACCCCTATGTCGGGGATCTGGTGTTCACGGCGTTTTCGGGCTCTCACCAGGATGCCATCAAAAAGGGACTGGCAGCGAGAAGCGAGGCCGATATCTGGGATGTTCCCTACCTGCCCATCGACCCCTCCGACCTTGGCCGCTCCTACGATTCCATCATTCGAGTCAACAGCCAATCCGGCAAGGGAGGCGTGGCTTACTTGCTGGAGCGCGACTATCAACTGGTGATGCCGCGGCGGCTGCAAATCGAGTTCAGCCAGGTCGTACAAGCAACTGCAGATATCACGGGTAAGGAATTGACTTCGCAAGAGTTATGGGACCTGTTCAGCAGCGAATACCTGCAGCCGCGCCCGCCCTACGTGTACCGCTCGCACCAGCTGGCGGCCTCCACGGACGGCGCGGACAGCGAACGCATCACTCTGCAGGTCGAGCACGATGGGCGGCCGGAGACCTGGTATGGACAGGGGTCCGGGCCCATCGAGGCCGTGGTCAGGGCCATTGCACTGCCCTTCGACGTGCTCTCCTATGAAGAGCATTCGCGAGGTCAGGGCAGTGCGGCCAAGGCGGTGTCCTATATTGAGATCACCACCCGGTCGCGGCGGACCTTGTTTGGGGCCGGTATGCACCCCAATATCATTACTGCGTCGCTGCTGGCGATCTTTTCGGCCGTCAATCGGGCGGTTGCCCAGGGGGCGCTGCCGGCAAGAGTCGATACCGCCCGCACAGGCACTTGAGCGTGAATTGCCGGTCCGGCGCGTTTGGCGCGCCCATTGCCCGGTGACTGCCCGAGGAGCAGTTTTTGCCGTGCTAGTTGAATGGCGGACAGAATCGGCTATAGTGCGCAGCTTCACCGAATGGGCTGATCGATCCTATTGATTTCAAGGGCTTTTCTCGAACAATGAGCGAACGCGAAGACGAACATTTCGATATTGACGATGAGTTTCTCGGGGAAGCCGAAGAATCCCACGACTTCGATCCCCTATTGGAGCGCACGGAGCGGCGTCCCAAAGCGGCCGCGGTTGCCAAACGCGGCAAGGCCGCCTGGAGCCGGGTGGAAGACGTGCTCGCCGAACGCCAGTTAGAAAAAGAACTGCGCGACATCTTCGAGGACGACTAGCCTTAAAGTCGCCGATCCGCGAGTCCTTGCCAAACTCCAGGGTCGCGGATCGGCGACGCAATTGAATTCACATGTGCCATCGCCGCCGTGCCGGAAAATAGTCAGCCCTGGGTCGTGCTCAAGTTCGGCGGCACCAGCGTGTCGAATGCCGGCAATTGGCACAACATCGCGGCGGTGATTCGGGCTCGGCTCGCCTCCTCCTTCAGGCCGGTGGTGGTTCATTCCGCGCTTTCCGGCATCACCGATCGCCTCGAATCCTTGCTGGCGGCCGCCGCGGCCGGAACGCACACGGGCGTACTCGATCAAATCGAAACCCGGCACCGCGACCTCGCCCGCGCTCTTGGCATCGAGCCGGGCGCGCTGTTCGAGCGCTTCCTCGCGGAGCTCAGGGATACGGCCGATGTGGCGCGGCGCAGCCGCAATTTCGGCGACGGCCTTCGCGCGCGGGTGATGGCGGCGGGTGAGCTGCTCGCCACCTCTTTGGGAGCGGCCTTCCTGAGCGCGCAGGGAATCGCTGCCTCCTGGGCGGACGCGCGCCAGGTGCTGCGCGCCGAGACTCGGCCCGGCGCCAATCTCAAATCGAGCCTGCTGTCGGCAACCTGCGATTTCACGCCGGATGCAAACTTGCAGGCGCGGTGGCGGGCGCTCGACCAGGTGGTGATAACCCAGGGCTTCATAGCCGCAAACGACGCCGGCGAGACCGTGCTGCTCGGCCGCGGCGGCTCGGACACCTCAGGCGCGTATTTTGCGGCCAAGTTGAGCGCCGCCCGCCTGGAGATTTGGACCGATGTGCCCGGAATGTTCAGCGCCAACCCGCACGCCGTGCCGACCGCGCGCCTGCTGCGTGCCCTGCATTACGACGAAGCTCAGGAAATTGCCAGCAACGGCGCCAAGATCCTGCATCCGCGCTGCATTCTTCCGGTGCGGCAGTACAAAATTCCCCTGCATGTGTATGCCACGCAGGCACCCGGGCTCGAAGGCACCATCGTGTCCGCGAATGTCGGCGACAGCGCCGCGCAGGTCAAGGCGATCGCCATCAAGAAGGGCATCACCCTGGTGTCCATGGAAAGCCCGGGCATGTGGCATCAGGTCGGTTTTCTGGCGGATGCATTTCAAATCTTCAAGCGAGAGGGCTTGTCGGTGGACCTCGTGTCCACGTCGGAAACGAATGTCACCGTCTCGCTGGATCCCACCGCCAACACCCTGGACGCGGCGGCGCTCGAGCGCCTGACCGCGGCGCTCGGCGACTTGTGCCGCGTCGAGATCCTGGGGCCGTGCGCTTCCCTGAGTCTCCTCGGCCACAACATTCGCGGGATCCTGCACGAGCTGGGGTCGGCCTTCGAATTGTTTCAGGATCAGAAAATCTACCTGGTGACTCAGGCCGCGAACGACTTGAACTTCACTTTCGTGATCGACGAAGCCCAGGGCGACCGCCTGGTGCTCAAGCTGCACGAGCGCCTGATCCAGGGGATCGGATCGGACAAGGTCCTGGGACCCACCTGGCAGCAGCTGTTCTCCGAGCAAACCGGCGCCGCCCCGCCGCTGAACTGGTGGGAGGAGCCGCGCAAGCGGCGCCGCTTGATCGAATTGGCGGTGCGCGAATCGGCGGCATTCGTCTACGACGCCGCGGCTCTCGGAGAGGCGATCGCGGCGGTGCTGGGCGTGAAATCGGTGAAGCGCTGGGCGTACGCGATGAAGGCCAATTGGCACCCGGAGATTCTGCGGCGCATGTACGCCTCGGGCTTGAGCTTGGAATGCGTGTCGCAAGGCGAGCTCGAGCATGCGTTCGCGAGCGTGCCGGCGCTGGATCCTGAACGGGTGCTGTTCACCCCGAATTTCGCGCCGCGCGCCGAATATGAATTCGGCCTCGCCAAGGGAGTGCGCGTCACCTTGGACAATCTGCACCCGCTCGAGAGGTGGCCGGAGGTGTTTCGCGGCCGCGAGGTGTTTCTGCGCATCGATCCGGGATTCGGCCGCGGCCATCACAGTCACGTGCGCACCGGCGGAGTCCACTCGAAATTCGGCGTGCCCCTCGCCCAAGCCGATGAGCTGGCGGCCCTCACTCGCAGCGCCGGAGTGCGGGTGACCGGGCTGCACGCGCACACCGGCAGCGGCGTTTTCGACGTGGACAACTGGACCGAAACCGGCCGGCTGCTCGCGGAACTGGCCGGGCTATTCCCCGACGTCGCGGTGGTCGATTTGGGCGGCGGCATCGGCGTTCCCGAGCAGCTGGGCCACGGTGAAATCGATCTGGGAAAGCTCGATCGCGGCGTGGGCGCGCTCGCCGGGAGGTTTCCGCATCTCGAATTCTGGATGGAGCCGGGCCGCTACCTGGTGGCCAAGGCGGGCGTGCTGGTGGCCGTCGTCACCCAGCTCAAGGACAAGGGCGACGTTCGCTACGTGGGCATCGCGACCGGCATGAATTCCCTGATCAGGCCGGCGCTCTACGGCGCGCATCACGATATCCGCAACCTCACGCGCCTCGATGAACCGATGAGCCACCGAGTCACCGTGGTCGGCCCGATATGCGAGACGGCGGACCAGCTCGGATCCGACCGCTGGCTGCCGCTGACCCGGGAAGGAGACGTGCTTCTCATCGCGACCTGCGGGGCATACGGCTATGCGATGGCGTCGAACTATAATCGGCGCCCCCCCGCGGCGGAGTTTATGATCGACCTATGATTGACATCGGCATCATCGGTTGGCGCGGCATGGTGGGCTCGGTGCTTCTGGAGCGAATGCGCGCGGAGCGCGACTTCGATTTCGTCGCGCCCACGTTCTTCAGCACCTCGCAGGCCGGCGCGGCGGCGCCCGAGGTCGCCGGCGCCGCCGCCGGCGCACGGAACGCCGAGGTGCAGGATGCCCATGACATTGCCTCGCTCGCGAGGCTGCCCATTCTGATCAGCGCTCAGGGCGGCGAGTATACCGAGGAGATTCACCCGAAGCTGCGTGCTGCCGGCTGGCAGGGCTATTGGATCGACGCCGCGTCCAGCCTGCGCATGCATCGGGACGCCGTCATCGCCCTCGATCCCGTGAACCTGCCCGTCATGCAGGCGGCGCGCGAGCGGGGGGTGAAGGATTTCATCGGCGGAAATTGCACCGTGTCGCTGATGCTGATGGCGGTGGGCGGATTGCTGCGCGCGGGAGCGGTCGAGTGGATCACGGCGATGACCTACCAGTCCGCCTCCGGCGCCGGCGCACAGCACATGCGCGAGCTATTGGAACAGATGGGCGTGCTGCATGCGTCGGCCGCGCCGCTGCTGCGCGACCCCGCCGCCGGCATTCTCGACATCGATCGCGCCGTGGGCGGGGCGCTCGGCGGCGCGCAATTCCCCATTGCCCATTTCGGGGTGCCGCTCGCGGCGAGCCTGATTCCCTGGATCGACAAGGACCTGGGCACCGGGCAGAGCCGCGAGGAGTGGAAGGCCGGCGCCGAGGCGAACAAGATTCTGGGATCCGAGGCGCATCCCGTGCCGGTGGAAGGCATATGCGTGCGGGTGAGCGCGATGCGCTGCCATTCGCAGGCCCTCACCATCAAGCTGAAGCGGGACCTGCCGCTCGCCGAGGTGGAGCGCTTGATTGCCGGCGGCAATCCGTGGGTGCGCGTGGTGCCGAACGACCGCGACTCCTCGATCCGCGGGCTCTCGCCGGCGGCGGTCAGCGGACACATGCACGTTCCGATCGGCCGCCTGCGCAAGCTCGCGATGGGCGGCGATTATCTGTCCGCGTTCACCGTGGGCGACCAGCTGCTGTGGGGCGCGGCCGAACCGCTGCGCCGGACTATGCGCTTCCTGCTTCCGCATGCGTGAGCAGGTTGATCGGCACCGGCTTCACGCCCCAGATGTCCGCGCAGTATTCGCGAATGGTGCGGTCGGATGAGAACTTTCCGCTGCGCGCCGTGTTGAGAATGGACATGCGCGTCCAGCGCTCGGTGTCCGCATACGCGGCGGCCACCCTCGCCTGGCACTCGATATAGGACTGGAAGTCGGCGAGCAGCAGATAAGGGTCGTGGTACAACAGCCCGTCGATCAGCGGGCGAAACAGCTCCGCATCGCCGCGCGAGAAGAAGCCGCTGCGGATGAGGTCGATCACATCGCGCAGCCCCGGATTCGCGCCGTAGTAGTCCATCGGCCGATAGCCCTGGGATTTCAAGGCATACACTTCCGCGGCGCTCAAGCCGAACAGGAAGAAATTCTCGGCGCCGACCTCCTCGCGGATCTCGATGTTGGCGCCGTCAAGGGTGCCGATGGTGAGCGCGCCATTCATCGAAAACTTCATGTTGCCGGTTCCCGACGCCTCCTTGCCGGCGGTGGAGATCTGCTCGGACAGGTCCGCCGCGGGGTACATCCTCTGTCCATTGGTCACGTTGAAGTTGGGAAGAAAGACCACCTTCAGCCGGTCCCGCACATCGGGGTCGCGGTTGATGACGTCGCCCACGGCCGTAATCAGCTTGATCATGAGCTTGGCGAGGTGATAGCCGGGCGCCGCCTTGCCGCCGAAGATGAACGTGCGCGGCTGCACCGGGGCCGCCGGATTCGACTTGATGCCGTGATACAGCGACACGATGTGCAGCACCTTCAGATGCTGGCGCTTGTATTCGTGAATGCGCTTCACCAGCACGTCGAACATGGTATCCGGATCGATCAACGTGCCTGTGCGCTGCAGCGCGAGCGAGGCGAACTCCCGCTTGTTGTGCTGCTTGATCTCGCGCCAGCGGGCGCGAAAGCCGGGGTTCTCCGCCAGGGGCTCCAGCGCCTCGAGCTGCGCCAGATCCTTGATCCAGCCCTCGCCGATATGTTCGGAGATGAGCGAGGCGAGTTGCGGATTCGACAGCACCATCCAGCGGCGCGGCGTCACGCCGTTGGTCTTGTTGCTGAATTTGTGCGGCCACAGCTCGTAGAAGTCCTTCAGCACGTCGCGCTTGAGCAGCTCGGAGTGCAGCTCGGCGACGCCGTTGATCGCGTGGCTCCCCACGCAGGCGAGGTGCGCCATGCGCACGTAGCGCTCGCCGCTCTCGTCGATCAGGGACATGCGGGCGATGCGCGCTTCGTCGCCGAGAAAGCGGATGCGCACCTCCTCGAGGAATTGCGCATTGATTTCGAAGATGATCTGCAGGTGGCGCGGCAACACCCTGCCGAACATCTCGATGGGCCAGCGCTCCAGGGCTTCCGGCAGCAAGGTGTGATTGGTGTAGGCGAAGGTGCGGGTGCACACCCGCCAGGCGCGGGACCACGGCAGCAGAGCCTCATCGACCAGCAGCCGCATGAGCTCCGCGATCGCGATCGCCGGATGCGTGTCGTTGAGCTGCACGGCAAACTTCACATGGAAGTCTTCCAGCGCCAATTTCTGGGTGCGCAGGATCCGCAGCATGTCCTGCAGGGAGCAGGACACGAAGAAGTACTGCTGCTCCAGCCGCAATTCCTTGCCCCGCGCCTGTTCATCGTTCGGATAGAGCACCTTGCTGAGGTTTTCGGACGCCACCTTCTGATTGACGGCGCCGTAGTAGTCGCCGCTGTTGAAGATCGCGAAGTCGAAGGACTCCGGCGCCTCCGACCGCCACAGGCGCAGCGTGTTCGCGGTGTTCGTGCGGTAGCCCAGGATGGGGGTGTCGTAGGGCACGCCGATGACGGTCTTGTGCGGTACCCAGCGCACCCGCGGCCGGTTGCGTTCGTCGACGTAGGCCTCGGTGCTGCCGCCGAGCTTGACCTCCACCGCCCACTCGGGGCGCACCAGTTCCCACGGGTTGCCGAAGCGCAGCCACTTGTCGGTCTTCTCGACCTGCCAGCCGTCGATGATCTCCTGATGGAAAATTCCGAATTCGTAGCGGATGCCGTAGCCCACCGCCGGCACCTCGAGGGTCGCCAAGGAATCGATGAAGCACGCCGCCAGGCGTCCGAGGCCGCCATTGCCGAGCCCGGGTTCCTCCTCCTGCTGCAGCATCTCCTCGAAATTCAGCCCCATCTCGGTCATGCACTGCTTGACCCGGTCGAAGATTCCGAGGTTGATGAGGTTGTTGCCCAGATGCGGTCCCATCAGGAACTCGGCGGACAGATACGCCACGGTCCGGGATCCCTGCTTGGTGTAGGCGGCCGCGGTGCTGATCCAGCGCTGCAGCATGCGGTCGCGCACCGCAAAGGCGAGCGCCATGTAGTAGTCGTTCTTGGTCGCCAGCGCCGGAAATTTGCCCTGCACGTAGAACAGATCGTCCAGGAAGGCGTTCTTGAGCGCTTCCTTGCTGAGCGCTGTGCGGTCGTCCTCGAGCTGCAGTGAACTCACGGCGGACGCTTCGCTCAGGGAGACCACATCACGTCGACGGGCGTGCGCGTTTGACGCAGCACGGCGCGCACCGGCATGTCCTCGACCGGACCCGCGGCGCAGGCGGCGGTATAGGTGCGCCACTTCGATTCTCCGGCGATGAGCACCACCACGCGCCGCGAGTCGAGCAGGGCCGTCAAATTCAGGCTCAGGCGCGGGTGGGGCGGCGCGGGGGACCACATACCGACGCATCCCGCGACGGCGGCGGGGTTCAGGGCGCTCGGCAGATTGGGCGAACCGGGAAACAGGGAGGCGGTATGACCATCATCCCCCATGCCCAGAATCACGGCATCGAACGGGCGCGGCACGCGGGCGAATGTTTCCCAAGCCGACACCGCGCCCAAATCCGGCGTGGGCGCGCCGTTCTTGAGGCCGAGGAAGCGGGCGGAGGCGGCCCGATCCTCGAGCAGCACGTCGCGCACCAGACGTTCGTTGCTGTCGGCGTCCTGCGGGCTCACCCAACGCTCATCGGCGAGCGCGACGCAGGCGCGCGACCAATCGAGCGGCTGAGTGCGCAGGATCTCGAACAGCCTCACGGGCGAGCGGCCGCCTGAAACGACCAGGCTGGCGAGTCCGCGTGCGCCGATGGCCGCGGCAAGGCTCGCGCCGATTTGCGAGGCGAGTTCGCGGGCCAGGCTCTCCCCGTCGGCGAAGCGCTGCGCAGGCAGTTCAGAGTTCGTCATGCCATTCAAATCGTCGCGTCCAATCATGGTGCTCGGGGCCGCGGGCCCCCACCTGCCGGCAATGTAGATCTTCGGCCGCTCCTCGTACAGCTCCCAGCCGGCCCAAGGTTACCACCAGTTCCGTCAGCCCGGCCTGCGGCCGTCTGCCGGTGCGGCCGAAGAGCAACATGTCGAAAGTCGGAAGTACTGTCACCGTCAAAAATTCCTCGTGAGCCCGCGCCGCAGCGTAGCATTTGTCGGGCGCTTCGCGCCGAATTTATGGGTCCGAGAAATTTCGGGGATGTGGCACAATGAGGCACCAATCCTGCGCATGGCTTTGCGGCCGCGGAATGCGACCGACAAGGAGGCGCTCAGGCTCATGCGCCGGCACAATCTGGCCATCGTGTCGGCATACAACGACACCGCAGGATCATTGACTCTCGCACCCAAGGATCAGCGTGAACATCCGTGAAATCGTAGCATTGGCGCCGGTGATTCCGGTGCTCACCCTGACCGAGCTCGCGCACGCCGTGCCTCTGGCGCGCGCCTTGGCGGCCGGAGGCCTGCGAGTGCTGGAGATCACTTTGCGGTCGCCGGTCGCGCTCGCCGCCATCGAGGCGATGCGCAAGGCGGTCCCCGACGCCATCGTGGGAGCGGGCATGCTCACGCGCGCCGTGGATTTTGCCGCCGCCGACCGGGCGGGTGCGCAGTTCGGCGTCACCCCCGGCCTGAGTCCGGAGCTGGCCGCGGCCTCGCGCGGCGCGCGATTTCCGCTGCTGCCGGGCGTCATGACGCCGACCGAATTGATCACGGCGCGCGCCGCGGGATTCAACGTGCTGAAGCTCTTTCCGGCGCAGCAGGCGGGCGGCGTGGCCATGCTGCAGGCGCTCGGCGCGCCGTTCCCGGACGTTCTATTCTGCCCGACCGGCGGCATCACTCGCGCGACGGCGGCGGATTATCTGGCGCTGCCGAACGTGGTGTGCGTGGGAGGCTCGTGGGTGGCGCCCCAGGCGCTGCTCGGCACGGGCGATTGGAGCGGCATCGAGGCGCTCGCGCGCGACGCCGCGTCTTTGAGAAAGAACTGATCCGCGGGGGATTCGCATGAAGGATTTGACGCAGGGATCGATCGTCAGGAACATTTTGCAAATGGCCGTGCCGATCGCGGCGGGGATGTTCTTTCAGACTCTCTATTTTCTCATCGATTTGTACTTCGTCGCCGGATTGGGCGATGCGGCGATCGCGGGCGTGGGCTCCGCCGGCAACGTGATGTTCATCGTCTTTGCGGTCACCCAGGTGCTGGGCGTGGGCACGGTGGCGCTTATTTCGCATGCCGTGGGGCGCAAGGATCAAGCCGATGCCACGCGGATCTTCAATCAGAGCCTGGTGTTGTCGGGCAGCTGCGCGGTGGTCACTCTCATCTGCGGGTATGCCGCCGGCCGCGCCTACATGCAGACCATGGGCTCGGACGCGGCCACCGTGCTTGCCGGCACGCAGTACCTGTATTGGTTTCTGCCGAGCCTGGCGCTGCAGTTCGCGCTGGTGGTGATGGGATCGGCGTTGCGCGGCACCGGCATCGTGCAGCCCACGATGATCGTGCAAGTCCTTACCGTGATCCTCAATGCGGTGCTGGCGCCGGTGCTGATTGCGGGGTGGAGCACCGGCCGCCCGATGGGCGTCGCCGGCGCGGGGCTGGCGAGCTCTCTGTCGGTCGGGGTCGGTGTCGCGCTGCTGGCCCTGTACTTCCATCGCCTGGAGAAATACGTTGCCTTCGACGCCGCCGCCTGGCGGCCGCAGTTTGCGGCCTGGGGCCGGCTGTTGCGCATCGGACTTCCCGCCGGCGGGGAGTTTGCGCTGATGTTCATTTACATGGCGGTGATCTATTGGATCATCCGCCGCTTTGGCGCGGACGCCCAGGCGGGGTTTGGAGTCGGCCAGCGCCTCACGCAGAGCATGTTTCTGCCGGCGATGGCCGTTTCATTTGCCACGGCACCCATCGTCGGACAGAACTTTGCCGCGGCAAAATTCGCGCGCGTGCGCGAGACCTTCGCTCTGGCCGTGCTGATCGGCACCTGCATCATGGCGGCCCTGACTCTATTTTGTCAGTGGTGCGCGACCTGGGCCATCCATGCATTTACAGTCCAGCCGGCGGCGGTGGCCGTCGGCACGCAATTCCTGCGCGTGGTCTCGTGGAACTTCGTCGCGACGGGATGCGTGTTCACCTGTTCGGCTTTGTTTCAAGGACTGGGCAACACGGTTCCGGCGGTGCTGAGCTCGGCGAGCCGCTTGGTCAGCTTCGTCGCGCCGGCCCTGTGGCTGGCGACCCGCCCGCAGTTTCGCATAACCGAATTGTGGTATGTGTCGGTCGCGAGCGTCACGCTGCAGGCCATCCTCAGTCTTTGGCTGGTGCGCGGCGAGTTTCGCCGCCGCCTGGCGGTGCAGCCGGCGCCGCATGACGCGCTTCGAGCTCGAGAATGACCTGCGACAGCGACAACCCCTTGACGTTGAGCAGCAGCAAGGTGTGATACAGGAGATCCGCGGCTTCGCCGATGATCTCGAAGTCCGATTGCGCGACGCTCGCGAGCGCGAGTTCCAGCCCTTCCTCGCCGACCTTCTGTGCGATCCTCAGGGTTCCCTGGGCCAGAAGCTTGGCCGTGTAGCTGCCCGCCGGACGCGTGGCGACGCGCTCCGCGATGACCCGCTCGAGCCGGCCCAGGAACGCCAGCCGCTGCGCGGCGGAGCGGGGCGCTTCCCCGCCCCAACACGTGGCCGTGCCCAGATGACAGGCGGGCCCGCGGGGTTCGGCCATGATCAACAGCGTGTCGCCGTCGCAATCGGCGGCGATTTGCTTCAGCTCGAGGAAATTCCCGGAGCTTTCGCCCTTGGTCCAGAGGCGCCCCTTGCTGCGGCTCCAAAAGGTGACGCGGCCGCTCGCCTGGGTCGCGGCGAGCGCCTCCCGATTCATGTACCCCAGCATCAGAACCGCGCCGCTGCCGGCGTCCTGAACGATGGCCGGCAACAAGCCGCCGCCCTTGTCCCAGTCCAGTCCCTCCATCACAGCCGCACCTCGATGCCCGCGCTGCGCAGCCGGCGCTTCAAGCGCGGAATGGGTATCTCGCCCGAATGAAACACGCTCGCGGCGAGCGCCGCGTCCGCCTGCGCCGTCCGAAAAACCTCCGTAAAATGCTCCATCTCGCCCGCGCCGCCCGAGGCCACCAGGGGTACGCGGCACACCTCGCGTACGGCGCGCAGCTGAGCGATGTCAAAGCCCTGGCGCACGCCGTCGCTCGACATGCAGTTGAGCACGATTTCGCCCGCGCCGCGCCGCTGCACCTCGATCACCCAGTCGATGGTGGTGCGCGAGGTATCGCGGCTGCGGCCGGCGTCGCCGGTGAACTGCTGCACCCGGTAGCCCTGATCGAAGGTCTGGCTGTCCACGCCCACCACCACGCACTGGGCGCCGAAGCGGCGGCTCAAGTCGTCGATCAACCCCGGGTGCTCGAGGGCCGGTGAATTCACCGAGATTTTCTCGGCGCCGGCGGCCAGCACCTCCTCGGCCTGCGCCACGGAGCGAATTCCGCCGGCCACGCAGAACGGTATGTCGAGGATGCGCGCCACCCGCGTGACCCACGAACGGTCCACCGAGCGGCCCTCGGGACTCGCGGAAATATCGTAGAACACGAGCTCATCGGCGCCCTCGTCGCGATAACGGGCGGCCAGTTCGAGAATGTCGCCGACCACTCGATGATCGCGAAAGCGCACGCCCTTGACCACCTGTCCGTCCCGGACATCCAAACAGGGAATTATGCGTTTGGCAAGAATGGCTGCAAGTCCTCCGCCGCAATGAGCCCTTCGAGCAGCGCCTTGCCGCTGACCGCCGCGGCCGCGCCCGTCTGCGTCAACGCCTTCAGATCGCGCGCATCGCGAATGCCTCCCGAGGCCTGCCACTGGATCAGCGGATGGCGCCGCGCGGCTTCGCGGTACAGATCGACATTGGGTCCGGTCAGGGCGCCGTCGCGGCCCACATCCGTGCACAGCACGTGCTCGAGCCGCGAGCCGGCGAAATTATCCAGCGCGCTCCACAGAGACAGCTCGGATTGCCGCTGCCAGCCGTGGGTGGCGACGCGCGCGGTGCCGGCCCGATCCAGCCGCACGTCGAATGCCAGTGTGATGCGTTCGGGACCGAAGCGCTCGAGCCAGCCACGAACCAGCTCCACGTGAGTGAGCGCCATGCTGCCGATCACCACCCGTGACGCTCCCAGCTCGAACATTTGCTCGACCGCGGCCGCATCGCGCAGTCCGCCGCCCACCTGCAGCTTGACCGCCCGCTGCCCGGCCAGTTCTCCGATGATGGCGCGGTTGCCGGCGCTGCCGTCCCTGGCGCCGTCGAGATCGACCACGTGCAGCCAGTCGGCGCCCAAGCCGCGATACTTCGCGAGCAGCGCCGCGGGATCCGTGTCGTAGCGCGTCTCGCGGGCGAAGTCGCCGTGCAGCAGACGCACGCAGCGGCCGCCCTTCAGGTCGATGGCGGGGATGAGGCGCATGCCAGAAAGTTCTTGAGCAGCCGCGCGCCGAGGGCGGAGGAGCGCTCGGGATGAAATTGCACGCCGTAGAAATTGTCCCGCTGCACGCAGGCGCTGAAGGGCGCGCCGTAGCCGGTGCTTGCCGTCGTTGTATCGGCGACGGGGAGCGCGTAGCTGTGCACGAAATACGCATGGTCGCCGTCGGCAACACCCTCGAGCAGCGCACTGGGACGGCGCAGGTCGAGCGTGTTCCAGCCGATGTGCGGCACCGGCCTGCCGCGGGCGTGCGCGATGCGGGTCGCGCGGCCCGGAATGATTCCGAGGCATTGTGCCTCGCCTTCCTGGGATGCGTCGAAGAGGAGCTGCATTCCCAGGCAAATACCCAGCACCGGTTGGCGCAGGGTGGGGATCAAGGCATCGAGGCCGCTCTGGCGCAGCCGCGACATGGCATCCGCGGCGGCGCCGACGCCGGGGAGAATGACATGACTCGCCGCGCGAATCTCTGCCGCGTCCGCGGATACGGCCGAGGGGGCATCGAGCCGCTCCAAGGCAAACTGCAGCGAGGCGATGTTCGCGCCGCCGCTGGCGACGATCACGATTTGCGCCGTGCTCACAGTGTGCCCTTGGTGCTCGGCAACTCGCGGCCTTCGAGCCGGATGGCCTGACGCAGACTCCTTCCAACGCCTTTGAAGCAGGACTCGATCATGTGATGGGAGTTCTCGCCGCGCACGCTGATATGCAGCGCCGCTCCCAGCGCTTCGGCGAGCGAGCGGAAGAAGTGCGGGACCAATTCGGTCGGCATGTCGCCGACCCGCTCGCGATTGAAGCGTCCCTCCCAGACGAAGAAGGAACGGCCGCAGATGTCGAGCGCGACCTGTGCCTCGGCCTCGTCCATGGCGAGCAGAAAGCCGTAGCGCGCAATGCCGCGCTTGTCCCCCAATGCTTCGCGAAGGGCGGCTCCCAGCCCCAGCGCGCAATCCTCGACCGTATGATGTTCATCGATGTCGAGGTCGCCGCTGCAGGTGAGATCGAGCGCGAAGCCGCCGTGCCTGGCGATCTGTTCGAGCATGTGATCGAAGAATCCCAATCCGGTGGCGATCGCGCTCGGGCCTTCGCGCGACAGATCGAGATCGATGTGGATGTCGGTCTCCTTCGTCTTGCGTCGCACCAGTGCGCGGCGCGCCTGGCCGAGAATGCGCCGGGCGATGGCGGGCCAGGTCTCGTGCGGCTCCCCGTGCAGGCGCACGGCCAGGCCCTGTACCCCGAGATTGGCCGCGAACTGCATGTCCGTGTCGCGGTCGCCGATCATGAAGCTGCGTGTCTTGTCGATTTTCCCGGCGGCGATGAATTCACGCACCATGCCGAGCCCGGGCTTGCGGCAGTCGCAGTTCTCGTGCTTGAAGTGCGGACAGATGAATACCGCCTCGAACTCGATTCCCTGAGAGGCAAGCAAATCCAGGATGAAGCGGTGGGCGCGCTCGAAGCGCTCCTGCGGAAAGCTCGGGGTGCCCAATCCGTCCTGATTCGTGACCATGACGAAGACGAAGCCCGCGGCCTTCAGGTCGAGCAGCGCCGGCACGACTGCGGGCATGAGGCGAATCTTCTCCAGACCGTCGATCTGTTCGTCCGTCGTCTCTTCGTTCAGGGTGCCGTCGCGATCCAGGAACAGGATTCGCCGGCCGCTCATCTCAGGCTCGCTCAAGCTCATGTGACCCCCACGCAGTGAAGCAGTGCATCGTTGTGCGCGCGAGTCCCGACCGAGACGCGCAGCGAGCGCGGCAGCAGGGGATGGGCGCGCAAGTCGCGCACGATCAGGCCGCCCGCCAGAGTGTTGCTCACGAAGCGATCGGCGTCGCGGCAATCGATGAGCAGAAAATTCGCATCGCTCGGCCAGATCTTGTCCACCAGGGGCGAGGACGCGAGACGGCGGCCGAGGTAATCGCGCTCGGCCAGCAGCGCTTCGAGGCGCGCCTGCCCGGCAGCAAGCTCAGGCGGATCTAGGGCCCGCAAGGCCGCCTCCACGGCCGGTTGCGCCAGGGCGTAGGGCGGCACCACCCGCTTCGCCAGCTCGATGAGCTCGGGTGCGGCCAGCAGCGCGCCGATCCGGGCGCCGGCCAGGGCATGCGCCTTGGAGAGGGTGCGCAGAATCGCCAGGGTGGCGAAGCGATCGAGCCACCGGGTCAGGCTCAAGGAACGCGACCACTCGATGTAAGCCTCGTCGATGACGACGATCGCCTTGCCGTCGAGCGCCGTGCAAACCTCCTCGAGGGCGGCCGGGTCGAGCAGATTCGACGTCGGATTGTTCGGCGAGCATAGATACACCAGCTTGATGCCGGGCTGCCACATGGCCAGGAGCCGTTCGGGATCGAGCGCCCAGCCGCGCTCGCGGTCGAGCGGAGCCTCGAGGACTTCGGCGCCCTGAATGCGCGCCGCAACCTGGTACATGCCGAAGGTCGGTGTGCATTGCAGAATGGCATCGGTGCCGGCGCGCAGATAGATGCGCGACAGCACATCGATGGCCTCGTCGGCGCCGCGCGTCGCAAGAACGCTCGCGGCCGGCACCCCATAGATCTGACTGAGACGTTCGATCAGGGCCCGCGGCTGCGGTTCGGGATACCGGTTGAGACCCGCCGCGGTGGCATCGCCCGTGGGCCGCCAAGGCGCTTCGTTCGCGTGCAGACGCGTGAGCGACGGCAGCCAGGCCGCGTGCGCATAGGCTTTGAGCGTGACGATCTCGGGGCGCGCCAGCGCGACCACGGCGTTCACCGCGAGGCTCCCTGCGCATCGGCGGGGAGTGCGGCAAGACGCACGGCGACCGCCGCCGCGTGAGCGTCCAGTCCCTCGAGACTGGCCAGGATTTGTGCAGTGGGCCCGAGATCCGCAAGGCCCGCCGGGGTCAGTTCCTGCACCGTGATGCGCTTTTGGAAGTCCTCCAGCGACAGCCCGCTGTGCGCCTTCGCGTAGCCGTGGGTGGGCAGGGTGTGGTTGGGGCCGCTGCAATAGTCGCCCGTGGATTCCGGCGACCAGTGTCCCAGGAAAACCGCGCCCGCGGCGCTGACGCGATCCAGCCAGCGGCGCGCCTCGCGTATTTCGAGCAGCAGGTGTTCGGGAGCATAGTCGTTCGCGATCTCGAAGGCGGTATCGAGCGTGCCGACGATCAACAGCCGCATGTGGCCGACGGACTGCGCCAGTATGGCGGTCCGCGACAGGCCGCCCGCCTGATGCCGTACGTGCCGTGCCACTTCCTCCGCGAGGGGAGCGCAGGTCGTGACCAGCAGGGACTGCGCGTCGGGGCTGTGCTCCGCCTGCGCGAGCAGATCGGCGGCGACGAAGTCGGCCCGGGCGCTGTCATCCGCGATCACCAGCACCTCGGTCACGCCGGCGGGGAGGTCAGCGGCCGCCCCCGCCGCATCCTGCGCCACCAACAGTTTGGCCGCCGCGACCCAGGCATTGCCGGGCCCGAAGAGCTTGTCGCACTTGGGAACGGCGGCCGTGCCGTAGGCCATGGCGGCGATGGCCTGGGCGCCGCCGACCTTGAATACCTGGTCGATTCCCGCCTTGCGCGCGGCCGCCAGCACGGCGGGGTCGGCGGCGCCATCGGGGCGGGGCGGCGTGCACATCACGCGTACCGGGCAGGCCGCGATGGCCGCCGGAACGCCAAGCATGATGGCGGTGGAGGGCAGCGGCGCAACGCCCGCCGGCACGTACAAGCCGACTGCGCGGATCGGAACGCTGATGCGCTCGCAGAGCACTCCCGGGGCGATCTGCACGCGCAACGGCGCCGGTGCCTGCGCGGCGTGAAATCGCCGCACGTTGGCCATCGCTCGCTCGATCGCCGCGTGCTGCGCGGCGCTCAATGCGCCGTCGGCGGCCGCGAACTCCCGCGGCGTGACCCGCAGCGAAGCCAGGCGGACGCCGTCGAACTGCTCGGTCAGCTCGAGCAACGCCGCATCACCGCCGCGCCGCACAGTATCGATGATGTCCTGCGCCTGCGCGGCGATTCGCGCCGCATCGCGCTGCGCCGGCCTCTGCAGGGCCTCTTGCCGCTGCGCCGCAGTCAGTGAGTTCCAGTCGAGAATTCGCATGATGGCGAGCGGCTAGGCCAGCATTTTCTCAACGGGCAGCACCAGCACCGAGGTGGCGCCCACGCCCTTGAGCTCCTCGAGGGTCTCCCAGAAGACGTTTTCGCGGCAGACCGCGTGCACCGCCACCCGGTCTCCGAGACCCTCGAGGGGAATGACCGTCGGCGCCTCGCTGCCCGGCAGCAGCTTGGCGATGGCGGGCAGCGCGGAGCGGGGCGCGTGCAGCATGATGTACTTGCTCCCCTTGACCTGCTCGACGCCGTCGATGCGCATCAGCAGCCGGCGGGTCCATTCCTGCTTCTCCGGAGCGATGGGCACGGGCGTGCGGATCAGCACGGCCTGGCTTTCCAGCACGGTTTCCGCCTGGCGCAAATGATTCGCCGCCAGTGTCGATCCGGTCGACACCAGGTCGCAGACCAGATCCGCGCGCCCAAGGCGCGGGGCGATTTCCACCGAGCCGGAGAGAACCACGACCTCGGCGGCGATGCCGCGCTGCGCGAGAAAGCGCTGCAGAATGTGCGGATAGGTGGTCGCGATGCGCTTGCCCGCGAGCGATTGCGCGCCGCGGTAGTCGAAGCCGTCCGGCACGGCGATGCACAGCTTGCAGCGCCCGAAATCGAGCAGCTGCACGGTTTCGAACAGCGGCGCGAGGGAGCGGGCGGCGAAGGCCAGGCGCTTCTCCTCGACGACATTCAATCCGACCAATCCCAGGTCGCACACGTCCTCCTGCACCAGATCCGGGATGTCGTCGTCGCGCACGAACAGCACGTCGAGCGGCATGTTCTCGCCGTAGCACATCAGCTGGTCCTTGCCGCGGCTGTACTTGAGCCCGCACCGCGACAGCAGGTCGAGGGAGCTGTCGGTGAGCCGGCCGCTCTTCTGCACGGCGATCTTCAGGCGTGTCGCCACGGGCGATTGCGGATCAGCCATTGAGCTTCAGCCGTTCGGTCACCGCCCGGTAGCCGCCGTTGCCGGACGTGAGGTAGCGGGCCACGCGGCCGATGGTGGTCACGCTGACCCCCGTCTGGCGGTGGATCTCCCGGTAGGGCAGGCGGCGCTCCAGCAGTTCGACCACGGCCCAGCGATCCGCCATCGCCTGCAATTCCGCCGGCGTGCACAGATCGCGGAAGAAGCTGCGGCACTCCTCGACGCTGCGCAGCGCCAGGATCGCCGTGCACAGGGCGCGCTCGTGCTGCTGCTCCTGGCGCAGGGTGACGGGACGGTTGGTCTTCATGGAACGGACGCTCGCCGGATCAATGTATTAACGCACTAATACATTAATGCATTATTCAGCCCGGCGCAAGCCGGTCCGGACGCAAACGTCTTGACGCAAACGGGGCCAATGCCTAAAATTCGCGCAGCTCATCTAGACCGGCTGAGGGAAAGGCCCTTAGAAGCCGGGGCAACCACCTTGGGTTCCATGGAACCTCGAGGAACGGTGCCAACTCCTGCGGAGCCGGGCGGACGCCCGATTCCGGTAGATGGGCGGTCGATTGCGGCTTTCTCGCCGCAGTGGGCTACGAGCGCCGGCGCCGCAGGGGTTATGTCAACCCTTGATCTATGCGAGCGCAACGTGGCCGAGACTTCTCCCATCCAAGCCGACGAAACCCTGAGCCTGCCCGGTCCCTTGACCCTGCATTACGGCGACGTGCTGCCGGATGCGAGAGTGGCTTTCCGCTTGGTGGGCCCGGCAGATGCGCCGGTGGTCGCCGTCCTCGGCGGCATCTCCGCCCACCGCATCGTCGCAGGCGATGCGGGCGAGGCATGGTGGCCGGAGATCGTGGCCCCCGGGCTCGGGGTGGATACGCGGCATTTTCGGGTTCTGGGCATCGATTATCTCGGCGGCCGCGGCTTGAGCTCCACGCCGCAAAGCGGCGGCCGATTTCCGCCCTTGAGTTCGTACGACCAGGCCGATGCCTTGTACGCCGTCGTGCGGCACCTGCGCCTCGAGTCCCTGCACGCCATCGTCGGCGCCTCCTACGGCGGCATGGTGGCGCTGTGCTACGCGCAGCGCTACCCGCAGTGGCTGAACCGCATCGTGATCCTGAGCGCCGCGGACAAGTCCCAGGTGCTGTCGACGGCCTGGCGCAGCGTCCAGCGGCAGATCGTGCGCGAGGCCATCGCGCGCGGCGACGGCGCGGCGGGCCTGAAGCTCGCGCGCGCACTGGCGATGGCCACCTACCGCAGCGCCGTGGAGTTTCAATTGCGCTTCGGCGCGGCTCCCGTGCGCAGCGCGGACGGGTTTCGCTTTCCGATCGAGGACTACCTCTTCGCGCGCGGCGATGACTACGTGCAGAAGTATCGCGCCGAATCGTTCCTGGTGCTGAGCGAATCGCTCGACCTGCACCGGGTCGATGCGACGCAGGTGCATACTCCGGCAACGCTGATCGCGGTGCGGGAGGACCAGCTGGTGCCGTTCGACGACATGCAGGCGCTGGCGGCGCGCCTGAACGGACCCCGGCAGCTCATCGAAATCAATTCGATTTTCGGACACGACGCCTTCTTGAAGGAAGCCGCCGCCCTCACACCCATCATCAAACTAGCCCTCGCGGAGCAAAGCACATGAGCGAAACACCCCCGAAGAAAACCATCGCGACGCGTTCGGTGCGCGCCGGGCTCGAGTCGGATGCGCAGCACGGTTCGGTGGTGCCGCCGATTTATCTGTCGACGAACTTCGCCTTCGAGAAGTACCGCAAACCGCGCAAGTACGATTACACCCGCTCCGGCAATCCGACCCGCGATCAGCTGGGCGGCGCCCTGGCGGACCTCGAGGGCGGCGCCGGCGCGGTCGTGACCTGCACCGGGCTTGCGGCCGTCACGCTGATTCTGGCCACTTTGCCGGACGCCGCGAAGGTGATCGCACCCCACGATTGCTACGGCGGCACGTATCGGCTGCTGGCGGCGATGCACGCCCAGGGAAAACTCATGGTCGACTTCGTCGATCAGGGCGATCCCGCCGCCCTCTCCGCGGCCCTCGAACGGGGGGCGCATCTGGCGTGGATCGAGACGCCGAGCAATCCGCTGCTGCGCGTGGTCGACATCCGCGCCATCGCCGAGGCCGCGCACGCGGTGGGGGCCCTGGTGGTGGCCGACAATACCTTTCTCTCGCCGATCTGGCAGCAGCCGCTGGCGCTCGGCGCCGACCTGGTCCTGCATTCCACCACCAAGTATTTGAACGGACACAGCGATGTGGTCGGCGGCGCCGTGGTCGCCTCGACGGCGGAGCTCTCCGGCAACCTTGCCTGGTGGGCGAACGCCATCGGCGTCACCGGCGCGCCGTTCGACAGCTTCATGACGCTGCGCGGCGTGCGCACGCTGCACGCGCGCCTGCGCGTGCATGAGGAGAACACCGCCGTGATCGTCGAGCACCTGGCCCGCCATCCGGCCGTCGGCCGCGTGCACTATCCCGGTTTGCCGCAGCATCCCGGGCATGAGATCGCGCGGCGCCAGCAGAGCGGCTTCGGCGCCATGCTGAGCATCGAACTGAAGGGCGGCGAGCCGGCGGTGGAGGCCTTTCTCGCCGGACTGGAATGCTTCACTCTGGCAGAGTCTCTCGGCGGCGTGGAGAGTCTCATCGCGCATCCGGCGACGATGACTCATGCCGGCATGGAGGAGTCGGCGCGGTTGCGCGCCGGCATCGGTCCGGGGCTGCTGCGCATTTCCGTGGGCATCGAAGATTCCGCGGATCTCAAGGCCGATCTCGACGCCGCGCTCGAGCGTGCCGTCAGAGCCCAGCCAGCACCGCATCTGCGGCGGCACGCGTCGTAATTCCCTTGCCGGGGGCCGCGAGATCCGCGGGCAGCGCGCCGGACTCCACGGCGCGCGACACGGCCGCTTCGACGGCGAGCGCCTCGGGCTCGAGTTGCAGCGAATACCGCAGCAGCAGAGCCGCGCTCAAAATCGCGGCGTACGGATTGGCGATGCCGCGGCCGGCGATGTCCGGAGCGGATCCATGGATGGGCTCGAACAGTCCGCCGCGGGCGGCGGCACCGAGCGATGCGGACGGCAGCAATCCGAGAGAGCCTGCCAGCATGGAGGCTTCGTCAGTGAGGATGTCGCCGAACATGTTTTCCGTCACGATCACATCGAAGTCGCGGGGCCGCTTCAAGAGGTGCATGGCGGCGGCATCGACCAGCATGTGCTCGACCTCGATGCCGGGGAATTCGGCGGGCATGATGCGCTCGACCACCCCGCGCCACAGGCGCGAGGTCTCGAGCACATTGGCCTTGTCGATCGATGTCAGCTTGCCGCGGCGGGCGAGGGCGAGGCGCGCCGCCAGACGCACCACCCGTTCGATCTCCTCCACCGTATAGCGGCACAGATCCGTGGCCTCGGTGGCCGTGCGCGTCTTCTCTCCGAAATAAATGCCGCCGGTGAGTTCGCGCACCACCATGATGTCCACGCCGCGCAGGTATTCCGCCTTGATGGGCGAGGCCTCGAGCACCGCGGGGTGAGGCACCACGGGGCGCAGGTTGGCGAACAGCCCGAGCGCCTTG